>Ga0137382_10000740_pt1 | contig 13646 bp, 11 predicted proteins | sample SagtaG_15_FD_104816 | JGI IMG/M metagenome (GOLD analysis project Ga0137382, IMG submission 104816) | Vadose zone soil microbial communities from Sagehorn Ranch, Mendocino, California, USA - Sage2_R_20_16 metaG | ecosystem: Environmental > Terrestrial > Soil > Vadose zone | place: USA... | reverse complement strand
ATCGGAACGTTTTTTTCGAGAGGAAACGTTGGAGCAGATTAAATTGATCGAACCGATTGGACGGTTTCTTCATCGGCTCAGCATTCTTGCGGGGATGTCAGTGTCCCGATCGGTAGCTGATGCAGCGTTGCCGTACGGCTGAATTTCGCCCCGTCTGATGGCTGCAACTGCGTCGGCAACGCAATCGAACATTGCCACAGAGTTTCCCAGCTGCACCGCCTCGAAAATGGGTTTCAACCCTTCATTCACTCCACAAAGGCACAACACCCCTCCCTGCCGACCAGCGTCACGATGATATTCTACCAGCGTGGCGATCGCGCTGGAGTCGATATCGTAGACTTCGGTCAGATCGAGAATAAGCGCTTTGCATCGCGCTGCGATTTTTCGCCTGAACGCCGCGCGTAGAGTTGGCACATAGCGAATATCGATTTCGCAGGAGAGACCAAGAATCTCGACACCGCACTCGGTTCGTTCACCGCCAAACATACGAGCGGTTTTAAATCTTTGTCGTAGATATTTTCAATGACATTTCAATTTTCGTCGCAAATACCCGATTACGCGTGTTACTGCCCATAATATCTAGGGCCCGCAGAAATCGGGCAAAATGCCCTCAGCTTCGAAAACCCCGCAAAGCCTGTTCCTTTTGCCAGCACGGGATCCCGTGACGGACGAGCCTGTCTGACCCGCGTGCTCATCCCATTGCCTCTCCTGTCGGGAATTAATGAGAACTTTTGGTGGCGGCGCTGCCAAGGTCGGTGCCGGTGGCGGGACTTTGGGCGATTGCAGCCGCGATTTTGGAATTCTAAGGCGAAGGGATAAACGGTACATCGAGCGCGCTCGCGTGCTGCGCATCCTGAAGGATGCGAACGTGGGCGGTTCGCGCGTTCGCCGCGGTTTCGTTCGCGACGACTCCACCGGAATTATAATTTTTCTCGAAGAAGATCGAGTTTGGTGATGTCACGACAAGCCGCAGCCGGCTTCCCTTGGCGATCCGCCGTGCCACGAATAGCCCCGGTGCAAAATCGCATCGCACAATTTCCCCGGGCTTAACCAATTTCTCCTCTCGTGGCGATTCGCGATATCGCAGCCGTCGCACGTCGCTCCAGAGCGCGATGCTGGTGCCGTCCGGCAAAATTTCGTAAAGATCGGCGCTGAGATCGGTATCAGGCACATCCAGCGAAAGCCAGAGAGTGAGCTTTGGACAGCCGATCAAGGCGGTGTCAGTTGTTGTCGGTTCGCTGTGATAAACAAGTCCGTCATTGCCGATACTCAGAGCGAAATGTTGATCGATCCCGGCCGTTTTCTCGCTGCTCTCGCTGTCCACCTGCTCCCCGCGACGCAGATCTAGTGGATCGTAAACGTAATTATCCGCACCTGGTGGCGGCGGTTTTTCTGTCAACGCGCCGGAGCGAAAGACTCCATGCGCGCCTGTGTTTGTACCATCGAGAAAGAGCAATCGATGGTTTGCCGTTAACTTCTCCAAGTCGCTCGCGTATCGCCATTCGCCATTGGCTCCGCTGTTGCCTGCTGCCATTAAATAATAACTAACGCGGTCCTTTAGAAAATCCGGCTTGGAGCCGCTTTTCAACGTCCAATCGTACCATTGACGGTGCAGATCGTTGAGATCGAGCATGCTCGCACCGCCGAATTTGACGCCGCCAACCTCATCGGTCGGCGTCCGCGTGCCGGCATGATCCCATGGTCCGATGAGAAGGAAATGTTTCGCGCGCACCTCCGGGGATGCATTGGCCAGATGATCGCGATAAAAAGTGAGCGCGCCAAGTTCGTCGCCGTCGTATTGGCCAGTGATGGTGAGAATCGGAAGCGTTATTTTTGCGAACTGCTCCCGCGTCGGCACCATGGCCTCGTAATAGGCGTCCATCATTGGGTGGTTAACAACCCGTTGAAAATTCACCGATGGATTTCCAATAAAACTGTCGAGGGCTTTGAACGGGATGTGTTGGCGGTAAGCGTCCAAAAATTTAGCACGCCAAAATTTTGAATCCGCAAACAAGTGTTCTTGACCGGCGTGGCCGCTGGTCAGCGTGAACCACTGCACATCGTAGGAAATGCCAACGTTGTTGGTAGAAGGAAAATCGAGACCGGGATGGGCACTCGCCACCGGCACGATCGTTGCCAGATGTGGCGGTAACTCCTTTGCCGTTGTCCATTGATCGAATCCGGCGTAAGAGCCGCCCCACATCGTGACTTTACCGTCGCAATAGGGTTGCGTGGCGAACCATTCGACCACGTCATGTCCGTCGCGTGCTTCATTGGCAAAGGGTTCAAATTCGCCACCGGAATTTCCACGCCCGCGGACGTCAACGAGTGCAAATGCGTAACCATGAGATGCAAAATAGGCTGCGCGCGCGTGGTAGCTGTCAGAGATGTACGGCGTCAGGGTAAAAATGACCGGAGTTCGTGGCGGCGAGGAAGACTGCTTCGATGTGGGCAGGTAGAGCGTTGCGTTTAGCTCCACCTTGTCCCGCTTTGGAATCTTCACGCCCCAGCGCAGATCATAATCAGCGGGCGGGGCTGAAGGACTTGGCGCTGCGATCGGCTGGGGAGTAGGGGATGACGTTTGCGAGTTACCCGTCTGTGAGATGATGACAAATGAGAGAGTGCCAATCTGAATCGAAAAGATGCGGCTCCATTGACGAGTTTTGATGGCCATGGTGGCTAATCGAATCGGAACCGGGACGCGAACACAAGTCGCGGCTGCACCGGCACCATTGACAACATGTCGCGTGTCGCAAGGCTGCAAGGGATGTCACCCGACACCATGGACGAGCGGATGCGATCCGCAGGAATCGATCCGGGCGATCTGATCGAATCTTTCGCCCGCGCTTCCGGTCCCGGCGGGCAGCATGTGAATAAAGTCTCTACTGCGGTCACGCTGTTGCATCGGCCAAGCGGAATTAGCGTAACGGTGCAGGACGCGCGCTCGCAAAGCATGAACCGCCGCGTTGCCCGGAGGCGGTTGATTGAGGCGATCGAAAAAAAGCGAAATGCCGAGCGTACGGCTAAGCGCGCGTTACGGGAACGTGAGCGCCGCCGAAAATCGCCAAGGCCGGCCAAGTTGAAAGCACGCATTTTGGAATCGAAACGCAAGCGCTCGGAATTAAAGCGGCAGCGCGGCCGAATTGGGGAATGAAGCAGCTCAATATCGGCATTATTGGCGTGGGCTGGCCGGGGCAGCAGCATGCAAAGGCCATCACTGCGCTCCCAAATACTCGGCTCCATTCCTGCGCGGATAACGATCCTGACCGTCTGAATACTTTCGTGAAAGAGCACCAGGCCGGCGTCGCATTTATCGACTACCACGATTTATTGCACGATCCCGAGTTGGAGGCAGCGATCGTTTGCTTGCCGAACTTTTTGCATTTCCCGGCATCGCTCACCGCCTTGGAAGAAGGCAAGCACGTCCTTTGCGAAAAGCCGCCTACCATGAACGCCGCTGAAATGAAAGTGCTGCGGGATGAAGCCGCAAAACGGAACCTAATCTATTTCTTCGGTAGGCAATTTCGATTTACGCCCGCGATTCGCACGGCGCGCGAGATTATCAGCGAAGGAAGACTTGGCCGAATTTATCGTGCGCGAGCGACCTGGGTGCGGTCCCGCGGAATTCCAAGTGGCATCGGCTCCTGGTTTACGGATAAGAAATGTTCTGGCGGCGGCGCCTTGATCGATATTGGCGTGCATGCCCTCGACACTGCCTGGTATCTGATGGGAACACCTCGGCCGACGTCGATTACCGCGAAGGTCTTCCGTAATTTCGCGCACTTTGTCAGCGTACCAATTTTTGATGTGGAGGATGAAGCGCACGCGTTCATCCGCTTTGCCAACGACACCTTTGTCGAGTTGGAAACGAGCTGGGCGGCGAATCTGACCGACGACACTCCGGTAGGGCCCGAGTGGGTCGGGCGGGAGTCGAACAACGCCGTGCTCTTTGGAACGAAAGGAACGCTACGAGTCAAACCGCTTACTCTGTTCGAAGACCAAAACGGGAAACTGGTGACGGTGCCGCTCGAGCCGCGCTATTCTGATAACAGTTTTGAGATGCAGCTTCAGAATTTTGCCCATGCCGTCCGCGGTGAAAGCCCCGCCATAAACGATGCCGAGCAGGCATTTGAATTGATGGAAATGATTGACGGAATTTACGCGTCAAACGAACTCGGACGCGAGGTCCCAATTCCATAACAGCAGAATTTTTTCGCGAGAAATACATCTGGCCGGGGCACTTGCGCCGAATTGTCAGCAAAGCCATTCAACTATGAAAACACTTATTCTTCTGATTCCGGCTGCGGTGATGGCTGCCTTAACCTCCTGCACCACGGTCGAGACGCCCCCGCCAACGACGGCCACCACTACCACACACGAGACAACAACGGTCGCCCGGCCGTCAACGGCGACACAGACGACGACCACGCATACCGGCGGCTACTAATTGCTCGGGTTTGCTGCGAGGAGCGCGCGCTTCCGTGGCGCGCGCTCTTTTCTTATCCGACCGGCGCTTCGACTTCTGCTTCGGCTTCTTCGGCTTGGCTGACCACAGGGGCGATGGCTTGCAGTTTTTCGCCTTCTCGCAAAGTCAGCAATTTTACTCCCATGGCATTACGGCCGGTCTCGCGGATTTCTTTCACCCGCGTGCGTACCATCTGGCCTTTGGTCGTGATCAGCATGAGTTCGTCTTTGTCGGTCACACTTAGAGCGCCCACGACATTACCAGTTCGATCCCCGGTTTTCATGGTGATGATGCCTTTGCCCCCGCGCGACTGCTTGCGATAGTCATCAAACGGCGTGCGTTTACCAATGCCGTTCTCGCCGGTAACGAGCAACATGGCATTCGGATTCACCACCGCGATTGCGACCACGTGATCGCCTTTAGCTGGCCGCATCCCCCAAACACCGACCGTATTTCGGCCTTGGTCACGCAACTGCTCTTCGTGAAAACGAAGACTCATGCCGCCCCTGGTGATCAGAACGAGTTCATCGTTCCCGCCGGTCAATTTGGCGTCGATCAGGCAATCATCCGGTTCAATTTGGATGGCGATGATGCCGCCTTTTCGCACATTCTGGTAATCTGACAGATTGGACTTTTTGACGATGCCCGAACGTGTGACGAAAACGATGTGCAAATTTTCGTCCCACGTTTTATCGACGGCGTTTGCACCGGTGCCGATTCGCTTTGATTGAATGCGAATGGTGGCGGCGATTTTTTCGTCACTACGCAACTCGAGAATGTTCACGATGGACCGGCCTTTTGCCGCGCGACCCATCTCGGGAATTTCGTAAACCTTTTCCACGTAAGCGCGACCGGATTCAGTGAAGAACATCAAGTAGTCGTGTGTGGTCGCGGCGAAAAGATGTTCCACGAAATCGCCTTCATCTTCTTGCGTTGCGCCTTCGCGCGTGGACATGCCAATGACCCCTTTACCGCCGCGTCGTTGCGCACGGAAGGCGCTGACGGCGGTTCTTTTGATAAACCCGCCGTGGGTGATACTGATGATGCACCCTTCGTTCGCAATGAGATCTTCCATCGCGATGTCGCCTTCATCGGGCACGAGCTGGGTCAACCGCGGCGAGGCGTATTTATCGCGGATCTCCCGCAGTTCGCGTTTGATGATGGTGAAGACGCGCTGCTCTTTTGCGAGGATATCGCGCAAATCTTTGATCGTTTCGAGAAGTCCTTTGTATTCATTGACGACTTTATCGCGCTCAAGTCCTGTTAATTGATATAACCGGAGATCGAGAATCTGGTTGGCCTGGTGTTCGCTGAATGCGTAACGACCTTCAGTCAGGCGCGCTTCAGCACGGATCAGAATTCCAATCGATTCGACTTGGCGTCGTGTAAACTCAAACGCGAGCAGTTTCACGCGCGCTTCCTCCCGGTTATTCGATCCGCGAATAATCCGGAGGAACTCATCTAAATTTGCGAGCGCGATGAGGTAACCTTCGAGCGTCTCCGCGCGTTCTTCCGCTTTGCGTAATTCAAAGCGGGTCCGTCGCAACACAACTTCACGCCGATGTTCGATGTAAGCGGCATTCGCTTCCCTTAGGGAAAGGAGCTTGGGCCGGCCATGATCAATCGCGAGCATCGTCACCGCGAAGGACGATTCCATCGCCGTGTGCTTATAAAGGTTGTTGATAATGACCTTGGGATTGGCGTCCCGTTTCAGCTCGATGACCACGCGCGTGTTTTCGTCCGACTCGTCGCGAATCGCGGTAATGTCGGAGAGGACCTTGTCATTCACCAACTCGGCGATGCGCTCCACCAGAGTGGCGCGATTCACGTTGTAGGGAATTTCGGTGATCACGATCTGCTCTCGATTTCCCTTCAGCTCCTCGACGCCTGCTTTGCCGCGCACCTTCATGCTGCCGCGGCCGGTCCCGAGGTACTGGCGAATCCCGGTAACACCAAGAATTGCACAACCGGTCGGGAAATCCGGCCCCTTCACATGCTCCATCAGCCCTTCGAGCGTGATTTCGGGATCGTCGATTTGAGCGCAAATTCCGTCGATCACTTCGCCCAGATTGTGCGGCGGAATGTTCGTCGCCATGCCCACCGCGATGCCAGTTCCGCCGTTGACCAGAAGATTCGGAAACGCGCTCGGAAAAACGGTCGGTTCGGTGCGGGTTTCGTCATAGTTGGGAACGAAATCGACCGTGTCCTTCTCCATGTCGGTCATGAGAGCGGCGCCGAGATGTGTCATGCGGGCCTCGGTGTAACGCATCGCCGCCGGCGGATCGCCTTCGACTGAACCGAAGTTGCCCTGCCCGTCGATAAGCCGTTCGCGCATCGCCCATGGCTGGGCCATATGGACGAGGGTAGGGTAAATCACGGCTTCGCCGTGTGGGTGATAATTACCACTGGTATCACCGCAAATTTTCGCGCATTTGCGATGCTGCCGACCGGGAAACAAGGAAAGATCGTGCATCGCGTAAAGGATGCGCCGCTGTGATGGCTTGAGGCCATCGCGCGCATCCGGCAGGGCGCGCGAGATAATAACCGACATTGAGTAGTCGAGGAAGGAGCGCGAGACTTCTTCCGCGACGTTGATCGGTTCTACTTTTTCGTTGGCGTTGTACATGAATTAGGCCACGGCAACAGTTGCTGAAGCTGCGATTCGGTAGCACCGTTCCCACTCATCCGAAATCGTGTCGCTTTGTTTCAGGGTAATCGGCTCACCGATTTTAGATCCGCGTTGAAGCGCAATACCGAGAAAATTTAGAACATTTCGCACAGTCCGTTCGTAGTAGCGGCTGAGTTGCTCGTACTCAATCGTCAGAGGAGCAGCAGGGAAATTCTCAAAGAAGCGGTCCCAGACAGCTTGTTCGATCTCGCCTTCGCGCAAGCATTGGTTAATCAGGTCCCGATCGAAGTGCGCTTCACCAACGGCATTTTTTCCGTCGGCCAATTTCCACACGCCGGTTTGCATGGCACGCGCCTTCGAGATTGCCTGGCGCAGCTTATCGCGACGGATGATTCGGATGAATTGCAGCCGTGGAAATGCGGAACGGAGCACTTCCAAATCGGTCGAATCGGCGCTGGCAAAGTGTCGCGTTCCGCGCAGGCTTGCCAGGAAGGCTTCCAGCGACCAACCCATGAGCTTAAACCCGAACAAACCGTTCGACGTCGAGGTGGCATCAATGATACCGCGAACATAACTGGCATAATCCCTCGCCGGATCGAGGCCGTATTTGGCTCCGTAACCTGATTGAAAGAGCTCCGAAAAAAATTGCTTTGGCTGACCTGCGCGACCGGTTTCGCGCAGAGCATCGGTGAGCAGATTACTGCCGGATCTGGCCACGGCGCAGACAACGTAACAACGCCGAGGATGCCGGAGGTTGCGCAACAGACCGGCCATTATAATCAAACGTCGAGGTTGCGGACATTGAGGGCGTTGTCTTCAATGAATTGCCGGCGCGGTTCGACAATGTCGCCCATGAGAATTGTGAACATTTTGTCGGCATCAACCGCGTTATCTTCATTGAGGTCGACCTTGAGCAGCTTGCGCTTTTCCGGGTTCATGGTGGTCTCGAAGAGTTCTTTCGCGTTCATTTCTCCTAGGCCCTTAAAGCGTTTGATCTGCACACCGCGACGACCGATCTCCAAAATCTTTTGTAAAATCTCCGGAATAGAAAAGAGCGGATGCGAAACAGCACGGTCTCCTTCGCCTTCAATCAATTCAAAAATCGGGCGATCGCTGGCAGCATAGTGATCGACTTTCAAACCTTTTCGGGCCAGTTCCGCGATTAACTTCTGGATCGTAGTTGATTCATGCAGTTCGACCAATTTGCCGCGACGACGGGTAGCACCGTTCGTTTTCACCGGTCCGCTCGTCAGCGGCAATAGTTCCTGTCCCATCTCGGTGTCGAATAAATTAAGATCGAGATTCTCCTCATGAAATTCGCGGACCGCGTTTTCGTCATGAAAATAATGAACGGCCTCCTCATTGCCCTCGCGAACCTTCACCAGATAGTTCGGAAGCTTGCCGGATTTCTTGGCGCGCTCCGCCAGGAAGCTTTCGAAATCACCGCCGTGCCGCCGGATTGCTTCGCTCAACTTCGCCAGTCTTCCGAGCGACTCGAGAATATCTTTTAACTGTGCGGCCGTCACTTCCTTGTTATCGGCCAGATTTTTCAAGCGCACATCTTCGGCGCCGAGGGAAATTAGAATTTTATTCAATTGCACGTCGTCATCGACGTACTCTTCGCGCTTTTTGCGTTTGATTTGATAAAGGGGCGGTTGCGCAATGTAGATCCGGCCCGCCCGCACCAGCTCCGTCATCTGCCGGAAGAAAAAGGTGAGCAGCAGAGTGCGAATGTGCGAGCCGTCGACATCGGCATCGGTCATAATAATGATTCGGCCGTAGCGCAGCTTCGCGATATCAAAATTTCCTTCCTCCTTACCGTTGCCATCCTCCTTCGGCTTGCCGATTCCAGTGCCGATGGCAGTGATCATCGATTGAATTTCGTTGTTCTTTAAGAATTGATCGATCCGCGCTTTTTCGACGTTGATCAGCTTGCCCCGAATAGGGAGGATCGCTTGATATCGCCGATCACGGCCTTGCTTAGCCGAACCCCCTGCGGAGTCGCCCTCGACGATGTAAAGCTCGGTCAACTCCGGATCGCGTTCGCTGCAATCCGCCAGTTTACCTGGAAGTCCGCCTCCAGTCAGCGCGCCCTTACGAATGGTCTCTCGCGCTTTGCGCGCCGCTTCCCGGGCCCGAGCCGCCGTCAAAACTTTTTCAAAAATGCGGCGCGCGATCGGCGGATTTTGATCGAGGTAGGTCATTAATCCGTCGTAAACGACCGAGTTCACCACGCCATCGATCTCGGTGTTGACCAGCTTGACCTTGGTCTGGGATTCGAATCTGGGATTCGGCAGTTTAATGCTTAAGACGCAGACCAGACCCTCGCGCACGTCGTCACCCGAAATCGATGGATCCTTTTCTTTAACCAGAGCGTTCGAGCGCGCATATTGATTGATGGCCCGGGTCAGGGCAGTCCGAAATCCGGTCAGGTGCGTGCCGCCGTCAGGATTCGGAATCGAGTTCGCGAAGGGTAAAATCTGATCATTGTAGCTGTCGTTATACTGGAGGACGCAATCGATAAAAACTTCGTCTCGTTGTCGTAAGATGATGATCGGCTTGGGATGAATCACCTGCTTGTTCTCGCCCAATTGCCGAACAAACTCCTCGATTCCATGTTTGTAATAAAACAGCTCCTTTTTCGCCGCGGCCGAGCGTTCATCAACCAGCACAATTTCAAGTCCCGGATTTAAAAACGCCAACTCCCGCAGTCGTGTGGCCAAGCGCTCGAATTTGAATTCAGTGGTGATGGTGAAAATCGTCGGGTCGGGCAGAAAGGTGACGAGGGTTCCTGTGTTCTTTTTGTTTTTGACCTCGCCGATGATGGCGAGTTTCTGAGTGGTTTTGCCCCGCTCGAAGGCCATGTGATAAACCTTGCCCTCGCGCGTGACTTCGACTTTGAACCAATCGCTCAAGGCGTTCACGCATTTTGCGCCGACTCCATGCAACCCCCCGGAATATTTGTATGCGCCCTGCCCAAATTTTCCGCCGGCATGCAAGTTTGTCAGCACGAGCTCCACCGCCGGCATCTTCCATTTCGGATGAATATCGACGGGAATGCCCCGGCCATTATCCCGGACCGAGACCGAGCCATCAACGTGGATGGTAACATCTATTTTCGAGCAGAAACCGGCGAGATGTTCGTCGATCGAGTTGTCGAGCACCTCAAACACCATGTGGTGCAGACCACGTTCATCCGGATCGCCGATGTACATGCCGGGTCGTTTTCGAACAGCTTCAAGGCCTTCGAGTTTATCGATTTGCGCAGCGTCATATTTTTGCGCCGTATTGACGCCGGTTATTCGATCAGACGACGAAAATTTCGCCGGCAATTCGTCATCGGTTTTAGGCATAGAAGATGGTCGCGCGACCACAGAGTTGAAACTATTCAAAAATGATGGTTTAGCCAACAAATTTATCGGTTATTTTCCCGGACTGATACGCTAGATATCGGCTGCCGGGGTCGAAAAACCGCAGCCTGTTGTGGCAAATGGCCGTTCACCAAGAACCGTCTTAGTGCCACTTGACCTGGCTACCGGCGAACGGGAAAATGGCGGCACTTTATGCGTCTGCAAACGCTTTATGAGGGGCGCTGGATCTTCGCCGTTTTGTTTGGTTTGGCAATTGTAAGCAGCTTTTTTTCAGGATGGCTTACGATGATCCTTGCGATCTTAGTCGGCTACACGTTTGCATTCTTCCGCGATCCCAGCCGACCCGATCCCGCTGATGAAAACGCTGTCGTTGCGGCTGCCGATGGCACGGTTGCCGATGTGGGCGAGGCCGAAGAGCCGGAGGTGTTAAAGTCACGCACGAAACGGATCGGTGTTTTTCTCTCGATATTTGATGTCCACACGAACCGCGCTCCCATTGCCGGGCGCATCACCTTTCGCCAACATCGCAAAGGATTGTGTTTGGATGCCCGTCGCGTCGAGTGCTCCGAAAAAAACGAAGCGATGACTTGGGCATTCCAGAATCCACGCGGGACTATCGTTGTCCGTCAACTCACCGGCGCAATTGCCCGGCGTATCGTCGCCTGGTCGAAAGTGGGCGATGAACTCAAGCGTGGAGAGCGTTTCGGTATGATTCGATTTGGCTCGCGGACCGAAGTATATTTGCCACTCAGCGCCAAGGTGTTGGTGAAAGTCGGTGATCGCGTGAAGGGCGGCGCCAGCGTGATCGCACACTTGCCGGAATGAGCGATCCAAATCCGAAAATTTATCTCCTGCCCAACTTGATGACGGCGGGCAATCTCTTCTGCGGATTCGGCGCGACCCTAAAAATTGTGCAGGGCGCTTTGCTTCAATGGTCCAGCCCGGACGCCGCCGCCGACTTATTCCACGCTGCAGTCTGGTTTATTCTCGGCGCCTGCGTTTTTGATGTGCTCGATGGTCGATTGGCGCGCCTGGGTGGGCAAGACAGTTCGTTTGGTCGCGAGTTCGATTCTCTGGCGGATATCGTGTCGTTTGGCGTGGCGCCTGCCTTGATGGTCTATCGGATCGTGCTGATTGATTTTCCACGCGTTGGGTGGTTAGTCGCTTTTGTATATCTGGTTTGCGGTGCATTGCGGCTCGCGCGTTTCAATACCATGGCAGCAAACGGAGCGACCACGAATTCAAAGGAGTTTACCGGCTTTCCGATCCCAGCGGCGGCGGGCCTGATCGCATCGATCACGCTTTTTATGCTGTGGTGGTTTGGAGAAAAGGAGCACGAGATCGGGCGATGGAAATGGGTGCTGCCGCCGCTCCTACTTTTTCTATCTGTCATGATGTTCACACGATTGAGCTATCCAAGTTTCAAAGCCATTACTTGGCGGACGACGCGATCCCTGCCGCGTTTTCTCATCATCAGCCTCGTTCTGCTCTTTACCGTCCTAAACTACGAATGGATGCCGGCAGTTTTGTTTCTTGGTTATCTACTTTATGGATTCTTGCGGCCGTGGGTTTCGAAGCGGTGGCGGCGCGAGTTTGAGGAGGAGATTGGCGAGGAAGTCGAGAACGGCGAACCCGTTGAGCTGTAGTCTCTGGCGCATCGTAGCTGCTGCACATTGTGGCTGCCGCCGTCTTGGCGGCAGGATCTTTCTCACTCAGATCTGCCGCTGGGGACTCCGAAAGCATTCGCCGTCCACGGCGGGCAGGCTGAGCAGGCAAGCCGCGATTGATCACTTAGACAAAGCGGTACGGAACGGGTTTGGACAGCGCGAATGGCTGGAGAACGATTCGGCCCTGGATGCAATACGCGGCGATCCGCGCTTCCAAGCCCTGCTGCGGAAAATGTAAACGTCCCCAAAGCATCTTTGCTTTGCGAGTAGCTGGCCATCGGCAGCTGGCTTTGTGGGGTCGATCGCATCGCTTGCCGGAGGAATTGGCGCTGGCGGTCGCCTACAATTTCGGGGCGTTCAACTGCGCTAGAATTTCCGGATCGCGCACATCAGCCCATTCGCCTTCGAGCTCGAGTGCCTGCACCGTCTTACCTGATTTCGCCAGTGCTCGAATTGCGTCGGTTAACTCGTATTCACCCCGCGGGGACGGCTGCAGTTTCGCGGTGAATTGAAAAATGCTGGGCCGAAAGCAGTAAACGCCTGCGTTGTACCATTTACTGGTTGGTTCGCCTGGTTTTGACTTCTCGCGGACGTCAGTGACTTCCATTCTCTCATTGACGAAGACCGCACCGCCCTTGCTCACATCTTCATTTCCCTTCACAATTACTATCGCTTCCGTTTCCGGCGCTAAGGTGCCGAGGCATTTATAATTCTGCGGGCCGATTAAAATATCGGCGTAATGAAGGATGAATGGATCGTTTCCAGAGAACTCATGCGCCAGCTCCACGACGCGTCCTGTCCCGTCCTGCACGATTTGAGTTGCGTAAGTGACCCGTAGGCCGAAGCAGGTGCCGTCGCCAAAGTACTCTCGAACGATCTCGCCGTGATAACCGATAATGATCAAAAAATCTTTGATGCCCGCGCTCTGCAGTCCTTCAACAATGTGCAAGAGAATCGGTTTGCCGCGCACTTTGATCATTGGCTTGGGCACATCGGCCGTTAGATCACGCATTCGTGTGCCGCGCCCGGCGGCGAGCAAAACTGCCTTGGTGATTTTCATCGCGAGTTGATTTACGGCAGATGCTGATCCAGCATCGCCGCCGTGTTAAAATTTCTTGGCAAATATAGCGAGACCGGTCTGCTCCTCCTGCGAGCGAGCATCGGGCTGATTTTCATTTTGGTTTGCGCGCCGGTTCTGTTCGCCGGCCAACATCGCTGGGCTCAATTCGGGACCGCGATGCGGGTTTTCAACTTTCACTCCCATCTGGAATGGTGGGGATTTTTCGGCGCCCTGGCGGCTTCTGTCGGCGGCATTTTAATTGTCCTTGGCCTCGCCTTCCGTCTCGGCATTCTCCTCGCCTTTGTTATTGCGCTGGTGAACGCCATCAGCCTCGCGCGCTATGTTCCCGGACTTTATCCGAAGCTCGTTCCGATCGAAATTGCCGTGATCCTTGTCTGCCTCGCGTTCATTGGGCCCGGCAAATATAGCGTCGATAAAGGTTAGCTTTGGTTCT
>Ga0137382_10000736_pt1 | contig 13708 bp, 11 predicted proteins | sample SagtaG_15_FD_104816 | JGI IMG/M metagenome (GOLD analysis project Ga0137382, IMG submission 104816) | Vadose zone soil microbial communities from Sagehorn Ranch, Mendocino, California, USA - Sage2_R_20_16 metaG | ecosystem: Environmental > Terrestrial > Soil > Vadose zone | place: USA... | reverse complement strand
GGCTGACGTATTGCACCAATACCGGGAACGGGAACGCAAACGTCACGATCAACAACTGCCCCACCGGTCAACCCCCGCCGCCGGATCAGGAGGGCATGCCGCTCGGGCCCGCTCTGCCGAACGGCGATCCCGCCCCGGGCACGCCTCCTCGCGGCGACCTCGCCAACGCCTCGCACTGCGTCGACCCGACGACGGGCGCCAACTCCACGTGCCCGTCGGCCTGGACGGTGGGAGCGGTCGTGTTCTTCATCCCGGCCGGGAACACCTCCACCTGCCTGAACCTGCAGGGTGGCGGCGACATCTATGTCTACAGCGGCTACCAGTACCAGCGCATTCTCGTGTTCGAGCCCGGTCCGGAGCAGCCGCCTCCCGCCAACACATGTCTCAACAACGTCGCCGGTCACGGGATCACGAGCTTGATCGGCATCTTCTACGTCCCAGCGGCGTCGGTGACCATCATCGGGAGCAGCAACTACCTCGCGACCATCGCGGGCGGGGTCATCGCATGGACAGCGACTGTAAAAGGAAATGGAGGAGTCTCGATCATGGCTGACCCGACGCTTCGCACCTGGCCGTCTGCGGTTCGGTTGACCCAATGAAGACCCAACCGCCATCCCCGCCGGCTCCGGCCGATTACTCGCGCCTTGGGCCAATCGGTCCGCTGATGGCAAATCCGCGTGTCAGTGAAATCATGGTCATGGGCGTGCATGACATCTACATCGAGGTCGACGGCAAGGTCGTTCTGACGCCGATCAACTTCTCCACCGAAGACGAGCTCATGGCGGTGATCCGGCACATCGTGGAGTCGGTCGGCCGACAAATCGACGCCGAATCGCCACTGAGCGATGCACGCCTGGCCGACGGATCGCGCGTCCATGTCGCCATTCGGCCGGTAGCCGTCGATGGACCGCTGCTCAACATCCGCAAGTTCGTCAGGGGCCCCCTCGACATGGCCGACCTGGTTCGCCTCGGCAGCTGCAGCGAGACGGCTTTCGGTTTCTTGAAAGCGTGCGTGCTCGCGCGGGCCAACGTCGTCGTCAGTGGAGGTACGGGCAGCGGCAAGACCACGCTGCTCAACGTGCTTTCGGGCTACCTGCCTGACGATGAACGGATTGTCACCATTGAGGATGCTGCTGAGCTGCAGCTGCGCCAGCGCCACGTGGCTCGCCTCGAAGCTCGTCCGGCTGGATCTAACGGCAAAGAGATCAGCATCCGCGACCTGGTCATCTCGTCGCTGCGCATGAGGCCAGACCGGCTGGTCGTGGGCGAGGTCCGCGGCCCAGAAGCCCTCGACATGCTGCAGGCGATGAATACCGGTCACGACGGGTCGATGACGAGTCTTCACGCCAACAGACCGCGGGACGTGCTAGCGCGAATCGAGACTCTGGTCCTGATGGCGGGCTTCGACCTGCCGGCGCGAGCGATTCGGTCGCAGATCGCGAGCGCAATCGACGTCATCGTCCACCTCGAGCGGCTGCGGGACGGAACCCGGAAAGTCATGCAGATCAGCGAGGTCACCGGGATGGAAGAAGACGTGATCACGATGCAGGACGTCTTCCGGTTCGTCCGCAGCGGTCTGGACGGCCAGGGACGAGTCGTCGGTAGGTTCACCGCCTCCGGCGTCCGCCCACGCGTCCTCGACCGGCTGGAGGATCTCGGACTCGAGATGCCGACCGAGATGCAATCGCTGTTTTACGAATCGGTTCACGCGGCGCAGTAGCCCGTCATGGTGGAAAGGCGGTCGCGGGCGAGGCGTGGCGAATCTGATCGCCGGACTGCGGAGCGCAGGACAACGAACGAGCGCCGGGTCGTCGCCCTGGAGGTCGATCCTGAGCTACGAGTCGAAGGCCGTCGATTCGTCGAGCGGAGAGCCGAGGTGCGCCGGCAGCTCAACGACCGGCGCCACCTGCTGACGTAACACCCGCGCGACTCTGTGCGCTCGCAGCGCCGCGAGCGAGCGGTCAGCCCGCTTTGAAAATGGCGATTCCGGCAGCCCAGTACATCGATGCGGCGAAAGTGCCGGTTAGATCCTGCGGATCGATCGAGTTGAGCACGCGGTAGCCGATCACCACGCTGACCGGCGTCGAGGCGCCGTTGCTGCTTGTTTGCTGAGGTTGCGCCGTGTAGCCGGCAGCGCTGATCGTCATCGCCTGCACGGAGCCGTGGCCGGCGAGGAAGCCGACCGCCAGCTCTCCCGGCTGGGCTGGGTTCAACGAACCCGAGTCCGCCGCGGTACCCGTGTTCGATGCGCCTCGGGAGACGTCCAGAGGGTTGGTGGCTGCCACCCCGGAAAACTCCTGGACCTGCATGGCCACCACGGTGGCCGTGGCCATCGTGACAGTCACGCTGGTCACGCTGGCGGCGTTGGCCGCGTACCAGATCTCACCGTCCGAGTAGTGGCCCGCTGTGCAGAACGCGCCGATCCTCGTCCATGCGTTCCCCGCTGGATCGGTGACCCTGCTGATCTGGTTCGTCGCGCCGCTGTAGACGCTGCTTGCCAGCACGAGCAGGTGACCCGCGACGGTGGGTGACGGGAAGGTGGCGGTGAGCGTGGTCGAGCTGACGGATTCGCCGGCGGCCGCCGCCTGGACGAGGCGCGGGCCCGATGCCGGCGTATTCACCGTCAAGCTGACGACGGTGCCGTGTACGGCTGGGCTGCCCGTCCCGGTCACGGTCAGGGAATAGACGCCCCCGGGAGTGGAAGCACTGGTGCTGATGGTCAACGTCGAGCTTGCGCCCGCCACGACCGCACCCGGGCTGAATGAAGCCGTTGCGCCAGCCGGCACCCCGCTCGCGCTCAGCGTCACGGTCTGCGCCGACCCGCTGACCACCGAGGTGCCGATCGTGCTGGTTCCGCTGTTGCCCTGAACCAGGGTCAAGCTGCCCGGGCTGGCGCTGATCGAGAAGTCATCGGCTACGGGCGCGTTGACAGTCAGTGAGATCGAGGTGGTGTGGGTCGCCGATGTGCCCGTCCCGGTCACCGTGACCGTGTAGGTCCCAGCCGCCGTCGACGACGTGCTGCTGACCGTCAACGTCGAATTATCCCCGGATGGGATCGAGCTCGGATTGAACGTTGCCGCTGCGCCTGCCGGCAGCCCGCTCGCGCTCAGCGTCACCGTCTGCGCCGACCCGCTGACAACCGCGGTACCGATCGTGCTGGTTCCGCTGTTGCCCTGAACCAGGGTCATGCTGCTGGGGCTGGCGCTGATCGAGAAGTCATTGGAGACGGGCGCGTTCACGGTCAGGGAGATCGAGCTGGTGTGAGTCGCCGACGTACCGGTCCCGGTCACGGTCACGGTGTAATTCCCCGTCGGCGTTGATGATGTCGTGCTGATCGTCAGGGTCGAGCTGCTCCCCGCGTTGACCGAGCTCGGATTGAACGTTGCCGTTGCGCCTGCCGGCAGCCCGCTCGCGCTGAGCGTCACCGTCTGCGCCGACCCGCTCACCAAGGCGGTACCGATCGTGCTGGTTCCGCCGGTGCCCTGGACCAGGCTCATGCTGCTGGGGCTGGCGCTGATCGAGAAGTCATTGGAGACGGGCGCGTTGACGGTCAGGGAGATCGAGGTGGAGTGGGTCGCCGACGTACTGGTCCCGGTCACGGTCACGGTGTAATTCCCCGCCGGCGTTGATGATGTCGTGCCGATCGTCAGGGTCGAGCTGCTCCCCGCGTTGACCGAGCTCGGATTGAATGTCGCCGTTGCGCCGGCCGGCAACCCGCTTGCGCTCAACGCCACTGTTGGTGGAGAACCACTGACCGCCGCGGTGCTGATCGAGGCGATGCCGTTGTTGCCCTGGACCACGCTCAGGCTGCCCGCGCTCGCGCTCAAAGAGAAGTCGTTTGATCCCGACGGCGGAGCGAAGGTGTATGTCTGAGGGTCGAAAACGGCGCCGTTCTCGTCGATCGGCGTCACGGTCACGGACGAGCCGTTCACCGTTACCCGTAGATAGTGGTAGGTCGACTTCGCATAGGCGTCGAAGCTGCTGTGTCCCGATACGCCACCCAGCGGATCTCCGCCCCCGCCCGTGACGTAGCTGAGCATGGGACTGCCGGTGATCTGCGGATAGTTCCGCTCGTAGAAGTGAGCATGGCCGTTGAAGACGATGTTCACCCCATAGGACGCGAGCACTCCTTCGAGGTTTTCCGGTCCGTTGAGGAACCCATCGGAGCCCTGCGAGCTGCTGTCTGCGTAGAGGGGGTAGTGCCAGAACGCAAACTTATGGGCAGCTGGGTGACTGGCGAGGTCGTTGGTGAGCCAGGTCAGCTCGGCTCCGCAAATCGGGCAGCCCGCCACCGGGCCGTTGAAATGCGCCTGCCGATCGCCCAGGTAAGCACCGGTGGAGTCGCCCCAGGCACCGTCGAGAATGTAGAGGCGGGTGCCACCCCAATCGAAGGCGTACCAGCTGCTCGGGTATGACTTGATCGTCGTACCCAGCGTCCCGGTGCAGCAGTAGGTATCGCGCTGATAGCGGCAGCCGCTCTGGGCGCACGCGGCGATGGTCGCGTCCTGGGGCCAGTTCTGGAAGTACGGGACGCTTCCGCTGAAACCGTGATTTCCGGTGGCCGGGAACGCGGGGATCGTCCTTCCGACCCGCGGCCAGTACTGCGGGCCGAAGGCGTTGCCCCCGTTCAGGTCGCCGTACTCCGTTTGAGTGCCTGAGTTGTAAACGTTGTCACCGACGGTGACGATGAAGGCCGGACTCGCGAGCGCGATCTGGGAGAGGACCTTGGCCTCATCTGTGGTGCCCGCTCCCCAGTCCCCTATGACCGCAAAGGTGAATGGGTCGCCGGCGCCCGACGCGAGCGCACTGGTGAAAACAGGAGCCGACCCCAGCAGATCGACGCCGCCTTGAACGATCCGGTAACAGTAGGCGGTGTTTGGCTGCAGGCCGCTCAGCTGCGCCTTGAACTGCTTGTCGTTGAGGCCAAATGAGGTCACATAGGTCGCCGTGACGGAGCTCGGCGGGGACAGGCAGTTGCCTGCCGCAGGTCCCCACGAGATGATCGGCGCGGGAGACGAGGTGTCCGTGGCCAGGTTGACCATGGCCCACGACGCGGACACGTCCGTCAGGTAGGGATCCCTCAGCAAAACGGGGGCGGTGGCCGCCACGTCGACGGGCGCAAGCGAAGGCTTGCTGAGCGGCGGCGCGATGGCCGCCGCCAGGAGCGCCATCAGGGCAAAAGCGAGTCGCCTCGACCGCATTATTTGCCGGCTCTGCCTCCAGGAAACGTGTCACCTCGGTTGGGAGCCTGCCGGCTGGTCCCTCCGATGGGACTATTGGACCATGTCCTGGGCCGGTTAGGGAGGAGTTTCTTGGGGGCTACCGGGGCCTCGATCTCGAGAGCCGGCTACTTCAGCAACGGTCCCAGCGGGAAGTTCATGACGTCCGGGTGGGCGCGGAGCGCCTCGAGGACAACCTGCCCGGAGAACTTTCGGACGTCGTACTGGCAGATGACCACGCAGGGGAACCGTTTGATCGTCATGTTGACCAACGCCTCGTAGGTCAGCATCTCCTTCTCGGAGATGAAACCCTCTCGTTCCGACGCCATCTCGCCCACGCCGCGGACCACCACAGCGTGTTTGTCCAGCGCGGACCACAAGACCGTCTCCCAATAGTCGAGAGCCTCGCGAACCGTGGCACCGGGCGCGTCGCCGAGGACAAGCAACCCAGAGGCAATCGCCGCGCCGACGTCGACCCGCGGATAGCGCCTGAGTGCGCCCAGATAGCTCTCGAGCTCGTCGCCCCGCGCGAACAAAAAGCAGGGCTGTCCTGCGAGGAGGCCTTCCGCGAGGAAGGGCACCGTGAGCCTGACTCGTCCGCGATCCGAGTCGTAAAGCGCGACCAGGTGGGAGCCGGCCGCCACAGGCTGGCCGCCCACGAGCACCGCCGGCGCAGCAGACCCCGCGGCCGCCACGCGCCTGCCCGGGACGACGAATGTCTCGACCTGCTCGGCCTTGAAGCGCCGGTCGCCGCGCTTGCCCACCCGCCGCACCGGGAGCGCGCCCTGGTCCCCCCACCGCCGGACCGACGCTTCGCTGACCCCCAGTGCCCGCGCGGCCTCGCGCGTGCCGAGCCAAGCGGGCGATCTATCTGTCATGCGAGCTATTATGAATGATAGGTAACTTGAAGTCGAGGAATGGAGGAATGAGGGAGGTAGCGGGTTCGTTTCGGGGCGGTGCCGAGCATCGATCGCTGCCGGCAGGAGTCGCCGAGCAGGGATTCCTCGCGCGGCTCTCGAATGAGCTGATCGATGAGCTCATCGAGTCCGCCCACTCGGTCGCTTACCCGACGGGAAGCATCATCGAGACGCCGTCCCGTGTCGGGCTCGCGGTGGTCGTTTCCGGCGCTTTGCGGTACTACCTTTCGGCGGCAGACGGCCGCCAGCTGACGGTCGGGTATCTCGGTCCGGGAAGGGTGATTGGTAGTTTGGAGAGGCGGCCCGGCTCGATGATCCACCTCCAGGTCATAGCGCCGACGATCATGTGGCACCTGCACGCCGAGCGTGTCCAGACCTTGATCCAGCGCCGGCCCGACCTGACTCAAGCGTTCCTGGAGGAAGCGACAGTCGCCCTCCGGCACTCGTATCGGGTCCTCGCCGCGAGCGCGTTCATGACCGTGCGCGCCCGCGTGGCGCGAGACATCATCGAGCGAGCCAGCCTTGCCGGGCCCCTGCGCGCGGGGGTCCACCTGTCCGTGACCCACCAATCGCTGGCCGACGCCACCGGTTCTGTACGCGAGGTGGTGGCGCGGACGCTGCGCAAGCTCAGCCGCGAAGGCATCATCACCACCGGCGGAGGCGGCGTGACCGTGGTTGATCCGGTCGCGCTGACGCGCCTGGCCGGGTATGTGACCTAGGTCTCCAACCAGCAATCCCTGAGTCACTGCAATGGCGCCTCCACGCCATCAGGGTCGAGACCGTGGAGGAAGGCCGCCGGCCCGGTGATTCGGTTTGGGCCCAGATCAGCGACGAGCTCGCCAGCACTCGGCCCGACGTGCACGCCCTCCTGACGACCCTGACCCAGATACTCAGCCGCGTTGGCGCAGGCACGTGGATCGCGCTCGTCATGAATCCGGACCCGACCACTTCTCGCCTGGTGGTCGCCGACGATGCCGAGCATGCGATGGCGGCCTATGTCGAAAAGCTCATCGCAGCCGCCAGCCAGGGGGGTGGCACGCCAACCTTCGGACTTGCGCAGAGCGTCATCGAGTCGGGTCACCCCGTCTTCATAGAGCGCATCACGTTGGGGGAATTGATCGCCGGGCTCTCGCCGGCCGCTGAGGATTACCACGCGGCCAATCCTCCACCGATCGGGATGGATGCGGCACGCCTGCTGATAGTTCCGATGCGCGCGGGCGGCGCGATCATCGGCACGCTTGGGATCTTCGCTTGGCATCGCGAGTCCAGGCTGGGCGAGGCTGACTTGCCCTGGTTGCAGGCCATCGCGGATCGCGCCGGGCTCGCGCTCGACCATGCGCGTCTGTACTCGGCGGAGCGAACCCAGGTCGAGCGACTCGGAGTCATCTCCGGCATCGTGCTGACCGCGGGTTACGTTCAGGATCTGCGCCTCACCCTGCGCGTGATCGTGGAGCAGGTGACCACGAGGCTGGCGGCGGATGCGGCCGATATCCTGCTCGTCAACGCGCAGGAGAAAGCACTCGCGGTCGCCGCGAGGGCCGGCTTTCGAACCTCATCTGTCGAGCACTATCACCTGCCGATCGACTCAGAACTGTCCGACCTGGCGCATTCTCGCGTGCGTATCGAACATGTGACCGACACGGAAGCCGCGAGACGGAATCCACGACGCTCGCTTTTCGGGATTGAGGGCTTTCAGACCTACGTGCAGATCCCGCTGCGAGCCCGCGGCGATTTCGTCGGCGTGCTGGAGATGTTCAATCGATCTCCGGTGGAGTGGGATCAGCAGTCACTGGATTTCCTGGAAACGCTCGCCGGCATTGCTGCCGTCGTCATCGACTACGCGATACTGACCGCACCGCGCGGTTCGGTCGCGCCGCGCGCCTTCGCGCGATCACCGCGCTCAGATCTGAACGACCTCGAGCTCAGCATCGTCCGGCTGATTGTCGAAGGCCTGACCAACCGCGAGATTTCAGCCCGCGTCCACCGAAGCGAAAACACCATCAAAGCCCAGGTCCGGCGAATCCTCGAGAAGACCGAAGCGGTGAATCGGACGGATCTCGCTCACCGGGCGGCACTCGAAGGGTGGCTCGAGCCGAGAGCGTGACGCGGATCGGCGACTACTGATCGCCTCCGGCTCGTGATCCGATCAGCGATCTCGCGGGCATGGATGCCGAGCTCGCGCAGGTTGCCGCTCAGCGGGTTGGAGTACCCGGCGAAGTACAGGCCTGGGTAGGCACCCTCAGCCGGCCGCCCACGCTCGTCGAGCACGCCCAGATGGCCGACCAGCGTTTCCAGGCCACGCCGGTATCCGGTGGCTGCGATGACGACGTCGGGGGTGAGGCTGGATCCGTCAGCCAGGACGACCCTCTCACCTTCAAAGTCGCTCACCGCCTGCACGGCCCTGACCGTGCCTCGCCGGAGGGCGCGGACGAAATCCACATCGATCACGGGAACGACGTCGGCGCGCCGAAATTGAGCCGACACAGTCTCGCGTGGCGGCGGCAGGCCGTGCCGCGACAGATCGCCGTGGACCAGCCTTTGCACGGACCGCACGATCGCGTCGCCGATCCACGAGGGGAGCGTCCGGGTGGCGACCGCAACGATCTGCATCGGGATTCCGCCCACCGTGCGGGGGACGACTTGAGGCGGAGTGCGGACCGAGATCCAGACGTTTGACGCGCCCCCTCGCACCAGGTCGACGGCGATGTCGGCGCCCGAATTACCCGCACCGACCACCAGCACGTTGCGACCGGCGAACGGCTCGGCATTGCGGTAGGCGGAGGCATGGAGCAAGCGCCCCGTGAAGCCATCGGCTCCAGGCCAGGCGGGAACGGAGGGCTCGCGGTCGTAGCCGGTGGCGACGACGACGTTCTCGGCCTCGAGCGCGCCGCCGGACGTCGCCACCAACCAACCGGGTTCAAGTCGAGTGATGCGTTCGACTCCGACGCCAAGCCTCACGTCCAGTTCGTGGTGTCGAGCGTAGTCCTCGAGGTAGCGCGCGTACTCCCCGGCGCCGACCCAGGTGCCCAACCGGCTTGGAAGGGCAAGACCCGGCAGGCTCGACCACCACCGGGCCGTGTTCAGCCGCAGGCAGTCGTAGCGGTTTCGCCAGGAGTCACCGACCCTGTCCGCGCGTTCGAGAACGAGGGGGGCGCGGCCACGGCGCTTCAACATCGCCGCGACCGCCAGCCCCGCCGGGCCTCCGCCGATGACCACGTCGGAGCGTGATGGTGTCACTCGACTCCTACGCGCGAGCTCGGCTCGAACTGTAAGTCGACGGTCATGTCGACGTTGCCGCGGATCGCCTGGCAGACGGGGCATTCGCGTTCGGCCTGCTCCACCAGGTTGCGAACGGCTTCTTCCGGACTCGAGCTGCGGATTCGTACTGCGAGCTTGCTGCTCGCCAGGTGGTGATCGTGACCTTCGCCCCACACCAGGCGGGTGGTTGCGCTCGTCTCCACCGATTCAAGGTCGACGTGGCGGGAGCGGGCGATCGAGGTCAGCGTGGAGGTGAAGCAGTTCGCGTGAGCGGCCGCCATCAGCTCCTCCGGGTTGGTGCCCGTCCCGGGGCCACCCAGCTCCGACTGCGTGGCGGTGGGCGCCCGGAGCTTTCCCGTTGCGCCTTCGACCGTCCCGCCGAACCCTTTCCACCGCACCACGGCGGTCGCCTCAAGCTGACCCATCGCTCACGCCTCCATGAACCTTGACCACAGGTGGGATCGACGCAAAACCGGCCTCCCCCAGCGCGGCCAATTCGGCGCCGGCGAACTCGCTGAGGGCGACCTCTTCCTGGAGGTGAGCGAGCAGCCGGTCCCTCACGCGCCGCAGCTGGCCGTCTTCGAGGTTTCGCGGATGTTGCGCCGGCACGTCGACGACCTCGACCGGACGCCCGGGGGACGCCGAGAACAGGACGATGCGGTCGGCCAGACGCATCGCCTCATCGAGGTCATGCGTGACGAGGACGACCGTCGCGCGCGACTGCCGCCAGGTGGTGAGCAGGTAACGCTGCATGATGCGGCGCGTCTGGTGATCGAGGCTGCCGAAGGGCTCGTCCATGAGCAAGAGCCTGGGTGCCAGCACCAGGGCGCGCGCGAGGGCTACCCGCTGGCGCATCCCACCGCTGAGCTCGCCCGGCACCCGGTCGGCAAAGGCGGCGAGCCCGACTCGTTCGAGCTGTTCGATGGCACGGCGCCTGGCTTCACGCTTCGACAGCCCGCGGTTGCGCAAACCGAAGGCGACGTTGTCGCGCACCGTCAGCCAATCAAAGAGGTTGTGCTGCTGAAAGATCAGGATCGAGTCGCGACGCGGACCGACGACGTCCTCTCCGTCCACCGTGATGGTGCCGCGAGTCGGGTTTTGCAGGCCCGCGATCAGCTCCAAAAGAGTCGTCTTGCCGCACCCGGTTGGTCCGACCAGAGCGGTCAATGATCCGGATTCGAGCCTCAGGTCGACCTGGTCGAGCACGCGATGCTGACCGAAGTCCCGGCAGACATCGGTGATTCGTATCTCAGGCATCGGCCGCCACCGCGCGGGCGCCGCGCGTCTCCCACCACAACAACCGCCGCCGGATCAGCAACAGCAGGCGGTCGAAACCAAAGCCGAGGATTCCGATGGTGACAAGCCCCGCCATCACGAGCTTCATCTGAAATTCCTGCTGGCCTAGGATCACAAGCGAGCCAAGACCGGAGTTGATGCCCGCCATCTCCCCCGCGAGGACGGACATCCAGGCCGCGAAAAAGCTCAGGCGGACCGCCGTGGCGACGCCGGGTGCGGCGGCCGGCAAGGTCACCCGGAGCCACAGCCGCCAACCGCTGCTCCCCAGGCTCCGCGCGCTCTTGATGTGCTCCCCCGGCACACTGCCCAACGCGGCGACGGTGGCCAGCGTCATGGAGGCCGCGATCCCCATGAAGACGACGAACACGGCCGCGCCGTCACCGGTTCCAAACAGGACGATCGCGAGCGGAATCCACGCGATAGGCGCGATCGGGGCGAGGATCTGCGCGATCGGCACCCCGATCACTCGAGCCAGTGGGATCGCGGAAAGCAGGGTGCCCACGATCAGCCCGCCGCCGACGCCGAGGCCAAAGCCGATGCCGACGCGAATCACGGTCTCCACGAGCGAGGCCAGGTAACTGATCTTGTTGACGCCGAGGCCGACCGACCCCGACGTCTCGATGAGATAGGGAATGAATTGCGAGGGCGGAGGAAGGATCGCTGGGTTGAGCACCCCCAACCGCGCGCCCGTCTCCCACACGGTCCCCAGCAAAATCCACGCGGCGATCAGTCCGCCCAAAGAGCGCCAGCGCCGGGCGCGGCGGCGGGCCGGGCCCTCGGATGAGGGTGGTGCCGGCCCGCGCCAGATCTTGAGGTTGGAAGCCAGACCCACGTCAGGCCACGCCTAGCTTGGCTCCGTCCTGGATCCGCGAATCGAAGACGCTGTCGATGACGTCGCTCTTGAGGTAGCCGAGATCGATGAGGTAGCCGACCCCTTTGTGAAGCCCCTGCAGGGCCGCGGCGTCGAGGACCGGCTGCGGCGTCTGCCGCTTGAGGCCCTCGGACAGGATCGGCTGTGGCACCTGGTAGATGGGCTGGAGCTGGGTGAGCGCTTTTTCGAAATCAGAGTCACGAAGCTTGGCCGCTTCGTCGAGCACGTGAAGATACGTCTCGAGCTTGCTCCGGTTCTTCTCGAGGTAGCCAGCCGTGACGTTGACCACGCAGTCAGACGCCTGTGGGCCCCATACCTGATTGGAGTCGTTGAGGTAGGTGCCGTTGGCCGAGGAAACCACAGTCGCGCCGTAAGGCTGGGCGAGCGATGCGACGTCGACGCTCTTGTGAATCAGCGCGTCGCCCATCCCGACCATGCTCGGGAAGAAAGTCATGCTGTACTGCGAGTAGCTGCGACCTGCATCGCGGAGCGTTCCGTAGGTCACGAGCTCCAGCGTGTCCAGGCGTAAGGTGCCCACCTTCAGGCCTTTATTCGCTGATGCAGCGAGCTCGGCGACGCTCTTCACCGAACCCTCGCGAGCGACGAGCTCGATTCCTCCCTTGCCCGAGCCACCGATGATGCGGAGGTTTTTCTGCCCCCCGTTGTAGGCGGCGATCACGGTGGTCCACGGGTTGTGCGAGACGTCGATCGCGCCTGTGACCAGGGATTGCAGGTTGGGCGGCGGACCGTCGAACTGGGTGAGGACGACGTTCAAGCCTTGCTTCTTGAAAAGGCCGTTGATCTGCGCAAGCAGCAGGTGCTGGATGCATCCGGCCGGCAGGTGGCCGACGCGCAGCGTGCTCGCGGCGGTCGCGGCCGGCTCGGACCCGCAGGCGGCGAGGATCGCCGCGAGCGGGCCGCTCGCCACGATGCCGAATCCGGTGGCGCAGCAGGCACCAAGGAATTTGCGGCGCGTGAGGTCGGAGGCGAGGACGCGGACTATCCCGTCAGGCGGATTCGTACCCGGCGCGCAACAGCTCAGAACCTCTGAGCCGCCGCTGCACCCGCACCCTCCAGAGAGGACTGGAAGAAGTTCAGAGCTCAATTCGAAAACCTCCGTGATTTGGATTGGAATGGCTAGCGCAGCACTGGTTGTCGCCACAGTCGCAGTCGTCGCGCTGAAGCAACAGGCCGGTGCTCGGAGCAACGGCGCAGCAGTTGACGCCGAGCCACGCGCGGCGGCCGGCAAAGGCCGCGATCGCCGCCACCCCGTAGGCAGCCATGGGATCTGCCCACCACCAGCCCAGGACCGCGTTCAAGCCGAGACCTGTGAAAAGGCAGATCGAGAGATACGCGCACATCATGTTTTCCATTCCTTCCCGCTTGACCGCTGAAGAGCCGAGGCGGTCGCCGACGCGGCCCTTGGCCCGGCGCAGGGGCGGCATGACGAGGAGGGAAAGGACGGCGATCGCGATGCCGAGCGGGCTGGGGTCGGGCCGCTCGCCCGAAAGGAGCATCTGGCTCGAGTCGTAGGCGACGTAGGCGGCGAGCAGGAAGTAGGAGACGCCGATCAGCCGCTGCGATATCCGCTCGGCGCGTGCGGAAAGCGCACGGGCGTGGCTGAAGCGCCAGAGCACGATGAGCCCGCCAATCGTCTCGACGGTGACATCGGCCCCGAATCCGACCAGCGCGGAGGAGGACGCAGGAATCCCCGCGGCCAGGGTCGCGCCGGCTTCGACGGTATGCCACGCGAGTCCGAAGAAGACCAGGGCCTTGGCCCGGAAGATGAGGCCCTCGCGGGTCAGGACGGGCCTCGCGAGAACGACCGAAGAAACGCTCATGGGTTGGTGTCTGCTCCTTGGTGGATTGCCGGCGCGCGCAAGCGCGCGGCTGGTGGCGAGCTGTCGGGCGGCTGGTCAGGCCGCGGTTCGGCTAGCTACAGGAGCAGGTGACGCGCAGGCAGAAGTCGACCGTGCGTCTGGTTGTCAGAGGCGCGAGAACGGGCAACTTCGCCATGAGCAGATGAGAATAGACGAACAAGGGAGGGTGGCGTTGGTGTGCCGGCCACCACGGTTTTCTCCGGGAACTATGGCCTGGCGCCAAGCCACACCTTCGGCCTGCGATGGCGTCGCGACGAGGAGGCTTCC
>Ga0137382_10000734_pt1 | contig 13722 bp, 7 predicted proteins | sample SagtaG_15_FD_104816 | JGI IMG/M metagenome (GOLD analysis project Ga0137382, IMG submission 104816) | Vadose zone soil microbial communities from Sagehorn Ranch, Mendocino, California, USA - Sage2_R_20_16 metaG | ecosystem: Environmental > Terrestrial > Soil > Vadose zone | place: USA... | reverse complement strand
GGTCGGGCCGTTCTCCTTTTCAGGACAACGCCCGCCACCATCTACATAATCGCCACTACCGGAGCCATGCTCCAAATCGGGCAGGAACGCTCCAGATTAAATGCGGCCTTAGCTGCCGAGCCAAATTGTAATGGAGATTCTAAATCTAAATTGAGCAAGTCTGATCTGAGGGGCTCCGGCTCTAGTTGAGTTTCAGGCTCACATAACCCCGCGCAGCGGCGGCCCGTGCTCCAAAGAATCCCCCGCCTTTTGGCGTGGGGAGTCTCAATAAACAATCTTCTGCTGCCCAAAAAGCTTCCCCTGCCAAAGTTCCGAACCTGCTGCGGACAAGCGCGGACAAGCCCTGGACAAGCTGGACAAGCGGACAAGCACCGTGGATTGTGGCAGGACTGGGACCGTGCTATCATCTTGAGCCGTCAAGTAGCGAAAGTCAGGCAGAGAACAGCGTAGTCGCCAGCGTTTTGCTCCGGCGCCCGTCCATTGAACTCTGGTATCAATGTTTGGCCTCAAAAAGTTCGGTGTCGTCCTTCTCTTATGCTGGATAAACCCACAGCTGATTGCGACGCTAACCAGCCATGCGCTATGTTGCCCTGCTTGTGGAGCACGTGATCGAGCCCTGGTCCTTCCAGCTGTCGACGCACGCGAATTGGCGAATGTCGCGCGTTCACTGGGTGCTGGCGATACGTACGCCCCGATCTCCGGCTTGATTTTTGGCAACGAGAGCTCGGGATCGGCGATGACGGTGTTTGAGGAGAATGCATCGTTTACATACGCGGTTGGCACGATGGCGTTGCCGGAATCCAATTCCGCCTCGGATAAAGCTCCAAGGGCCCATTTGGTTCGACGCGTCATCGCGTTGAAACCATCCATTGTTGTTGTGGATGACCAGATCCTCACTCTCGATGGAGCATTGCCTGAAGGTTGGCGTTTGTGTTCAATAGGAGTGCCAAGAGTATCGGGGCGGAAAGGCGAGGTTCAAGAGCCAACAGGAGACATATCATGGGAAACGCTGCTACCGGCAACCGGTGTAGTTCGGGCGAAACCCAGCTCCGGCGCCGAATCTCGCTGCGTCAATTTCACGATCGAAGCGACGAATCGGCGGATTTCCGGTCCGGCCCGTTTCATTCATGTGTTTGAGGTACGACCCCACGGGGTTAAGAACAGTCAGATGCAATCCGCGCTGGCGATTCACAACGACCAGACGCGCTTGACCGTCTCCGCGAGAAACCGAACTTTCCAGATGGTGTTACCGACGGCTGACCAGGGAGCGGGCACAATCGAGATCTCGACCGCGAACCATAAAACCGTGCTGAAGAATCGGCCGTTTGCCGCCGGCGTGCTTCCACACGGTCCCAAAGGAACGAGTCTGTTGGAACTTTGGGACGTGGATTACCGCGGCAGTCACCCTCCGGTGTGGGACATCGGGCGCCCAGCCGACGAATTGGTGAAAGTTGTCACCGAGGGTAAAGTCCGGCCCGGCCGCGCCGTTGACTTATGCTGTGGTTCAGGGTCAGACGCAATTTATCTCGCCGCCAAAGGGTTCGATGTTACTGGAATCGATATCGCGCCAACCGCCCTGGGCCAGGCGCAGCGCAAAGGTGCGGCGGCAGGGGTTTCAGTGCAATGGCTTCTCGCCGACGTATTACGTCCTCCCGAGCTGAAGCCTTTTGACTTTATCTACGATCGCGGTTGCTATCACGTGGTGAGAGACCAGAACTTGCCGGCGTATCTTGAATCGCTGCGGGCGCTTTCGCATCCTGGCACAAAGTTTCTGCTTCTGGCTTCTCGTGTTAACGAACACGAAGCGAATGCCACCGCTTCCGGCGTGACGGAAGAAGAGATCCGATACGATTTCCTGGAGTCATTTGATCTGGAATGGCTCCGGGAAGTTCGCCTCGAAAGCAACAAGGAGGAAGGTCACTCTGATCCGCCGGGCTGGTCAGCTCTATTTACCAGGAAAGAGGAGCGGTGAAGCGGAACTTCCAACTAGGTACGAGCGCCGGCGGAGGCGCCGAACGAAGTTCCATTCGCGCCGAGTTTTCAGCGCGTGAGCAGGGCGGCTGAGAGGTTTCGAATCACGGCCCATAATATAATTAGGTCTCATGCTTAATTCGCCGAAACATCACTCCATCTTCGGTGTTCTGCCGCTGGTATTCCTGCTTTCTATGGGCAGCGGCCGACTCTTATCTCAAGACCAGAGCCCGGAGGAATACCTTCGGATTGCCGGGGAAGCAGAGAAGCGTGAGGATTTTGCGGGAGCAGAGAAAATCTATCTGGAAGCGGCGGGCAAATACCCCAACCAGCCCGAAATCTTTAAGCGATTGGGAATCATTTATCAGACCGAATTGAAGTTTAACGAATCCATCGAGACTTTTCAGAAAGTACTCGCCGGCGCTCCTCAGTATCCCGAAGTGAATTTCTATCTGGGGCTCTCGTATTTCGGGCTAAACCAGTTCGAAAAATCCATTTCGTATTTTGACAAGGAACTCTAGGCGAACCCCAAGTATCGCCGAGCGCATTTCTATGAAGCGCAGGCGTATCGTTCATTGAACCGCAACGCCGATGCCTTGCGGCAATACGAAATTCTGCTCGAGCAGGATCCGAATGACAAACAGGTGCTCTATCAGTTGATCCGGTTCCTGAAGTCATCCACCCTGGAGGCCATCGACCAGTTGAGCAATCTGGATCAAAATTCGGTATACATCCTGGCGCTGCGCGCGCAAAGCCATGTTGAGCAGGAGAAATATCCTGAGGCGATTTACGAGTTCAAGCAGGTGCTGGCGCAGAACCCGAATTTTCCCGGTGTCCATTTCGGCCTGGGCGAGGCCTACTACTACAAGGTGGACTATCCAAACGCGGAGAAGGAATTGCGCCTGGCGCTGGCCGAAGATCCTAACCTCCCCAGAGCGAACTTCTATTTGGCGGACATCCTGCTGAAAGCCTCCAACGTCTCGGATGCGGTCCCGCTGCTGGAGATCGTAGTGGCCGCCGAGCCAAACTACATGAAGGGATATTATTTGTTGGGAAAGTGCTACGCGGCCGAGGGGAAACTTCAGGATGCGGTAAAACTCCTCGAGAGAGCTGCCGAACTAGACCAGAACGACAAAAGTGTCCATTACCAACTTGGACGAATCTACAAGCGGCTGAATCAGCCAGACAAATCCCGGACTGAAATGGAAACGTTTGAGCGGCTGTACGCCCAGGAACGTGAACTCAAGACGAAAAGAATTGGGGGATTCCACAAAGATAGGGAGGCGACTAAGAATTGACGACCGCGAAGATCGCACTTGCAATGCCCGGCGAACGGCAATCCAACTTGAGGCGACTTGTTTGCACGTTGATTGCGGCTCATTTGCTTCTGGGCATCGCCATGTTCGCGACCGCCGCATGGGCAAAGCCGCAGACAACAACAGACTCTTTGCCTTCTCAAGCAGCTGAGCTACAGAAAGCTCGCGACTTTGCCGGCGCCGAAAAGCTCTATCGCCAGGCTCTGGTCGATGCGCCGGATGACCCAGAGATCCTGAAGGCCTTGGCCGTGGTTTGTCAGGCAGAAGGCAAGTACGCCGAGTCCATTGAAATCTTCCAGAGCATACTCAAGCGGGCTCCGCTTTACCCCGGTGTGAATGGGTTGGTGGGAACTTCGTATTACGCCCTCAACGATTTCGAGAAGACTATTGACGCCATGCAAAAGGAGCTCGCCAGCAATCCTAAAGATCCTCAAGCGCGTCATCTGCTCGCCCTGGCTCAGAGTTCCTCGGGCCACCTGTTTGAAGCCATCCAGGAACTGGAAGGCCTGCTGGCCGATTATCCCGACGACGCGCCAGTCCTTTACCAGTTGGTTGTGGATTACAGAGCCGCGGCGCAAAAATCCGGCGAGAAGCTGGCGAAACGCTATCCCGATTCAGAATACCTGCATGCGATCAACGCCGAGGTTTATGAAGACAGTGAACGATTCGACGATGCCATCCGTGAATTCAAGGAGGTCTTGCGAAAGGACCCGAAATTCCCCGGTCTGCATTTCGCGTTAGGACAGGTTTACTGGCGCAAAAACGACATTCAGAACGCGCAGGATCAGCTCAGACTGGCATTGCGGGAAGAACCCAACCACGCTCTGGCCGGCTATTATCTGGCCGACATTCTGACCAACCAGAAGAATTATCGGGAAGCAATCCCGCTTCTACAAATGGTCACGGCTGCATATCCTGAATTGAAGGAGGCATACTTTCTGCTGGGAAAGTGCTACGCAGGGACAGGCGAGGACCAGCGGGCGCTCGAAGCGTTTAATAAAGCGTTGCAGCTCAATCCCAATTACAAAGAGGCGCATTATCAGCTGTATGGACTCTATGCCCATTTGGGTGATAAGAAGAACAGTGCCGCGCAATTGCGGATTTTTGAGGAATTGATCAAGAAAGGTCAGGAAGAGGACGAATTCAGACTACGCGAGACACCGCAAAAGCAAACCAAAGCAGGAAGCCAAGACGATTAATAAGATTGCGTTTCGATCCCACATATAGCGCACACCCACCGGGCAGTTCTTTGGCTCCTGAAACGAACCCACGGCGGAGCGAACTCATCCTCGTCAAATCTAAGTAACTAAAGTTAGTAGCTAATCTTCAGCCCGAACTGAATTTCCCGGGGATAATTTCCTTGGCTCGTCAGGTGACCAAATCCGCCAAAGCCCCAGGCTAGCGCGTTACTCTGCAGCGCTGAATCGTACTGATCTCCACCCTGATCGGGACCCAAGACCACACGATTGAAAATATTCAGGAAATCCGCGCGGAACTGAATGTTGACGCGTTCGGTCGCTAAGGTGCGCTTCGCGAAGGAGATGTCTTCATTGTAGTATGCGGGCAAGCGAATGCCGCCGTTCGACCGAGGTGCGTTGCCAAGTTGTCCCCAAGCGGGGTAGCTCCAGGCATTGAGGTTCAGCAGAGCGCCCTGGTCAACTCCGTTGACGACAGTACCGTTCGGATCGAAGGTCCCGTTTAGGAAAGCAGGCGATCTTTGAGGCACGCCCGGCACCACGTTGGGTCGCATGAGGAATCCGTTTTCTCCAATATAAGGAGCGTACGGATTGGTTCCGGTATATATCATGTTCGGTCGTCCGCTCTGGTATTGATGGATTCCCGCCACACTCCAGCCTCCTACAACCTTGCCTGCCGGGCCACCGACATGCGCGAACCTTTTCCCGGGACCGAACGGGAATTGGTATTCGTAGGAAAGCACCAAGTTATTGGGGTAGTCGTTAATACTCAGAGCTTTTTCGGCTTTGATGTTGTAAGCATCTTGCGTGAATCCGGAAAACTCGTTGAAGCTGCTTTCGGCATTCGTCAGTGTCTTGGACCAGGTATAGGATACGAGGAAGCTTAAGCCCTGCGAAAACTGTTTCCGCGCCTGCACTTGCAGAGCGTGATAGTCCGAGACGCCGACTCCTTCCATCAAATCTCGCATCTGAAAATTAGCCTCTTGCGTATACTGCGGGAACGGACGCAATGCCTGGCCGAGAGTGGCATTGCCGGCCATCAGCGCTTGAAATCCCGGAAATGGGGAATGATCACCGGTGGCAGGATCGACTGCCATGGCCTGGACTACGGAAAGTGCCTGCACAGACGGATCGCTGATAAGCTTGAAAAGTGGACTAGTCGCCTGCGAAGTTCCGGCAATCGTAGGATCAAGTATGTATTTGCTGTTCAACTGATTGGTCGGCCTCAAGCGGCTCACAAGGTGCCGCCCTGCCGTACCGACATAGGCCACGTCGAGCAGGACTTGGCCCGGCAATTGCCTCTGGATACTAAGCGTCCAGTTCTGAATATCGGGCGGACGTCCGTCTCCCGGAAAAATTGGGTGAGGCGCACCGCCAATTGCATAATTCTGATCGATAAACGGAGGCACCGGGAATTTCGATGCAGGCCAACCACCAGCGAGCGTGAAGGACGGCAAGAGTCCTGTGAACCCCGTGCTGGTGTCCTCGCCAAGATTGTTTGTGGAATTGAACCCCCCTTGGCTGCAGCAGCCTCGGCTGGAGCGCTGAGCGCCCCCTGTCGTATAGAGTATTCCGTAGCCGGTGCGCAAAGCCGTTTTATCGTTAAAGGCGTAGGCAAGCCCGATGCGTGGGCCAAAACCTTTTGTGAACGTGCTCGCACCAGTGCGCCGTCCGGGCGTCGCGAAAACCATCGCGCCCAGAACATGGTATGTGGTGTTCATTACTGTGGGATCCATCCACGAAAATTGATTGTATTTGTTTACGACGGGCAGGAGCAGATCATAGCGAAGACCAACATTCAAAGTGAGCCTCGAATTCATTTTAAAGTCGTCCTGCACGTAAGCGGAATACTGGCCCATTCTATCGGCGTTTTTGGCAGCGTAGACGTCGGCTTCACCATAGCTGCCGAGCCCCAGTAGAAAGCTTGCCGCTCCCATCCCAGGGCACGCACTACCTGGACTGCAGCTATCGGAGTACCAGGGCCCTGCCAATGAGGTTTGACCGGCGTTGAATGTCAGGTATCCGGACTGACGGCCGAATCCACCATCGTTTTGTTGCATTTTGATGTAACCAAAACCGCCTTTGATCGCGTGTTTGCCCTTAGTCCAACTCAAACTCTCGTCAATTGTGTACGCGTTGGTGACATCATACCCTTCCCCGCCGTTCCCGTAGGTGTTTCCCAAGCCGCCGATATTCAAGCCCGGAAAGACAGTTCCCGGCCCCGTCTGAGGCACGCCATTAAATCCCAGGGTTGCCGGCCAACCCGTTCCGGCAGCCGAGACAGAACTACTGGCCCAGCGATTGAAGCCGAGCGTCCAATGATTAAGAAGAGTTGGAGTGAAAATCAGGTCCTGACTGACACGCGCCACATACTGGTGCGTCGTGGAAATCCCGCCATCCCCAATGGCGCCGGGCCACCTTCCACCAGAGGGATTATATATTTTCGACCAGATGAACTCCCCGCTGATCCGGTCCTTCTGGGAAATAGCGTGATCGATCTTGGCTCCCCACTGATTGTTATTCTGTAGTGACAAATAGGAAGTTATCCAGTTATCCGTATAGCCGAACTGCCGTCCAGGCAGAACCGGATCCGGAAAATAGGTAAAAATCTTCGCTGCGACGGGATCGATTCGTGAGGCCGGGATGATATTGGCCATCCCCGCAATCGGCAACCCGGTAACATTGTTGAAACCGAAGGCATCCCGTATCAGAGCAGCCGACCCGCTTGTGTTTGGCAGTCCCGTTACTGGATCCGTCGCGCCTGCGGCAACGCTTCGTTGTGTTGCAGGATCATAAATCTCTCCCGCATACACCGGCCGTCCTAACGCATCAAAACACGCCTGGGCTCCAGTACCGCAAGTCGAGATTTGAGGGCCAAGGATATTGCTCAGATCACCGCCGCGCATGGCCGCGGTCGGAAGCGTATCCAAGCTTTGGTTGGGTTGTTTGCGCAATCGGAAACCTTGGTACCAGCCGAAGAAAAAGGTCTTGTCCTTGCCGTTATAGATCTTCGGAATCACCACGGGTCCGCCAGCCGTAAAGCCGAATTCATTCTGCTTGTTGACGCTCCGGCACGGTTGGACAAATGGAGGTTGTTTTTTTCCATTGGCATCACAGCCCGGAGGCGACGAGTTGACAAAGAATGGGATGGCGTCCAGTTTTTCATTGCGGAGGAATTCATAGGCACTGCCGTGCAATTGATTGGAACCGGATTTGAGCGTAAAGGTCGTAATCCCCTGACCTGTCCTTCCGAATTCCGCGGGAGGAAGAAGCGTAATCACTTTGAATTCCGCGACGGCATCCTGCGGGAATGGTATATTGCGAAAGTCCCCGGCCCATTCAGCGGCATTGCCAATCAGGGCTCCGTCAAGTTGAAATTCGTTACTGGCGCTTTGGCTCCCGTTGACTGTCGTATTCAGCATCCGGGGTGATCCGCCGCCTGAGGTTCCCCTGCCCGTCACGCCCGGAACCAGAGTCATAAAAAATCCGGGATTCCGTTGTTCGCCTTGGCCGAGAATGGGCAACTCAACCACGTCCCTCCCATTAACTACGGCGCCACGATCGGAGCTGTTCTTTTCGATCTGGGGTGCCTCCGAAGTGACCTCAACTCTTTCAGTCCGTTCTCCGATCTGCATCTGAATGCCTATCGCCAGGATCTGTCCAACTTCCACAACCACGCCACTACGCACGTACCTCTTGAAACCAGCCTTTTCAGCCGTAATGTCGTAGATTCCTGGCCGCAAAAGCGGGATCGTGTAATTTCCGCTCGAGCTGGAAATCACCGTGATGCCCAGGGCTGTGCCGACGTTTGTGGCAGTTATTGACACCCCGGGAATTGTGGCGCCGCTAGGATCAGTAACTTCTCCAGTGACGGTACCGCGGTCCGATTGGGCCTGCAGGTTACTTGCACCTACCAATACCAACATGCTCAATCCGAGAATTTGAACCAAGCGACGGGACACGTGAGCCATGCTGATCCCTCCTCCGCGATCAGTCAAAACCTACGATCACGGTGATTCACGTTGATTGCACTCAAACAAAGCGCAGCATCTCACCCCAATTAACCCGCAAACCTTAAGGAAGCAAATTCCAACCCGAAATCACCCCAATGAGGGTCAGAACAAAAGTGTTCACTGCCGGAAGTTTCCCGCACCACACAGCGCCTTATAATCCTATGGAACCAGGCTTGTCAATAATTTTCTCAATCATTAATCAATCCTTGTCGTTGTTTCCTTACAATAGCTGATTGCGCATCAATAATTAGGCACCGCTATACGCTACAGTATCATTACGAAGGCTTGCCTTCTCGCCGAAAACTTGTTTTTAGCCCACATGTATTGACGACTGGGGACGTGTCAAAAAAATTGAGCATGATCATCCACTTTCTGTGCCCCAAGGTGTCATAAATGCGCCCAGAAAAATACCGCTCGTACCGACTGGTTAGGTGATTCGAGAAAATGTGAATCTTGACCTGGGGTCGAATCGTCCAAGCCCTAGGAAGGCCGCCCCGAATCACGGTTTTTCGCAAGCTAGCACAATTACGGGCACGGGCCAGTTACTCCCATCGGGCCGGATATTAGCGGCAATGTTCTCTTCTCAGCTCCACAGCCGATCCCACGAATGTTCGTTATCCCATTGGGGCGTTGGGTCGAAGTAGCCCGTGCCCGAAGCGAGGTGCTGTCGCACAACAGCTTCGTTCAGAGTCACACCGAGCCCCGGGAGGTCCGGTACGGCGATCCAGCCGTGCTCGACAATTGGAGTCTTGACTCCTTCTTCGACCATCGACGACCACCACGGCACATCCAGCGAGTGGTTTTCCAACGCGAGGAAATTCTGCGTCGCCGCGGCGCAATGCACGGAAGCCATACAGCCGATCGGTGTTCCAGCGTAGTGCATAGCCATGGGCACGCCAAACTCTTCAGCCATGTCTCCGATCTTGTGCGTCTCCAGGATCCCGCCGGAAGTGGCGAGGTCCGGATGAATTTTGCTCACGGCGTGGGCCTCGCATAAAACGCGAAATGGCTCTTTGAGATAAGTATCTTCGCCCGTGAGAATCGGCGTTGGGCTTTGGTCTGAAATCTGCTTGAGCAGCTCGGTGTAATTCCACGGAATCACGTCTTCCATCCACGCCAAATTATATTTTTCGTAAGCCCTGCCCAGCCGGATGATCGACTTGACGCCGAGGTGACCCAAGTGGTCCATCGAGAGCGGGATTTCCATGCCGACCGCGTCGCGTACCGCGGCTACATACTGCTCGAGCATGCCAATCCCTTTGTCGGTGACTTCAATGGCCAAAAACGGATGCGGCAGTTGATCCCTCTCCCATTGATTTAGATCCGAAGGATTCGTCACCGTGCCCGGAGTGTCCGCCACCATTTCGATGCCCAAATCCATCTTTAGCCAGGTCATGCCCATTTTTTCTTTGCGTTCTTTCATGCGCTGCGCGTAGATCTTGGCGTCCTTTGATTCTTCCGTGTCCGCATAGATGCGAATCTTGTCGCGAAATTTTCCGCCGAGCATCGCATACACAGGCGCGCCGTAAGCCTTGCCGGCGATATCCCACAGCGCCATCTCGATGGAGCAGACTCCACCGGCCTGCCGCGCGTGTCCGCCAAATTGCTTGATTTTGCGGAAAAGTTTGTCGATCTGGAGAGGGTTCTCGCCCACAATGCGGCTCTTCAGGAAGAGCGCGTACGTTGGACTCGCGCCATCGCGGACTTCGCCGAGTCCGCTCACGCCCTGGTTGGTGTCGATTCGAATAATGGAGCAAGGGCTTGGCCCCGGCTTCACAATCGTCGCCACCCGAAGATCGGTGATTTTCAAATCGGAGGGCCGCGAGTTCGCGTTGACATTCTTCGGATACAACTTCATGGCGTCACGCGTGAGCAACGACGTTCCCAAGATGCCGGCGGAGGATTTCAGAACGTCTCGGCGATCCATTAACTGGCGACTGTCCTTTCTCATGAAGCCCTCCTATCCTCGCGAACATTTCCGCATGTGATTTAACATATCCGCCTGTGCTCGCGCATCTCTGATATTTGGCGAGCGGTGCGGAACAGATTCTCCGTTCCTGACCCGCTGGCTTGATCTCCGCGAAGCTGAGTCGCCCAGATCCTCTGCGCCGCATTGTGCCCCACCTCGCCTCAGTCCATGTAGCAGGATTTGTTATGACCTAACTTTTGTAGATCCGATTCCTTGGCGGTAGACTGCTATCTTGTGCAGTTTTCCTGTCTATCTAACCATTATGTTGGTTCTTTTTGCTCTTGACATACTACCTGTAGCGTATAGTACGACCTAACAATATACCGAGCCTCACCAAAAGGTCATTCGCGGCAAACCCTATTATTACTTATGCGAATGGCAGCGCGTCCAGCCCAAGATTGTTTCGACCATCTACCTCGGCCCTCCGCAAAGCATCCTCGATCGCCCGATGCGTCCCGAACCGCTCCGGGTCGCCATCTATGAATTCGGCGCCTCCGCAGCCGTGTGGGATATGGCTCAGGCCATCGAGCCCCTCGCCACCGCTGATCGGCACGTGTCCAAACGGGGTGCCCAGGACCCTCCGTCGGTCACTACCTCCTGATCGCAGCCCTCAACCGCTGCATCGCCCCTTGTAGCAAAGCCCAGATCGCGGATTGGTACCAGAAAACCGCTCTGCACCGCCTCCTGCCCCTGTCTTCCGGACAACTCACCAGTCAGCGGTTTTGAGACAACAGGGAACGCGTCGATGAAAAGCAAATCGTGGCATCGAACGAGATCTTTCCCGCGCCGCGGTTTCGCGTTTCGGTCTGGATTTGCATTGCCTGCTCTTTGACGCCACCAACTTTTTCACCTTCTTGGACAGTATCAATGCCGGCGCCAAGCTACCGCAACAAGGTCACAGCAAAGAGGGACGAGAGATAACCTTCGGATTCTGGGCCTGGCCCTCCTGGCTACCTCCGATGGCGAGGTTCCCCTGTTTCATCACACCTATGCGGGGAATCAGCACGACTCCGTAACCTTCCACAGCGTCGCCGCGGAACTGTTCGAACGCTGCGTTCTATGACCCACGGGGCTTACGACATCACTCTGGTTTTAAACAAAGGCAACAACTCCAAGGAAAACCTGGAGCAGGTCGGGGACAGCCCCTTTCACTTCGTGGGCTCCTTAGTTCCCACCCAGCACGAGGATCTACTGAGCATCTCACGCAAAGTGATGCAGAGACTCGATCCCACCCAGCTCCCTGCCGTCTGGTCCTACCGGACCTGTAAAGTGGTCTTCGGAATCGAGCGCACCATCCTGTGCACCTTCAACCAACAGCTCTTCGACTCCCAGACGCAAACCATTTCGCGCGAGATCGCCAAGCGCAAGCGGAAAATTGCAGAAACTCAGGATCCGGCTCGCAAATCGCCGCAACGATTCCCGGGGGAAAGCGCCAACCGTCGAGGGGGTGCAGAAGAAGGTGAAGGAGATTCTGCGAGGTCGCCACCTGGCGGATCTCTTTGCCGTTCAGGTGCGCAAGAAGCGCGCGGGCCTGCCGCGACTCTCCTTCCGCTTTCGGGATAAGGCTTATCAGCAGCTCCGCTCGACCCTGCTGGGCAAGACTTTGCTCTTCACCGACCGCACCGACTGGTCCGATGAGCAGATCGTTCTCGCCTACCGCGCCCAACACCACAGCGAAGCCGACTTTCGACGTTTAAAGGATCCGCACTATCTAACCTTCCGACCCACCTTCCACTGGACGGACCAGAAGCTCAGGGTGCACGCCTTCTACTGCGTGCTCGCCCTGTTGCTGCTCAACCTGTTGCGCCGCAAGCTCGCCAAGGCCGGCATCCCCTTAAGCGTTGTGAAGATGATGGACACACTCACCGATATTCACGAGGTGACGCTCCTCTACCTCGCCGGATCTGGCTCCAAGAAGCCCTTCGTGCGAACCGTCCTCGCGGACATGGACCCAGTGCAGCGTAAAATCGTCGAGACCCTCGCCTCGCGCGCTATCGCAGCGCGTAGGTCATACAGCCCTCCACCAGGCGCGACCGCGCTAGTAGCGGCTTGGAGTCGTGTTCGCTCTCTGGGGGCGGTAAACTGAGGCTAGGACTGACTATTGTTTTTAAAGGCAACAAGGTTTATGTTACCGCCGTGTTGGTAGTTAAAGTGGAAATCCTGGCTAAGGGCATCCAATCCCCGGCCATTTTCTGGAGTGACAAATGAAATCAGTCCTGAAGGTTCTTCCGCTCATTCTTTTTGCCGCCATTCCAGCATCCGCCCAAGACCCGGAACTGCGTCGCGAAGCGGTTCAGTTGCTGGAGCGTGCCAACGGCGTCAGCCTCTCGCCCAAATTGCCAAATCTAGAGCGCATCGACACCTTCCGCTTCTTTGACTCCAGCTCTGGGCCACAAGAGGGCACGTTCACGCGTGTGGTTGTGCAGGGTACGGGAAGACGCGAGGAGTCCCGCTTCGGTGAGTATCACTCACTGGATATTTGGACCCGTGGGCGCCTGGCGACCATGAGAACCGGCGAATTGCTCCCCCCTGAAATTGATACCGTCATGCGGCTGACCCCCATTTATTTGCTGCGATTCGCTGACGACGATGTGATCCATGCGATCGTTGATAAAGCCGCAGGCGGGAAAAAGATTCGATGCATTGAATTCGATACCATCCGAGGCCAGAAGGTCGAAAACAATGAGCTCTGCGTCGATCACAGCAATGGAACATTGGTTTTAGAAAAGGTCGGTGACGAGCTCATCGAAAACAGTGAGTTCTTTTCGTTTGCGGGTGAGCTTGTGCCTGCCAAAATTGCCTACTCGTTTGCCGGCGTTCGCAAGCTAGAGATTTCGCAGACCATGACGGAGCTTACTGACACGAGCGAAAACGTCCTCGCTGCGCCGCCCGAGGCCCAGATCCGCAATTTTTGCAAAACCTATCGGCGTGCGATCGGAACGTCCATGCCGCAGCCCAAGGCAGGGAAGGGCGGCAGAAATATCGATGTCGCCATTCGAGGAATCATCTCGACAGACGGAAAAGTCCATGAAGCCGTGGTGCAGAGCGCGGAGCACCCTGATTTAGGAGCCGAAGCGTTGGCTCTGGTTCAGCAATGGGTATTCACGCCTGCTGTGTGCGATGGCAATCCAAACACCCAGGAAGCGACGTTCATCGTGCATTTTCACGGGCGTTAATCCGCATTGGCATCATGAAGGTTGGCATGTTCATGCCGCTCAAACTCGATTAGGAGCTCCTGCCGCCGTTTCCAACTCATC
>Ga0137382_10000728_pt1 | contig 13768 bp, 9 predicted proteins | sample SagtaG_15_FD_104816 | JGI IMG/M metagenome (GOLD analysis project Ga0137382, IMG submission 104816) | Vadose zone soil microbial communities from Sagehorn Ranch, Mendocino, California, USA - Sage2_R_20_16 metaG | ecosystem: Environmental > Terrestrial > Soil > Vadose zone | place: USA... | reverse complement strand
TGCGCGAGTGCCTCGAGCTCGAGCCGCGTCTTATCGAGGCGCAGACGAGCCTCGCGCAACTGGTTTGGATGCGCACCGGGGATCTCACGCAGGCCACCACGGCGCTCGGTCAGGCCCTGCAGCGCTTCCCTGGCGACGACACGCTCCGGGCAGCCAAGGCGGCCATCCTGCAGGGCGCCGGGGACGCGCGCGCGGCCTACGCGTGTCTCGCTCCGGCGGCTGCGCGCGCGCAGGCTCCGCCGATGCTGCTCATCCGCGCAGGCCTCGCGGCGCTCGAGTTCGATCCGGCGACCGCGGTCGGTCTCGCCGAGCGGGCGTTGCGGCTCCTGCCGGATAATGCGCCGGCCCGAAACCTGCTGGCGGCGGCCCAGCTCGGCGTCGGCGACGCCCGCACCGCTCTGATCCACTGCGAGAGGCTGCTGGCGGACGCCCCCGATGACCAATATCTCATCGCGCTGCAGACCACCGCCTGGCGGCTGCTCGGCGACGAGCGCTACGTACAGCTGTGCGACTACCGCAATCTCGTGTTGCCGTTTCAGCTCGAGGCGCCGCCGCCGTGGCAGGATTTAGCTAGCTTCCTCGCCGACGTCAGGGTGAGCCTCAACCGCCTTCACGACCCCAAGGGTCATGCGCTGCTCTTTCAATCGCTGCGCCATGGCACCGAGACCACCGCCGATCTGACGCGCAGTGCCGACCCGGCGATCCGCGCGCTGTTCGGCACCTTTGCCGCGCCCATCCGCCGCTACCTCGAGCACATCGGCCACGGCTCCGATCCCTTGCGCCGCCGCAACAGCGGCCGCTGGCGCTTCAACGGCAGCTGGTCTGTGCGGCTGCGCAGCTCGGGGTTCCATACCAACCACGTTCATCCGCGCGGCTGGATTTCCTCGGCTTGCTATATCGAGCTACCGAACAGCATGAGCGATGCCGGGAGCGAGGAGGGCGTGCTCACCTTCGGGGAGCCGAGCCTCGTGACGACCCCGGCGCTCAGCCCCGAGTACTCGGTGCGTCCCGCGGTCGGCATGCTGGTGCTGTTTCCGTCGTATTTCTGGCATGGCACCGTGCCTTTTTACAGCGACCAGGCCCGCCTTACCGTGGCGTTCGACGCCGTACCGGACCGCCAGCGCTAGCGGCAGGCGGCGCTCGGCTCAACGCCCGACGTGTGCCACGAAGAAGTTGGCAATCCCCAGCATCACCGCCATCTGCCCGAGGAGCGCCGCATACATCTGGCGCGAGATGCTGCCAGCGTCAATGGCGGGTTCTGTCCGTCTCTCAGCGCTTCGCCGCCGGATCGCTGTCGAGCGCGTTGGCGTTGAAAGCGATCGTGATGCGGGGCTCGTCGCTGTCGTGAGGCTCGACGTAGTGTTCCATCCAACAGGGGAACAGCACCAGGAGCCCCGCGCTCGGGGTGAGGTGGATGTCGGCGTGGCCGTTCGGCACGCCTCCCTTGACGAAGCCGTGAAGCACTCCCGGGCGCGGGTCACGGAATACGAACTGGCCGGAGCCGGGTGGCACCTGAAGATAGAAGCTGCCCGAGAGCAGTGATCCCTCGTGCATGTGCAAAAAGTTGAATCCGCCACGGTCGTGCAGGTTGACCCAGGATTGCAGGCTAAACGGTCTGTCGCCCTGACCCATCTCGCCCAGCGCACTGGCGCACGCCGCACGAATGGCCTGGCGCAGGGGGGCGAAATTGGGCTGCTCCAGCAGGCTCATGTCTTCACTGTTCCAGCCTTGACGAACGGTTCGACCTGCCGGCTTGGGAGCGGCCGCACGCATCGCGAGCACATCCTTCACCCAGCGGTCCAGATGCGGGTCGAGAGGGTCCAGATGAGTCTGCCAGATGCGCGTCGGGAAAAGATCGTAGGACTGCAGCACGGGCACCACCGTGGCTATCGGTTACGGGAACTCGCGTATACGGATGTTGCGGATCGCCAGGGCTCCGGGGTGATCGCCCTGCAGCCCGATCAGGCCGGCCGTCGCCAGACCGTAATTCGGGTATGTCGCGTACTTGCTCGCGGCAACCCGGCTCTTCCAGTCGGCGCTCCTGAGCTCGTATTCGACCACTCTGCGGCCATTGAGCCAATGCTCCACATGAGTGCCCCTCACAACGATTCGCGTCTTGTTCCAATGATCGAACGGCAGCACGACACCGGCCGGTGGGCCGTAGAGCGCGTAGGCGGCCGCGGCGGCGGTGAGGCGGCTGCGGCCGTCCGGCGCATTCTCGTCATCGAGGAGCTGATATTCCGGAGCGCTCCAATAGATGTGATCGTACTCGCGCGTGCCGCGGTAAAAGATACCGCTGTTGCCAGCCTTGCCGATCTTCCACTCGAGCTCGAGCTCGAAATCCCCGAAGCTCTCCTTGGTGACCAGATCGTCGACCGGCCCGTCTTTGGAGAGCACCCCGTCGGCGACGTGCCAGCCCGCCGGCAATCCGGGCTCTTTCCAGCCGCGCCAGTCGGGCGCGCCGTCGTCCTGCAAGAGGGAACGCCAGGATGCCGAGGGCGCGTTGGCCGGTTCCGCTGCAGCGAGCAGCGCCGCGGCGCAGGAAAGAAGCAGCATGGCGGCGTACAGATGGATCTTGGTCATGGCTCACTCTGTGTGTGATCACCCGTTACGGCAGGGTCAGCTTCTCGAGCAGCGCGGGCGGGGGCCCGTCGAAACTTGCAAGCGGCACATTGCCCATGTAGCCCAGGTCCTTGCGGCCAACGGGAGTTGAGTAGAACCCGCCGGCGGTCAGGTCGCGATAGAGCGCGAAGAAACGCGCCGCATCACGCCATTGCGAACGCGATTCCTGACAGATGTCATCGCAAATGCCTTTCTGTTCAGTGGTGGCGAGATCCGAGAATCCCTTGCCAAGGCGGCGTGCGGCCTCGTCGTTCAACCACCTGAAACCGCCCAGCACGATCGGCCGGTCTCGCTGGCTGGCAGGATACGGTGCACTCACCCACTCATCAATGAACTCGACCACTCCGACGGACGAGGCGCCGGGCGAATGCTCGTCGGCCGGAATGATGATGTCCGCGAGGATCCCCGCGAGCCGCCGCTGTGGGGCCGTGAAGGTCAGCGACCACAGCTCGCCGGGGTGGTAAACCGCCAGAAGATTTGGGTCGGTCCCGTAGCCCCGCCCCGTCGGCGACGGGCCGGCTCGCGCTGCGTGCTTCCCGGATAGTGGCCAGGCCGCGCTCGCGGCCAACACCCACTTGATGCTCGTGCGCCGATCCATCACAACTCCTTGCGCCGCATGCGCTCGAGGATGTGGTCCGCCGCGCGCCACGCCAGGGCCATGATCGTGAGGGTCGGATTCTTGTCCGCGTTGGATGCGAACACGGCGCCGTCGGTGACAAAGAGGTTCGGCACGTCCCAGGTCTGGCACCACCGATTGGTCACCGAAGTCTTCGGATCGGACCCCATGATCGCGCCACCGACTTCGTGAATGATCGAGCCGCCGGGAGCGATGGCCTTGGCACCGTCGCTCTGCACCGGCCCCTGCATGCGGCCGCCCATCGAGTCGACGATTTCCGCGAAGGTCCTTTGCATATGCTCGGCCTGGCGCAGCTCGTGCTCTGACCACCGCCAATGAAACCGAAGTACCGGGATGCCCCACTTGTCCTTGACGCTCGGGTCGATCTCGCAATAGGAGTGCGCGTTGGGGATCATTTCGCCACGCCCATCGAAATGGACGAAGGAGCCGTAATAGCGGCGCACGTCCTGCTTGAACTTCAGCCCGTAGCTGCCGCCGGTCAGCCATTCGATGCCCGCCCCGGTTCCGTAACCCGGCATCCGCTTGCCGCCGCCGAATTCGATATGATAGCCCCGCGCGAACGGGAGCTTGCCGGCGCGCTGATCCCGGTAGAGCCACCAGGGAACATACAGCTGATCGCCATCGGCAGCGTCCTCATTGAGCGGCGGCAGGCTCTCGAGCAGCGGGATCTGCCCGCTCGCGCTGCTGCCAACCGTATCCATCAAGTATCGCCCGACCCGGCCGCTCGAGTTGGCGAGTCCCTGTGGAAACTGTGCGCTCCTGGAATTGAGCAGAATGCGCACCGATTCGCAGGTACTCGCCGCCAGGATCACCACCCGTGCGCTTGCGTGCTGCTGCTTCCCGGTGGTCCGGTCGATGAAGCTCACGCCATCGGCGCGGCCGTCGCGCCCGAGCGTCACCTCGTACGCCATCGCGTCGGTCGTGATATCGAGGTTGCCGCTCGCGAGCGCGGGCGGCAGATGCACGGTGGTCGACTGATAGTTTGCGCGGATGGAGCAGCCGCGGCCGCACGGCGTCGCCCAGAGACAAGGCGCGCGGGCGCGCATGTCCTCGGCGAGAATCCTTTGCGCGGTGACATTGCCCGGATGTAAGCGGGCCGGCGAGCCTGTGAAATCGAGCGGCCGGGTCAGAACCGCCTTATGGCCGGGTATCGCTGCTATGCCGAGGCGCCTCGCTCGCTGTGCGACCAACAGGTCGCTCACCAGCGGCTTGGGCGGCGGCAGCAGGCACCCCGGTGAGGAGTCCGGTGTGTTCTCCAGGCCCTCGTTGCTGCCGTATACGCCAATCAACAGCTCGACCTTGTCGTAATACGGCGCGACGTCCTCGTAAGCTATGGGCCAGTCGAACCCCAGCCGGTCGCGACTGTGGGGCTTGAAGTCGTAGGGACCATTGCGCAGGGAAATTCGCCCCCAGTGATTCGTGCGACCACCCAGCATGCGCGCCCGCCACCAATCGAAGCGACCCGCAGGCTCATCGCTCGTGCGCACATAGGGCTCTCCGGGTACCTCCCAGCCGCCGTCCACGGTGGCGTCGTAGAAGCCAAAGGGCTTTTGCGGCGTGCCGACGCCCGCGAGCGGCGCCTGGTCCGGCGTCTGGAACATGGGCGTCTCGGTTGCGGGGTTGTAGCGGCGTCCCGCCTCGAGCATGAGAACCTTCGCGCCGTCCATGCACAGCGTATAGGCGGACTGTCCGCCGGCGGCTCCGGAGCCGACCACGATGACATCGTAGTCGCGCTTCTGGGATTTCGCCTTCACGAAGGGCATGATGCTTCAGCCGCTGCACCGCTCGATCGGTCAGGAGCGATAGGCTTCGCGGCCGATGCCCTGCACGGGGATTCCCTGGGCGGCGAGCACCTCGTGCTGCAGGGCGTACATCGCCGCGGCGGCCTCATCGATCGCTCGCGTAAAAGCGAGTGACCCGGCCAGAATCGGCGCCAGCCGTGCCCGGTCCTGTACGCGAGCCTTGGGATATTCATGTTCCACGACCAGGAAGGTCTTCTGCGGCTCGATGCTGAGCAGCTCACGCGCGGCGAGCTGATGGTCCAGCCAATCTACCGATCGATTCTGCAGATACGCGAGCGGATCATGGCGCGCAGTGCCCGGCAGCTCGTGCTCACAGAACACGGTTTGCTTTTTCCAGGCATTCTGCTGCTCGGCCGGATCGGCGCTCGGCCGCTCCCCATGCCAGTCCCCGCGCTGCATCGTCTGCCCGCCATAGCCCCACGCCGAGATGCCGCGCGAATCGATGACCTGGCCCTTGACATGGAAGCCGCCGATCAGAAAGTTGTAGCCGTTGTCCTTCAGATACTGAAACACGGAGCGCGAGTCCTGTCCCATCAGGATCGCATGCGAGGGGTCATAGTGGATGCGGAATTGATCGCCGACCCCGTGCCGTTCACAGATCCGGTGCAATGCAATCCATGGACCCGGGGCATAGGCGATGTTGTTATGCCAGGTATCAGTGATGTTCCAGCCCGGCATGGGACACTGCTCGACCCGAAACGTCAGCCCACGCGCTTTGGCCTGCTCGAGCAGCGGCACGAACACCTGTTCGAACATCACCAGATTGGCGTCCATTCCCAGGAGGGGATTTCGGCCGACAAAGCCCGTCACGGCATCCGTGCCGAGCAACACCGCGGCGTCGAAGACGCGCAGCATCAGCTCGTGCTTCCTGGCGCGCATTGATTCATCTGCGGCGAGCATATTGTCGAAGTAGGCGAGGTCCGACAGGCCGACGCCCGTGGATTGCATGGCCCGGCGGACGCGTGATGCGCGCGCCGCACTGAAGGGCTGGCGCAGATCGAGGGTGTTGGCCACCGGATCAAGAAGCGCCGCGGCCGGCACATCGCTTTGCGTCGGGTGCAGGGCCGCGGAGAGCTCGATATTGGGGCAAGCGAGCTGCCGCGCGAACTCCAGCCACTCCTCGATGGCCAGATCCGGATCGGCGTCCCGCCGGTCGCGGGGAGTCAATTCCTGCAACGCGGCCGTCAGTATGCTGAGCCTCATGGGTCTCGGCCTGAACTCTGTCTGCGGTGCTTGCGGTTGCGGTGAACTGGTGCGTTCGATCAAGATGGCGTGCTCCGGGCAGCGGCATAGGTGACCGCCTCGTTGCGGAACGCCGACGCGAACAGCGCGAACACCACGGCCGCAAAGCAGGCCGGATACAGCCAGATGGACTGCCAGTCGTGCGCGCCGCCGGCCGAGTACCGGTCGTCGATGAGGCCGGCGGCCCAGAACCCGATGAGCATGCCGGCACCGTAGGTCGCCAGCGTGATCAGGCCCTGGGCTGCGGCCTTGTGCCGCGCGCCCGCCTTGGAATCGGTGTAGATCTGCCCGGACACGAAGAAGAAGTCATAGCAGGCGCCGTGGAGCGCAATCCCGAAGATCAGCATGAACGCCAGCTCATGGGCATTGCCGAACGCAAACAGCAGATACCGAGCGGCCCACGCGAGCATGCCGAGCATCAGGGTGGTCTTCATGCCGAAGGTCTTCAGGAACACCGGGATCAACAGCATGAACGCGACTTCCGACATCTGCCCGATGGTCTGCTTGCCCGTCGGGTTGGCAACCTGAATCTCAGTGAGAAACTGATTGGCGTTCTGGTAGTAGAAGGCCAGCGGGATACAGATGAGGATCGAGGAGACGAAGAACACGGCGAAGTTCCTGTGTCGCAGCAGGGCCAGTGCATCCAGGCCGAGGAGATGCCCGAGGCGCGGCTGTTGCCCAGGTTCCCGCAGCGGCGGCGTGTGCGGCAGCGTGAAGCTGTAGAGGCCGAGCGCGAAGGAGGCAATCGAGGACATGAGGAACGTTTTGCCGAGTAGCCCACGTGCGAGGCCGTCACGCGAATCCCAGGCGAAGCCGTAGCTGTTCAGGAGCCCCGCGACGATCCAGCCGATCGTGCCCCACAGGCGAACGCTGCCGAAGTGCCTGGCGGGCTCGTCCATCTGGCGGAAGGAGATGGTGTTGACCAGCGCGAGCGTCGGCATGTAGAGAATCATGTACGCGAGCACGCAGGGATAGAAGGCCTGGAAGTGCCGCGTGCTGAACAGCGCGTACAGCAGCAGGCCGCCTGCGATGTGAGTGGCGCCGAGCAGCCGCTCGGCATTGAAGTAGCGATCCGCGATGAGCCCGACGACGAAGGGGGCGATGATGGCGCCCCAGGATTGCGTGGCATAGGCGAGCGCGGTCTGTGCGCCGCTGGCGTGCAGAGTCGACGTCAGGTAGCTGCCCAGCGTGACGAACCAGCCGCCCCAGATGAAGAACTCGAGGAACATCATGGTGCAAAGACGCACTCGGATCAGTCGGCTCACTGGGTCTTACTCCGTGAGGCGGACGGCCGCCTCACAACGCTCGGCTGAGCGATCGTGGTGAGCCGGGGTGCGGCGTAGCGCGCGAAGCGAATAGACTAGCACAGGCCCACAGGGTCGAGCAGCCATGACCAGGTGTACTCGCAGACGCTTCCTGGCACAGACGGGTCGATACGCTGCCGCCGCGCTCATCGCGAACGGTCTCGCGCGAGTGGTCCGTGCGACACCCCTGGGCAAACCTGTCGGAATTCAGCTTTACACCGTCAAGGAGGGGATCGGGCGGGATCCCGCCGCTACGCTCAGGCAGCTTCGGCGGATCGGGTTTGGCGAAGTCGAGACCGCGGGGTTCGGTCAGCTCTCGGCCGGGCAGTTCCGTCGCTTGCTCGACGACGCAGGTCTCACCTGTCCGAGCGCGCATCTTCAGTTCGACATGCAGAAGCTCGATTCGGCCTTCGCCGACGCGCACGCGCTCGGCGCGAAGTACGCCGCCAGCGGATCGCTGCGCTCGCTGGCAGCCGTTGCGCAAGCGCCGGCCGGCGGGCCGCAGGCCGGCATGAGCGCCGATGAGGCGAAGCGCACCGCCGAGCTCGCCAACCGCATCGGCGAGCAAGCCGCGCGCGCCGGTCTTCAGTACGTCTATCACAATCACGACTTCGAATTCGTCGCTCAGGGCGGCGCAGGCCTCGGCTACGACCTGCTGCTGCGGGAAACCGATCCGCGGCTGGTTCAATTCGAGATCGACTGTGGCTGGATGATCTTCGCGGGCGGCGATCCGGTCGATTATTTCAGCAAGTACCCGAACCGCTTTCCGATGATTCACGTCAAGGACTTTGTGCGCGAGAGCGACCATGCGGGTGCGAAGCTCGGCGCGATGCACGGGGCGGAGCTCGGTCGCGGCGTGGTGAATTATGGGCCGATCTTCGCCGCCGCGGAAACGGCGGGGCTCCGACATTACTTCTTCGAGGAGGAAGGTCCGTTCCACGTGGGTCCGATGCAGGCCGCGCAGGTCGCGTACGACTACTTGCGCGCCATCCGCTGACGCGGTGCAATGCACGAGGCGACCCGTGCTGACTCAGGGCAGTTGAGAGCGCTTCCATTCGCGATTCCACTGGCCGCCCGCGGACACGAGTTCGTGCCGACGTGCGCGGACCCTTTCGCCTCGCTTGCGGAGGCGGTTGGGTTCTGCTCGGTGTAAAGCGCGACGCGCTACAGGTTCATCCAGACCGACCCGCCCCGCGAGCTCGCGACCGCCTGAGCGATGAAGCGCAAGCCCCGCAGGCCATCCTGTACACCGGGGTAATCCCGCACCGGAGCTTCACCTACCTCGACTCGGCGCACGTCCTCGATGAAGCTCCGGTAGAGGTTCGCGAAAGCCTCGAGATAGCCCTCCGGATGCCCGGCCGGCAGTCGAGTTACGACTTTGGCCGGGCCGCTCAGATAGCTCTGCCCCGTCCGTAACCGCTCCCAGGGACGGCCGGCGGGCTTATAGAGGAGCGTGTTCGGATCCTGCTGATGCCACTCCAGCCCCGCCTGGGATCCGTAAACCCGAATCGAGAGCCGGTTCTCCTCCCCGCAGGCGACCTGCGAACAGACCAGCGTTCCCTTGGCTCCGCCACGCAGTCGCAGCAGCATACTGGCGTCGTCATCCAAGCGCCGGCCCGCTACGAAGGAGCTGAGGTCCGCACACACAGACTCAATCTGACGGTCCGTCACGAACTCGAGCAGATTCTGGGCGTGGGTACCGATATCGCCGACGCAACCACTGAGGCCAGTGCGTGCCGGATCGGTTCGCCAGGCGGCCTGCTTGTTGCCGCGGGTCTCCAGCGGCTCCATCAGCCAGTCCTGGGTGTATTCGACCATGACCCTGCGAATCTCGCCCAACTGCCCGCCACGCACCATCTGACGCGCCTGGCGCACAGCGGGATAGCCCGTGTAGCTGTGTGTGAGCGCAAACAGTGTCGTGCCGGCTTCAACGAGGCGAACCAGTTCTTCCCCCTCGGCGACCGTTAACGCAAGGGGTTTGTCGCAGATGACATGAATGCCTGCGGCAATAAAGGCCCTCGCTACGGGGTAATGCAGGTCATTCGGGGTTGCGATGATGACAAAATCGATGCCGTTCCTGTCGGCTGCCTCGGACGAGGCCATGTCCTCGTAGGACGTATAGGCGCGCTCGAGAAACCAGGCGGCAGCACTTTCGCGCGCGATCTCAGGGTGAGAGGACAGGGCACCCGCGACAACCTGTGCCTGGCCGTCGAGTTCGGCGGCAATGCGGTGCACCGCTCCAATGAATGCGCCACGTCCGCCACCCACGATACCGGCCCGCAGGCGGCGCGGCGGCTGGCCCATGCCAGTGTTACTCATACGCCTCAGCCGCCCTTGATCTGCAACGCCTTGCCTTCGAATGCGTTCAAATGCAACCGCAGGCTTCCGTCTGCACCGAGATTCAACATCGGCGCTTGTGGATCGAGGACATCGATCGCCTTCGAGCCCGGCGCCGCGCCGCGGATGAGCACCGCCTCATCCACCGCACGATCCCCGAAGTTGATCGCCGTAATCTCAAGTCCCGCGTTCTGCGGCAGCTCGTGCACCAGCACCAGCAAGCCCTTCGCCTGCACGCCCGGCACGTCGGCCAACCGTGCCGCGTACAAATGCAGATTCGCACGCACCTCGAGCAGGTGCGCCAGCTGCGAGGCGAACGAGTCGGGCTTCTTGAGCTGCTGCGGCAGCGGGCCGTACAGAGCCACGGCGCGCGGCAAACCCGCCGCCGAGCGCATCGCGTCCGGGTTCGAGCCCAGGAGGTCGTAGGCGCCGCGGTTGATCCAGCGGGTGTCGCCGTCGGCAAGCCGTTCGCGCACCGCCGCGGCCGGCAGGGTGAGCGCTCCGACCAGGTCCCAGCCCGAAAGCGCGAACACGCCCGGCTGCATCGCATTGTAGAAAGCGAGCAGCAGGTGCAACCGCTTGATCCTCTGCACGTCCGCTGCCTTCAGCCTGGAGATGTCGGTGAGCCCCAGGGTGGCCGCGATGAGCGTGGCCGTCGTGCAAGCCACACCGTCGCCGAACTTCAGGTTGTAGGGGGCGCGTTCACCGATGAGCCGGCCGTACATCTCCCGATGCACGAGCTCGCGCAGCTGCCGGCCTGATAGCTGTCCGCCGCGAAACGCAAAGGGCTCATTCGCGTGGCCGGCGAAGTGCGACAGTCCCATGGTGAGCTCGTCATGATTCTGCAGAGCGTGAATCAGGCGGCCCGGATCGATGTCGTAGCTGCGCATGAGCTGGAACACGAGGCGCAGGAATTCCGCATCGCCGGTCAGCAGCGCCTCATCGTAGGCCGGCCGCGTCACGAAGTCGTAGGACAGGTCCGGACCACCACGCGACATCTCGCGCATGTCATCGAGTGGCAGCGCGAGCTCCTCGAAAGTGAATCCGCCCAACTTGCGCACCATGTCGGCGATGAGCTGATTGGCGGTCACCGACAGGGGATGGCCCGCCCACCAGACCCGTCCATCGGGGTCGCGCTCGATGCCGAGCAGGCCGTTGGCATCGAGACGCAGCATGCCGTCCCCGAGCACACCCAACTCGTGCACCGCGTCACCGATTACCAGTCGTTCGGCGGCGAATGTCGGGTCGAGCCAGTTTAGCGTGGGTTGACCCTGCTTGAAGTAGTGCAGGTACACCCAGCGGCGCTGCACGCCATCGACGCCCCGCACGACATCGGTCGCGCTCCAGTCAGTGTCCTTGACTCCGGGCTCGTAAAATATCGAGGAATGGAGCTGTCCCACGATGTAGCCCCTGGCCTGCAGGGCGTCCACCGTGGCCGGACTGAGATTGACGGCGTCGCCTCCGGAGGGGACGGGCGGCAGAAGTTCCCAGTCGGCAGGATCGATGCGCACCATGTGGTAGAGGCCGGGGTAGTCGGCATACGCCCTTTCGGCCAGGCGGAAGTCAGGTCCCTTGCCGGTGTGCCCCGGAATGATGTCGCCGATGACGATCGCGCCATGGGTACGCGCGGCCGCGACCAGAGCCTGGTATTGCGCCGCGGTGCCGAACGCCGGATCGATCTCGAAGCTGATGCGGTCGAAATTGCCGTCGACGGAGGGCGTATAGGCGAGATCGCGTACGCCGCCCGAGCGCTTCATCGGGCCGGTGTGTATGCCCTGGATCCCGATCCTCTGGAAAGAGCGCCACAGCCGCTCATCGGCAAGAGTGGCCAGGACCGAGACGCCGGCCGAGGCGGCGATGGTCGAGGCGGGATAGGCGGTGAACCACACCGAAGCCCGCGACACGGCCGCCCGCGGCTGCGGTTTACCGTAAGGGTGCTGCCACTGGACCGCGTTGCCGGAGTAACGCCGCGCCAGCAGTTGCGCCTGATGCAGCATCGAGCGCTCTTCGAGCCACTGAATATAGGCGGTGGCCTCGGCAGAGGCCGGCTGCCCGGCGGGGCTCTCGGCCGGCTGGGGTAGGCCGGTGGCGAACGCCGGGCAAGCCGTATATAGAAGTGCAGCGAGGCAGGCCCAGGGGCGCTTCATGGTCGTGCGGGGTGCTATCGGGGGATGCACACGATAGAGAGATGGCCCAACGGGCTCAAGGGCCGACCCGCACCTGGAGCACAAGTATCGAACCTGCAACACAAAGAGTCTGTAAGGCATTGAAATGGCTAGCTACGCGAACTGAGCGACGGACCGACCCCGAGTGTTGCCCGCCGACACGCCGGGGCGCCGATCGATCGTGAGACACACTGTGCAATCCTTACCGGCGTGAGTACTCAACTGGACCTCGTCGCGATCGGTCGCCTCAGCGGTGTCGCCGTCGGGCGTACCATATTCGCAAGCCCCGCGCAGGCGTGGCTCTCCGGGCAAATATCCGACGAGGCGACCATCGAGGACGTCGCCGGGCGTTTCAGGGCGCTGGTCGAAGCGTGGTCATCCGCCGGCGATCCCCGGCTCGACCGGCCGGAAAGGAGTGCGAATTGACGGCAGGCCGGCTCACCGTCGCGCAAGCTCTGGTCCGCGCCATGGCGGCGCAGTGGACCGAAGTGGATGGCGAGCGCCGCAGAGTGTTCGCCGGCGTCTGGGCCATATTCGGGCACGGCAACGTGGCCGCACTCGGCGAAGCGCTGTACGCCGCGCGAGATATCCTCCCCACACTGCGAGCTCACAATGAGCAGGCGATGGGCCATGCAGCGGTCGCCTTTGCCAAGGCCTCATACCGCCGCCGAATGATGGCATGTACGACCTCCATCGGGCCTGGAGCCACGAATCTGGCGACGCCTGCGGCCGTGGCCCACGTCAATCGACTGCCGGTGTTGCTGTTGCCCGGAGATGTGTTTGCGACCCGCGCACCCGATCCGGTTCTGCAGCAGATCGAGGACTTCAGCGACGGACTGGTGACGGCGAACGATTGCCTGCGCCCGCTGTCACGGTACTTCGACCGCATCACCCGGCCCGAGCAACTGCTGGTCGCCTTCGATCGAGCGATGCAGGTGCTGACGGACCCGGCAAGCTGCGGTCCCGTGACGCTCGCGCTCTGTCAGGACGTGCAGGCGGAGGCGTTCAACTGGCCGCGGAGTCTCTTCGAGGAGCGCTTGTGGTGCCCGCGGCGCTCGCCGCCTGCACGTGAGGAGCTTGCGCAGGCCGTGCAAGTGCTGCGCGCGTCGCAGCGGCCGCTGATCGTCTGCGGGGGCGGCGTGTTGTATTCTGAAGCGACCGCCGCGTTGCGCGAGTTCTGCGAGCGACACGCTGTTCCGAGCGGCGAGACGCAGGCCGGCAAGTCCGCGTTGCCGGCAAGCCACCCCCTGAATCTCGGCGGCATCGGAGTGACCGGGACCGCCGCCGCCAATTCGCTGGCCGCGGACGCGGATGTGATCGTGGCAGTGGGCACCCGTCTTCAGGACTTTACGACGGGCTCGGCGACACTGTTCCGCGGCAAGGGCCGCCGGATAGTGGCGCTCAATGTCCAACCCGTTGACGCCCATAAGCACCGTGCCATGCCGCTGATCGCGGACGCGCGGGAGGGGTTGCGCCAATTGAGCGAGGCGCTCGGTCCGTGGCGAGCTCCGCAGGCCTGGACGGAGCGGGCGCACGCCGAGCGAAGCCAGTGGCGGACGCTGGCGGAGTCATTCACTGCCGCGGGCGCGGGGCCGTTGCCCTCGGACGCCCAGGTCATCGGTGCGGTCCAGACAGGTGCGCAAACATCCGACATCCTGA
>Ga0137382_10000727_pt1 | contig 13770 bp, 7 predicted proteins | sample SagtaG_15_FD_104816 | JGI IMG/M metagenome (GOLD analysis project Ga0137382, IMG submission 104816) | Vadose zone soil microbial communities from Sagehorn Ranch, Mendocino, California, USA - Sage2_R_20_16 metaG | ecosystem: Environmental > Terrestrial > Soil > Vadose zone | place: USA... | reverse complement strand
TCGACGTTCGAAACGCGGAGGCCCACAAAATCCTTGGCCGCGACCTAATGATTGTGGGAAGGCTCGATGCGGCTCGCACGGAGTTCGAACAAGGAATCCACTACAACCCGCAATCCTCCGAGATGCATTTCAACCTGGGCAAACTCTTCTCCATCCAAGATAGCTGGGTCGCCGCGCGAAAGGAATTTGAAGCTGCGCTCGGGATAGACTCTTCCTACATGGAAGCCTGGGATGCTCTGGGGTTTGCCAAGGAATCCTTGGGTGACGGGGTCGGAGCGGTTGAAAGCTATGAGAAAGCGATTGCACTCAATGAAGCCAGGAAAGGCAAGTTCGTCTCGGCGCATGTGAACCTAAGCGCGTATTACAACCGCAAGGGCGATACCGAGAAGGCGCTCGCGTATGCCCGAGCAGCACTCGAACTCGATCCTAAGTGTGATGGCGCCTGGTTCCAGCAGGCAAAAGCAAACGAGGCGCAAGGCCGGCTCGACGATGCGGCCGAAGCTTTGGACAAGGCGGTTTCTCTCAATCCCAGGGCGTCTTCCTATTATTACGTCTTAGCGAACGTCTACCGGCGGCTTGGGAAAACAGAGCAGAGCCGCATAGCGCTGGACTCGTTTATGCGCCTCCAAAAGGAATCGAACGAGATGGAAGAGAAGAGACGAAGCCTCGTCGATCGATCGGCTTCCTCGCCTCAACCAAAAAGCCAACCTGATTAGCAGAGGGAGAACCGGTCATGAAGAATTCTTCGCGACGCAACTTTCTGAAGTTAGGCGCAGCCGCCGCTGGAGGCGCCATCGCGTTTCGCTCGGTGCCCGCGTGGACTCGTCAGCCGGCATCCGCAGCCGTCGTGCCTGCGCTTTCTCTATTCGAATATTCGCAGATTCAACTGCTCGAGGGACTCTTCCGGACACAACTTGAACACAACCACAAATTGTTTCTCGGCCTGGATGAGGACGCGCTGCTGAAACCATTTCGACAGCGTGCGGGCTTGCCCGCTCCGGGCCCGGATATGGGCGGTTGGTATGACAACGCCAGCGACTTCCATCCCGCGAATAATTTTCATGGCTTCATCGCCGGACATAGTTTTGGCCAATATCTTTCCTCGCTGTCCCGCGCTTACGCAGTGACCGACTCCAAGGCGACCCAGGAGAAAGTGCAACGGCTGGTTCGCGGTTACGCCCAGACTGTCGATCCCACCGGCAAGTTTTATGTCGACTATCGCCTTCCGGCCTACACTTTCGACAAGACCTGCTGTGGTTTGATCGATGCGCACAAGTTTGCCAAGGATCCCATTGCGCTCGATGTGCTTTGGCGAAGCATCGAGGCCGTGGTGCCGCATTTGCCGGAAAAGGCGCTGAGTCGCGCAGAACAGCGCGCCCGGAAGCATAAAGATGTTTCCTACACCTGGGACGAAACCTATACGCTACCGGAAAACCTCTTCCTTGCTTATCAGCGCAGCGGAGGAGACCGGCGTTATCGAGATTTGGCGGTTCGTTTTCTCGAGCAGGATTACTTCGATCCACTGGCGGAGGACAATAACGTTCTTCCCGGCGAGCACGCCTACAGCCACGTCAATGCGCTGAGTTCCGCGATGCAGGCGTATCTCGTTCTAGGCCAGGAAAAGTACTTGCGTGCGGCGCAAAATGGTTTTCGGATGGTCGAGGAGCAGAGCTACTCGACCGGAGGGTGGGGACCAGATGAAGCGTTTGTGGAGCCGGGAAGAGGGGCCCTCGCGGCGAGCCTCGAGGGCACGCATTCCAGTTTCGAGACGCCGTGCGGAGCCTATGGCCACTTTAAGATTACGCGCTATCTGCTGCGCGTGACGCGCGACTCGCGTTACGGCGATAGCATGGAGCGCGTTCTTTATAACACCATTGGCGGCGCGCGACTCATCGAGCCGGACGGCACGAGCTTTTACTATTCCGATTACAACCGCCATGAGGCCAAGAAAGAATGGTACAAGGACAAATGGCCTTGCTGCTCGGGTACCTTCCCTCAACTATCCGCGGATTACGGAATCAGTTCGTATTACCAGAGCGAGGACGGCATTTACGTTAATTTGTTTCTTCCTTCGCGGCTCACTTGGACCCGCGGCGGGACGCAATGCACGCTGACACAAAAGACCGCATACCCAAAGTCAAACACAATTCAGCTGGAATTGGCGGTCACGAAACCGGAGACTTTCACGATCTATGTGCGCATCCCGGCCTGGGCCGGTCCTAAGACGTTGCTGGCGGTGAACGGCAAACGCACCGAAGGCGAACTTACTCCCGGAAATTTTCTGGCTCTGGCGCGAACATGGAAGGACGGCGATCGAGTCGAATTTGAGGTCGCAATGCCTTTGCGGCTCGAGGCCGTAGACGATGCGACTCCCAACACCGTGGCGCTCGTGCGAGGCCCTCTCGCCCTGTTTGCCATCGGCAATACCTTTCCCGACGTGACGCGTGATGAATTGTTGGCGGCAGCAGTCTCCACCCAGTCTTCGGACGACTGGGACATTCGCAGCAAAGGCGGAACGATGACGATGCGTCCATTTGCTGCAATCAAAGACGAAGACTACCGCCTCTATCAGAAGGTAAGTACCTAGTCCACAAGGCCACTCTTCCCGCGCATCGCGATCGCAGGCGCTACCTCCTTTCCCAATGGAATCGCCAGAGTGACAACCCTTCACGCGGCTGCGAAAACGTTCGATGAACCGCGCCGTCAACGGCGTTCACGGATTCGGGCGATCCTTCCCTTTCTAACTGTCCCGCGAGCACAAGCCACTCGTAGGAGTCGCTCGCCGGCTGTTGGGGCTCGCCCATCTGCTTCCACAAGGTGTAAGAGTTGCTGTGCGTTGCGTCCACGCGATACAGTTCCGCTTCGATTTTCTCGGCGTTTGCGGGAAGACCCCTCACGTTGAGGTCCACAAGGACGTCTTGAGCTGACACGTCATCATCGTGATAGTTCACGACGAGGACTTCCACTTCGTTTTCTTTTTGCGCCGCGATGGCGTCCACGTCGGGCTGCCCGCGCACACCTTCTTGTTCGATCTGTATTGCAGGGATCGCGGCGCTGCTTGTAACAGGCAGCCGCTTTTCTCCCAGCAGGCCCAACATGCGAAAGGCGTTCAACACGGGCTTGTCGATTCCGTTCGTCGCGAGCTCTCGCAATCCTTCAAAATACGGCTGCCCATCAAACTGAAAGGCCCAGGTGACAGAGCCGCGAAGGTCCACACCGTCCTGTCTGGCCAGGTCCATGGCGGCCTGCAAGACGACCATTGTATAGGCTCCGTAAAGTGACCCATTGCGGTATGCGTTTTGCGGATGTTCTTTGGCGGAGCATGCCGCGCATCCCTCGGGATCATTCTCTCCGAGAATGATGGGAGTATTGCGCCATTCTGGAAAGCTCGCCACGATCTTGAAACCCGCGTTGATGGCTTTCAATTGTTGGGCCATCCCCATCCGCACATGCCCATCCACCCATTCGGGCGAGCCTTTTGGATGAAAACTTATGAAATCCAGCGGCGCTCCCGTCTTGCCGGTCGCGTAGTTTCTTCCGTGGGCGCAATGATCGAGAAACGCCCGCAGGAAATTTGCCGCACGATCATTTCCTGGGCCGGTGCTGTCGGGCCCACCGATGGTTGCTTCAGGGATAGCGCGGCGCACCGCTTCAGCAGAAAGATCATACAGCTTGAAGTATTCCTCAGGTGTTCCATGCCAGTAGAAAATATCCGGTTCGTTCCAAACCTCCCATCTCCACGTTTTCACGGCTCGGTCGCCATACCTTTCCCTCAAGTGCTTTGCGAACTGAAACACAAGTTCTGCCCATTTTGCGTAATCTTTCGGAGGATAGCTCCACGCGGTAGCGAAGTTCTTGGGAAAGTTATGCCGGTACGGAGGCGGCCCGGTCGTCAGCGCCTCCGGCATAAAACCAAGCTCCACGAGGGGGCGCGTGCCGGCTTCCTGATAAGCATCGAAAATGCGATCTACGATTGTCGAATCGTAAACCGGCCGGCCCTCGGTGTCTTCGGTGTAGAAATTTGTGGAGCCCCATTTCAGCGAACCCGTGCCGTCGCCACTTGTCAAAAGATTGTGTGTGCGAAGATACACGGGTACGGGGCTCAGGCCAGCCAATTCTTTCAGCAGTTTCTTGCCATTCGCGCTGTAGGTGAAATTCGGCTCGTCGTAACCAAAATAAGCCCACATTCGCGGCAACATCCCGGAAGTTCTGGACGCATCCACGTCGATCGTCAGGGCGGACCGCGCCTTTTTTGCTGGTACGGGTACGTCCTGATGGCCGCTCGGGCTTGGAAGCATGAGCCTCGAAACGATCGCTGCCGCCAAAAGTGTTCGCCGTCCGAGGCGCACTTGATCATCTCCTATCCTGATTTTTGGCATCTTACTCTCCGGAAGTCCCGATGATAAGCTGTAGTCCCTTTTTGAATGAACTTTGCTGTTCGCGCCAGAGGTCCATGTCTGCTCTGCGAAAACTAGTTTTCTCCGTCGCGCTTTTGTTTTGTGTCTCGTCCGTTCTTGCACAGATGAGCGAGAGCCCTCTCGAATCCATCCGTTCCGCTCTCCGTGCCAAGGACTTCGATAAGGCCGTCGAATTGAGCCGAGCGGCCCTGCGAGATTCGCCCAACGACACACAGTTGTGGACACTTGAGGGGATCGCCTTGGCTAGCAAAGGTGACAGCAAGGGGGCGCTAGCAGCCTTCACCCAGGCGCTCAAATTCTCTCCCGATAACATGGCGGCCCTCGAAGGGGCAGCGCAAATCGAATATCAAGCTGGAAATCGAGCGGCGGTTCCGCTGCTCGAACGCTTGCTCCGACTAAATCCAGAGAACCAGGTCGCGCACGCCATGCTGGCAGTCCTGAAGTATCGCCAGGGGAATTGCGCCGGCGCGGCATCTCATTTCGAAAAGGCCGGCGAACTGATCAACTCCGAACGCGACGCGCTGCATGCCTACGCTACTTGCTTAGTCAGGGGCAAGAAGATCGAGCAGGCCCAACAGGTCTTTGTGCGAGCGGTTGCCCTTAATCCAGAGGATCCGCACGAGCGGCGGGTGCTCGCTTCCTTGCAACTCATGTTACACCGGCCAAAAGATGCTCTGGACACTCTCGAGCCAGTTATTGAGACGCGCGATCCGAGCGCGGACACTCTCAGCCTTGCTTCCACAGCCTACGAAGACGCTGGCGACACGCCAAAGGCCGTGAGCGCGCTTCGCCAGGCGATTTTGCTGGACCCGCGCAACGTGAGCCTTTATCTGGATTTCGCAAACATCGCCTTCGCGCACGAGTCTTTTCAGGTGGGCATTGATGTGATCAGTGAAGGGTTGACCTTGCAACCGCAGGCGCCACAGCTTTATCTGGCGCGCGGCGTGCTCTACGTGCAATTAGCTCAATACGACAAAGCCGAGGAGGATTTCGAAACAGCACAGCAACTAGATCCTAACGAGTCCTTGGGCACAGCGGCGCAGGGACTGGCCGCACTGCAGGCGAACGACCTCGACCACGCCCTGGCTAAGGTACAGTCCAAGCTCGCGCGAAAACCGAACGATCCTCTGTTGCTCTATCTGCAGGCGGACGTGCTTGCGCAGAAAGGGGCGGAGCCAGGTACGCCGGAATTTCAAATGGCGATGCGTTCCGCGAGGAAAGCGGTACTCTTGCAGCCCTCCATGGCGGCGGCTAGAGGCGTGCTGGCCAAGCTCTATATGGAAACGGGCCAGTACCAACAAGCGGCTGACCAGTGCCGGAAGGCTCTCGAGTCCGATCCGAAGGACCAGACCGCGCTGTACCGGCTCATCCAAGCATTGCGGAAAACCGGGAACACGGCGGAACTCCCTGACTTGCTGAAACGCCTCGCGTCGCTCCGTGAACAGGAGACAAAAGCAGAGAGAGAACGCTATCGCTATAAATTGGTCGAAGAGGATCCTGTGGCGAAACAGCCCGCCGAACCGTAGGATGCGAACGAATGTGGTGCCGATTCCAGCCAACGGGAAGGATAAGATGGTGTCTTTCTTGTTGGTAAACGGATAGCGGCCTGGACTCGACGCTCAAAAAGCCAGGGGAGCATCTTTTGGAATGATTTTCACGCGGCGCGCGTTTGTGCAGCTCTCCCTGGGATCGGCGTTTGCAACGAATGCCATGCGCCTGCTCGCGCAAGGCGTAGCCACGCACATAGCAAAACCTGTGCCGAGACCAGCCCCTTCCGGGCGTCCTTTCCACGCTCATTTTGTGGATGTGGCCTCCGCCGCGGGGCTCGGCGCCCCGGTAGTTTATGGTGGAGTGGAGAGCAAGAAGTATATCTTAGAGGCTACCGGCTGCGGATGTGCGTTTCTCGATTACGACAATGACGGCTGGATGGATATCTTTTTGCTTTCGGGGACGCGCCTCGATGGCCATCCCGCTGACGCCACGAACCGCCTCTATAGAAATAATCGCGATGGCACCTTCACGGACGTAACTGAAAAATCTGGCTTGCAGGCTGTTGGCTGGGCTTGCGGTGTTTGCATAGGAGACTACGACAACGACGGATTCGACGATATTTTCTGTACTTATTTCGGACAAAACCGGCTCTATCACAACAATGGGGATGGAACCTTTACCGACGTGACGAAGGCTGCCGGGCTGTGGAATGAGCAGCCGCGCTGGGGCGCTGGATGCGCATTCCTGGACTATAACCGTGACGGGCACTTGGACCTGTTTGTTTCGAACTACGTGCGATTCTCCATCGAACACGCACCGGTGCCCGGGGCCAACGCGAATTGCAATTGGAAAGGCATCCCCGTCGAGTGCGGTCCCAGAGGACTGCCGACGGGGAGGCACTCGCTTTTTCGCAACAATGGAGACGGGACATTCACCGAGGTGTCAGAGCAAGCGGGAATCAGCAAGGCGACGCAGACGTATGGCATGACGGTGGTTGCTGCGGATTTTGACGAGGACGGTTGGCCCGACATCTACGTTGCCTGCGATTCCACGCCCAGCTTGCTCTTCATGAACAACCACGATGGAACGTTTCGCGAAGAAGGCGTCTTGCGCGGCGTGGCCCTGAGCGACGATGGCATGGAGCAGGCAGGCATGGGCGTAGGAATCGGAGACTACAATCTGGATGGGCATTTGGATCTCTTCAAGACCCATTTTGCAGATGACGCCAATGGTCTGTATCGCAACGACGGCAAGGGCTACTTTGATGACGAAACACGGCCCTCCCGCGTGGGCGTGGAAACCCGCTATGTCTGTTGGGGTGCCGGAATAAACGACCTCGATAACGACGGCTGCCCGGATGTTTTTATGGTTACCGGCAACGTTTATCCTGAGGTGGAAAAGAAACTGCCGCAGTATGCCAACAAAACGCCGCGGGCCATCTTTCGCAATCTCGGCAAAGGTGTTTTCGAAGAGCTAATCGAAGCGGCGGGCCCGGGGGTCGCGGCGGCCCATTGCAGCCGTGGATGCGCCTTCGGAGATTTCGACAACGATGGTGACGTGGATGTGTTGATTGTCAATCTTAACGAGCCGCCTTCGCTGCTGCGGAATGACGTCGCGGGGAAAGCCAACTGGCTCAAGGTGAAGCTGGAAGGCGTAAAGTCCAACCGGAGCGCCATCGGTGCCCGCGTGCTGGTCCATTACAGTGCGGGAGTGCAGGCGCAGGCGGTCGTGAGCCAGGCCAGTTTTTACTCCTGCAACGATCCCCGGCTTCATTTTGGCCTGGGCAATTCCCCGACTGTGGAGGTGGAGGTGTTCTGGCCGAGCGGACTGCATGAGAAATTCAGGCAAGTGTCCGCAAATCAGTTGATCACGCTTAAAGAAGGGGTTGGACGCATCCCGAATCGCGGATGGTCCAAGAGCTAACCGGAACGCGGAGACGCTTGAAGGGCATCTTCCCGCTCCCACGCACTTGCTCGCAGAATTTTTCGATGAATTTTTGCGATGAATTTTTGTTGACATCCCCAATGGTTCGTGATATCGGCAGTACTTGCAAGCGGTTTCTTTTTGAGGTCCCGGCAGTATACCAGCGGAAATATTAGGATTTCTGTGTGTTGAAGCCGGGTTGCGGCAAGCATTTCGGCATCATAATGCAAGCGTTTGCACCAGTGCATGGATTGGTCCCGAGACGGGCTGCCGGGACGTGGGGAGGAGCAAACGCGACCCCCTTCTCGGTGGGAACGCTGCACCTAATCGGGGGAGGAGGCGCATGCGAATGAATGGCCATACGTCACGGGTTGCCCGGCTCTTGGTGGTCATGCTGTTTATGGGAGGGCCCGCTTGGGGGCAGTTTACCGCCAGTATTCAGGGCACGGTCGTAGACCAGAGCGGGGCCGTGGTGGCGCAGGCCAAAGTGGACCTCCTCAACACCGTGACGCGGGTTCCTGCTACGAGCACGACCGACGGCTCTGGGAACTATCGTTTCCTGAGCCTTGCTCCCGGCTCTTACAAAATCACCGTCGAGGCCAAAGGATTCTCCAAGTCTGAAACGAGTTTCACGCTGGAAACCAATCAGAATTTGAACTTGCCAATTTCCCTCAAGGTTGGCGCGGCTACTGAATCGGTGGTGGTAACCACCGAGCCGCCGCTTCTGAATACTGCCGAGACACGGAATCAACAGACGCTACAGGCCCAGGAGCTGTCTACCTTGCCGCTCGCAGGCCGCAACCTGCTGTCGCTCATAAGCGTAGCCCCTGGTGTTTCCGGCCTGGGACTCGCCGGGGGACCAGGCGTGGCTTCTGGCACGCCAGGAACGGGCGTGGACATTTTCTCCACAGAAACCGCCGCCGATGTTAGCGCCAACGGGCAGGGCACCGTGGCCAACATGTGGACCATTGATTCGCTCGACGTCACCAGCAACATTCGGCAAGGAGTTTTGAATCTGGTACCCAACCCCGACGTCATTCAGGAAACGAACATTCAGGTCAATACCTTCGCCTCCGAATACGGTCGTGGTAGTGGCCTACAAACGGCACTCACAACGAAGTCCGGCACAGATACTTTCCATGGGCTGGCTAGCGACTATTTCAACTACCAGCCTATGTATGCCAAGTATTCTCTGCGGGGGTCGTCTGGGAGTTACGCCCCTTTTCACAGCAATAACATCTCCGCGACGATTGGCGGTCCCATCATCCCGCACCACCAATTTTTCTTCTTCTTTGGCGTCGAGCCTTTGCGTTCTTCCTATTCCACGGGCGGTGTAGGACTGACCTTTGCAGATGGCGCGTTTGCTTCGTGGGCGCAAACCAACTATCCCAATACGTTTGGAACTAAGATTCTGAATACCTACGTTCCCACCCACATAGTAGGGACAACGGTTTTGAAAACCGCAAACGATATCTTCCCTGGTACGTGCGGAACCGCCGCAACGAACAATTTGCCATGCTCGACGCCGATGATCGATTCGGGAGCTTTCAACGCCACCAATTTCCGCAATGGTACGCAATATTTCGTCCGTGTGGACAAGTACTTCAAAAATGACCGCATCTACGGCAGTTTCTTTCGCACGTTGCTTAACTACGGCGGGCCCGCGGCGATCCCGCAGTTCTCGACGACGAACAGTACCTGGGAGCGCGCTTTCCAAGTCAATTGGACTCATACATTCAGCCCAACGCTGCTGAATGAAGCCGTCTTCGCTCAGAATCGCATCGAGGGAAAGCTTGACGAGACCGGCGACTTTACTATTCCAGGCATCAGCGTGACGGGGCAGAATCTCGGATACGGTCTCGGCTTCGCTCAGGGGAATTTTATCCAGCATAACTATCATTGGCGGGATGTTCTGACCAAAATTCGTGGCGCCCACGTATTGAAAGTGGGGTATGAGGGCTGGTTTGGAGATGACGTGGAACCGTTCCAAGGGCCCTGGTCGCACCCGGCATTCAGCTTTAACAACTTGTTAGCTCTGGCGCAGGATGCTCCCGCCACTGAAGGGGGCGTCATGTACGACCCGATAGCCGGCCAGCAGCAACTTTGGGATTGGAATGCTGCCTCCAAGACCTGGGGCCTGTTCGTCGAAGACACTTGGAAGGCGCGTCGCAATCTCACCTTGACCCTGGGCTTCCGATTCGACGATCAAGGAAACCCTTATTCCCGTTCCACATCGACGGTGTTTGGCAATTTCTATCTTGGCACCGGTGCGACTTTCGACCAGAGAGTGGCCACCGGCTTCGCAAAACCCACGCATAATGCCGTCAACGGTTCTCCCAAGGCCTACACTCCCCGTCTTGCTGCCGCTTGGGACATTAACGGAAAGGGTGATTGGCTCTTGCGAGGAGGGTTTGGAATGTATTCCAATTGGCTCACGCCCGCGAACATCCAGGAGGAATTCCGAGGCAATCCGCCGGGCTTGATTCTGCCGACGTTCTTCGCCGCAAATGCACCGGGCAACCGGCCCGTTTTTGTTCCGGGTACCAGTAGCAAACCGCCGTTTGGATTTACATTCCCGGCGTTGGCAGGAACAGCTCTCTGCCCCACGGCCCCCTGTCTAGACACGGCCGGGGGAATTGTCGGTGCGGGTCTATCGATTGGAGGAATTGATCCGAACATAGTGTCCCCAACCGCATATATTTTTGCAGCGACGCTCGAACATAAGTTGACCAGTCATCTGGTTGCCAGCGTACTTTACAGCGGATCTCATACGTCGAATCTCGTGGGCCATGGCAACGCTGGAGGCTTGGTTTCCTACGGCGTCGACATCAATGCTGTGCCCGGAGACTTGATCGGCAAGCCACCCAATTCGGCTCCCACACGGCTGAATCCAAGCTTTGGTGCTATCGCTTATACTCAGAATGATCGCGTGGGCAACTATAATGGCGTGACCTTTGACCTGCGAGCGAGAGTAGGGCGTGGTTTCGTCGATGCCTCGTATACCCGCTCTTCTTCCCAAGATGATGCCAGCAGGTTTCCTACGGCGATCAATCCTCACCAGTACTACGGGCCTTCACCGTGGGACGTCCCCAACCGCTTCTCGGTTAGTTTCAACTATGAACTCCCAGGTCTACAAAACGGTCAAGGATTTGTCGGGCACGCCAGTGGGGGTTGGGGACTCAGCGGGACCAGCATTTACCAGACGGGTTATCCTTTTACGGTATTTACCGGTGCGTCGTTTTCGGCGGGTGGAGACTACAACGCTGACGGCGATAACTACGACTATCCGAACGTGAGCAGCTATCAGCAGGGCACCTCGCGGAGCGCTTACCTAAGCGGAGTTTTTGCGTCCGGGCAGTTCACCGCGCCTGCCCAAGGCACCCAAGGGAACGAGAAGTTTAACCCATTCCGCAACCCCGCGTTCATCCAGACCGACACGACGGTTTATAAGAATACGCACATCACGGAAAGGCTTAATTTCCAGTTTCGCTTTGAGCTCTTCAACCTTTTCAATCATCCGAATTTCCAGAACATCCAGGGCGATCTAAGTGCGGGGAACTTTGGCCGCGTGACCGCCCAGACGCTTCCACGCTGGTGGCAGATTGGAGGCAAGCTGAGCTTCTAGAACATCGTCGGTTCTTGGCGCGATCCAAACATTCACTCAGAGCTTGCCACCTGGACATGCGCTGCTTGCGCGGCACGACGCCCAGCAGTTGCGAATTGCCCGGCTCGGCAACAACATGCGGAATGTCGCCGTCACGGAAGGCGACAAAGTTGCCGCGCAAATCAACTGCGCTATTCCGCCCTGGGTACGCGAACCCAACCTCAAGATGGCGGCTACTGCCTGGATCTTCGCGGGAGCCTCGCATCATACGGGGCTTAGCCAAACTTTGACGACGGCACATCCCCGGCATTTTGCGGAAATTGCGGGAATGAAGTGCCTGGTGATCGATCGGGACACGAAGATTCCTGATTTTATGAATGCGCTGAAATGGAACGATGCTTATTATCATTTGGCGGGGGGATGGCATTAGGCGCTGATTCGCTCCGAAGAAGGGTGGCATGACTTCTGCGCAACCCTTCAAGTGAACAGTGCGGCCCGGAGGTCGATATGACAAAAGGATCTGAGATTTCACGTCGCCAATTCGTCAGCTCCGCCATTTCGGCGGCGACAGTAGCTTCGCTGGGAGACCTTTCGCTCTCGAGTGAACGCAAACTGGCATCGTCTACCGCTGCTGCCGGTTCCTCAACGGGTTCCGAATGGAAGAATCAAGGCGTGCTGAACCTGGTCAAATCTCCCTACGCCAAGTTGCGGAACGTGCCCGTCCACGCGGTAACCGTCACGTCTGGCTTCTGGGCAGCTCGACGCCAGACAAACGTGGAGAAGAGCATCCCGTCCATGGAAAAGCTGCTCCAGGCTAACGGCAGGATGGACAATTTCCTGCGCTTGGCGGGCCAGAGCGACGCTTCTCAGCGTGGGCCGGTATTTTCCGATTCAGATGTCTACAAATGGACCGAAGCGGCGGGCTTCGCGCTCGAGTCCGCTGATCTTCCCGAACTGCGCACTATGGCAGATAAAATCATCAAAGAGGTTGTCGCGGTTCAGGAGCCCAGCGGATACCTGAACACCTATTACGTTGGTGACCGCGCTAAGGATCGCATGACCCCCGACGTTCAACGATGGGGCCATGAGTTGTACAACATCGGCCACCTTCTTCAGGGTGCGATTGCCTACTACCGCGCAACGGGCGATAGCACTCTATTGGAAGCCGGAATCCATTTTGTCGATGGCTTTTTGCTTCCGAATTTCGGTCCCGGGCCGGACAAAAAGCCGATCTTCTCCGGTCATCCGGAAATTGAGCTTGCCCTTATTGAACTGTATCGAACCACGGGAGATAAACGTCACCTCGAACTGGCTGGCTATATTCTTCAGGGCGATGATCGCATCAAAGTGCCGCACCGCGGATACGTCTACCACTTTTGTGGAATCCCCTTCACCTCACGCACGCATCTTGAGGGACACGCAGTGCGCGCCATGTACGCGTGCTGTGGCGCGACGGACTACTATCTGGAAACCGGTGACCAAGCCTACTGGAAAACGCTAAACACTCTTTGGGACGACCTGGTCAATCACCAGATGTACGTGACGGGCGGAGTTGGAGCACGCAGCGACGGCGAAGCCTTTGGCGATCCGTACGAGCTTCCGAACTTCACCGCTTACGGCGAGAGCTGCGCCGCCATCGGCAACATGATGTGGAATTGGCGCATGCTCGCTGCAACCGGTGACGCTAAATATGCCGACGTCATTGAGCGCGCCCTGTACAACGGGATCAACTCCGGCATGTCTCTGGATGGAACGCTTTACTGCTACCGCAATCCGCTGGGGTTCGATCCTTCAAGCGGCGACCATATCCGCAATCCCTGGTATGACGTCACCTGCTGCCCGCCGAACCTCGAGCGCACGTTTGCTTCGCTGCCAGGCTATTTCTATAGCACCAGCTCCGAAGGCCTTTATCTTCACCTTTACGACGATTCCGTGCTCGATTGGCACCTTGAGAATGGGACCGCGTTGAAGGTACAACAAAAAACAAAGTACCCGTGGAATGGTGTGGGGGACATCACGATCACACCGGAGAAACCAGTGGAATTCACGCTTTACTTGCGGATTCCCGGATGGTCTGACCATACGCAGGTGAAGGTCAACGGAAAAGCGGTTTCGGGAGCCACCCCTGGCCAGTACCTTGCGCTGCGACGGCGGTGGGAGCCGGGCGATGTCATTAGCGTGAAATTCGATCTGACAACACATCTGGTTGCGGCGAATCCACGCGTTGTTGACGACTACGGCCGCGTGGCCATACAGCGCGGCCCGCTCGTTTACTGCCTGGAACAACTCGACCAACCTGAAGGAGTTGCACTCCGAGACGTCCGCCTTGATGTC
>Ga0137382_10000723_pt1 | contig 13803 bp, 13 predicted proteins | sample SagtaG_15_FD_104816 | JGI IMG/M metagenome (GOLD analysis project Ga0137382, IMG submission 104816) | Vadose zone soil microbial communities from Sagehorn Ranch, Mendocino, California, USA - Sage2_R_20_16 metaG | ecosystem: Environmental > Terrestrial > Soil > Vadose zone | place: USA... | reverse complement strand
TTCCGACTCGCGGCTCCTTTCTATAGGAATTATAACATAACCACAAGGAGGGGCATCGCGATAGGTAAGATGAATCTAGCCCTTCACGATTGGACTTCGGTGTCTACTGGGTGTGCTGATTCGATTTCTGGAACAATGAACCAATGTACGAGTTCATATAAACAATGAGCTATTATTCTTGCGCGGTTCCTAAGCTGCGTGGGAAGATTGCTCGATTTCGCCACGAGGGGTGCGGTAATTGCAAACGGAGCGAGCTATCAGGGATCACCTTCGACCGGCAGACGCGGTGGTGGAAACTTTTCTAGCCCTCGCCTCGCACAGAAACTCCCACGTCTTCAGGGCGTTGCGCTCCCAAGTGAACGATTCGGCCGTCCGAGCCGCATTTTCGCCCACCGAGCGGCGAAGATCAGGCTGTTCGTAGAGTCGACGAAGGAGTTCTCCCAAAGCAGTGCTGTCCTTGGGGTTACTGAGAACGAAGCCATCCACTCCTTCCGTTATCACCTGTGACCCGCCATTCCCGGCGCTGGTGATGACGGGTAGGCCACAGGCCATCGCCTCCAGCGGGGGGAGCGCGAAGGAATCATGCAACGAAGGCCCCGCGTACACATCGCACGCGGCGTAGAACTGCATCACGTCCACCGAGGGTCCGATGAACTGTATTCGTCCCTCTAAACTCGATTCCCGGATTTGCGATAGGAAGGGAGTGCACTTATCGTGACCGACGACCAGCACGCGAAACGGAATTTCGGGATAGGCCGCGATTGCGTCGAGTAGTGTCGTTAGCCCCTTTTTCTTCCAATCGTTCCCAACGAGAGCCAGAACAAAGTCACTTTCCGGAATCTGCAGAGCCTGTCGAGCCGACGCCCGCCGCCGAAGTCGTCCCTGCAGGTTAAAGCGAACGAGGTCAACGGCGTTGGGAATGACCGTGACATCCGGGCGCCCAAAATGAACTGTAATTTCCCGAGCAGTCAAGCTGGATACCGCCGCAAGCGCAACGCCAGCTTTACGATAGATGCGCTTCTCTAAGGCCATAATCAAGTGGTAGTACAGAATACGGTGTAGAACAATCGGCCAACTGCGCAGCGGAGTGTCAAGCAGCCTCAACTCATGACCCACAAGGCGGAAAAATTCGTGAAACACAATATGAACGACAATCGCGTCTGCATCCGCGCAGTTGATTCCCGGAGAAAAGATCAGGTCGAAGCGAAGAGAACGGAAGGTCCGATGAAACCACCGAAGACCCCGATTAGCCAAGTACCACCACACAAAATTGACTACATGAGGGCCCGGCACCGCCGGAATGCGATGCCAAATCGCCTTTCCCGCTATTCCTGGCCCAGCGGCGAGCCCCGAAAAGGGCACCACATCGAAATCGTTGATCGATTGGGAATACACGTGCACTTCACAGCCGGGCTTCTGAAGAAAGCGCTCTATTTGCTCGACAATACATCGTTCCGTCCCGTGCCGCCGGTCCAGAAAAGGAGATACCACGGCGAGCTGCATTTCAAGCTTGCCTTGCCATTGCTTGGTTTTGCGCCCTTTCGGCCGTTTTTTGGAACAGTGGCAAACGGTAGAGCACGCCCAATAGCAACCACACGTAGGAATTCAGAATGAAATCCTGATACGTACTGATCCCGGTGAACATCATGGGAAAGAAGATAAGAAAAGCAAAAAGAAAAATGGAAAAGGATAGGGGAAACCAGGGCGAACCCCGCAGTAGGATCACAGCTTTCCACGCCGAAATGGCTAGAGACAAACTGAGAACGACCCAAAGAGCCAGACCAACAATCCCAAGTTCCAAGACTAATTGCCCATATCCGCTTTCGACGGCGACGCCCATAGGTTGTGCATGAAAGATGCGAATAACGTACTGCGTTCCAAGTGTACATGTCCCGAGACCATAACCGTAGGGCCAGCGAGGATAGTCGAAGGCATAGCCTAGCTGTTGCAGAGGATAGGTTTGGGTGCGGTGGATCAGCTCGGTGGTGGGACTGTCGGGCAACAACGTCTCAGAATAGACCGCGAGCCGCGAACCCAGTTCGTGTGGGAAGATCGTGAGGAGCGCTACAATCCCTATGCCTGTCACAAGTGTGATTCTTTGAAGGGCGCGGAATACACGTAGCGCCTCCCGCTGACGCCACGGAGCTCCCCAGAGAAATCCGGCTGTTATCACTAGACCAGATCCGATATTCCACATGAGAGCACCGCGTGAGGTGCTCATCAACGAAGCCGCCCCAATTACTCCGATCGTGGTAAACGCCAGGGTCCGACCTCTCCTGCTCCGCAGTAGTAGATACCCCCCATAACCCAATGAAACGATCCAGGAAACGATAAGGAAATCCACGAAACGCCCGTGGCTCACGAATATCGATGCTGCTCGGTAGGCCACCAGGCCGGAGATAGGAGCTACTCGATAGAGAGTACTGAGGCCCCGAATCTCCTCTTGTGGAGCCTGCGGGTTCAGAAAGGAAGGTCCGATGATCGATTGGGCCAGCCCTAGGCCGGCAACGACAAGCATCAGAACGCACATGAAAGAAAAAAAACGCTGCAGGTCCTCTTCGGATTGAATCAGCGCGTACCCCACATAGATAAGCGGAATATAGATGAAGTCAACCTTCATGCCCAAAATGCCATAGTAAATGCTGCTAGAGGCTGGATTGAATGCTTGCAGAAACGCGAACCAAATAAACAGAAAAAGTGGCAAGCGGAAGGGAATTCGGAAAGTTCTAACTTGCTGGCTCCTCTGTGCCCGAAAGAACGAAAGGTACAGAATCAACGAGAGAACGTCTTTCGCGAAATAGATTTCCATGTTGTTGCCCAAGTATTTCCGGAAGAAGTCTTCGAATAACATCCAGGCAACCAGCAGGTATAGACCGTTACGCCAATCTTTCAAGACTACGACAAAGACCACTGCAGCAATAACCAGTCCTGCAGCCAGGCCTAAACTCACCAGGTTATCCGTTAGGATGGCCTCGGCAGCCAGGTACGCTCCGTAAATCGCCGCCAGGAAAAGTCCAACTGCCGCCACTGGAGCCCGCACCGCTCTTACTCCCAGCGTCCTCATGATTGAAGATCACGTCCTGTGTTGCATTGACGACCACAATTCTTAACCGCTTGCGCGGTCTCCTAATGATACCTCTAGCCACTCCGAATTTGGCCACGGGCTGGCCCTGGCAAGCCCTGGTCGGCAAACTTGCGCTCGCCCGCGCCCGCGATACCAGCTAGCTTTCTTCTGCGTGTCCCCAATCCGTGTAGCCTCTGCAAGTCAAGGACCGAGCCTTCTCCAAAAACTGTCCTTCGAACTCGCCCAACGGCGTCTTGCACGGTCCGCCGCTGTCAACTACCTTCACGACAGCTCCAACCCGTTTGTGGTGACGGACCATTTGGCGACCACCCCATAGACCGTTCCGTCGGAGGATTAATCCTAGAACAAAGAGAGAGTTCTATTTTCGTCTTTTCGAGTTTGCCCCGTGCGAGATCCATGATACAGATAGTGAATCAATGAAGATCCTCATTTACACTCGCCCGTTTGCTCCTATTGTTGGCGGCGCTGAAAGATATGTCATGCTTCTGGCGCGGGGTTTATCCGATCTCACCGGCACTGATTCTATCGAAATTGCCGTTACAACCCCCACGCCCGCTGGCGATTTCGATGATTCCAAACTAGCGTTCCCTGTCGTTCGCCAGCCTAATCTGCGGGCCCTGGCAAACCTAATAAGGGAGACGGATGTCGTCCAACTAGTTGGGCCTTGTCTTCTTCCTTTGTTGCTTGCGAGGCTGCTCGGAAAACCAGTGGTTATCGAGCATCACGGTTATCCACCGGTTTGCCCAAACGGTCTGCTATTTTACCAACCGACGAAGACAGTGTGTCCGGGCCACTTCCTTGCGCATCGGTATGCGGAATGCTTGCGCTGCAATGCAACAAACGTAGGCTGGTTCAACAGTTTGAGAATGCTGCTACTAACATTTCCGCGGCGCTGGCTCTGTCAACGCGTGGCCGCCAACACACCAATTACAGTGCATGTGCAGAATCGTCTCCAGCTGCCTCGCTCGAGAGTTATTTACTATGGAATTCCTGAGACCCATCCTGACCCGCCGTTGCACGTGACTAGTCCTCCAAATGGAGGGCCACTCTGCTTCGCGTATGTAGGTCGACTCGTTAGCTTGAAAGGGTTACCTCTGATCTTGCAGGCAGCGAAGGAACTGAAAACCGCCGGATACAATTTCCGTGTGAAATTCATTGGAGACGGACCAGAACGGGGCGAACTTGAGTCGATGGCAGAGAAACTCGGTCTTGCAAAATATGTTGAGTTCACTGGATTCATTACTGGACCTGCCTTTCAAATCACTATGAACGAGGTAGCTGCAGTTTTGATGCCTTCGGTTTGGGAGGAAACTGCTGGATTGGCTGCCATCGAGCAGATGATGCGCGGCAAATTGGTGATCGCTTCTGACATTGGTGGATTGGGGGAGGTGGTGGATGGTTGCGGGCTTCGGTTTCCCGCCGGAAGCCTGGAAGCGCTCGCTCAATGCATGAGAACAGCGCTGAATCATCCAGAAATTGTCGAGCTAAATGGTGATGCTGCGCGGCGCCGTGCTCTCGATCTTTTCTCGCAGTCACGAATGGTTAGGGAGCACCTGGAATTGTACCGCCGACTCACCACATCGTTTGATCGCAGCAAGAAAGCCGAGCGCGTGGTGGAAGCTCCATGATCCGTGCGTGGAAGCGGCTAGGAGAAAGCTACTGGGCCTGGAGACTCTACCATGCCCTCGTCTCGGATGCAGTTTCGCTCCAGCGACCCACAAAATTTGGAATGGTCTACGAATATCTAAGTGATCATTTGGGGCGGGTCGCCGATATCGGTTGCGGACCGGGCGTCTTTCTTCGATATCTTTGCCACCGCGCAACCTACGTCTTCGCGGTGGAGAGAGACGAAGCCGCACTCAGAAGAGTAAAGGCCAGGCATCACGACATTAGCAATCTGCACTGCGTCGTGACCCTGGTAGGCCGCCTCCCTTTCGCGGACGGTCAGCTCGACACCGTGCTGCTCTTGGAAGTGCTAGAGCATCTGACTGATGACGCTGGCGGTATCCGGGAAATCCACAGACTACTTGTCCCAGGCGGAAAACTTGTGTTATCTGTTCCGGTGCCGCCAGGGGAGATAAACGGAAACGACCCATGGGGTCATAAGCGCGAGGGCTATACCCTCGAGCAACTTGAAGCGCTCCTCGAGAGTCTGGGTTTTGAGATTCAAGATCATCGTTTCGCTCAGTTCAAATTTTCGCGTCTCGCGGAGAGATTGGTCCGAAACTGGCGCTGCTGGCTCAGACTTCCAGCTCCCATTTTTCTATCCTGGGTAGGTTATTTAGACTACTTGCTTAGTTCCGACATACGGAAGAGAGGTGGCTATCTTCCTGCATGCATCGTTGTCATGGCTAAGAAGGTTTGATGGGCAGTCCCAGAAGAGTAATTGCTCAACTATTTTGCATTTCGGCGTTCCCGGATCTGACTGGATCGCGTCGGTCAAGGAGTAACACTGTGCATTCTTTCCCTTTCGAGTCGCGCACTAAGTTCTTTCCTGCGGCTCATAGGAGAGGAATTCTTTGATGCCTGATCGTCGGCCCTCAGGGGTCACCCAAAACCCGGCCATACAGGATCACCTCCGACCCAGCCATGCGGAAGGCGTGAATTGTGGTTGCAAGGTGGGCTGTGGAAAAGTCGGCAGCAGCGCTGCCTTGGGAATCGCAGTGCGATTCCCACTTTCCCACAACCTCAACAACAACATCACTTTATTTGTAGGTCCGCAGAACGGAAAACTACGGCCCTAGCCGCCCCAGGATCGAATGAACCGTGTTGCCGATCGGGTCGTTCGGGCCGAATACCATGGCCGGACCCCATATGGCCGGATGGAGGGTGACCCTTGAGGCGTCGGCTCCGTATCTTGATGATCTGCTCGCACCCCGTCCAATACATGGCTCCTCTTTTGCGTCGCATGTCACAGCATCTTGAATTGGACCTATGCGTTGGCTACTGTTCACTGCAGGGCGCAAAAGCGGCATATGATGCTGAATTCAACGCATTCGTCAAGTGGGATATTCCCCTTCTCGAAGGCTACCGGTGGCTCGAGATTCCTAATCAAGGGTCAGGCTCAGAATCCTTTTTCGGCCTTTGTAATCTCGGGATTTGGAAGCTAATCCGACATGGAAAATTTGACGCAATCATTTGTTACACCGGGTATATTCGGGCCTCATTTTGGCTTACATTCTTCGCCGCGCGCATGGCCGGCTCCGCGTTTCTCTTTGGAACGGATGCAAATACCCTAGCACGCCGCGACTCTCGGTCCTGGAAGATTGTTGTCAAGAAAATTCTTTGGCCCCGCTTGTACCCCCTCGCGGATCAAGTTGTGGTTCCCTCGTCGCCCGCTTACAAGCTTTTGCGCTCCCTCGGGATCTCTGATGAGTGCATTACTTTGACCCCATACTCTGTTGATAATGACTGGTGGAAGTCGCAAGCTGCGCAAGTGGACCAGGTTGCCGTACGTCATTCCTGGAATGTAGATTCCAAGGGTCTTGTGATTCTTTTCTGCGCTAAACTCCAGCCCTGGAAACGTCCCCTCGACCTGCTCCGAGCGTTCGCTCATGCCGCTGTTCCCAATGCAATCCTAGTGTTTGCGGGTGAAGGCCCACTTCGCTCTAGGCTTGAAACTGAAGCTGTTGCCCTTGAGGTTGCCACCCGCGTTCGCTTTCTAGGATTCGTCAATCAATCGCAGCTACCCTCCGTATATGCTGCGTCAGATCTTATGGTTCTGCCGTCCGAGCATGAAGCATTTGCAGTGGTCGTGAACGAAGCGTCTTGTTGCGGATGCCCCGTTATAGTAAGTGACCGCGTGGGCGCTGCAGAGGATCTAGTCAAACCTGTGAATCCATCGTTCATATATCCTTGCGGGAACATCGATGCTCTCGCCGCGTTACTGAAAGCAACCCTTGCCGACCCAGTTTTGCTCGCAAACTGGGGACGGGTCGCCAAGGAACGAATGGAAACTTGGTCAATCCGAGAAAATATTTCTGCAACAGTGGAAGCAATTCGCCGCGCCGTGTCACGACGCAATCCAAAAAACGAGGACCAATTGTGACATTTTGTCTTAGACTGGATTCATTTCAATCTATGGGCGAAGCGTGAGAACGGTTCTGGGCTATTCCTATCGGATTCTAATTGCCGTGAGCATCTTCACCTCTTGATCTTTCTCGGTTCGGCCATGGGGAGTGGTTAGCATCAAGCTGAATATTTTTGTGTGAAATTCTCACGACTCTTCCACTCGTTTGCCTAGTTGGTCGCTGGGCGCCACGTTGTCGTCGCAGTAGCTTTGCTTTTCCTGTTCACGGCGGTGGTGTTTTGGAACACATCTTCTTCAGGATCACCAGATATTTGGATGGCTTTCCTAGCGTGCACTTCGATGATGGTGCTGTACCAAAGCAGCGAGGTCAGGTCGAGAGAGGGCAAGGACCACTCGTCGGCCGTAACATCAAACCGCAGAGCTCCGTCCGCCCAGCGCGATCCAGCGAGGCCGCTGGCTAGAGAAAGAACCGCTGTCGCGACGCCACCGACGCTGGGGGCGAAAAAGTGTGAATAGATGAGGGCCAATAATCAAAGCCGATTGTACAATCCCGTTGGTACGGGGCAGAACGCATGCCAAGGGATATCTTCGAGTGGACGGTCAGAACCTTGGTCCCGCGAGAACTGCGGAACTGGGTCCGTTCACCCTCGAAATCAACGGAATGGCTTTGGGATGCAGCAAGTTTCCGTCTCGGGAGGAAGCAGCTGCTAAGGCTCTCCTCCACGTGCGAGCTCATTTGCCATCCCAGGGCCTATAAAGTCTTCCAGAGAGATCAAGTGGAGGATCCTGAACAAAGTGCCGAGTTTCAAATGTTTCTGCCTCACTGCAGCGACTCGATGCTTCTCTTCGATATCGGAGCCCATTTCGGCATATTCAGTTTGGCGGCTGCCCATTTTGGCGGGACGGCTGTCGCGGTTGATCCGTCACCGATCGCTACGCGGATGATCAGGACGCAGATAAATCTGAACGGCTGCGACGATCGCGTCAAAATTTTGCAGGCGGCCGTCGGAGAAGCTGTGGGCTCGGTCGAGATGCTCAGCGCAGGAGTCTTCTCCGATGGGTATTTCAAGGTGATCAAGGGGAGAAGTCGCAGAGATGTGAACCAAATTCCGTCGACTACTATCGACAAGATCAGCCAACTGTATGGAGAGCCGACCCACATCAAGATCGATGTTGAGGGCCACGAGGCGGCTGTGCTGCGCGGTGCAACGGGTACGCTCTCGCGGTGTTCTCCCGTACTCTTCATGGAATTGCACAACCAGATGGTGGCCTCGGAGGGCGGCGAACCCGGCTTGATCTTGGATGAATTGGAGTCATATGGTTACAGGTTGCTATTCTGCAACGGAGAACTTGTCGACAGGCCCACAGTTCTAGAAAAATCGGTAACTAGAATAATGGCGAGCCGCAAAAGAAGAGTGCCCTCCACGGCGGGCTCAAAATAGATGGTGATCGCGTCAGCGTTGGCCATTCTTCTCACATGCTTCGTCGGCCCTGCGTCCTTCATGATCGCCCTGTACGTGGGATCGACGACGACCCAACGCCGGTCGGTCATCACCTCCGCCACCACATGCTTTGCCGTGCCACCCTGCCCAAGCAAAAGCGGGTGGCGCACCCGAAATCTCGACGGATATTCCGGTGCCATCGTGCCGAACTTCCAGTCAGCGGAAGAAAAAGTGGAAGCGATTCTGAACTGGATGCGCGCGGAGCCCTCACGGGAAATCGCGGAGGATCTGGAACCTTGGCACGGCGCGATCCCCAGGCGACGCTCAACTAGTTGAATCTGGCGCGTGCTCGCGACCTTTGAACGTAAAATTGCGCGCGCCTGGACGTACTTCGCCGCTTCCAACGGAACCGAGGTTGACCTGGAGCCTGACGCCCCGTAATGGAGCGTAGGAACCACCAAACAGCACTTGCATTCTATTAACCCCTAGGGTTAATATGACTCGTGGTAGCGTGCCGTGGACATATTGTTCGAAAGCGACGACGCCGCAGAGGAGTTCAACGACATGAAGCGGCTCGTTCGCTTGCACAACGTGCAGAGGGCAAAGCTGATTCGGAGGCGCTTGGACGACCTTCGGGCGGCGCCTACGCTCGAAACAATGCGAAATTTGCCCGGACGATGCCATGAATTGAAAGGTAATCGTGCTCTGCAGCTTTCGATTGATCTCGATGGGCCGTACCGTTTGATCCTCTACCCCGCTCACAATCCAGTACCGCTGAAGCCAGACGGTGGGATGGATTGGAACAAAGTGACGGCAGCCACAATCAAAGAGGTGAGGAACACGCATGAATGACGTTTTGAAAAACCAGTATCTACCCGACAGTGTTTCGTCGCCGGGAGAAACTCTCTTAGAGGTACTCAGCACTCGGGGGATGTCGCAAGCACAGTTGGCCGAGAGGACTGGAAGGCCAACCAAGACGATCAATGAGATCGTTAAGGGGAAAGCAGCAATCACGCCAGAGACGGCGCTTCAGTTTGAGCTTGTCTTGGGCGTGCCCGCCTCATTTTGGAATAACCGTGAACAGCACTATCGAGAGGCTCTAGCCCGTAAAAGGGAGATCGGGTCTCTGGCAACGCAGGTCGCTTGGCTCGACAGAATACCCTACAAGGCGATGGTGCAGAAGGGGTGGATTCCAGAGGCCCACAATAAGATCCAACTAATCCAACACCTATTGATGTTTTTTGGGGTCGCTTCCCCCAGTAGTTGGAACGATCTTTGGGAAGGCGCTCGAATTTCATTCAGGCAGTCGACAACACTGAAGGTCGACCCCGGAGCACTGGCGGCTTGGCTGCGAAAAGGAGAACTTGAAGCCCTAAGGGTCCCGGCAGAGCAATTTGACTCGAACCGTTTCCGAGAGACGCTAAAGCGCATCCGTAGCATGACTAGGGACCTGCCTCGCAATTTTGCCTCAATCGTAGCAACTGAAAGCAGCAAAGCTGGCGTTAGGGTTGTTTTTGTCCCGGAGTTGCCAAAGACCTGCACCTGGGGGGCCACGAGATGGCTGTCTCAATCGAATGCTTTGATTCAGCTAAGCCTTCGTTACAAGACGGACGACCATCTGTGGTTCACTTTCTTTCACGAAGCTGCCCATATTCTGCTCCACGGGAAACGAACTGTGATCGTTGAAACAGAGGATCGAACTAAGGACGAAAGAGAACTTGAAGCAGATTCTTTTGCACGGGAATGGTTGATTCCAGAGGTTGAATACAGAAAGTTCAGACGGCTGGGAAGTCGAAGCTGCGCTGCGATTAGTCGCTTTGCGTACGAGCTTGGCATCGCTCCCGGCATTGTCGTCGGCAGGCTTCAGCACGACAAAGTGTTAGCCCGAACAGAATGCAATCATTTGAAAAAGCACATCGGGTGGGGCGATTCAGAAAAGTAGGAGCGTATTTCCTCATGTTTCCTAGCAATGACTACGTCCCCATCTTGAAGGGAAAAGACGGCGAATATGGGGCACTGGAGTCCATGAGTTCCGAAGAGAAGGAGCGAATAACACCCCTGATTGAAATTCCCCCTGTACCGTGGGATCACACGAACGATGTACTCGAAAAAACAATCGATCAGCATTTATTGAAGGTAGATCGCAAGTTAGAGAAATCATGGGGTATGCACCAGCCTTTTTTCGTTGATCTCATGTGGATTAGCGAACGTGAAAGAATGTCCGACGGAACACATCCAGTCGCTCATGTATTCAGTCGGGTCAGATTGCGTGCGTTGAAAGCCATCCCGGTAACGGGCTTAATTCGGACTGATGACTATCAAATGGCCTGCCGAGAGATTATCGAAACGGACAAACGCGGTGTATGCCTTCGACTGCAAAAGGATGATTTCGACGGGCAGGATACGCTTGAGACTGCGGTCACAAAGCTTTTGGGTTCGCTGCGGGTTTCTCCGACAGATACCGACCTCGTTCTAGACTTAGGCTCATTGCACCCAGAAACCGGCGAAGAGTCTTCGATTGATGTGGTTTCTTTGGTGAAGTCGATTCCGTTCCCCAGGAAATGGCGGTCAGTTGTCCTAGCCGCCACAGGGTTTCCTGTGGACCTGATGGGCTTGCCTCCATCTGAAATTTCGACTGTTCGGAGATTGGAGTGGGCTTTGTGGTGCAGCATAGCTTCTGACACTCGGATCGCCCGGACGCCAACTTTCGGCGACTATGCGATCGCACATCCACAGCCCCCAGAAGTCGATCCTAGATTGATGCGTCCGTCCGCCAGTATCCGGTACACGAGTGAGGATGTCTGGCTAATTCTAAAAGGCAAGAACTTGAGAGATCACGGATACAAGCAGTTTCACGATGTTTCCAAGATCCTGCTTAAGAATGCTGCCTACTCGGGCCCAGAATTTAGCTGGGGGGATCGCTACATCAAAGATTGTGCGAATCGGCTAGTCAGCAGTGGCAATCTCACGACGTGGAGGAAGGTTGGAACTTCTCATCATATTGCGTACGTGATGCAGCAGATCGCCAATCACGCCTAGCCTTGAGCTGCGTTCGCACCAGCGTGCGAAGATCTGTTAATGCGAAGTTCCGCACGAGAGCATCCCAGAGGAATTTGCGTGGTTTCTTGCGAAGACCGGAGTGGAGATTATGTGCCTTTAGTAAGTCGAAGGCCTCGTCTCGCCAGATCAGTTGAGCGATCGCCACTGGGTCAGGGTTTGGATTCTTTTGTTCCCGACGATAGCTTCTAATCTTAGGCTCGATATCCCCATTCCCCTTGGCCACGAGAATCCCCCACCAACGGGGCACGATCTTTCGAGCCTCTTCCAAGTGCTTTGAGGCGACGACGATGGATACAGTGTCGAAAACCCGGCAATAGAGTGCGACTTGGGAGCGCAGGCGCAGCAGGGTGTCTTGATCGCTTTTGATTTCGAAGCCCTTGAGTTCACCGTTGACAACTGCCATGTCCGCCCTGACTCGACCGCAGCACACACCTAATTCATCAAGAATTAGTGCATTAGCGTCATTTCCGAATTCCTGTTCAAGGCGGCACCGCAATTGCCGACGAATTTCTGGGTCACGCATTCTTAGATCAAAGTATCAGACAGGCCTCGCAAGTGCACGCGCTTTTGGGACAGTTGGGCGAATTCTGCACCCCGTGGCGTGCACTTGCGCGAAGCTGCAGGCACCGTGCTTCTAACTTTTTCGAGCACCTCCGACCTTTAGGTGCATCCCCAAAGCGAATCGTTCTGGAGGGCCGCACGGCCAGTTCTGGAAAGCTTGCAACCTCCACAAAAATCAATCGGCGGCTACTACTACACTACTACTACTACACTACAGCCGCAGAGGGTTGCGATGTTGTCGTTTTTTGGAGGGCCTGATGCTCGAAACCGTACCCAATTCCGACCTGCAATCCTTGAGGCGCCCAAAACGATCTGCGTCCGGCCGAGTCGCTTCCCGTGGGCCCAGGGTGAGCTCAACCCATTGATCGCGTCCACTTTTCTATCGCGCGAGCACACACAAGCGACGCTGGGAAATCGAGAAACGGACTTCCCGAGCAAGGGCCCTCTTCGCCACAGATCCTGGTCTAGGTCGTTGTCTCTTCGGACAAAGCGGCTTTAGGAATCGGCTAAGATTCGTTTGGCTCGTCGTCATCGGGCTCGACTAAATGCGGCCGACTTTGGTCGCGCTTGGAGGCGTCGAGGCCCGACTGAATCAGTTTGCTGATGTAGCGCTCGTTTTCGAAGAGGTTAAGCGTTTCCGGTGGGTCGGGCGGTAGCTTGTCAGGATCGAAGGGAGCACTATCTGAGTCGTCGTCTTCCGAACAGACGGGCGGCATTGACCAGCCGAGAGGAAGTTCACCGCCATTCTCGTAAGCAGTCAGCGCCACCCGACATCTTTCGAGATAATTCCACGGTGTTCCCGCATGGCGTCTTCCCAGAGGAGAACGATCGTGGGATAGCTACCGAGTTCATGCTCCTGCCACTGGACTTCCAACTCCATCTCTGGCGGCGGTGGCCCGCAGACCTTGACAGTGTGCCGGATGGCGAGAGTGGCCTGGGCAGAAATCCACGGGAGTTGCACTCGGAGTTCCGACCTCGCCGATAATCTCGACTGGCATACGTGCCTCCTGAGGTTAGTTAGCCTGCAGCGTTGAGACCGGCTTTACAAGAAACTCACGAGCGCGCCCATCCGTGGCATTTCCCGTGACAGTCAGCGCAGAGTGTGATTAAGTTGTGCATCACATCGCCGCCTAGTTGGCTCCTGCGTTTCATGTGATGGACGTGAAGGTTCTGCATCGAACCGCACTCTTGACACCGCCAACCATCTCGTTCAAGCACTCGCTTCCTGATAATTTCGTACTCTCCCTTAGCCAGTTTGAGCCTTGGCTGCTTCTGGCGGAGCGACGCTGAAATCGGCCTTTTTTGCATAGCAAACCTAAGACTTAGCTTCCCCGAGATTTGCGCCGGCGAGAAAATCAGCACAGATCATCTCCAGGCAGTAGCCCCTGGACTTATCGGTTCCGAGCATCAGCCCAACGGTTTCAAGGGCCCGCTCAATGACCAGCAATTGGCTTTTGTAGACTTTGAAATAGAGGAGTTCCCACGGCTCGCTCTCTTTGCCGGTCAAGTGTCGCTCGACCGCGCGCTGAAATTCTTCTCTAGGCAGCTCCCTGGCCTTGTGCACCCAGGGTGCACAATCGAAGCTCTGACCGTCCGCTCGCGCCACTCTTACGAGCTCTCTCGCT
>Ga0137382_10000718_pt1 | contig 13890 bp, 30 predicted proteins | sample SagtaG_15_FD_104816 | JGI IMG/M metagenome (GOLD analysis project Ga0137382, IMG submission 104816) | Vadose zone soil microbial communities from Sagehorn Ranch, Mendocino, California, USA - Sage2_R_20_16 metaG | ecosystem: Environmental > Terrestrial > Soil > Vadose zone | place: USA... | reverse complement strand
GTGTACGCGGTTCGACAGATGGAGCACTTAAAGATTATGACTTTACCTGGTATCGGAAGCCCTTGAATCCATTTTTCACAAGAGCACTTGCTCATGTCCGTTTCCTTTTCGCTGGCAGCTTGGCGCGTTTCAAGGATGCTCAATATTCCACGCTCTTGATGGCGGATACAGTCTACACGCGTGTTCGCTTAAGTCCGTGCTTTCGCACAGAGCGTGTTGTGGGTGAAACCATGAGCATCCATGAAACGAGTCATTGCGCGTCTCCTCCCACCTTCCCGCTGGCTGCGCGGCGCTCTTTCTGATGGCCAATGGCCAGCAAATAAATCCTTCGCAAGTAAATAGGTTCCTGCGTCACCGGACCGTCAGCAGCGAGAAGCCATCTGTCATGCTCCTCTAAAATTTCTGCGATCATCTTTAGTCGGTTTGTTGGCGTCAACTTCATACTATCGTGTTTGTTCATACAGCGTTCTTTAACTGGCGCTCTAAAACGCCGCAAGCAGCACAGTCGAAGAATTCATCCAGGTCTTCTGTGCCGTGCCTTTCTTTCCTATGCTGGATGAGCCTCGCCAGCACTTCCTCTTTCATCCGCACGACAACTTGCTTCTCTCGACCTTCAAACGGATTAGATTCCATTGTGCCCTCTCCCTTCCCAAGCAGCGCTGCGAGGTGCCGCTAGGCTACGCTTCCAGCTTTAGCCTCCGCTTACTCATTGTGCGATCGTACTCAGCGAACGGAATTTTTCTCCACAGGAAGCCATTTGCCCATCGTGCTACGTCTTTGAGTTTCTGTGAGGTCCAGTCGAAGCGTGCTCGCGGTTCGCGTGTCATCGCCGTAAGGTCAAGATACGGCTGGCAGTGTGGCTCGCAACCGTTCTCGATAGTTTTGTAGATTCTCTCCATGCACGGCTGGAAAGGTTCGTTGCCGATAAGGACGTATACACGTTTGCGCCGCGACGGTTCATCCTTGAGCATCTTGAAAACCGCATAGACTTGGCTGGCTTCTTTCATGTCATCGAAGGCGAAGCGCCACGGCCCACCGCCAGCATTAATCAGCGGTTTCCAGCGGCGATAAACTTCCTCGGTGAATGTGTGCGGCTCGAATCCTGAATTTGCGTCCCGCAGCGGCATACCATGCTTGATGTATCGATCGATGATGTACTGCTGATATTCGGCGGCAAGTCCTGACAAGTTGTTGTCGCAGAGAATCGGGCGCACAGTGAAATCAGGTAGCAGCGTGAAATCTCCCTCCATGAACGGCACAATACAAAACGTGCACTTCTCAGAGCATCCCCGGCTGGCGAATGTTGCTTCAGGATTGTGATGGAACACGGCATCTGGGTAAGTGTCGGCAACGGTCGCAATCAAGCTGATCGGGTGATGCATCTTTCCTTTCCTCATCAGAAACAATGCCGGGCCTCCAACAAAAACTTTCTTACCAAAGAAGCGAGCCTCTTGAGCGCGGTCGTATGCCTCATTCAGCTTGTAGGTGAAGGCCACGGAGAGATACGTAATTCCCGAGTCTTCCCATTCTGCGAGTCCGCCAGTCCAACTCATTCGCTCACGCGCTCTTCCCCTTCACTTTTGCCAGGGCTGCGTCATAGGCTCTTTGGCATCGCATGAATCCACTGCAGGTACGCCCGCCCGTTCTTGTTGCAAATGAAAGTGACCTGATCGCGCCGTAAACGGTTGCGCTTCATAAAGTCGGAAATTTCTGCTGATAACTGGAGCGCTCGCCAGTAGGCCACCATGTCCGTGATGTCTTTGCGGTCCGCGCTGTTCAATTCTTCGTTCACAGCCCGATAGATTTCAAGGTCTTTGGCGTAAAGCGTTCTCATTCCCCCCGCCTTTAATCCGGTATCAGCCGGCAAACCGTCGTGAGGTCGGTCAACCCGTACCCAGGCCGGAACTCCAGGTGCCAGGCCTCCGGGATCGTTGGGAACGACATCAACCCGGCCATGGTGTACATGAACTGCCCTCCGGATATGAGGTGCTTCCCGGCCCAACAGAACAAAGCCGCGGACGCTATCCACTCGCGCCGCACCTTCCCAGGCTTCTTGAATACTTGTCCAAAATATGGACCTTGGCTCATGTCGAACTCTTTCATCAGGGGCTCACCGAGTACCGCGTCGATCAGCTCGGCGGACATCTCCGGAGTCTTCCACTCCTCCGCGTTCACCTGGCGAACGTATTCCAGGACCATAGTCCGGCGCTCTAGCATCGACCGCACCAGAGCACCTCTCTCTCCTCATACCCGTTCTCGGTTACGAATAGCCGCTTGACCTTCCGGAGGGTGCTGATGCTCCTGGTCCGCCGCGGGCAGGAGTAGCACTTGATCGTTTGAGGCTTCATGGTTTTAATCAGAGCTGCCGGCGCTCTCTTCAGCACGCGCCTAAGCCTCCGCGTTTCCTTCTGCTGACGGAGTTCCTTCAAGTAGTAGGCAACGTCTGTCCGTCTTTTCTCTTCCATCCACTCCGCGTGTGTCAATGTACACCTCTCCGGTGCTCGTCTTCCTCGATTCGTTTTATGACTGCCTCAAAAACCTTCTCTAGGAGAGTGACTAGGCGATCGGCGGACGAGGCAATAGATACAAAGGCTCTGATGGCTACCTTCTCAGCTTCGGGACTCATGTTTTTCCCTCTGGTTGCAGTCGGAACTTGATACCCATGCGCCTCAAAACGTCCTTGGACAAAATATCTGCTTCTGAATTCTTCTCCCTAGGAACCCACTCAAGGCTTACGTTGTTCTCGGTTCTCTCCTTTAAGATCGTGAGCAGATGCACCGCTTTGTAGTAGTACGGAAGGTAGAGACCGCCTTTCACTTTCCATTCTTTTGACAACTGCTTGATGACCAACTTCGAATCTCCCCGGATGATGGTTACTCCGAGCATGTTCTGATTTAGAATCCAATCCACCAGGGAGATGAAACCTTGGTACTCGCTGACGTTGTTCGAGACATCAGGGCCATGGCCGACGTATCCGCTTGCTGTGTGAACGACCTGCCCGTCAACTTTCACTAGGAATCCCCACGCACCGTGCCCACCAGGATTGACCGGCTCTGTACAGGCGTCCCACCATCCTTCAATCAGTTGGCCCATCGGCAACTACTCCGTTCCACCACAACAGACCGTGAACGTGGTTATAGCACCAGCCGCAAATCAACTTCTTGCAGTGCTTACAGCGAATCCGGCGCCGTGGTCGAGGCACTTCGTCTCCACAGTCTTCACATTCCCGTTCAGAAGAGGGTCGGATTTTGTTTCTCCTTGGCCTCACGTTGTTCCTTCTTCAGACCTTCCCGGATTCTCCGGACCTCGTCGAGTGCAAGGAGCCCGAACCGTTTGAACTTGCCATCCTGCACAATCAACTCGTCGAGTTCCCCTTCGGAGTCAAAGTACAACAGCCGCCTACCGCGGAGAGTAGGAGTAAGTTGCTTGACGACCCACTCCGCGTCGTTGGTCACGGTGAAGTGCTGGTCCCATGGACCGTCGTCCCTGATAATTACTCGGTCTTTACCGTCAAGGATGACCGTGAAGTTTGCGTGACGGCCCATCAGTGCCCTCTAAATATCGCGTAGAAGACCACGCTCAAGCCGAAAACAGAGGCAGTGATGACCATGATTGCCAAGATTTCTGTCCATCGCTTCTCCTTCTGGTCCTCGCGGAATCTGTGAGCCCGCAAGGCCTCAAGCTGGCGTTGGTTCTCAGCCTCCACCTCGGCAGAGTACTCCTTCCACGTCGTTCGGAAATTCATCGTGTGCCCTCAGCTTTCTTAATCGCCGAAAGCCCCCAATTGAAACGTTCTATAGCATGGTTTTTGGCGAACAAGGCGAGTGCTGCCTTACACGCTCGAAGTAGCTCGTCATTGGCAGTTTGATGGGATCGGCTGCAAGGAAGTATGTCTAGCGGTTCACCACACTTCGGGCAGCGTGTGAGTTCTGTTTTGCGTCGCAACTCCTCAAGAGTAGTCATGCCCCGCCCTCCGCTTTCGCGATCGCCGCGCGTACTTTCCTTGCCGCGTAGTCGTTGTCCTCCGGAGCTAGGCAAGATTCAATGGTCTTTAGTGCTTCGAGCATTTCCGGTGCGGCGGCAATCAGACGAGCGTTAGCCTCGATTTCATGGATGGTGAACGAGCCTCCAGACTCTGGGGCTCCCATCGGTAGTGCGACCAGTTTTCCAGTGTGAGACCAAACGCGGCAGTCGCGTATGTCCTTGCCCCACGGTCCTGGTGTGTACGCGGTCATGCGCCGCCTTCCGCTTGGTCGATCGCCGCGCGGAGCAGGCTAAGAAGATGGCCAGCGCCTTGGAATGGGTATTCCTTGCGTGGCTCACCGGCAGGCTGGTCCACGTCGTAGCGGTCCTCAAGCTCGGCGTAGACTTCCTTGCAAACTGCCAAGAGCACCGGCGCTTTGGTTTCGAGGTCGATGATGCAGGCGAGAGTTTCGGCGTTTTGCTCTGCAAGCCTAGGAAGGTGTTTGTGGAGCTTCTCGTAAATCTTCTGTCCTGCGCGGATGGCTCCGCGCGTGTGTTTCATCGTCGGGCTCATTCGTCTACCCGCTGAATCCAGGATGGCGCAATGCGGACAACGTGCAGCCGGCGGACAGGCTCACCCTCGTGCGCCCGACCGAAGCATCCGCATATCATTCCTATCGGATGGCCGCAGTTCAGGTACACGCCATTTTCTACCCACGCCTGATTTTCGTAGTCGAATCCATGAAGCAGGACACCTTGACTGTCGAACACATCGTTACTGGTACGCATATCGCACACTCCTTGAGCAGGAGGATACCACGTGTGTCAATTTGCGCCAAGAGGAATCTTTTCAAAGGTGGGAAGCGGCCTACGGCGGAAGGCATTCTTCGAAGTAGGGTGTGGACTCAGCGTACAGCTCCGTTCATCACGGCCTCACCTTTTCTCTCGCCCCAAAACTTCATTCTTCGAAGTGTTGCATCCTCCCGCCGCCCGGCCTGTCGTTATGGCATGTAGTAATTTGCTTGGCTTACACCCCGCCGAAGCTCCTCATCCGCTGGTTCATCGTCGGCGGATGCCGCATCTTCATCTTCTTCATTTTCTTCTTCCCGCCGATCGCGCGTTTGGTGAACGGCATTTGCCGCGCGGTAGAATTCGGTTTGTTCATCGGCATCGAACTTGGCTCTCCCTGGATTCTAGCCTCCAGGCCTTCTTCGTCATTCATCCGGTTGTCGAACTGCATCATACACCTCCGAAGGATCGCATCTGCGCCGTGCCGCGCTTCTTGCGCTTTGCCCGATCGGCAGCAAACTCTTGTGGCGTATGCCTCGCGCCAGTCTTGAGGTTTTTAGCCTCGTTCACCGTTCCACCTGGAGTGAAGTGCAGCCGTACTTTCTTACCAGTCTTGGTGGTCTTTACTCGAAACCTGCCCGGTCCTACTGGCATATGTCACCACGCCTTTCCGAGGTGGGCGATCCAGGCATCTTGCAGGATGCGCGAGTCGGCAGCGGCCTCGTAAGGAAACCAGAAATTGCCAGAATCGCCCCACTCCAGGCCCCACGAGTTGCGAACCTTGAATGCAGCTCGCCCGTCGTCGTAACCGATGAACAAAACCTCATGCCCTCCGAGAATCTGCTCGTTCTTCTTCGGAAGCGGCATGACTTTCCAGCCAGGCTTCTCGAAGGATTCAAATACGGTGAAGCCCACCACGAAAACATAATCGCTGGCCAGGACTGACTTCATGTCGTCCACGGTGTGGATGCGGTGGTAGGCGCCGGACTTGTTCGGCAGGGCCTCAGTGAGTTGCGCGTCTGTAGGCTTGCGGAGAAAATCGCGCGGCTTGTACTCGTCCTCGATTTCCAGACAGACTCCAAACTTGTGCATCGCTCTGACGGAGGTGCGTCCGAAACTTCCCGAATCTTCCGTCACGTCGCCGTCCATCTCGCGCTCTTTGTAGTAGAGGAACAGCGGACTGAAAACCGGTGGCGGGGAATGAACCGTCTTCTCCTGCGTGGGATACCGCCGATAGAGGAATTCACGCATTCCGCAACCTGCGAATGCCGTGCAGGCCCCGAGGTCTCCCTGGTCCTTGACGGGACCGCAGTGCTCCTCAAGGTCGGTGCTGGACGGATGCTCGGTGGGATGAACTAAGAACCGCGCAATGCCACGGTCGCGATGGTCGGCCTCGTCGCGCAAATAGCCGTATCTACGGTTGGCAGGTGAAAGTGGTAGCGGCATTCAGGATCTCACTGAATGACGGCGCCGGGATACGATTTCCCTACGATCGCGTTGAAGGCTTCCTTCATCACCTCGTTGCCATCCCTCCGCGAGGACTTGGCCATAGTCATGCGCCTGGCTCCGGCCGTCGGCGGTGGCGGAATAAACGACTGAAGCGCCATCAGCATGGTGATGGCTGCGCCGATCGCGGCAGCAACCGTCTGCTGCAAAACTGGATCCACTACGCGGAAGGCAGTTAAGAGTGACGTTAGGTTGCCCCGCACAGCAATCAGCGTGGAATCAATTTCTCCGAGCACCCCAGGCCTTGCGTTCCCATTAGCAGTTTTGTAACTGGTGATGAGCGCCTGCACGGTTTGGAGGTCGGTCTGCGCTTGCGCACCGAACTGCTTGACCTGTACACCACCAGCTACGCCAGCCATGGAGAGAATCGAAGTCACGATCTGTAGGATGGTGGGCAGGTCGGCAACAGCAATCTGAATCCAGTCCTGAACGTTCGCGGGACAGCCCGCGGCGAGGACCGCGGTAGCCGCAGCCCCGCTCTTGAGCAAGGCACGTCTTGTGAAAGTGGGATTTGAGGCCATCGCTTAACTCCTTAATCGCGGCCTAAATTCTAGTCTGGGAATGGGATGTACTGTCAAGACGAGAAAAGGGCCGGTTTGCGTGGCCGGCCCTCGGAGTGTTGCGATTTCTCGTGTTCAACGGTGATGTTGTTCCGAGCATACGTGTCAGTTCTGCTCGGTGTCAAGCGGAGGCGCCGCGCGTTGTTTGCGAACGTGCCCAAAACGAACGTACGATCGCGGCAAAGATGTAGTCTTTCTGCTTCTGGTCCTCGGGAAGTTCATCGTAAGGCACAAAGCACGGATGTTCCTTTTTCACAGCGTCCTTTACCGGTCCGTATTTCCAGCCTTCCTCCAACTTTTGCCTCAGCCAACTCTCGTGACTGGCGCTCGGAGACGGTTCACCACCTTCAGAGAGAATCTTCAGATGGAAGTTAACTCCGTTCTTGGCACTGTCTTTCTGCCAATCCGGAGCTGCGTCCCACGATGGCTGTGAATCATCGCCAATCGTCGAGCAATAAGCCCGGTTGGCTTCGTGACAAATTAACGCGATTTGTTTTATGTCGAATGATGGTGACATGCTCTTTCTCCTTTCAAGCTGTGGCTGCGCGGTCTAACTTCCCATCCAAGGCGATCGAGGCGTTGGCGGTCATCACGGCTTCGCGGAGCAACCGGATGGCAGCGGTCTGGTCGGCGGACGGTGGAGTGTTTGCCACGATGACGTGCCCGAGTTCTTTGGCCTTCGCGCGGATGGCCTCGTATTTCGGGAGTTGCTCGGCGGTCGGTGAATGGTACGTGAAGATGTTCTCGATATCTATGGGCATGGTTTCTCCTTTTTTTAAGTGGACAGCAACAAAAGCAGCAGCAGAACGACAACCTCGAGCGTCACTACTCCCCAACGAACCGGCACCCGAAGTCTCTGAACATCTGCCTGGCTCGGTCTGCCGGCCAACCAATCCGGTTCAACTCCGTCAGGAAACCGAGCACCAGCCCCCTGCCAAAAAGAATGTTCTCTGATGATTTTTTCTTGGCATGGCAACTGGGGCACACATTCAGGATATTTCGCGGATCCTCTGGATTCCATCCCATCTGCTCGCAAAACCGCCTTGGTATCAGGTGGTCACGGTGGCCGGGGCTTTTTTTGGTCAGGCGCACCTTAACACAAACCAAGCACTGACCGGTATGGGGAACCGCGGTCGTCCAGTTAGGCTCGCCGTATGGGACGGAACGTCTTGAATTGCGAAGTGGCATCTTTCTCCCACCGCTTTGCCATGGCCTTGTTCACGATCTTGACCATCTTGCTTTCTTCGAGCGTTCGAAGGAATCGAAACCGATGGAGCCCGTCCGGTGAAACAACCTCGTAGGTGCCGTCATCGTGGAAGATGCGTTTCATCGGACTTCCACCGCCGATTTGGAAAACAGCATTGGCTCGCCACCGTCGGCGTTCCACGCTTGCTCTGCCTGACAGCGAAGACATTCCTCATCTCTATCTGGCTTGTGTAGTGGCGTGTCTTTTACATCGGCCCGGAAGAATCCAGGTAGCTCTTGGCCACCGTGAGGAATCCTCTCAATGAAGGCCTTGAGATGGTTCGCTTCCATCAGCCGCGGGCACCGAGCGCGGAATGTGGCATGTACTTCCGTTCGAACACGGCTTTCGGGTTGAGGTAGATGTACCCGTCGGCAACCTGGATGACCCAGTAGTCACCGACCACCGGCGTCATCCTGGAACACATCTCCGGCGTTGCGAACACGGTAAGCCCGTTCTCCAACTCCAGGGGTATACTGCCGTCGGGGCGTGGGTGTGCAAGATCAACCTTCACGATCTTGTGTGCTTCCACCTCGACCGGGTTTGCTACGTATCTCATAACTGCTCCTCTCTGAACTGCCACGTCTTCCGCTCTCCCCGGGGCCCCTGCAGCGCCACCGAGATTAACAGCACCTTGCCGCCAGAGGCCTTCCACTCGCCAAACTCCCACGCGCACTCCGTCAAGATTTTGAACTTGCGGCGTGCATGGTCTGTGCCGGTGCAGCATTGGACGAGTGCGACTCCCCATCCTGGCTTGCAGACGAGGAGGTCTCCGAATCCGAAGACGTCAACTCGGACTCCCCATGGGAAGAGTTCTTTTTTGCCCGTTTGCTTATTGAGACGGGGGACCGGCTTCCATCTTTCACACGGCGCGACTTGGTAGCCTTGGTCTTTGAGGTACTTGCCAATTCTTGCCGACGGACTCGCTCCAGCCTTTCGTTTTGCGGGCTTGTGTCTCCCGCCAGGTACAGAATCTCCGAGTCCTCCTTCGTCAAATAGTCCGCGACTATGAAGTCCAGAGCCCCTTCCTTGGTTTTCATCTTGGCGAGTTCCTGGATCCTTCCGATCATGCTCATCACTTCGACGTAGAGGCTCTGAACCACCACGAAGGTCAAGTGTCGTTTGGGCTCCTCGCTCGGTTTGACCGCCTTTAACACGGCGGCCTTGAACTTCTCCACGTCCATCGTCAGAGCTCGTTTTATCCATGCGGCGTTCAATCCTTTCACGCGATGCACCCGGCAAAGCATGGTCGCGTTGGCATCTCCCATTTGCTCGAGCTGCCCGAAAGTCACCTTCTTAGTATCCAGGAGCAAGCGCACGTGCGCGAGCTTCGCCTGGACTCCGGACCGGGACCGCCGAATCTTCTTGATGAGTTTCGCCAGGCAGGCTTCCCAAGTCTTGAAACCGTCCTTCTTGAATCCGTTCGCCCGTCGGTACTTCTCACAATCGAGGTAGAACTGCGTGGTGGACTTCGCGCCGGCCAGGCCCTCTTCGATCAGGTCTTTGAACTTGATGGTGGTTGTGTCGGGCACGGTTTTTTCTCCTTTACGTGGACGTGGATGAGTCCACAGTTTGGACAGACGGGTTGAACGATACTTGCAATGCCGCGCCTGGTCAAGAACCTTACGAGGTTCTCAGCTACTTGACCGCTGGCGAAGACTTGTCTTGGGCAGCCAACACCGGTATTCATAGCGGCGTCGCTTTCTTGACTTTTTGATTCTCGGCGTATTCCACGTCACGTTTGGCGTCGTAGAACTGAGGGGGAACTTTGATGTTATGCGTCTGGCAGGTCTGAATGGTCTGCTCCATGAGTTCCGTTACCCACTGATTCCCGACCCTGCCTGCCCAGATCGACAACCAAACGTCCTTGAAGGCTTTATGTCCGAAGGGCCGATCGAAGCCAATAGCTTGGAATGCGGCGGCGGTGTCCTCCTCCTCCGCTTTTGTATTTGAAGTAGAGGTGGAGGAGGAAGAAGAAGAAGATGAAGAACGGCGTGACATCGGCGTGACATCTTGGTGGACATCTTGGTGGACATCTTGGTGGACACGTTGGCGGTGTTTGTCGCTACGCCATTTTTGACGGCTTTTTTCGTCTTCCACCATACGTTTAGAGTAAACCGCGCCCACCTCATTTCTCTTAGCAACCCTATTCCTTAGAAGCTCTTGCAAGGCGAGTCTGTTCTTGTATGTGTCTCCTGGTACGGCTGTAGCTATCTCATCGTCGGACCAGGCCTCGCCATCCGTGCTAAGGACCCCACGAATGTCGCATTCCCACATAATACAGAGCAGATCCATCCAGACAGACCTAGCCAGGGGGGTACAGCGTCTGAGGTTTGCGTCAGTGAGCCAGTCGCGTGGGTAAAATTGGAAAGACGGAATCTTCCCCATCGCCCCTCCACATAAGAGGCGAAGCGGGGTGTATGTGGCACCCCGCCCCTTAAAAACGCGCGTTACCACGGAGAGTCTACTCCGTTTCGACCTCGATTGCATAGTCCTTTACGACCGTCCCGCGCTCACTCGTCCCGCGCACCATCGGAGACCACCACCAGACCCCATGGACGTGCGCCCGGCCCAACCCGGGCCCTACCCGGAAGTCTTTGAAGTGCCCACGGCAGATGTGGAGGGATACGCCAGCAACCACCTCGCCGGCGCCCTGCCTGACGACGCGCCGCGGCTTCCCAAGCGGGTGAATTAGCAGGGTCTTGTAGGTAGCCGGGACAGGCTTCCTTTCCCGCTCTGCGGCCCTGCGCTGCTGCCTGGACGGGGGGTTGTCGAGCACCTCAACGTTCTTGCAGTTCATAAACTGGACAGCCGCCAAGGCGATGGAGCCATGCCGGCAGATGGAGCTCTCAAACTCCTCCAGCCATTCGGTATCTTCATACCGACCATCCATCCTTATGAGTCTCTGCAGTAGTTTGGTATCGGTTGGGTCGCGCGTCCAGATCCAGCCTAGGTGCTGTTCTTCGTTGGTCAGGACCTTACCCATTTTGTCGATGAAGACGTGCCACTGGCCTGGGAGGCTTCTACCATCCACAGCCATCCGCGCTTCGATTACGCTGTCAGGTTCCAATGTGTGAATAACGTGAATCGTATCTCCAAGATCGACCTTATCTTCACTGGCTTTGAGGAGGAAGTTTTCAACAGAACATTTCGCTACGCCTACGTTCACATGCCGAAGAGTGACGCCACCTGTCTCTGGATTCTTAAAGCCGTGGTCATAGGCGAAGAGAATCTTAGGAAATGGCAGTTTGACGCAGGTGAAGGAACGAATCTGATCCCAGGTGTGCTCCTTCCAATGCTCTATGTAGTAGTCGCGGACGTTCTGAATCTTCACGAGAACGGCGTCGTCGGTCGTCAGCATACCGTCAGTTTCTCCGCACAGAACGGGCACTGCGCCGCCTGAAACATTATTCGGATGTGGCCGTTGTCGCAGGACTTCCACTGCCGGCCATTCCTGGCCTCCTCCGGGACCACCTCAAGCTCGTAAGGGCTCGGCCGCACCAGGAAGCCCTTCCGGACCAGGGCCTTCACGTGCTTGTTCACCGTGGCCAGGGATTTTAGACCGAGTTTGGCGGCAATCTCGCGGTACTTGGGACTGCGCTTCTTGCCGATGACCAGCCCGAGGACCGCCACGTACACCTTGCGCTGGGCTTCGGTCAGCATCACCATCTCCTTGGTGTATTCTTCTGATCTGCAAGAACCGCTGTCGCCGCCTCTTTAAGAATCAATTGAGCCTTCATAACCGCGTTCGCAAAGGTAATCTTTTCGCCCTCGTCGGTCACTTCATCCCCGGCAAAGATGATCGCCGCCATGATTGCCACCACCTCTACTTCTGTCATTTGCCTAACTCCTGAATCGCCCAGAGGAGATACTGCTGGATTCTTCCCTTGTCCAACTCCTCCGCGTCGAGCGTGCAAATCACAAGCTGCCCCGAGGTCTGATCGTGGCCGAAGCCGATGAGGATAAGCGGGGTAGCGTTGGCTTCCACCAGTCTGCGGCTCCAGAGTTTTAACCGTTCTTCTGTGATGCGTGCAACTGGCGTAGTCATTGGCCTCACCGGAACAGCAGGTTCATGTGTCGCGCGATTCTGCGACGGAAGTACGGAGGGAACTCCCAAGCGCCTTGACACCTGCAGTTGGCGTAGAATTTCTTCATTAGCCGCGCGTGCAGAACCTGGAGATGTGGCTCACCTTCATCCGTGAATAGATCGTGCCAGGCGTAGTCAAACAGTTCCATGGTATGGAACTTCAAGGCGTCTCCGTGAACCATGGTCACCTTGCGGTTCCCGCGAAACTCGTGTCCGACTATCCGGATGATGGCTTCGTCGATTTCAACCACGGTGATGCGGTCGACGTCAGGATTGGCGAGGAGCCCGCGTACCACGCACCCGAGCCCTAAGCCGGTCACCAGGACGTTGCCCTTCGCATGGAGCCAGATGGGGAGGTGCTTCCGGAGTTCGCTCTGGGAGTCCTCCATCACGATGGTCTGAGACTCGTCTCCAAGGTGCATCGTCGCCCAGGTGTACTTCTTGAGCATGGTGTAACTGTCGAAGCCAACGCGATTCAGCATGGAAAGGAGTCTGAATTGGGTGCTGATCGGGAACTTACGCATATACAACTTCATGTCGTCTGCTCGCCAGCGCTCAATGCGCCAGGGACCGAAAGTCTGAGGCTTGAGACTCTCGGGCACCCTGGCCGCGCGGATGTAGTCGTCGGGCTTCATATCCGTACGGCGTTTAGAGCGATGGCTTGAAGTTCTTCGTTTCTTTGAACCGGACCATCACGATTTGCTCGATGGTTATTTTTATCATGCGGCCACCACCGTCTTTCCGTCCTCACCGAACCGAACGTTGCCCACGTGGCGCAGCCCGTCTATCGTCGGCGCCCGGCCCTCCTTGCGAAGCACCAAGAGCGTGGCCTGCTGCTTTATCCCGGCGAAGATGAACGGCCAGAGCGTCTTGCTGTAGCAGTAGAGCCACGCTCCATTGAAAAGCACCTGGACGTTCGGCGTGGTCCCTCTCTCGCTCTTCTTGGCGTTCTGGATGATTCCAGACTCCTCGACCGCGGCGGGGGATACCGGCTTGGGCTTGTGTTGCGTCTCCTGAACCTGGATGTTCTCGCGTGTGCAGAGTTCGAACAGCGGAGGGATGTAGCAGGCCTGCACGATGAATTCTTCCTTCCCGGCCAACTTGATGCCCATGAAGCTCCGGACCAGCGTTTCCTCGATCGCCTTCGTATCTCCGAACACCCTAGCCAGGTCCTTGTCCTGCCAGACCACGGAGATGCTCAGTTTTGGCTTTGCAGGTTCGGCAGGTTTAGCCGCTGGCGCGGGCTCGTTGCGCTCGACCTTACCGGGAACGAAGGGCTCCTCGGATGGCTCCGGCTTCACATCCAGCGTTTCCGGCCATTCGTTGGGGTCCTCTTGGAAGACTTCGGACAGTGCCCCCATCCGCTTGATAGCCTTCACGAAACAGCGCTTCTCGCCCTGTTGGCGGACGTTGTTGCGCGTGTCGTGGATGTTGGGATTATCGACGCGCTCCTGCCAGATGAAGTACTCGGCTGGCATTTTCGCCTTCTTGTCCTTCTGCGTCATCGGCACAATCTTGCCGAAGGCCATCTTTGCCGGGATCCACCGGCCCATGTTGACAGCAACCTTCCGCGAGGCTTCGAGCTTGTTCGGCTTGACCGGATTGCCGTCCTCGTCCCGCATGTCGGCCCACCGATAGCGGAAGTTTGTCTCCATGGTGGAGCAGGAGGCTGTGGCGTTGGACAGTTCCGAGGCGCGGATGATCGCGTTGACCGCCTTGTCGACGTCGGCGCCACCCTTCTC
>Ga0137382_10000701_pt1 | contig 14084 bp, 10 predicted proteins | sample SagtaG_15_FD_104816 | JGI IMG/M metagenome (GOLD analysis project Ga0137382, IMG submission 104816) | Vadose zone soil microbial communities from Sagehorn Ranch, Mendocino, California, USA - Sage2_R_20_16 metaG | ecosystem: Environmental > Terrestrial > Soil > Vadose zone | place: USA... | reverse complement strand
CCCCATGGTGATGGCGTCGTAGGGGCAGGCCTCCTCGCACATGCCGCAGTAGATGCAGCGCAGCAGGTTGATCTCGTAGCGCTTGGCATAGCGCTCCCCGGGTGAGACGCGATGCTGCGGAGTGTTCTCGGCCGCCTCCACCACGATGCAGCCCACCGGGCAGGCGATGGCGCAGAGCTCGCAGCCGACGCACTTCTCGAGGCCGTCGGCGTAGCGATGCAGGATGTGGCGGCCACGCTCGCGCGGCGGAACCGGCTTTTGCCGTTCCGGGTACTCGATGGTCACGATCGGCTTGGTGTTGTGCTTGAAGGTCGTCGCCAGGGCACGGGCGATGTAGATGGGGCCGAGGAGGATCTCGCGCAGCGCCATCAGAGGGTGCCCTGGGCGGCCACGACCACGATCGCGGTCGCCATCATCATGGCCAGCGACAGCGGGAACAACGATTTCCAGCTCAGCGCCATCAGGCGGTCATAACGCATGCGCGGCAGCGTGGCGCGCAGCCAGACGTAGACATAGAGCAGCACCACCACCTTGAGCACGAACCACCACGGGCCGGGCAGGATGCCAAGCGGGCCCCACCAGCCGCCGAGGAAGACGATGGTGGCGACCGAGCTGACGATGATCATGTTGATGTACTCGGCCATGAAGAAGAGCGCGAACCGTAACCCCGAATACTCCGTGTGATACCCGGCGACCAGCTCGGTCTCGGCTTCGGGAAGGTCGAAGGGCGCGCGGTTCGTTTCGGCGATGCCGGCGATCAGGTACAGGAAGAATGCCGGCAGCAGCGGGAGGACGAACCACCAGGTGTGTTGGGCGTTGACGATATCGACCATCCTGACCGAGCCCGCCAGGATGAAAACCGGGACCAGCGAAAGGCCGAGGGCCATCTCGTAGCTGATCATCTGGGCGGACGAGCGCAGGGCGCCGAGCATCGAGTACTTGCTATTTGATGCGTAGCCGGCGAGGAAGATGCCGTAGACACCCACCGAGGTCACGGCGAAGTACCAGAGGACGCCGATGTTGACGTTCATCACGTACCAGCCGATCGAATGGCCGAAGAGGTTGAGCGCCCCGGGCCCGCTGATCGGAATGATGGCGAAGCTCGCGAGCGCCGCCATGATCGAGATCATCGGCGCCAGCAGGTAGAGGAAGCGGTCGCGGCTCGACGGTGCGCTGCTCGATTTGAAGAACAGCTTCAATCCGTCGGCCGCCGGCTGCAGCAGTCCCCAGGGACCGACGCGGTTGGGGCCGGGGCGCTGCTGCATACGGGCCTGGACCTTGCGCTCGAAGAGCGTGAGATACGCAAAGCCTGTCAGCAGCGCGCCGATCACGATCACCGCCTTGATCAGCGTCTCGACGACGACGTCGAGGGTCATCGCGACTCGCTCCAGAGCACCGGCACGCCCTCGTTGACCGCGCGATATGGTGGGAGCGCGCGAACCAGGTCGCCCGTGATCGCCTCCACGCTCTCGTAATCCCAGTTGGCGCCGAGGTGGTTGGCGATTTCCTGGAAGACGCGCCAGTCCTCACGAACCCAGGCGGCGTCGATACCCTTGAGGATCCGCTGCACCCGGCCTTCCATGTTGGTCACGGTGCCGTCCTTCTCGGTGAAAGCGTGGCCCGGGATGATGACGTGGGCGAGCTCGTCCAACGGCGAGGGCCTGAAGCGGTGGAAGACGACCAGTGGCAGTCCCGACAGCCACATCGACTCGGCGTCGGTCGGTACAAAGCCGTGCAGGGGGCTCGACTCGTGCACGTAGAGTGCCTTGACACCGGCGCCCGGCCACTCCACTCTCCCCTTCCCCGACTTCCCATTGAGGGAAACGTAGCCGGGTCCGCGGTGCGGCAGAATGCCGAGGTCCTTGGCACCCCGCCCGTTAGGGCCGGTGGTCACGATCAGCCGCCGGACGCTGCCTTTGACCTTCTTCTGCAGCTTCCCCTGCAGCTCGACCGCCGCCTTCTTGTTGGCCTCCGTCGCCAGGATCCCGATCGCCAGCGCATCCGCCGGGACGGAGTCGAATGCCTTCTTCACGTCGGCCCCGCCGACTTTCGAAACCTGGAGCCCTTTGCGCTGGCTCTTGAAGAGGCGCAGGTGCAACACCGGCGCCGCGTCGATGACGTCCTGGCCACCGAGCACCACGACGTGGTCGCAGCGCTCGATGTCGGCGATCGGCAGGGTCATGTCGTCCGGCTCCGCATCCTCGAGGACCGCGCTGCGGTGGTCGATGTTCGGCGAGCTCAGCACATCGCGGAAGAGCCGCTGGAAGAGGAAGAGCTCCTCGTTGCTGGCGGCCGGCGAGGCCCAGCCCGCGACCTGGCCCGATGCTTTCAGGGCGTCGGCCGTGAACGCGATCACCTCGTCGTAGGTCACGCGCTCCAGGGTGCCGCCCCGCCGGATCTGGGGCCGGTCCTGCGCGGTGCGCTGGAACTGGGGGAAGCTGTAGCGGCCGGCATCGCAGAGCCAGCCGTCATCGACGGCGAGGTTCTCTCGCGACTGGAAGCGCCCGATCCGGTTGCTGCGGGCGTCGAGCTGGATGTTGCAGCCCACGCTGCAACCGGGACAGATGCTCGCCGTGCGGTCGAGGTCCCAGGGGCGGCTCACGAAGCGATACTGCCGCGAGGTCAACGCGCCGACCGGGCAGATCTCGGTCCAGTTGCCCTGGTAGTTCGACTGGGCGGGTTCGTCGTTGAAGGTGCCGATGATGGTGTGGACCCCGCGCTGGATCAGCGCCAGCTCGCGCTCCCCCGAGATCTCCTCGCTGAAGCGCGTGCAGCGCCAGCAGAGGATGCAGCGCTCACGGTCGAGGACGATCTTGTCCGAGAGCGGCACCCCTTTATCGAAGTGCGCCTTCTGAAACTCGAAGCGGCTGGCACCTGGACCGTACTGAAAGGTCTGGTCCTGCAGCGGGCACTCGCCGCCCTTGTCGCAGATGGGGCAGTCGAGGGGGTGGTTGATGAGGAGAAACTCGAGCACGCCCTTCTGGTACTTGCCGACCTGTTCGGTCGTCGTCTTGACGACCATGCCCTCGGCGACGTAGACGGCGCAGGCGGGCTGCAGCTTCGGCATCTTCTCCACCTCGACCAGGCACATGCGACAGACCGCCACGGGCGCCATCTTCGGGTGGGAGCAGAAGATCGGGATGTCGATGTTGATCGCCTTGGCGGCGTCGAGGATCAAGGTGCCCTTCGGCACGGTGACGGACTGCCCGTCGATCGTCAGCGTGACCTGATCGGTCTGCACCGTGGCCATTACGCGACCGCCTCCTGCGCCGTCCTCTTGAAGGGGCATCCCTTTTCGGAGACGTGCTCGAGGAACTCGTCGCGGAAGAACTTGATAACGCTGCGCGGGAACCAGGTCGAGGCATCGCCGAGCGGACAGAAGGAGCGCCCATCGATGCTGTATCCGATGTCGAGAAGCAAGTCGACGTCGGTGGCCTTCGCCTCGCCGGCTTCGAAGCGGTCGAAGATATTCGACATCCAGAAGGTGCCTTCGCGGCAGGGCGTGCACTTGCCACAGCTCTCGTGGTGGAAGAACTTTACGTAGCGCCGGGCGGCGTCGACCATGCAGGTGGTGTCGTCCATGACGACCATCGCGCCGGCGCCCGCCAGCGAGCCGGCCTTCTGGATCGCGTCGAAGTCCAGGCCGACGTCCAGATGCTCGGGGAGCAGCACCATCATCGAGGCGCCGCCCGGCTGGAAGGCCTTGAGCTTGCGGTTCTTCCAGACACCGCCACCGTGCTCCTCGATCAGCTCGCGGATCGGCGTGCCGTTCTCCAGCTCGTAGTTACCCGGCCGGTTGACGTGCCCGCTCATGCACCAGACGCGGGTCCCCTTCCCGGTCGGTGTCCCCATCGCGCCGAACCAGTCGGCGCCGTTGATGACGATGTGCGGCAGGTTGGCCACCGTCTCGACGTTGTTGACGACCGTCGGCTTCCCGTAGAGGCCCTTGATTGCCGGGAAGGGCGGCTTCAGCCGCGGCTCGCCGCGATAGCCCTCGAGCGAGGTCAGCAATGCCGTCTCCTCGCCGCAGATGTAAGCGCCCGCGCCGCGGTGCAGGATCACGTCGATCTCGTAGCCCTTACCGAGCACGTTCTTGCCGAGGTATCCGGCCTGGCGGGCTTCCTCGATGGCGGCCTCCAGCGCCTCATGCTGCGGCAAGTACTCGCCGCGGATATAGATGAAGGCGAGGTTGCACCCGATCGCGTAGCTGGCGATCAGGATGCCCTCGAGCACCTGGTGCGGACTTTTTTCGATCAGGTAACGATCCTTGAAGCAGCCCGGCTCGCTCTCGTCGGCGTTGCAAACCAGGTAGCGCGGATAGACACCCTTGGGCAGGAAGCTCCATTTGTTGCCGGTGGGGAAACCGGCGCCGCCCCGGCCGCGGAGCCCGCTCTTCTTGACCAGCTCAACCAGCTCGTCGGGCTGCATCTCGAGCGCCTTCTTGAAGCCGCCGTAGCCGCCGGTCCGCTCGTAGACCGCCAGCTGCTCGAGGTTCTCGGTGTGAAAGTCCTTGGTGAGGACGGGCTTGAGTCCCATCAGGTCTGGGTCCGCTTCGCTCGCGGCCGCGCGGGGGCGGCCGCCTTCTCCGGTTTTGCGCCGTGCGGCGCCGGCTCGGTTCGCAGCCGCTGGATGATGGCATCGATCCGCTCCGGCGTCAGGTTTTCCTCGAAGTGATGATCGACCTGCATCATCGGCGCGCCGCCACAGGCGCCCAGGCACTCGATCGTCGAGTGCCAGGTGATGGCACCATCCTTCGTCGTCTGGCCATCGCGGACGCCGAGTTGCTGGCCGAGGTAGGCGGTCATCTCGTCGGCGCCGCGCAGCATGCAGGGCGCGTTGATGCAGATCACGACATCGTGGCGGCCCTCCGGCCGGGTGAGAAACATGGAGTAGAAGGATGCGGTCGCCTCGATCAGCGAGGGCGGCAAGGCGAGGATCTGCGCGATCTCCCCCATCGCCTCTTTGGTGACGTAACCCTGCTCGTGCTGCACCGCCCAGAGCGCGGGGATGATGGCCGATTGCTTCGACGGGTAGCGCGCGGCGCGCGTCGTGATCTCCTCGGCGGTTGCCTTCGCGAGTGGCATCAGCGGTCCACGTCTCCGAGGATGAAGTCCATGCTGCCCATGATGGCGATGACATCGGCCAGCAGGACGCCCTGCACCAGTTTCTTGAGTGGCTGGAGGTTGCAGAAGGAGGGCGGGCGGACCTTCATCCGGTACGGCTTGTTCGTGCCATCGGAGACCAGGTAGAAGCCGAGCTCGCCCCGCGGGCTCTCCACGAAGGCATAGACGTCACCGACCGGACCCTTGAAGCCCTCGCTCACGAGCCGGAAGTGGTGAATGACCGACTCCATGCTCTTGCTGAGCTCGCTCCGGGGTGGCAGGGCGACTTTGCGATCGGACGTGATCCAGGGGCCGGTGGGGAGCGTATCGACAACCTGCTGCAGGATCTTCAGGCTCTCGCGCATCTCCCGGACCCGGACGCGGTAGCGGTCGTAGCAATCGCCGTTGACGCCCAGCGGCACCTGGAAGTCGTACTGCTCATAACCGCAATACGGGAAAGCCTTGCGGACGTCGTAGTCGACGCCGGAGGCGCGCAACATGGGACCGGTCACTCCCGTCTTGATCGCCTCCTGCGCCGACAGGGCGCCAATCCCCTGCAGGCGCTGGTGCCAGATCGGGTTGTCGGTCAGCATCGCCTCGAAGTCGTCGATCCTGCCCGGCATGACATCGATGAATCGCTGCAGCTGCTCGATCCAGCCCTCGGGCAGATCCCAGGCGACACCGCCAACCCGCGTGAAGGAGGTCATCATGCGAACGCCGGAGTAGGACTCGTTGAGATCCAGTACCAGCTCGCGGTCACGCCAGGCGTAAAAGAAACCGGAGTAGACGCCGAGATCGAGGCCGGCCGTGCCCAGCCAGAGCTCGTGGCTCGCGATCCGCGCCAGCTCCATCATCAAGACCCGGATCGCCTGCGCTCGGGCCGGGACCTCCACCCCGATCAACTTTTCGACGGACATCACGAAACCGACGTTGTTGATGGGCGGCGCCAGGTAATCCATTCGGTCGCTGAAGGTGATGCCCTGGGTGTAGGTCTTCTCCTCGAAGGACTTCTCGAACCCGGTGTGGAGATAGCCGACGTCCGCGTCGGCGTCGCGCACCCTTTCGCCGTCCAGCTTCAGGCGCACCCTGAGGACGCCGTGCGTGCTCGGGTGCTGGGGTCCCATGTTGAGCTCGACCCAATCGGTCTCTGGCTCGTGCTCCGGGCCGAACGGCTCCTGGGCCGGGCCCGGCCCGAACGGCTCCTGCGCTGGGCCGGGACCGAACGGTTCCTGTGCGACGCGGGTCTCAGCCACGGATCGCATCGGGCTCCAGCCCTTCAAGCTTCTGGTCGCTGAAGATGACCGGCTCGCCGAAGGAGACGTAATCCTTCCGCAGCGGATGGCCTTCCCAGCTCGGCGGCATCAGCAGCCGGCGCAGGTCAGGGTGGCCATCGAATTTGATGCCGAGCAGATCCCAGGTCTCTCGTTCGTGCCAGTTGGCCGCCGGCCACACATCCGTCATGGTCGGCACGTGCGGCTCGGGCATCCCGGCCGTCGTCTTGATGCGGATGCGGGTCTTGTTGGCCAGCGAGCGCACCTCCCACACGACCGTAAAGCGGGGATCGCGCGCCGGCCAGTCGACCGCCGTCGCGTAGAGGAAGTAGTCGAAGCCCTCCTCATCCCGCAGGTAGCGGGCGACCTCCACCACCGCATTGGGATCGACGACGATGCTCAGGTCGCCGCGGAAGTCGGAGCTCTCTCGCAACGCTTGCGTGAAGCGGTTGCCCAAACGCTCGACGAGCACAGTGGCAGTCAGGCAGGGCGCTTGACCAGCGGCTCACCGCGGATCTTGCGCTGCAACTTGACGACGGCATCGATGAGAGCCTCCGGCCGCGGCGGGCAGCCCGGGAGGTAGATGTCGACCGGCACGATCTTGTCCACGCTCTGGACGATCGCGTAGTTATTGAACATCCCGGCGGAGGACGCGCAGGCACCCATCGCAATCACCCATTTGGGTTCGGGCATCTGGTCGTAGATCTGACGGAGCACCGGCGCCATCTTGATCGACACCCGTCCCGAGACGATCATCAGGTCGGCCTGGCGCGGCGACGCACGGAAGAGCTCCGAACCAAAGCGCGACAGGTCGTGCCGCGGCCCCACCGTTCCCATCATCTCGATGGCGCAACAGGCGAGTCCGAAGAGCGCCGGCCAGATCGCGCTCGAGCGGCCCCAGTTGATCACTTTGTCGAGCGTGGTGGTGAGGACGTTGTCACCCAAAGCGTTGAGCGGGGTGGGCCCAGCCGCGCGGCCCGTCGGCATCGGGCCGGGTCGAAGCGTCAGCTCCCCCATTCGAGCGCCCCCTTCCGCCACACATAGATCAGGGCCACGAGCAGGATGGCGGCGAAGATCCCCATCTCGATGACCCCGAACCAGCGCAGCCCTTTCAGGATGACCGCCCAGGGATAGATGAAGATCGCCTCGACGTCGAAGATGATGAAGAGCATGGCGGTTAGATAAAAACTGACCGCGAATTTCCGCCGGGCGCCGGAGCGGGGCACGATGCCCGACTCATAGGGGAGATCTTTGGCCGCCGAGTGCCGGTGGCCGGCCAGCCATGGCGGGAAGAAGAGAGCGATGAGGCCAAAAATGAAGACCGCGGCTAGGAAAATGAGCAAGGGAAAGTAATCGCTCAGCACGGTACGCGGCTAGTCTAGCAAAGAGGTTTCTGAATACAGACTGGCTAGCGAGCGCGCGCGCCCGAATCAGGTCAGCGCCCTATGGCCGCAGGTCCTCGAGCTCCCAGAGTGCACCCGGGTGATGCGGCGGCGGGAAGCGACCATCGGGATTTTCCTCCCGAAACTGGCGGGAGTGCTTGCGAAACCCGCACACCGTGCACGTGTACTGGCCCTCCACCGGGATGGGATCGCCGGGCTTGAACCGGTCGCCGATCCGATACTGCCGACCCGGCTCGGGTCGTGGCGCGGCCTCACCCGGGGACCAGGCGCCACTGTCCACCAGCGGCCGCGGGGGAACGCCACCGTTGGCGTCCGGTTTGACCGGGGCGGCCGATGGTGGCTTGGGGAAGTAGGGCGCCGCCGCCGTCCCCGCTTGGCGCGGATCGCGCGTCCAGCCCTGGGCGTTGACCTCACGCAGCCAGCGCTTGAGATAGACACGCTGCTTGACGTCGCTGACGTCGACGATCTCCTCGAAGGGAATGTAGAGGTCGGGCTGGCCCGGGCTGACCACCCGCATGTAGGGCTCGCTCGACACGAAGAGCGCTTGCGCGGACTGCGGCGGCCCCTCGAAGATCTCCTTCACGATACCGAGCGCGCCATCGCGCGCCTCCACGATGTCGCCCAAGCTGACGACCCACTCGACTACGGGCAAGGAGACACTCCCACAGTCATGGAACCGCGCGTATTGTAAGTGAGATGGCCGTTGAGAGGTTCGGGCCGAACACTGCCGAGGTCGAGGCGCTGTTCGACCGGTTCCGCCGGCTGACGCCCGAGGAGTGGGAGCGGGTGGCCACGGCTGCCCCCGGGATCGGAGCCGTCCCCGACCTCGAGGTCAAGCAGTCGCCGGAGTACTTCAAGGCGCTCGAGCTGGCGACGCGCATCGCCAAGAGCGAGGTCTTCCCCGGATCCGAGTCCGCTTTCTACGACGCGATGCGCACGGCCCAATTGGTTGCGGATGCGAGCGCGTTTCAGCCGTCGACCCGGCCGGAGCCGGCATCGGCCGTGGTGGATGAGCGCCTGCCCCCCGATGCCGAGGCCGAGGCCATCATCCGCATCATGTCGACGGCCTACGAAGAAGAGTCCTGGCGCCGCGTCATGAACGCCTGCATGGTCGCGGCCGGCGCCCTCGTGGTCCGCGATTGGATGGCGCCGGGTGTTTATCAGTTGCTCTGGCAGCCGCTGGAGCTCGACGCCGAGGCGACCAGCCTTTAGGGCGTCACCGTTTCTGTCTGCGTGGCGGCGGTCAGGGTGCTGCTTCCCGGTGGCGATACCGTGATCTTCGGTGACCCAACTGCGGTTTCCGCGTACTTGAAGCTCGCACTCGGTTCATTCATCGCAATCGTGACCGTTGTTATGGGCGCGTTGGTCACAGCGTCGACGAAGCCGCCGGTGCCAGAGTTCGTCGTCAGCGTAACAACGATCGACGCTGCGGCGGCCATCGGATTGGCATAGGCGTCGGTCTGGGCGACCGTGATCGTCGCGGAGGTCGTCCCGGCTGTGAAGCTCTGCGGAGCGGTCGAGATCCACAGCATTGTCGCGGTGCCGGTGGCGTTCACCTTGAAGGTGCCGCTAGTCACGCTCACCAGGCCGTCGGTGAGCGTCAGCGTGCGGTTGTCCTCCGCCGCGTATGCTGTCACGTCGTTGATCGTCCCCACTCCAGCGCTCCAACTCTGGTTGCCATATTTGGGCGGACAGCTTGTGCCAAGCCCCGCGCAGTTTCCGGCAGGGGCCGTGCTCAGATTGCCGGAAAGGACGGCCGCGCCGCCGAGGTAGTCGATCAAAACGTTATTGCCGACGTCGTATGCGGTCGCCTGGGCGCCGAAGGCGGTCCCGGCGGCCTGCGGTGACGCAACCGCTGCTAGCGCAAAGTGGTCCAACGCACCCAGCGTCGCGAATTGGTGATCGGGTCCAATGGTGATTCCGTTGGAGGCAACCGCAATCACTCGGTAGTCGTACGCGGTGCTTGGCGCCAGCAGCTGGCTGACCTGAGCGGTGAAGGGCACGGTAGCGGTTCCATGGCCAATCGTCGCGTAACCGAGGAGGCCGGTGGGATTCAAGGCGATCGACTGCAAACCCGCGAGGTCGCTGGGAGCGTAAGTCCCGCTGTGCAGCTTGTACTGGAAGAAGACGAAGGCATCGGTCTGGTTGCTCCAGCCGTTGGGATTCGCCGACTCGGTAAACGTCGCGCTCTTGCCGCCAACGTTCTTCGCAGTGCCAGGTCCGGTTATCGTCGCCTTGCCAAAATCAAGGCTGAAGCTTGCCGTCTCGGGCGCCATCATGTTGTTCCCGTCGGGCACGCAGCTCTTTGCGCCGCTAATCGTGAGCGTGTTGATCCCCGCGCTGTTGCTTGTTGGAAGATCGATGGTCGCGGTGCCCTGCCAGGTCACGTTATCGGGCTTCCAGCTGCCGGTCACCAGATGCGGCACGGTTTCGCCCGGTCCAAGGAAGCTAGCGCTGAGTGGCACGCTTGGGTCGATCTCACGGTCGGCGGTCAACGTGACGGAAAGCGTGCCCTGTCCGAAATTTCCAGCCGGATTGATACTCGTGTTGGTGTTGGTGCTCGAGAAAGCAATCGCCCCAGTTCCGAGCTTGAAGGTCGGCCTCTGCTGCGGCAGTGGCGTAGTGACGGTCACCGAGGCTGAGTACTGGCTCGCGCTGGGCGTATTCGTGTTCCACCAGTCATTTGTTGCGGTCGCGCCGACACTCGCGTTGTAGTCCTTCCCCGGAGTGTTGCCATAGAGGTCGCTATACGTGACGCTCGTTCCAGCGGCACCGGTTGCGGAAACACCGCCCCCGTTGCCATGGATGGAGGCGCAATCGATTTGCGCGGTCGCCGTCCCGGTGGTCGTCACGGCATAACCGGAAAGGCCGGTGATGAGCGTGCTCTTCAGCTTCAGGGAGGCAGAATTGATCGTGATCCCGCCGGTGGCGTAGAGCAGCTTGCCCTTCGTGAACATACTGTCCGCCGCGTCGATGTTTATCCCGGTCCAGTCGGAGTTGGTTGCCAGGGTGGCGGGCAGCACTGGGCACGCATCCGGAATGAAGACAGAGTGGCAGGCGGACAGCCCCGGATTGTCCTTCAGGCTGGTGAAGGTCGTCCCCAGGATGGTGCCGACAGAATGAAGGCTGCCACCGTTGATTTTGATTCCACCATTCATGATCTTGACGATGTCGCCCTCCGTCGTGACGAAATCACCGTCGACCGTCAGCGCGCCGTCCAGTAAGTAGCCGAGCGTCACGTCGGGCCCGGCGGATGCGACCGCCGTGATCCATGTCAGGCTCTTTAACGCCTCGCCGTGGAAGACGATCGCATCGAGCCCGTTCCACTTGCCGTCGTTACCCTGGATGATGGCTCCCGCGCCGCCGACCTCGAAATCGGCCTTGACACTGCTCAGGTAGATGGCTGGGTAGCGCAAAGCCGTCGACGATGGCGGAGATGATTTCCGTACGTGATTGGTCGTCAGTGTGACCTGGTCGGCGCCGACAAGGCGGATCCCGTAGGTGCCAGCGTCGGTAATGGTGTTGCCGGTCACGACCGTCGGTTGGCCCGAGAGGCCGTTGGCGACGATGCCGTCCTTGCCGGCGCCACTGATTTGGGTGTTGGTGACGTTGAACCTGACGCAGGGGCCCACCGTCGTCGTCGATGAACAGTTCGCCGGGCTGAAGAAGCTCCCGATGATCCCGTTGGCGCCGACGTTTTGGATCTTGCTGGAATCCTTCACCGAGAACGGCGTATCGAGGCTATTGATGCCGTCCTTGCTGGCATTGGCGATGGTGCTGTTGACGACCGTCAGCCTGAAGTTGGTTGGCAGCGTTTCCTGGTTGGCGGGAATGGGGCCGCTATCCAGCGAGATCCCGGTGTTCGCGTAATTGATGGACCCATACGTGATGGCGCTGGTACCTCGGTTCCCGGCGGTATCGCTCGTGATCACGAGGCCGCCCCAGTCGCCGGCCGCGGGAATGCAAACGGTAACGAGGACAGAGGGACACGACACAGCCTTCGCATCCGAGGCGTCAACCGGCGACACGGGAGCGTTCGGATTGTCTTTCAGGCTCGTGAAAATTGCGCTGTGGCTCGTCGTCGACCCACCAGGGGTGCTGGTGCCCGTGGCGGTCACCGCCCCGCCATTGATGGTGATCGGTCCGCCAAGCGATTTGACGACGTCGCCGGGACCGACCAGCAGGTTTCCTCCCTCGAGCGTCAGGCCGCCGTCCAACAGATATCCGAGGGGATGCGTCGCTGTCGCATTGCTCGGCGTGACCCACGCCAGGTCGCGGTTGGCCTTGCCGTCGAACACGACGGCATCCAGACCGTTGCCGCCGCCAACGTTGCCACGAATGTTCCCCGCGAAGTCAGCGGAGAGGGCCGGCAGGTAGATCGCGGGATAACGGCCGGCTCCAGCACCGGGGCCGCCGCCGCTGGCCGCGACGTTGTTGTTACGGAGGATGAGCTGGTCGGCACTGAGTAGCCGGATGCCATAGGTTCCGGCGCCCTGAATGCGGTTGTCGGTGATCCATACCGGCTGTCCAGCGAGCGCCTGGCCGAGAATGGCATCGGCGCTCGTGGACGTGAACCGGTTGCCGCTGAGACGCACGGGAGTGCCCGAGGTTCCGCCACTGAGGTCGACGCTGATACCATGCGCGCCGCCGCTGATGGACGAGCTCGTCACGGAAATGGCCGTGTTCACGGCGTCGATGCCATCGTTGGCGCTGGGGCCGAGGCTGGTCCCCGACACCACGAGGCCGAAGACCGAGGATCCTGATGTCGACGACGCCCCGCTCGTAATCAGAACGCCAGTGGCGGCGTAGCGAACCGCGGCGTTGACGAGCGCCCCGTTCGCGGTACCGCCCGTCAGCGTGATGCCTCCCCATGCGCCAGGTTGGACCGTGGCCGGGCACGCGTTTACGAGGACCGAGTGGCAGGTGGCGACACCGACGCTGTCATCGGTCAGGCTGGTGAAAATTTTCTGGCCGCTGCTACCGGTGTCGTCGGCCTGGAGGTTGACCCCCTGAAGCTGGAGGAGACCGCCGTTGCCGACCTTCACGACGTCGCCCGCCCTCACCGTCAATGTCCGGGCCGTCGGTGTCGGTGGCAGGGCGGGCGGCAGGGGCGGTGGCGGGGGTGCCATCGTGAGCGTGCCGTCCAGCACGTAGCCGAGCGGCGTGGTCGGGTCGCTGGTCTTCCGCGCCGTGGTCCAGGCCAGGTCGTCGGTCACGGTGCCGTGGAAGGCGATCGCGTCCACTCCATTGGAGGCACCCCTGTTGCCGCTGATGTTTGCGAACGGTCCGAAGAACCCGTTGAGGTAGATGGCCGGGAAGGTCGCGGCGGTGTTGGTGACCGTGTTGTTCGTCAGCGTCAGCCGGCCGGGGGAGACGGTGTAGACGCCCGGATCGGGGCCCGCGTCTTTGCCCGCGTCCTTGAGGTTGATCCCAAAGGCGCCCGCGCGGTCGATGATCGCCTGGTCGATTTGCACCGTCTGGCCGGCGAGCCCGACAGCCAGGATTGCCTCCTGTCCGCTGGCGCCGATCGCCGTGCCCGTCAGCAGGAGCGGCTGGAACGGACTGGAGGCGACGTCGGTCAGGTCGATCTTGATCCCATGAGCACCGTTGTTGCTAAAGACACTGCCGCTGATCGACACCGGTGAGTGCGAGCTGATCCCGTCAGCCGCGGTGTTGGTGATGCTGGTGTTGGTCAGGGTGAGGTTTTGAGCCATGCGAGCGCCGGTCGGGATGCCGATAGTGATCCCGGTCGCGGCGTATCGAAGCGAGGAATTCGTCAGCTGGTTGGCCTTCCCGGCATCGAGGACCAGGCCGCCCCAATCGCCGGGGGTCGTCGCCGGGCAGACGCCCGACGCTCTCGGGACAAAGACCGAGCCGCAGCTCGGGACTCGTAGCGTCATCGCCTTGAGGCTGGTCAGCTCGGCGCCGGTCGACGTCAGGGTGCCGTTCTGGACGGTAATTGTGCCAGCCAGGACCGGGGCGTAGTCGCCATTGGCCAGCGTGAAATCGCCGACGATCAGCAGGTTGCCATCAACCAGATACCCGAGCTGGCCGCCGGCTGCGATCGTTTGCCAGGCGAGCGCCTTGCTGTCGCCGTGGAAGGCGATCGCGTTGAGACCGTTGGCGAAGCCGGTGTTGCCGCTGATCGGACCATTGAAGTCGGCATGGCTGACCCCGTCCAGCCAGATGGCGGGGTAATGCAGGGTTCCGGTGCCGCTCCCGACGACGTCGTTGCCCTTCAAGGTCAGGGTGTCGGCGCCTTGCAGGTAGATACCGGCACTTCCCGCCGACCCGATCGCGCCGGCGTT
>Ga0137382_10000699_pt1 | contig 14093 bp, 8 predicted proteins | sample SagtaG_15_FD_104816 | JGI IMG/M metagenome (GOLD analysis project Ga0137382, IMG submission 104816) | Vadose zone soil microbial communities from Sagehorn Ranch, Mendocino, California, USA - Sage2_R_20_16 metaG | ecosystem: Environmental > Terrestrial > Soil > Vadose zone | place: USA... | reverse complement strand
GCCCGAGCGAGTGCATCGGCAATCTGGACGGCGCACTTCAGAGCTTCATTCAGCCGCATCCCGCGCTGAGGAATCAGCCGGTCGAGCGTCTTGCCGACAACGCACTCCATGGAAATGAAGTCAACGCCCTGGGCTTGGCCGATGTCGTAGATGGTGATGATGTTGGGGTGGTTCAGAGAGGAAGCCGCCTTCGCTTCCTGCACGAAACGCTGCTTACGTTCGGGGTCGGCGACCTTCTCCGCGGGCAGGACCTTTATAGCGACAAAGCGGTCGAGATTGGTGTCACGAGCCGTGTAGACCACACCCATCCCACCTTCGCCAAGTTTCTCGAGGATCTTGTAGTGCGAGATGGTTTTACCGATCACAATGGGCGCTGGAACTCAGCGTTGCCATGTTAGGAGGTCCTGCCTTGGCAAGTCAACGCGACGGTAGTGAGCGCACTCTGAGGAAGGTTGATGGCGATACAGCAAGGTTGGATTTGTTCCAGGAGGATCGTCGGCAACTCTTACCTTGGGATTACTTCCCGCTTGCCTTTCATACGAGGACATCCGAACTTGTGTGGCAGCATGCGGATTGAGCATTATGTTCACGTGAAGATCCCTGAGCCTATACTGGCTGGCGGCGGAAGCAGTAGATCCGGACTTAGTGGGCAGGCCGCCTATTGAGAAGTAAGCGAATTCGTGCATGCCGCGTTTCTCCGACACGGAGCAGAACATAGAGCGGAAATGACCTCCACGGAGCAAAACATAGAGCGGAAATGACCTCGCTTGTGCGACAGGCCGGAAGCAACGACAGCGTTGCTTTTTCTGTATGAAGACGGCGTTGTATGGGCGGATTGTCTTTGGCGCGTCGGCGATGCTGTTCGGCGTCATCGCACTGATGTGGCACGACGCTGATACCTGGCAAAACTTGCAACATATCTGGAGCCTGCCTTTCGGCACCATAATTGGCGGGTGTCTCATGACCGCTCAAATTGCGGGTGGGATTGGGATACAATACCCGCGCACCGCGCGCTTGGCTTCGGTCGTACTTTGCGTTGTCTATTTGTGTTTCTCGCTGGCTTGTATCCCTGACGTCATTGCCGCATCGAACATCTATGAGCGATACGGTGGGAGCTTCTTCTTGTTCTTTTCCTTACTCTGCGGCGCGATTGCGCTGTACGCTGCGACTGAGGCAAATGCAGCAAGGGCGGTAGCGTTCGGCCGACTGGCACGCCTTGGACTCGGCGTCTGTGCGATTTCCTTTACGCTGGGTCAGATACTCTTACCTCGCGAAACAGCTCACCTGGTTCCAAAGTGGATTCCGCCCAACCAGATGTTTTGGGCGATCCTTACGACGGTCGCGTTTGGACTCGCAGCAATTGCCATTCTCGTGAATCGCCAGGCGCGGCTTGCGATGCGCCTGATGACGCTCATGCTGGCACTCTTTGGCGTAATGGTTTGGGTTCCGCACCTGATCGCTCACCCGAAGGCGCATTTCAACTGGTCCGAATGCGTCCTGACTTTGCTTGTTACAGGGGCTGCTTGGGTGGTGGCTGATTTAAAGTCTTTTTGATTTAGGCCGTGTTTGCGCGCCGCTTCACCGGACAACCGCCGCCGGTGCTGTTTCAGGATTTCTTCGTGTATGGTCGGCAAGCCTTACCTTACCGGGTTAGGTAAGAGTAGCCCGTGATCCACTCACAATCGCCAAACTAACCGTGCATGCCACATCTCCTGTTTACCGAACTGCAATCGCTCGTCAGAAATTCGCACAGCTGCTTCTGAGAGTTTTGAAACCGCTTTCGCTTCGCGGTCCAGCCGTTGTCGTAAGGACGAATCAGAGGACAGATTAGTCGGCAAAACCTTAACCGCTACATCTCGTTCCAACCGGGTGTCGCGGGCGCGATACACCTCTCCCATGCCACCCGCACCGAGTGGGGATTGAATTTCGTAGGGTCCGAGTTTCGTGCCAGGGAGGAGCGCCATCCGTGTGCGCCATTATAGTCTCGGAGAAAAGTGTCGCTCACGTCAGACCTTATGACGCGTTACCTGATTGAACTGGCCACACTCGGCACTTCGATTTTCGAGTCACCACGCGATAACTCCCGGATTTTCGGCACCCTTCCCTTACCCCCTACCGGATTATGGAAGGTTGGCCCGTAACTCAGGCATGATCGCAATCTTGCGAGGGCACCTGCTTACCTGTGCGAGCGTTGGGGTTGAGCACCAGAGCTGTGACTACTTCTTCAGGTGCGCTCCAGTTTGCGACCGGGACGAGGGGTGTGGGAACACTTCCTGGAAGTGTGGCGAAGATGAAAGGCCGTCTGGGGTCACGTTATAAGGGTTCCCAAGCGGTATAGCCCGTCGGAAACAGCGGGCAGACCTAGCCGAGTTCAAACTCTCCGCCCGTCGTGTTCACGCTGGCAATGTGGATATGCGTCATGCTGCGCGAGATTTGAGCGACGATCAATGGAGTGTTCTTGATCCGGGGCTCAGTTTTCCAGGTTCCACCCAGGTCCACGGAGTACCCGACCAGCCTTGGCCCCGGTCAAGTGGTCGCCTTCGAATTCAAGTTGGCCATTTACGAAAACGTATTTCATACCCTCTGACAGCTGTGTCGGCTCCTCATATGTGGCTTTGTCCCGAATGTTGGCCGGATCAAAAATCGTGATATCGGCGAAGTAGCTTTCCTTCAGCAGTCCTCGATTACGCAGACGTTCGCGTTGCGCCGGCAAAGAAGTCATCTTGCGAATGGCTTGTTCTAAAGGAAGCAGATGCCCATCGCGAACGTAGTGGCCCACGAATCTCGGCATCGCGCCGAAGGCGCGCGGATGAGAATGGGGTTCAAACAGTGGGCCATCAAGCGACAGTTCGCTCGCATCCAGGCACAAGCTGGTCCACGGCTGTTTCAATCCGTAACGCAGATCATTTTCGTCAGCAATAAAGTAGAGTGCTCCGGTCTGCGCCTTATCCGCGAGGACCATGTCAAATAACGCGTCGAGTGGAGGCTTCTTCTGCGCAGCTGCGATTTGAGCGATGGTCTTACCGTCGAACTTCTTCAAGTCAGGATTCACGATACCTGACACCAGAACTCCGCTTGGCCCACCGCTGTCAAAGTAGAGGTTCTCCCAGTTGGGATGATCGCCGGCCATTTCTTGCTTAATCTTTGTCCGTATCGTGTGGTCCTGAAGGCGAGCGAGCAACTTGTTCGTGCCTCCCTCTGCAACCCACGGTGGCAAGCTGGAGGCTAACGCCGTGCCACCGGCAACGTAGGGGTACATGTTGGCAGAAACGTCTTGTCCTTTGTCGCGTGCAGCCTGAATCATCGCTACAATTTTGGGCATCGAGCCCCAGCGCGATTTGCCGCTCACTTTCAGATGAAAAATCTCGACCGGCAAGTGAGCTTCACGCCCGATGCGGAGGGCTTCCTCAATTGCGGCAACTTCGCTCTGGCCTTCGCTGCGCATGTGAGTGCCGTAAATTCCACCGTGTTGCGCGGCGACTTTTGCCAGTTCGATCAGCTCATCGGTTTTTGCGTAATGACCCGGAGGATAGATGAGAGCAGTCGAGATCCCGAACGCGCCATCCCGCATAGCTTGTGCGGTGAGCGCTTTCATTTTCTCGAGTTCTTCAGGTGTGGGCGCCCGATCGGCATCTCCGAGCACCGCTTCACGCACCTGTGCCGCGCCAACATAGGTTCCGATGTTCAGAGGCGTGCCGGTTTTCTCCAGCCGCTTGAAATACTCGTCCAGCGTGCTCCAATCGACTTTCAAGTGGTACTGGTCAAGCCCGGGTTGAAGCTGAGCCAGCGTGAGAGCGTTTTGCGGAGCTACGGAAGCTCCCTCGCCTGTAATTTCTGTCGTGATCCCCTGTGAAAGTTTGCTCAACGAACGGTTGTCGATCAGGAGATCCAGTTCAGACTGCCCCAGCATGTCAATGAAGCCGGGCGAGACCACGAGGCCGGAAGCGTCGATGATGCGTTTGGCTTGCGCGCCGTCCAGCTTGCCGATAGCAGCAATGCGATCACCGCGAATGGCGATGTCGCCCGAGACCCACGGATTGCCCGACCCATCCATGATCCGCCCGTTTTTGATTATCACGTCAAAAGCAGAAGTAGACTGCACCGGAGCTTCAAACGCAGGTGGCGCGTCATAAGCCGCCGCCGCGATCTTTCCCAAAGCCTCACCCGCAATCTTCTGGACTGCTTCAGGATCGTCCATGGGCACAGCGACCATGTTCACGTACAGCGCCAGCGCCAACCGCTCTCCTTTGGCGGTGTCCATGTAGCCAGCCAGACCTTTGCCTGTGACCAGCAGCTTTTTATTCAGCGCATCGTAGACGTCGTAGGTTCCGGTCTTGGCATAGACGTGGCCAGCAGCTGGTGAGTTGATCTGAATTTTGGAGAGGGTCCCGTCGCGTCCCATAATCGGCAGACCACGACGGAAATCTGCGAAATTACTCTCACCGGACATGAAGACCAGGTAGCGTGTCACGAAATCTGGTGTGAAGAACGCGTTGCCGCCGGCTCCATCGGTTTGCGACGCACTCGTCAGGTCGAGGCCGGCTTTCTTCAGGAAGTCGTGCTCCAAATCGAAACCAGCCTGGTCGATTTCCTTATCTTTGTGCGCGACCAATGCGCCCAGTAGGAACGGCCCCAGGCTGGCATGTAGGTTTTGACTGACTTTGAGCGTGATCTTTACTTCTTCCTTGATTGGCGGCGAGATGTGCTCCCCGACCAGATTCTCTGGCTTGTAGCTGGCGGCAATCGCCTTGAAATCCGGCGCGCCACCTACGACACGGAGTTTGATGTCCACACCTTTTTCCCTGAGCGCCTCCGTGAAAACCGTCGCCGCGAATTGAGTTGGCTCGGGCACTGGGTAAGACACCATTTCCGATCCCTTACCAAGCGGCAAGGTGCCGCCGAGCGTGGCCGTCCGCGTCCCGTCTGGATTAACCTTTTCTCCTGTGTAATTAAGATCCGGCTTCGAATCAGCTTTTCCGGTCTTGGCCTCGTTCACCACCTGCACGTACGAAGTCTTGGGCGAAATCTGCAATTGGACTGGAGCGCCCTCCGTGGCTCCGGGGCCTACGATAACGTCGACCACGTTGTCATTCACGACGATGGGAGAAAGAACAACGTTCGTGCCCAACTCCCGCTCACCCTCCGGGAAGAGACGCGCATCTATGATCACCCGACCTTTGACGCGCTTGATTCCCTTATCCGCGACCTGCTGTGCCAGTTGTTTAATGACGAGCAGCGGATCGCCCAGACCTCGGCTATCAGGCCCGCCATACGAGTGGTCCATGTTTTCATAATCTAAGCTGCCATCGGGCTGAATGCGGCCGGAAAGGTTAGGATCGCCGCTAGCGACGAGCACGAGATCGCCGTCGAGAGTGCCTTTTTTTACGGAGCCAGTCCGGTACACACGAGTGTGAAAACGGTAGTCAGCACCGAGCAGTTCGAGCAGAGTGCCCTCAGTCAGAAGCTTGGTGGTGGATCCTGGCACCAGCAGTTTGTCGGGATTCAGTTGATAGATCGGTTTGCCCGTATCCAGCGAATAGAACTCAATCCCAAAGGTGGAGTGGGCGAATTCCGGGCGGCTGACAATAGTTTGGATACGTTGCTCGAAATTGGTAGCCGTTTGCGAAAAGAGTGAACTCGCTGCCAGGCACACCATGAACAACGATTGTGCTGTGACTGCGCGGAAATGTTTGCCCATCCCCATGACCTCGATTTTCATGCTGGTTGCATCAAGTCTCGAATCACTCAGCGCCGACCTGAATTTCAGCCTTCCAATTCCTGCTTCTGACTTTAAGGCGGTCGATCAAATCACGGTTTACCGAATAGCCTAGCCCCGGAGCAGTTGGCACCCGAATTGTCCCGTGCGGTGTTACTTCAACTTCGGGTTCAATGATGTCCTGGTCCCAATAACGCTGGCTGGCGGAGACATCGCCGGGCAGAGCAAAGCCGGGCAAGGTTGACATGGCTATGTTGTGGGCGCGTCCGATTCCGGATTCCAGCATACCTCCGCACCATACCGGCACTGAGTGCTTGCGGCAAACGTCATGCACGTTGCGCGCGGCGCTATGTCCGCCGACACGTCCCAGCTTGATGTTGATGATCCGGCATGCCCCCAACTGGATTGCCGCATTTGCGTGCCCTGCGTTCTGAATGCATTCGTCGAGACAAATAGCGGTGCGAATCCGCGCCTGAAGCTGCGCGTGCGAGTAAATGTCGTCCCATTCCAGCGGTTGCTCGATCATGAGGAGTGCGAACTGGTCAAATCGCCGCAGATGATCAGTGTCGAGGAGGCTGTAAGCTGAGTTAGCGTCCACCGAAAGCAAAATTGCAGGGAACTGTTTTCGGACGGCGGCGACGAAATCCAGGTCCTTGCCCGGTTTGATTTTCAGCTTGATGCGTTGATATCCGCTGCTCAGCTCCTCTTCAACTTTCTTGACCAGGGCTAGCGGACTTTCCCGGATACCCAGAGAAACGCCGCACGCGATCTCCGCGGCGGTTCCGCCCAGCATTGTGGCAAGGGGGATTCCTTTTTGCTGAGCCTCGGCATCCCAGATCGCGTTCTCTATGCCAGCCTTGGCCATCTGATGGCCACGAATCGCGGCCAGAAGTTGGGGCACATCCGTCCCATTGGGCAAGTCCTTGCCTACCAGCAAGGGCGCGATGAAGTCTGAAATGATGTGCCAGGCCGTATCGGTAGTCTCTGAATTGTAGGAAGGAGCTTCTATAGTGGTGACTTCGCCCCAACCGCTGACTCCGTCCGCGATGACCTCGACGAGGACAATTCTGCGATCCTGGGTAACGCCGAAGCTGGTCTCAAACGGCGCCTTCAGGCGCATCCGGATCTCGCGCAACGTGATCGATTCGATTTTCATGCAGCTTGATTAGCCCGAGACCCAGGGCAGCACGCCGGATCACACTTGTAAAACGCGGGGGAACTCCTGTCAACGGGAAAATGCACCATATGGTGTTTTTTGTTGACAATGTGCACCATGCGGTGTAAACGTTATCGCCATTGCTGGCAGGCAGGAACCGACGATCATGGTTTCACGAGACCGCGAACGCTTATCGGAAATGCGGACGAACGGCAACCCGGGCGATCGCAAGAGTTGGATGACGGCGCTGGAGAGCCGCGTCACTCAAGCTGAGCCGAGCTTGAACTCCAGCCGCAGTAAGCTGATTCGCGCCATCCTTGACAGTGCCGAAGACAATTACTTTCTCTCCTCACGTGCGCTGGCCAAGCGCTACGAAGTGGACAAAGCGACCATCGTGCGCACCATTCAGGCGCTCGGCTACGAACGCTATGCCGATTTCGTCGCCGATTTGCGGGCGCATTTCGTCAGCCGCATCACCCCGTACACATTGATGAAATCGGCTGCACGCGAGAAGCGCAGCATTGCAGATCACGTGGAGCACAGCCTCGACATGGACATCAATAACCTGCAGACTTTGCGCTCCAGGCTGGATGCAGACCATGTCATTCAATTGGCTAAGCGCCTGAACCGTGCGCGCCGCATCATGGTGGTCGGCGTTGATTTCGCCGCCGCACTCTCTTATCTCTTGGCTTATGGACTCACCTCGCTCGGCTATGACGCCGAAGCTCCCATAGGATCGACCGGCAACTTGCACCAGAAGGTGAGCCTGCTCGGTTCCAAAGATGTGCTGATCGCCATCAGTTTTGGACGTTGCCTGCAGGCGACGGTCGATGCAGCCCTGCATGCTCGCGAAAACGGTGTGCCGACCTTCGGTATCACAGATAGCGAGAAAACTCCCATTGCCCGGTTCTGCGATTCCTTCTGGTTGGCCTCGATAGCGAACCCATCTTTCCACGGATCGTATGTAGCGCCCATGGCGGCGATGGACGCGCTGATTGTCGCGTGCGCGCACCTGCAGCCCAAGCGATCGCTGGCTTCCTTACGACGCAAAGACCAGGACTCCAGGTCGCGCTGGTATTCGCCTGCGCGTGCGGAAGAGTCCGGGCAGAGGAACCAAAAGGAGGATGACCATGTCCCCAGTCACCGAAACGAACACACCTCTTAGCGTGGCTGATCTCCGCTCGAATGTTGCGGTCGCGCTATTGATTATCGCTTGCTTGTTTAGTGCTCGGGCTGGAGCGCAGAGCGCCGGGACGGGTGCAATTTCAGGACTTGTGACTGACCAAAGCGGCGCGGTCGTAACCGGGACGAAGATTACGGCCACCAATGAAGCCACTGGCGCAACCGTGGTGGTGATGTCCACAAACAACGGCAGCTATGTGGTCCCGCTGCTGCCGCCCGGATCATATCGGCTCGAAGCGTCGAAAGAGGGATTCAAAGTATCGAATTATCCCAATATCGCAGTGAACGTGACCGAGACAAAAGCGCTGAACATCCGCCTTCAAGTTGGAGCGATCAACGAGACAGTGCAGGTTGACACCACCGCCGAACAGTTACAGACGGAGACCAGCACCCTGGGAAACGTGACGACCAGTGAGATGGTCGAAAACCTGCCGTTAGTGACGCGCAATTACACGCAGATCGTCGGTCTCTCACCGGGAGTTGCAACGGACGTCACTAATGCCGGTGGTTTCGGGCGCGGAGGAGGCAGTAACGGGGAAGAGCCGTTCGTCGCCAATGGCGGAACCTCGACCGACAACAACTTCCAAATGAATGGCGTCCAGATCAATGACCTGCAGCAAAGTGGTTCGTTCAGCGGAGGCGTTGCCGTTCCGAACCCGGATACGATTCAGGAGTTCAAGGTACAGACAGGCCAGTACGATGCGTCGTATGGCCGCAACGCAGGTGCGAACGTCAACGTGGTCACCAAGGGCGGCACCAACGAATTCCACGGAACACTGTTTGAATATTTCCGCAACGAAGCATTGAACGCAAATGACTATTTTCGAAAACTAAGCAATCAACCCAGGCAGGTGCTGAGGCAAAATCAATTCGGATTCGCGCTGGGCGGACCGATTCGCAGGAACAAGCTGCTGTTTTTTACGTCCTACCAGGGAACTCGTCAGACCAACGGTGTGGACGTCAGTTGCTCCAGCAATTTCGCCACACCACCTCTGACCAACGATCGTTCGCCCGCCGCGCTGGGTGCTTTGTTCGCAGGCCAGCCCACGTTTATTCAGCAGATATTAGGCCCCGGGATTGGTCCGAATGTGCTGCCCGACGGCTCCAACATCGCTCCACAAGCGCTCGCATTGTTGCAATTCAAACTGCCCGATGGCAGCTACCTCATTCCCACACCGCAGAGAATCGATCCGACCCAGCCATTCGACACGCAAGGCACGAGTGCCTTCAGCGTTCCGTGCACCTTCAACGAAGAGCAGTTCATGACCAATGGAGACTGGCTCCACTCGGAAAAGAGCAGGGTGGCGGTGCGGTTCTTTTTTGCCAATAGTCATGACAAGAAGTCGCTGCCGATAACCAACCTTGGTGGTCCGACGGCGCCCGGATTTCCGGTAACCGCTGCCGACCATTTCCGCAATTTTTCGGTAGCCCATACGTACCTGTTCAGCCCCAATCTTCTCAACCAGGCAGAGGTTGCGTACAACCGCCAATTCGTAAACCTTAATCAGGAGGAAGCTTTCCGCTTCTCCGATGTCGGCGTCACCGCGCCGGCCTTCGACAATCCGATTCCTGCGATTCAGATCAGCGGCGCGCTCACGCTCGGCGGAAACGGCCAAACCATCCAGGTGGCCCAGAATGCCTACATTCTCCAGGACGATCTGGTCTGGACTCACGGCCGGCATTCCTTGCGCTTTGGCGGCGGGGTGAACCGCGGTCAACTGAACATCGGCAACTTCCATTTCCTTGGCGGGCTGGTGTTTGGCACCTTCCCGGATTTTCTCCTCGGACAAGATGGCACCACGAACGGAACTGGCCTCAGCAACGTGCTGGCGACTATCGATGTTCCGGGCCTGTTCGATCGCCATTGGCGCGTTTGGGACTACAACACTTACACGCAGGACGATCTCAAGTTGACGTCACGGCTCACATTCAATTTGGGACTTCGGTTTGAGCACCTGGGAGACTTGGGAGATGAACTGGGGCGCAACGCATCTTTTGATGTCACGCGTGCCGATACCAATCCGCCGGTGGCCGGGACTCTGCAGGGCTTCGTGGTTTCCAATAACTTTCCGGGAACGGCGCCCAACGGAGTAACTCGGCTCGACAACAACCTGGGAATCCGGGGAGACGGCCAGAACACGTGGAATCCACGCGTGGGTTTTGCCTGGCAAATTCCTCCGGGACGGCGGTTGGTGCTACGCGGCGGATATGGCATCTATCACCAGCGGGTCACGGGGCAACCACTCTTTCAGTTGCTCCTGAACCAACCATTTGGAATGTTGCGCCAGTTGATCGCTTTCGATAACGCAGCTGCCAGTTTTGCAAATCCGTTTCCTCCCGGAACGCCGGTGTTTCCGTCTTACACTCCTTATTCGCCGAGCACCCAATTCAGCACGATCGCGTTTGCGCAAAATTTTCGCCCGCCTATCTTTCAGCGGTACAGCCTAAACCTGCAGACCGAGCTTACGCAGGGCTTGGTCTGGGAGGTCGGCTACGTGGGGACGCGGGCTACACACATGATTCGTACGCGGGACCCCAATCAGGCGCGGCTTGCAAGCGTGAGCAATCCAATCCGGGGCGAAACGACTAATACCGTGGATAATGTCGCATTTCGCGCTCCGCTGCTCGGGTGGACTGCCAATAATCTGCTGCAAATCGAATCCGCAGGCTCCAGCTGGTACAACGCTCTCGAGACCAGTGTCAGCAAACGCTTCACCCACGGGCTGCAGTTCCTGGTTTCCTACACCTTCGCTCGTGACCTAACCACGGACCCCTTCAGTGCAATCGGCGCCAACGGCGGTTTCTCCGAAGGTGACCAGAATAATGCTCACGCTCGCTATGGGCCCGACTTGTTTATTCGGGAGCATCGCCTTGTTGCCAGTTACGTTTACGATCTGCCCTTCTTCAAGCAGCGCCGCTCGTTGTTAGGCGCCGCACTGGGCGGCTGGAAAGTCGCGGGCGTAACAGTATTCCAATCCGGTCATCTGCTGCCCGTCCTGAATACAAATGCCACGAATGTTTTCGGCATCTCGGCGTTTGGTCAGGACTTTGGGCAGCTGGCCCCCGGTTGCGGCGTGAGTAAAGCAAACACCTCGGGCTCCGTCACTAGCAAGTTGAACAACTACATCAACACAGCGTGCTTTACCACGCCACCGGTGATCGGTGATGACGGAGTCGCAACCGCCTTCGGCAACACTCGCCCTGGGATTATTCACGGTCCGGATCAGCGCAACACGGATCTGTCGCTGATCAAGGAATTCCGTACGGCGTGGCCGAATGAGCAGTCGAATGTAGAATTCCGGGCGGAGTTTTTCAATGCCTTCAATACCCCGCAGTTTTCCGATCCCGATTACGAGCAGGATTCAGCTACTTTTGGACAGATCCTGAGTACTGCGGTTTCGCCGCGAATTATTCAGTTCGCGCTAAAGCTGAACTTTTAGTTTGGGATGTTCGACGACAGAATGGTGGCTGCTTGCAAGCGCGCACTCTTCAATGCGCCGAAGGAGGACTTCATCGTGAATACGAGCACTGCTGCTAGCGGGATATTCGGGCCCGTCCACCGGTTTCCATATTTGGCAGTTATGCTCCTGATGATGACGGCTTCGGCCTGGGCTCAGAAGCCGCAAGTCCCGAATCCTTTAGTTCCCAAAGCGAAGAAGCCTCCGGTTGAAGCCGAGCAGCCTCCGATCCCGACCACACATGAACTCACCGCGGCTGACGTCGAGGCGTTCCTCGCTGGCGTGATGCCGTTACAGTTGGCGCGCGAGGATATCGCCGGCGCGGTAATCATGATCGTCAAGGACGGCAAGGTGCTGTTCAAGCAAGGCTATGGTTACGCCGACGTGGAGAAGAAAGTTGCTGTCTCTCCCGACAACACACTGTTCCGCCCCGGATCGATTTCCAAGCTGTTTACTTGGACGGCAGTGATGCAGCAAGTGGAGCAGGGCAAGCTGGATCTCAATCGCGACGTGAACGAGTATATCGATTTCAAAATTCCGGCTGCTTATGGGAAGCCAATCACCCTGCGCAACCTCATGACTCATACGCCGGGATTCGAGGAAACTGTCCAGGCCCTTTTTGTTAGTGATGCAAAAGACCTGACGCCGCTCGACACTTATCTGAAGGAACATCTGCCGGCGCGCATTTTTCCTGCAGGGACGACTCCGGCGTATTCGAACTATGGGACCGGGCTGGCTGGATATATTGTGCAACGCGTGTCCGGACAGCCGTACTTCGATTACATCGACGAGCACATTCTCAAGCCGCTGGGCATGAACCATTCCACCTTTCGCCAGCCGCTGCTTGACGATCTGAAGCCCATGATGTCGAACGGCTACGACGTTGCGTCACAGCCGCCTAAGTCTTTCGAATATGTCAACATCCCGCCTGCCGGAAGTTCCTCCGTCACCGCCGCCGACATGGCGCATTTCATGATTGCGCACTTGCAAGACGGGACCTATGAAGGGGCTCAGATTTTGCGGCCGGAGACGGCGAAGCTCATGCATTCCCGTCAATTTGAAAACTTACCCGACATGAATGCCATGGCACTCGGCTTCTATGAAGAGAAAAGAAATGGGCATCGCATCATCGGACATGGCGGCGACACTCAGTATTTCCATAGCGACCTGCACCTGATACCTGATGCGAATCTCGGCTTTTTTATTTCCTACAACAGCGCTGGAAAAGGCGAGATCGGTGCGCGCGAGGCGGTGTGGCACAAGTTTCTCGATCGCTATTTTCCTTATAAAGCGCCTGCGGGTTCGCAAGTAAGCACTGCCGCCCAGGATGCGCAGTCGCTGGCAGGCCATTACATCGTCAGCCGTCGTTCTGAGACGACCATCCTGAAGGTGCTTGGTGTGGCGGACCAATCAAAGCTGTCGGTAAATGATGACGGTACCATCAGCGTCGGCGACTTCAAGGACTTAAATGGAGAGCCGAAGAAGTTTCGCGAGATCGGTCCTCTGATGTTCCGGGACGTCAACGGCCAGGACCGGATCGGGTTCAAGCGTGACAGCTCTGGAAATCCTATTGCGGTGATCGATTATCCATTCATGGTCTTCCAAAAAGCTCACTGGTATGAGAACAGCGCATTCCATCTACCACTGATCATTGGGTCGTTGGTAATACTTCTGCTGGCAGTGCTGCTCTGGCCAATTGCCGCGCTGATCCGGTGGCACTATGGGCAGAAGCTGAATCTTGCTCCCGAACAGCGGCACTTGCGGCTTCTGGTGCGCATCGTGAGCCTGCTAGATCTGCTGTTTTTTGCAGGGTTCGCCATCTTCTTTACTTTGGCATTCAAGGACATTGGCCTGCTCAGTCCCCGTTACAACATTTGGTTGCGCCTGATCCAGTTAATAGGCGGGGTGGGAGTGCTGGGCACCGTGGTCGCTATTTGGAACGCGTTCCGGTCGTGGCGACAATCTGATCGCTGGCTATGGAGCCGGATCGGCGACACCCTGATCGGCATGGCAGCGATTGGGGTAGTGTGGTTTGTCTTTACCTGGAATATGTTGCATTGGAGCCTGAGATATTGAAAATGCTTCTTATACATACCAAGAATTCCATCCGCACCGACAACCATTGACCTTATCAAGCTCTGAAATGTAGGCTGCCGGAGTGAAGTTTGCGCTCTTTGTTCCCTCCTCTCTGCAAAGTTGTTTCCGAACGCGTGTTTTGGTCGACGGAGAACCATCCGCAGAAAATCACTCCCTGTTTGTCGGCAACCCTTACCTTGGGATTACTTCACGGTTGCGCGTCATCCGATGGGAGTCTCTAACTTATTCGCGGCTTACGTGGTAAGGACTCGACGACTTTCGGCGGGTGATCCTGGTGAAGTTCGCTCTCGACGTCTACACCCGACCTGTACCGCCTATTTCACTTTGGCACGACGAGTAGGCCGTTCGTGAGAAGCTTCGAATCCACTATGGCGATCTCGACCCGGCGGTTGGCAGCACGGGCCTGTTCGCTGTTGCCCGGAATGCGCGGGTCGGACTTGCCAAAACCCTTGGTGTTCATGATTGTCGGGGAAATTCCGGTCTG
>Ga0137382_10000698_pt1 | contig 14103 bp, 18 predicted proteins | sample SagtaG_15_FD_104816 | JGI IMG/M metagenome (GOLD analysis project Ga0137382, IMG submission 104816) | Vadose zone soil microbial communities from Sagehorn Ranch, Mendocino, California, USA - Sage2_R_20_16 metaG | ecosystem: Environmental > Terrestrial > Soil > Vadose zone | place: USA... | reverse complement strand
AGGGGCGTTCCAGAAGGCCTGCGCCGAGCGCGGACTGCGGATCAGCCGGTATCTGGGCAATTCGCCGCGCCTGCGGGCGGTCACCCACCTCGACGTGACGCGCGACGATATCGACCGCGCGGCGTCCATCATCACCACGACGCTCACGTGACCACACCCGGCGGTCTGACCGTGCGCCAGGCGCCGATTCCCACGTCGCACGCCATTCTGTGGGTGCCGCAGGGTGGCGCGGTGCCGGCGACGATGCAGTTCCCGGTGTTTTTTGCCCCGTCGGCGCTGCGCGCGATCAACGAGCACTTCCGCGCCTCCGCCGAGAGCGGCCTGCTCGGCTTCCTCACCGGCGACCTGTGCGAGGACGCGGTCTTGCACGCGCGCTACGTGGTGGTCGACTCCACCGTCCGCCTCACGCAACCGATTTACGGCGACAAGACGACCGTGGTGGTGAGCCGCGTGATGGACCGCGTACACAAGGAGCTCGCCAAGACCAACGGGCACGTGATCGGCTGGTATCACAGCCATCCGCCGCTTGGTCTGTCGCTCGCCGCGGGCGACCTCGAAACTCACGTGACCTTCTTCGGGAAAGCGTGGCACGTGGCGCTGGTGCTGGGCGGCACGGCCGACCAGCCGGCGGCCGCGCTGTTCCGCGTGCCCGGCGGCGAGTCGACGGCGCTCGTGGCGCTGCCGTTCTACGAAGTGATCGAGGAGAAAGAAGCCTCCGCCCCCGGCGGCAAGGTGTCGCACCTGCCGTGGCGCAATTTCCGCACGGCCGACCGCGCGGCGACCCGGGGCGCCAGCGCGGCGATGCCCGCGCCCCGTCCGTCGACCAAGGGAGCGGCGTCGGCCGCCCGGTCGACGCTCGAGGTGATGCGCCCCGCGCCCGCTCCACCACCGCCACCGGCACCACCGCCTGCGCCGTCGCCCGCGAGGGCCGCGCCGTCGCCCTCGACGACGGGCCTCCCGATGCTCGACACGGGCGGGCCGGTGGACGCACACGCGCCGCCGCGTCGGACCGCAGCGCCCGCGCCTGCCCCCACGCCGCGGCCGTCGGATCCGGCGCGGCGCCGGACGTCACGGCCGGTGGTGCACGCCTCGCTCGCCGCGGCGGGCCGGAGCAGGGGCTCCGGTCGCGGCTGGCTGTGGGGTCTGCTCCTGCTCCTCGCGCTGGGCGGCGGCGGTGCGTACTACTACTTCAAGCTCCGGCCGGCCTTGGCCGGGCACGTCGCGACGCCGCCGCCACCCGCTGCGATCCCCAGCGATTCGGGCATGGCCCGCTTCACGGCGACCGCCGACAGCGCGATGAGCGTCGTGCGCAACTACGGCGACCGGGCACGGCTGTTCGCGTCGGGTCAGATCACCTGCACCGACCTGTCGCGGGGCTTTGCCGCCGTGGAAAACCAGATGCTGGCGTACGGGACCGCTCGCAAGGCATTGAAGCGACCGCTCGACCCCGCGCATGTGGAGCGCGACCAGGCGCTGTTCGCGGCGGTGGACACGGTGGACGCGCAATTCGATCGCTCGCGCTGTCCGCGGCCGTGATCGGACCGTTCGTGGCGGCGATCGTGGCGCTGCTCGCCGCGCAGCAGGCGCACCCGCTTCGCAAGTCCGACCTGATCCGGCTGCTGTCCGGCTCGACGTTCTCGCAGGAAGAAATCGCCGGCATGGTGCGGCGCACCTGTCTGAGCTTCGCGCCGAGCGGCCGCGATCGCGCCGATTTCACGGCCCTCGGTGCGAGCGCTGCGGTGTTGAAAGAGATCGATACGTGTGGGAGAAAGACAACGGCGTTGCCGGGAGCGACGTTGCCGAGAAAGGCGGCGCCGGCAACGTCGTCGCCCGTAACATCGTCTCCGGTAGCGCCTCATCCGACAACGCCTCTTCCGGCAACGCCCGTTCCGGCAACGCCTCACCCCGCGCCCAACCGCACCGGTTTCGTCGCCGGCATGTCGCAGCACGGCATCGTGGGTACGAAACTGTCGCTGCCGCTCGTGTTTCAGGCGCTGGACGAGCAAGGGGCGCCGGTGCGCGGCCAGGCAGTCAGCTTTGCCGCGCACAACGCGCGTGTGGACCCGGCCGCCACCGTGACGGACACCGGCGGGCGGGCGCGGGTGGAGGTCACCCTCGGCATCGAGGCGCGCGCGGCGGTGGTCACCGCGACGGTGGCAGCCTTCGCCAAGAGCGTGAGCTTCACGCCCGCCCCGGGCCCGCCCGCGGAGCTGGTCGTCATGTGTCGCGGAGAGCGGGCGGAGGACCGCCTGGCACTGCCCGTGGATTCACCGACGGTGCTGGCCGTCACCGCGCGCGATGCGTACGGCAACGGCGTCGCTGTTACAGGCGGCCTGCGCGCGGCCACGGGCGATCGTCACATCCTCCGCGTGCGTGGCGTGCGCCCGGACTCGGCCGCCGCCACTGTGATGCTCGACCCCGCGGGGCCCGGCTCGACGGCGCTGCAGCTGCAGTGGCTCGGCGTGCGGCTGAATTACACCGTCACCGTCGCTCCGGGAGCGGCCCGCCGCGGCTGCTGAGCAACCGGGTTAGATTGCGTCCATGATCGCCCTCGCCCGTAAGTACCGCCCCAAACGCTTCGCCGATCTCATCGCCCAGGACCACGTGGCCGCGGCGTTGCGGGGCGCCGTGGCGCAGGGGCGGCCGGCGCACGGCTACCTGTTCGCGGGGCCGCGCGGCGTGGGCAAGACCACGGCGGCGCGCATCCTCGCGATGGCGCTGAACTGCGAGCGCAAAGGCGAAGTGGCGGGGGAGCCCTGCGGCGAGTGCGACGCGTGCCTGCGCACGTGGAATGGATCGGCGGGGCTCGATGTGGTGGAGCTCGACGCGGCATCCAACCGCGGCGTCGACGACGCGCGCGATCTGCGCGAGCGGGCGATGTACGCGGCGAGCACCGAGGGCCACCACAAGGTCTACATCGTGGATGAAGCCCACATGCTCACGCGCGAGGCCTGGAACGCGCTGCTCAAGATCCTCGAGGAGCCGCCGCCGCGGGTGGTGTTCGTGTTCGCGACCACCGAGCCGCACAAGATCGCGCAAACCGCGGCGCCGGTGCTGTCGCGGCTGCAGCGCTTCGACTTTCGCCGCATCGGCCCGCACGCCATCGCGGAGCGGCTGCAGGCGGTGGTGCGCGCCGAGCAGATCGCCGCCGAGGACGACGCGCTGCACTTGATCGCCAAAAGCGCCGACGGCGGCATGCGCGATGCCTTGTCGGTGCTCGATCAGGTCCTGTCGTTCGGCGCCGGCCCCGTCACGGCGGATCGGGTGCGCGCGGTCCTCGGGCTCATCCCCGACGAGCTGTACGGCGAGATGCTGCGGCTGGTGAGCGAGCGCGACGCGGCGGCGGTGTTTCCGCTGGTCGAGCGGTTGCTCGAGGCCGGCGCCGACCTCGGCGAGTTCGTGGACGGGGCGGGCGAGACGCTGCGCGCGTTGCTCGTCGCGGGACTGGGCGGGCAGCCCGAGGGGCTCACGGAGGGACTGGCGCAGGTGGTGCGGAGCGCGGCCGCCCGGCTGCCGCCTCCCGACGTCGTGCGGTTGCTGGGCGTGCTGGGCGAGATGGAGGTGCAGATCCGCCGCGGCGGCAGCATGCGCCTGGCGGTCGAGCTGTTGTTGCTGCGGTGGGCGATGATGGATCGGACGGTGGAGCTGGGGGAGGTGCTGGCGGCGCTCGGACAAGGTCGGACGAAGTCGGGCGAGGGCGGGCAAGGTGGAACCGGGCTGTCGGGGCCGCTGCTGCGTGACGTGGCGCCACAGGCAACCCCTCGTCCGCCCTCGCCCGCCCTTGCCCCGCCCTCGTCCGCCTCGGTCTCGTCCTCGTCCGCCCCCGAACGCGGCCCCGCTTCTCTGGACCGTCTCCGTGCCCTCTGGCCCCGCATCGTGGCCGACATGCGTGCCGAGAATCCGATGATCGCGAGTCTCGTGGCCGAGGCGACGCTCACGGCGGTCGCCGGCGGCGTCGTCACGCTCACGTTGCGTGACGCGCATCACGCCGAAGGTGTCGATCGCAAGCGTGACGCGCTGGCGCAGGTGATCAACCGGCATGTGACGGAAGCGGTGCGCGTGCGCGTCGTCACGAGCGGAGCCCCGGGCGCGGGGACCACAGAGGCACCGCCGGTGCGCGGGCCGCGGCTCACCGCCGAGAGCGCCAATGCCGAGCGACTCAAGGCGCTGCGCCAGAAGGATCCGACGTTGAATGCCGCGGCCGACGCGCTCGATCTCGAGCTGCTGGAGTAGCTTGCGGGCCCCTGCAGCCACGGGTAACTTTCGACACATGGCGGATTTATCCAGCCTGCTCCAGTTGGGGCAGCAGATGCAGGGACGGCTGTCGGAGATGCAGTCCCAACTGGCGCAACAGACGGTGACGGTCTCGGCGGGCGGCGGGATGGTGCAGGCGTCGGCCGACGGGCGCGGGATGATCCGCTCGATCAAGATCGATCCCCAGGTTGTGGCCTCGGGAGACATCGAGCTGCTCGAGGACCTCGTCCTCGCCGCGGTGACCGAGGCGCAGAAGCGGGCCGCCGAGCTCTATCAGGCGGAAGTGAAGAAACTCGCCCCCGGCTTGCCGTTTCCGTTCCAGTTGCCACTGTAGTTCGTCGTGTCGGCCATCGATGATCTCGTGACGGAGCTGGCACGACTCCCCGGGATCGGACGCAAGACGGCGCAGCGGCTGACGTTTCATTTGCTGAAGCAGCCGCCCGAGATCGTGGAGCGGCTGGCGGAGGCGATTCGCCGCGTGCGCGCGCAGGTCGAGGCCTGCGGCGTGTGCGGCAATCTCTCCGACGAGGATCCGTGCGCGATCTGCAGCGATCCGCGGCGTGACGCGACCGTGCTGTGCGTGGTGGAAGAGGCGGGGGACGTCGGCGCGATCGAGCGGGCGGGGGGATACCGCGGCCGCTACCACGTGCTGGGCGGGCGGTTGTCGCCGCTCGAGGGAATCGGCCCGGAGGCCCTGCGGATCGAGCGGTTGCTCGAGCGCGTGAGCAACGGCGCCGGGGTGCGGGAAGTGATCGTCGCGACCAACCCGTCGATGGAAGGCGAGGTCACCGCGACGTACCTGCAGCAGGTGCTCAAGCCCGCGGGCGTTCGCGTGACGCGCATCGCGCGCGGGTTGCCGGTGGGCGGGGATCTCGAATACGCGGACGGAGTCACCATCGCGCAGTCCCTGCTCGCGCGCCGCGACATGGCGGAATCGGAGTGACTGAGGGAGCCGGATGACGGGTGCGGCCAGCTGGTCGTTCAGCGAAAACGACTTCAAGCAGATTCAGACGTACCTCCAGGCGTTCCTGCGCGATTCGAACGCGCGTTGCGCGCTGCTCGTGGACCGCACGGGCCAGCTCGTCGCGACCGTCGGCGAGACGCCGCAGTTCGATCCCACCGCCTTCGCCTCGCTCACCGCCGCCGATTTCAGCGCCAACGACCAGCTCGCCAAGATGATCGGCGAGCCTGAATTCGCGTCGCTGGTCCACCAGGGCGAGAAAGAATCGATGTACCTCGCCGACATCGCCAAGCGCGTCATCCTGGTCGTGCTGTTCGATCAACGCGCCACGCTCGGCCTGGTCAAGCTCAAGGCGCGCAGTGTGGTCGAGAGTCTCAATAAAGTGTTCGAGGAGATGTTCAATCGCGTGGGGACGGGCGGCGCGCAGCAAAAGGGGCTGCTCGAAGGGGCGGAAGACGAAATTGACAAGCTCTTCGGATAAGGGGACGCGCTCATGTCGATGATCAACTACGCGTCCCGCGAGATCAACTGCAAGCTCGTGTACTACGGTCCGGGTCTGGGCGGCAAGACCACGAACCTCGAGCACGTGTACGCCAAAGTCTCCCCGCAGACGCGCGGCAAGATGATCTCGCTCGCCACCGAGACCGAGCGCACGCTGTTCTTCGACTTCCTGCCGGTCGACCTCGGCACGATCCGCGGCTTCAAGACCCGGTTCCACCTCTACACGGTGCCGGGCCAGGTGTATTACAACGCCAGCCGCAAGCTGATCCTCAAGGGCGTGGACGGCATCGTCTTCGTCGCCGACAGCCAGCTCGAGCGCATGGAAGCCAACGTCGAGTCGATGCAGAACCTGTACGACAACATGGCCGAGTACGGCTACGACCTCACCAAGATTCCGTTCATCGTCCAGTACAACAAACGCGATCTGCCCAACGCCGCGCCCATCAAGGACCTTCAGGCCGCGCTCAACCCCGGCTGGCCGATCGAAGACGCCGCCCAGCAGAAAGTGACGCCCGATCCCAACCACCCCGGCGAAAATCTCGTCGCGAGCGAGGGCGGCCAATGGGTGGGACGCGCGCCCTACCTCGAGGCGGTCGCGGTCCGCGGTGACGGCGTGTTCGATACGCTCAAAGTGGTCAGTAAGCTGGTGCTCAAGACGTTGAGTTGAGCGGCCGTTCCATGCGCTGGACCCTCCCGAACATCCTCACGCTGGCCCGCATCGGTCTCACGCCGGTGATCGCGCTGCTGCCCTTCATTTCGGGGTATTGGCCCAAGGTCATCGCGTTTTTCATTTTTCTGGCGGCCGCCTTCAGCGACGTGGCGGACGGTTGGCTGGCGCGCCGGCGCAACGAGGTGAGCGAGCTGGGCCAGCTGCTCGACCCGATCGCGGACAAGTTGATGCTGTTCGCGATGCTGATTCCCATCTTCTGGATCACGCGGCACCCCACGATCCTCGTCGACTACCGCATCCCCTGGTGGGGCAGCGTGCCCGTGTGGGCGCTGCTGATTCTCGTCGGCCGGGAGATCCTGATCACCGCGTTCCGATTCTTTGCCCGGCGCAAAGGCGTGATCATTCCCGCGGCCGGCGCGGGCAAGGCCAAGACGGTCCTGCAGAACGTCTTCATCGGCGCGACCATCGCCTGGTTCGCCTGGAAAGACGCGCTCGCGACGCACCGTTGGGCGGGCTGGTTTCGCAATTTCTGGGATGACTTCCACGGCTGGCTCGTGGCCATCACGCTGGCCGGCGCCGTGCTCCTCACGATCTACTCCCTCGGCGTCTACTTGTATCGCTACCGCGCGCTGCTGAAGAGCGGCGGGTGAAGCTCGAAGTTCTCACCATCGGCACCGAGCTCCTGCTCGGTCACACGCTCGACACCAATGCGGCGGACATCGCCCGCGCGCTCGCGGCCGCGGGCGGCGAAGTCGTGCGGCACACGTCGGTGCCCGACCGCCCGCCCGCCATTCGTGCAGGCATGGCCGAAGCGCTCGACCGCACGGGGTTCGTCATCGCCACCGGCGGCCTCGGGCCCACGCGCGACGACATGACCAAGGTCGTCGCGGCGGAGCTGTTCGGCCGACCGCTCGAGCTCGACGCGGCCGTGCTGCGCCAGCTCGAAGCCCGCTTCCGGCGCTTCGGACGTCCGATGCCCGACGTCAACCGCTCGCAGGCGCAGGTGCCGCAGGGCGCCACGGTGCTGCCCAATCCGCGGGGGACGGCGCCCGGCTTGTGGCTGGAGGACGCCAAGGGGCGCGTGCTGGTGTTGCTGCCCGGCGTACCGCGCGAGATGCGCGGGCTCCTGGTGGAGGAAGTGCTGCCGCGCTTCGCCGCCCGCCTGGCCAAGGACGGCGAGCCGCCGCGCGTGGTGCAGTCACGAACGGTACGCACCACCGGGGTACCCGAATCCGCGCTGGCCGAGCGCATGGGCGACATCGAGGAGGAGATCGCGCCGTTGACGTTCGCCTATTTGCCGGGAGAAGACGGCGTCGATTTGCGACTCACGGCCTGGTCGCTGTCGCCGGCGGACGCGGTGGCGCGGCTCGATACCGGCGAACGCCTGGTGCGCGAGCGCGCCGGGGAGCATGTCTACGGCGTCGATGGTCAGGACCTCGCGGCCGTGGTGCTGGAGACGCTGCGGGCGTCGCACCGCCGTCTCGCCGCCGCCGAGTCGTGCACCGGCGGCCTCGTGGGCGCGCGCCTCACGGCGGTGCCCGGGGCGTCCGACGTGTTCGTGGGTGGTGTCGTGGCCTACGACGACGCCGTGAAGCACACGTTGCTCGACGTACCCGCCGACCTGCTGCAGGCGCACGGCGCCGTGTCGGAAGAGACGGTCCGGGCGATGGCCGCGGGCGCGCGGCGGCGCGTCGACGTCGCGGCGATCGTCGCCGTCACGGGCATCGCGGGCCCCTCCGGCGGCACGCCCGAGAAGCCGGTGGGGACGGTGTGGCTCGCCGCGAGCGTCGACGAAGACATCCGTGCATTACGGCGTGTGTTTCCGGGCGACCGTGACGAAATCCGCCGCCGCAGCGCGCAGGCCGTGCTCGACCTGCTGCGCCGCCAGCTCGAGAGCCGCTGATGCCGCAGCTCACCGCGCCCGACGGCGCGTCGCTCGTCTACGACGCGTACGAGCCGTCCTCGCCCGTCGCGGCAATCCTGTTCCTCACCGGCTGGTCCGACCACGCGGGCCGGTGGGTGCCGGCCGCCACGCGCCTGCGCGATGCGGGCTACGCGACGTTCGTGCTGGACCAGCGCGGCCACGGGCGGTCCGGCGGGCGGCGCGGCCACCTGTCGCGCTTCAGCCAGCTGCTCGGCGACCTGCAGTCGTTCCGCCGCGCCGTGCGGCAGCGGACGCCCGCGCCGCAGGTGCTGCTGGGGCATTCGTTCGGCGGCTTGGTGGTGCTGCGCTATCTGGAGACGCAGCCGCTCGAGCCAATCGCCGCGGCCGTGATCTCCAGTCCGTTCTTGGGACTGGCGTTCGAGCCGCCCGCCTGGAAGCTCGCCGCCGGGCGATTGCTGGCGGATTTGTGGCCCACGCTGGCGCTGCCCACCGGGGTCGCGACCGATCAGGTGAGCCGCGATCCCGCGGTCAACGAAACCTACGCGCACGACCCGCTCGTACATCAGCGCATGACTGCGAGCGCGTGGCGCGAGATCCAGTGGGCGCAGCGCGCCGTACCCACCGACGCCGGTCGTATCGAAGCACCGTTGCTGTTCCTGCTCGCCGGCGAGGACCACCTCACCGATGCGCATCTGGCGCGCGGGTTCGCGGGCGCGCTCAAGACGCCGGTCGAGGTACGGTGGTATCCCGAGATGTACCACGAGGTCTTGAACGACCCGCAGCGCGAGCGGGTGTTGGACGACGTTCTCGCGTTCCTTGGTGCCCGTATTACCTTCAGCGAGCCACGATGAGCGAAAAGAAACACCGCCACCACGAGCATCCCGCCGTCGCGCCGGATGCGCCGCCGGATACCGCCGGGCTCCCCGCGGAGCCCGCGGCGGAAGCCGTGCGCGGGCTCGAGGCCGAGCTCGCCGAGGCCAAGGACAAGCACCTGCGGCTGGCGGCCGAGTTCGACAACTTCAAGAAGCGAGTCATACGCGAGCGCACCGAGGGGTGGGCCCGCGCCCAGGCCGATCTGCTCGCGCGCCTGGTCGACGCCCTCGACGACCTGGCGCGCTTCGCGCACGTCGATCCCGCGCAGACCGACGCCAAGACGATCCACGACGGCGTCGACATGGTCGAGCGCAAGATTTGGAAGCAGCTCGAGGCGCTGGGCGTCACCCGGTTGGACCAGACGGGCGTGCCGTTCGATCCGCATGTGCACGAAGCGGTGACGATGCAGCCGGCCACGGACGCGGCGCAGGATCACACGGTCGCGGCGGTGCTGCAGCCGGGGTACAAACTCGGTGACACCTTGATCCGTCCCGCGCGCGTCATCGTGCTGACCTGGCAAGACGGCTGATGGCTCCGCAAAAGGATTACTACCAGACCCTCGGCGTCGCCGAGACGGCCACGACGGACGAGATCAAGAAGGCCTTCCGCCGGCTGGCTAAGCAGCACCATCCCGACCGCAATCCCGGGAACCCGCAGGCGGCCGAGAAGTTCAAGGAAATCAACGAGGCGCACGACGCGCTGAGCGATCCCGACAAGCGGAAGAAATACGACACGCTGCGGCGCTACGGCGCCTACGCCGGCGCGGGGCGCACTCCCCGCGGGCCGACGGGCGGCGGATCGTCGGACAATTTCTCGACCGACTTCGATTTCTCCGACCTCGGCTCGTTCGGCGGGTTGGGGGATCTGTTCTCGTCGATCTTTGGGCGCAAGGGCGCCGAGCGGGAGGACCAGGACGACACCGTCGAGACCACCCTCGCGGTGCCGTTCCGCGTCGCGGCGCTGGGCGGCAAGCTGCCGGTCACGCTGGCGATCGCCGAAGTATGCCCCACCTGCAGCGGCAGCGGTGCCGCGCCGGGAGCCACGATCTCCACCTGTCCCGAATGCAAAGGCCGGGGCACCGTGTCCTTCGGGCAGGGCGGCTTCGCGGTCAACCGGCCGTGCCCGATGTGCCGCGGCAAAGGCAAGATTCCGTCGCAGCGCTGCGGCACGTGCCAGGGCTCGGGGGAAGTGCGGGTCGAGAAACAGCTCATGATCACCGTGCCGCCCGGCACCGAGGACGGCACCAAGGTCCGCCTGCGCGGCCAGGGCGCCAAAGGCAAAGGCGACCTGCTGGTGGAGTTCAAGGTCGAGCCCGACACCTTCTTCCGGCGGGAGGGGCTCGATGTGATTTGCGTCGTGCCCATCAACGTGGTGCAGGCGGCGCTGGGGACCAAGATCAAGGTGCGGAGCCTCGACGGCCGCCGCGTGGTGTTGCGGATTCCGCCCGGCACCCAGCCCGGCAAGCGGTTCCGTATCGCGGGACAGGGCATCGAGAAAAACGGCCGGCGCGGCGATCAGCTGGTGGAAGTGCGCGTGGACATTCCGGAGAAACTGTCGCCCGAGGAAGAGAACGCCCTCAAGTCCTTCGCGGAAAAGAAGGGCCTCAAGTACTGACCAGCACCACCTTGCCGACGTTCTTCCGTTCCTGGATGTACTGATGGGCGGCCGCCGCTTCCGCGAGCGGGAAGGCGCGGTCGACGCGCGGTTTGATCCGCCCCTCGGCGGCGTAGCGGAGCAGGGCGGCAATCTGCGGCCGCATCATCGCGTCCTGGTTCCACAAGTGTCCGATGTTCACGCCCGCCACCGCGCGATTGTCGCTCATCAAGGCCAGCGGCCCGAATCGCGGGAACCGCAGCAGGTGCCACAGGGCGCTCAGCAGGTGGCGGCCGCCGGGTTGTGACAGGGCCGACGCGCCGAAGCAGATGAGGCGCCCGCCCGGCGCGAGCAGCCGGTAGCCCTGGCGCCACGAATCGCCGCCCACCGCGTCGAGAATCACGTCCACGCCGCCCGGCGCCACGCGGCGCACCGCTGCGGGCCAGTGCGGGTCGCGGCCATCGAGCGGCTCGACGCCGTAGCGCCGCAGCACGTCGTGCTTCGACGCGGAGCAGAGCCCGATCACGCGCAGCTGCAGGATCTTCCCCAGCTCCGCCACCGCCAGTCCCACGCCGCCTGCCGCCGCGTGCACCAGCACGCTCTCACCAGCGTGCGCCGCCGCGACGCGAACCAGCATGTGGTGCGCCGTCAGATAGACCACCGGCAGAGCCGCCCCCTCTTCGAAGGTCCAGCCGGGAGGAAGGGGGAACACCCGCGCGGCCGGCGCCACCACGATCTCGCTCTGGCCCCCGAAGTGGGTCGTCGCCACCACCGCGTCGCCGACGCGCGGCGCCTCGAGACCGGGCGCCACCGCCTCGACCACGCCGGCCACTTCATAGCCCACCGTGCACGGCGGCTTGGGCGCGTCGGGGTAGAGGCCCTGCCGGGCGAGGATGTCGGAGAAGTTGATTCCCGCGGCGCGCACCCGGATCCGCACGCCCCCGGGGGTGAGCGCCGGCTCGGGCGCCTCACGGATCTCCAGGACTTGGGGGCCGCCGTGACGGGTGATGACGAGCTGCTTCACTGCGGCAGGTCGAAGCGCAGTACGGTAGCGGTGTCGGGGCAGGCGCCGGTGAACTCGGCCGAGACCTTCACCGCCGCATCGACGTCGGCGCGCGCGATCTTCTTGAAGCCGAAGCGAAAGAAAAAGCCGACGGAATGCTCCGTGAGCAGATAGAGCGTCTTCACGCCGCGCTTCTTCGCGAGGTCGAGGGCGGTTGCGGTCAACTGAATACCGAGTCCCAGGCCGCGGTGGGCGATATCGACGGCGACCGAACGCAGCAGCCCGGCCGTGCCGTAGATCTCGACGCCGACGCAGCCGATGATCCGGGTGCCCTCGCGCGCCACAATGACGCTGCCGATATGGTCGGCGACGCCCTCGCGCGGCAATTTGCTCCGCGCGAGCAGGTCCAGCACTTCGGCGAGGTCCGCGGGAGTCGCGGGGGAGAGGAGGGCGTTCAGGCCGCCATCAGCCTTTCAAGCCCGGTGCTTTCTCCAGGAAGGCGTCGATCACGGGGCTGCCGACGCTGGGTCGCAAGAACTCGAGGACGATCCGGCCGAGACGCGGGACGTCGTCCTTCTTGACGCCGGCCGCCGCGAGCGCCGCCATCAGCCCCGCCGGTCCCACCGGCGCCGCCAACTCCGCCGTACGCGCACCGCTCATCAACGCGTGCCCCATCATGCGCTCGGCGTTGGGCACTGCCGCCTTCACGTGCTCGAAGGTTTCCTTCCCGGAAGACATCCGCAGCGCCGTGAGGATGGCGCCGATGCCTTTCTCCGCCTTGTTCTCGTCGATTTCGAGATTGGCTACGACTTGTTGGAGCAGTTCCATATGGGGCTCAAAGATAAGCTATCAGCGGTCAGTAGTCAGCCATCAGAACAGTTGCCAGACGCCAAGTTGCCAGTGGTTCCCAGGCACCAGAGGCCAGTCATAGTTGACTGGCCTCTGGCTTCTCGTGACGCCTTAGCTGCCGACTGTAAAATCGATCCTTTTCAGAACCGTGCCGGCGGCATCTCGCACCTCAACATGCCATGCTCCCGTCCAATCGGCGGGAATCGTCTTGCGGCTCCAGGTGCGCCAGGGCGAGCCGTCCACGTGTAGCTCGACGTCGCCGACCTGTGTGTCGCCGTGGAACCACACATGGTGAATCGTGGTGCCGGGCGTGCCGCCCGAGATCTTGGTGAAGCAAACCAGTGAGCCGATGGTGGCGGGATACGCCGTGCCGCTGTCCGCCGGCATCCGGTTGACCACCGAATCGGTGAGCACGGCCTGCGCGATCGTCAGCGACGCCGCCGTGCTGGCGGCGGCCGCGGGCGGGGGAACCGGCTTCGGCTGCGTCGAATCCTGCGCCAGGGCCTGGCCCGCGACGAACAGCGGGAGCGCCAGCGTCAATATCGTCGTCTTCATGGGGAGTCTCCTTGGGAGGATGCCCGGGATTGTACGGCGCGGCGGGCGCGGAGTTCCCGCACCATGCCGATTACGGCGACAATCACGCACCCCAGCGCTGTGCCGAGCGTCTGGAAGCGGATCTGGTACTGCAACACGCGGCCGTGGCATTTGGCCGCGAACAACGGCCCCACCATGCTGCCGCACGAGGACAGGGTGCGCGTGAAGAGATACCCCGCCGCAAAGCCCAGGAGCAGCGGCAGCGCACCGATGAACAGGTTCTTGATCAAAATTCGCATGAGGCTCGCTCCTCGGGGTGAGCTATCTACCCCGCTCGATGCTCCAGCGGTCTACTTCGCGGCCCTGTCGCATGACGTGATACTCGTCGAAATGCGCGACCGTCAAACATGAATGATTGGGCACGATTTCGACCTGCGTACCCACCGTGAGCTCCGCGTCGAGCGGCGCCGCTGCGCGGATGACCCCGTGCTCCTGCGACACCGACGTCACGAGCAGCCCAGCGTGCCCCTTCACCTCACCGAAGTTTACCGGCAGACCGAGGTGCCCGGGTCCCAGGTCCTTGGACAGCTCCAGCGCGCCGGCGTCCACGATCAGCTGCGTACTGCCCGGCTGGTGCGAGACCACGGTTGCCAGGACGGTCACGCCGACGTCCGCCGGCGCGCAGCAGCCGATCAGCACCATGGTCCGGTCGTAGAATACGTAATTGCCGGGCCGCGCCTCCGTGACGCCCGCCAGGTCCCGCGCGGCCGCCATCGCGGGCGTCGACCCGACGCTTACCTCACGCACCGGAAGGCCCTCGCTGCGCAGCCGCTCGGCGAAGCCGGTCATCACCGCGCGTTCCTCTTCGGCGACCGCCGCGGGTACTGCCAGCAGTTCTCGGGCGCGATGGTGCTGATGCTGAGGACGATCGGGGTCCCGGCGCGGGTCGCGTCGGGCTTCCGTCCGGGGGCGTCCAGCCT
>Ga0137382_10000697_pt1 | contig 14106 bp, 8 predicted proteins | sample SagtaG_15_FD_104816 | JGI IMG/M metagenome (GOLD analysis project Ga0137382, IMG submission 104816) | Vadose zone soil microbial communities from Sagehorn Ranch, Mendocino, California, USA - Sage2_R_20_16 metaG | ecosystem: Environmental > Terrestrial > Soil > Vadose zone | place: USA... | reverse complement strand
CGAAGCGGCGGTAAACTCCAAACGCGACATGGTCGAAGGCACAGGCCACGTCCAGGCCGCGAATGCCGGCGGCCCAAGGGACAGGCGCCCGGCAGTCTTCCCCGATTGGGCGGCGAAAACGTTGGGCGCGGATTCGTAGTCGTCTCCCCCGCGTTCCTATCGTAAAAATACGAAGGGGCCGTCCCGACCTGATCGGGACGGCCCCTTCGCCATTTCAGATCGATCCGCGTGGATCGGTTAGAAGATAAGTTTCATGCCTGCCTGGATCGAACGGGCGCCTCCCGACCCGAGCACGGGGTTGGAGCCTGCTTGGTCAGGCGTGGCACGAACGAACCCGAACCCCTGCGATGTTGCGGCTGTTGGATCGAGCGTCGCGGCGTTTCCGCCAGGTCCGCCGAATGGATTTACGAAGTTGGGATGATTGAGAGCGTTGAAGACCTCCGCCCGGAACTGCGCGGTGAGCCGTTCCTTGAATTTAAACGCCTTGCTGATAGACGCATCCATTGTACGGAAGCCCTGATCACGGAACGGATTTCGCGGCATGCTGCCATAGCTTCCATATGCCGGAGGAATCAGGACGGAATTTCCCAGCGCGTAGCAGCCTAGGTTTTTGAGTGAAGCCACTGCGAGAGGACCGAGAGCCGCAGCCTCAGTGTTGCAGGTGGCATTGGCGGTCGGAGCGCCAGCTGGGCCGCCGCCTGGGAAATAAGGAACTCCAGGGGCCGCAGTCGTAGCCCCTACCGGGATGGGGCCTGGGGTGACCCCGGCGAAATTGTGAAGAGCATAGAAGTCCTTTGGGTTGCCGGGACCACCCGAGGAGTTCAGGAAGTTCCACTGCCCACCTTCGCTGCCAAAGGTGCCCGAGACAAGGGCCGCGCCGGTTCCGTCGAAGTCCGTCGATACGTCGCTGACCCCCCAAGGCGATCCGGTGAAAATTCGCGCTGTGGCATTGATCGACCAGCCTTCGAGAACTTGACCAAACCCTTTCTTCCCAGGAAGGGCATAGGTTCCCGTCACGGTGAGGCGGTGCCGGGTGTCAAAGTTGGTGCTTGTGTAGAGCTGGCTGTGGAGATTGCCGTAGCTGTTGATCGGAAGTACCAGTCCCCCGCCCGTCCCTTGGTCGGAGGCGTAGCCCAGGGCATGGCTGTACGTATAACCGGTGTTGAGCGTCAGTCCGTGATAGTTCCGCACTGTCAGAGTCGCTTGTAGGCTGTTGTAATTGGAACTATCGATGTTCCCTATCTCCTCGATGAACTTGAGATAAGGGAACTTGGCATTGAACGGTCGGGCCAACTGTTCGGCTGCGCTGTTAACCGGACACGTAACGTAGGCTGCGGTAGCGGCTTGCCCAAGGCAAATTTGCGCGCCCGTAAAGCCCGCATCTCCCGCTGGTAATTTGGCTGCCGCTTGCTGTGCTGGTGTGAAAGGGGTCGTCCAGCCGGTGCCCGGCGGTGGTTGGTTAATGTCCAATGCCCCCACGAGCTTGGTGCCGTGGTTGCCAACATAACCGATATCCAGTGAGATGTTATTGGTGATGGCGCGTTGGATATCGAAGCTAAAGTCGGCGACATAGGGGGTGCGCAGATTGGGGTCTACCATCAGTGAGTTGCACTGTGGTGGCGTGAAACCGGAGGAGAGTGTGACGGAGCCATCTCCGCACGCTGGCGAGAAATTGTAGAGGGCCTGGTTCGGCCCGTTGTGTATCCAATCATAGGCGACCGCCCCTGGAGTGGTCGTACTATTCACCGCTGCTCCAGTAAAGGTAATGTTAGTGACTCCGATATTCCCGGGACTAGGAACCTGAGCCCCATTCGCGTAGAGTGCAGCTCCCGTGGGATTGGTCCTCAATCCAAAGGAATTGCCAATGCCATTGAACACGTCGAAACTCAGCTGTTCGTATAGGATTCCGCCTCCTGCGCGAAGTACCGTCTTGCCATTGCCGAACATATCCCATGCGAAGCCCACGCGCGGGCCGAAATTGTTGTGATCGCCGTGATACGGAGAAGTAATGGCACCGCCCACCTGAACCAGTCCTCTGGAGGGATCGAAGTTGCCGAACAGGTCATCCCGTTCCTTTTCGACGCCATCGATTTCGTAACGGAGTCCTAGGTTCAAGGTCAGTCTCGATGTGACGCGCCAGTCGTCTTGCACAAAAGCGGCATATCCCCCCGCGCTGATATGCCGGACGAGGTCCCCTGTAAGAGTCACCGCCCTGTTGGGTACACCGCTGAAAAATCTTTGCAGGCCTAACTGTTGACCTGCCACCGTGGCACCGAAGCGTATGGGCCCCTTGGTATTCGCAGTCACGTTCGATGTACTGCGATTGCTCAGGATTTCTCCCCCGAATTTAAACGAATGCTTTCCGTGCAAATACGACACGTGATCCAGAACTTGCAGGACGCCATCAGGACCAACGGTCTTGGGCCAGCCTGCGCCTAGAATACCGGTGAATGGCTGAATCGTGAGTCCTGGAAATCCATAATAGAGCGGATTCGACTGGCCGGTGTACAGGTTGTAGGTGGTGCCCTTAAAGTTAAAGTTTGCCGGATTCTGGTTGCTGTCCTGGCTTTTGAAGACCTGGTAATAGTGCGAGTAGCCCACACGTGCTTCGTTCACCCAGGCGGAATTCGGGGTCCAAGTCCAGCTCGTTGAGAATGCCTGAGAGCGCGCATATTGATTTGTCAGCCAGAGGGCGTTTGTTTGGGCAGCGGGAGCGTCATTCAGAATTCCGCTTCCTGGACTGATGAAGTATGTGGCGCTCAACGAGTGTTTGTCGCTAATGTGATAATCCACCTTCCCGAGCCCGGAGTAAATCTTATTGGTACTTGTCAATCCGGCGCTGAAGTTATTACCATTCGTCCCGCTTACAACTGGGAAGAGACCTGGGTAATTTGAAAGCGGCGCACAAGTCGTCGGATCCAAACCCGCAAGCTGCGCGCTCAACGGAGCGACGGTTCCTGCGGAAGCCACCGCAGAGCACGCCATCTGAAGGTTGTTCGTCGGAGTCCCGACCCCCGCGGCCGTGATTGGATCAGTTACCAATTGCGTGCTCCCCACCGTGTACCGTTGCGACTCAAAGTTTGCAAAGTAGAAGAATTTGTCTTTCTTAAGCGGCCCGCCGAAGCTGCCGCCAAATTGCTCCAATTCCACTGGCGTTTTCGGCGACCCTGCTGGGTCGAACACGTTGTGCGCATCCAGAGCCGTTTCACGACCAAATGCGAATGCCGTGCCGTGAATTGAGTTGGTTCCAGACTTGATTCCGACGTTCACGACGGCGCCAGGTTTCCATCCGTACTCCGCTCGAGGATTCTCCTCGGTCTTGAATTCATCGATGGCGTCAATGGGGAGTAGAGTCCCGGCATCACCCGAAGCCATCACCGCGTTCATAACGCTTTGGGCCATCCAGGGATCACTGCTGTTTATCCCGTCCACCATGTACACATTGTCGTGGGCGCGCATGCCGTTGGTGCTCTGGGTCCATCCTGAGCCGCCCGGGTAAATCACAACGCCGGGGCGCAGTTCCAGCAGATTCTCAAAGTTCCGGCCATTCAGGGGCAAATCGTTTATGGTCTGATTCTGAATCGTTCCGCCCAATTCGGCATTGGTGGTATTCACCAGAGGAATAGATTCAGTTACTGTGATCGTCTGCGTTTGCTCACCGGGCTGGAGCGTTAGATCAACGCGAATTTCTTGACCGACCTCCAGTACAATGTTCTGGCGTTCGGTAGCCCTAAATCCCCTGAATTCCGCGCGCACCTTATATGAGCCGGGTATCAAGTTGGGAGCGTTGTATGACCCCGATTCGTCCGATATCAGAATCCGGTTTGTTCCCCTTTGCACGTCGAGAACGGTCACGGTGGCGCCGGCGATCACGCCGCCGTTCGAGTCGATTATCGCTCCCACAAGACGGCCTGCGCTGCCTTGCGAGAACGTTGAAAGGCTAAGCAGCAACACCACAAGTGTTCCACCCAATACCTGCAGAGCTTTCTTGATATTTAGCCGTACGGCTGTCTTGCTTACAAATCTTAAGGAATTCATCAGCTCACCCGCATTTCCCCGAAGATTCACTCGAAACGATGCATGGGTTCCCATTTCCCCTCCTATTTTGCGTCAGCAATGCGCCAACGCGCCCAAGGTAATAGATGATCTAGTCTAAATTTCCTGCCCCACGTAGATTCAATAGAGCTCTGGTCCGTTGGCAAATTTTTCACGGCCACTTTCGCCCGTCAGCGTCCACCCCTGGACGACAAATTACGGAACGAATTAGTGAACCTTAGCTCCTGCCAAACAAGATCGTTCTTCACTATTAACTTTGGACGGATTACTGACCTGAAATCATGCCGTCCAACAAGAAAACCTGAACAAAAGAGGAATGCGGCCGATAAGTTGAACACCTACTATGCACGATCGCCAAGTTCTCCGGCCGCACGCACCCTTTGAGAAATCACAACCGTACAACTTTTATATGCCTCGGGAGGCCTCAATCAAAGGGAAAACAACCACGGTATCATCCTATTAGTAACCATCATTTCGGTGTACGTGCTGCAGGCAGGGAAGCTAATCAGGAGAAGCTCGAGATGCGGAAAATGTGGACGATATGCTGAACGAATGCTCAAATCGGGAAGGTTTTGCTTGACCTGTTTCAGGGCCAGTGCTATCAATGCGCAGAACAGGGTGTTGGGAACTCAGTGTTGGGACCTACGATCCTCGTCCCGTATGACGCATTGAATCGCGGTCGTGTCTTCCAGGAGCCGGACCCATGAGCTGCAGTCGTAATTTTAAGATTCAATCATCCAAGGTCGGACAGTAAGCTTTCATTTTGGTTCGCCCAGGTTGGTGTGCATACGGGTAGTTGAGTATAGGATTTAATTTAATCGGACGAACGGCATTTTGGGTGTTTCGGGCTGATTTTACAATCCTCGATCGGAGGCACATATGTGGATCTTGAAGTGCGGGTTTCAAAGAAACGCGTCTCACTTGTTGGCTGTCTGTTCTGCCGTATTGCTGTTCAGTTTGTCGGCGTTCTCCCAAGCCAATAGCGGCCGTATTCTCGGAAGCATCACTGACCAAACCGGCGGCGCCATTACAGGCGCAACAGTGAGTGTCAGGGACATCGAGAGAGGCACAACGCGAACCTTAACCACGGATGACGCCGGAGCTTATAGCGCACCTAGTCTCATCCCGGGCACCTATGTCGTCAAGGTCGAGTTCCAGGGTTTCAAGACCGTCGAGCGTCAGAACGTTGTGTTGGAAGTGGGCAAAGAAGTTCGTGTCGACCTGGCGCTCCAGCCCGGTGAGCAATCCCAAACAATCACTGTGACTGAAGCCATTCCTCTCGTGGATACCACCAACGCCACCCTGGGTGGAACTCTCCAGCCGGGAACAATCAGCGATCTTCCCCTAAATGGCCGGAATTTCATGAACCTCCTGCAATTGCGTCCTGGTGTCACCGTGTATATCGGTGGCGGAGCGTGGACTCAAAGCACCAACGGCCTGCGCCCGGAGCACAACGTCTACATCCTCGACGGTATTACCGCGATGGAACCGTTGGGCTCTCAGAGCACCATCAATTCGGTCAGCCTCGCCGGCGATGCGGCGACGTTGTTGCCCATCGACACGATTCAGGAGTTCGCTACCCAGCAGAATCCCAAAGCAGAATTCGGCTGGAAGCCTGGCTCCATTACCAACGTCGCGCTGAAGTCAGGTACCAACGCTTTCCATGGCACGGCCAACGCGTTTGGCCGCACCGACAAGTTGGATGCAACGAACAATTTCCTCATCGGCCGGAAGCTTCCCGACGGAAGCCCGTTTAAACAGCAGATCGCCCTGGAGAACTTTGGCGCCACTTTCGGCGGGCCCATCAAGAAGGACAAGACTTTCTTTTTCTTGGGTTACGAGAGCCAGCGCTACTCCGTCGGCAACCCAGGCTCCTTCTCCTACCCTTTTGAGAGCACGACGGCCTTTACCGATAATACAAAAACCTACGATAAATCAAACAATGTTGTGGCCGCTTGTAAAAACGCCTTGGCCAATGTTGGAGCAATAAACCTAAGCCCGACCAGCCTGAAGATTGCGGGACTTGACGCGACTTGTGCTCGGACTTCCGGCTATTCCGTCTTCGACTTGGATCCTTCCACGTACGTTCGCGATTCGACTTCGCCCGAACAGGTTTCCGCAAGCCTCAACACCAACTATAGCGTGGACAACGGTCTGGCGAAGGTTGATTTGCACCTCGGCCAGAAGAACACGGTCAACGGCAAGATGTTTATCGGCACGCACAGGGGGTTGGTCGCCAATAGCGCAACCATCGTCCAACCCTACTGGCGGCCGACCGACCAGGCGTGGACGCTTTTTATCGGAGCACAATGGAATTACGTCCCGAACTCCTCGGTAGTCAATACCTTCCGGTTTGGCTCTAACTACTTCCACCAAACATTCAATACTTCGGACTGTACCGGCCAGGCCAACGGACAGCCCAGTTACGGTCTCCCGTTTGGGTTCGGCGGCGCAAACAACGACACAAAACCGAATTGTGGTTTTACGAATGTCACGTTCCAGAGCTTCGATGCTAGTCTGGGGTGCTGCTCCAGCTTCCCCAAGTTCTACGGTCCGGACCACATCAATGAATTCATCGACAACGTTTCGGTCCTGCATGGCAATCACGCCTTCAAATTCGGTGGCGAGATACGCGTCAGCACTCTAGGTGACACCGGCACGTTCAACCGCGGGCGGGGCCAGGTGTCGTTCAGGAACACCGACGGTGATCAGGCGCTGGAAAATTTCATCCGCGGAAATACAGGCACCTCGAGCGGCAACAATGGACAGATATTCATCGGTGAGCCGCGGCGAGCTTTGAATACCAAGGCGTTCGCGGGGTTTTTCCAGGATGATTGGCGCATCAAGCCGAGACTCATGCTGAACCTCGGCGTGCGCTACGAGTACGTCACACCCGTCACTGAAAAATTCGGCAGACTCGCCAACTTCGACCCGGGCTTGGGCCTCCAACAGGAGGGAATCCAGACCTCCAAGTTGTGGAACGGCGATCACAACAATTTCAGCCCGCGTCTGGGCCTGGCGTGGGACGTCCGTGGTAATGGGAAGACCGTGCTGCGGGCAGGCGGGAACCTCATCTACGTGAACCCGGGCTTGTGGAATCAGGTCTTTCAGCAGAACACGAAGGACCCCACCACTGGCCTCAACGGCAATGCAACAGGGTATACGACTTGCACCGGGCCGATCACGGATGCGGACGCGACAAACGATAATTGTTCAGCGGGGGTCGGGAACATCGTGTCCTCCGGCATCGTGCTTAAGCGTGCCAAGCTTATTCCGAATCCGCTTGGGCCCCCAATGATTTGTACCGGCACAGGCTCAACCCCTCAAAATTGCGTATCGGATGTACCCGGCGCCGGACAAGTGAACTGGAACCAGGCACAGACGGTTTACTCCGGCAACATTTATCCTGGATCGATCGATGCCGCCGCCGTCTTCAAGTGCGCCCTCGACAAGCAGTGCACCATTCAGGCAACGGACCAGAACCTTAAGACCGCCTACGTTACCAGCTGGTCCTTGGGATTCCAGCAGCAGATTAACAGCAACCTCTCCATTCAGGCAGACTACGTGGGCAATCATGGCACCAAGCTGGTTGGCATGCAATACACCAATACTCCGGCCTTGGGAGCTGGGTATTGCCGCAACCCCGACGGTAGTTCGTTCACGGCGACCCAGATCGCGGCGGTGGCCGCTCTGATGGTGCAGATCGGTGGATCTGCTTGCCCGGGATCGCTTGGAACAGGCACGGCTGTGAGCTCGGCGGCGATTGAGCTCTCCCGGCCACTCTATGGCAAGTTTCCCTACTACTCGTACATCTACACTGTGTCAAATCCAGACATGTCCAACTACAACGGCGCGCAAATCACATTGACGCAACGGCCAACGCATGGACTCAGCTACACGCTCGGATTCACATTTGCCCATGCCCTGGACATGGCCACCAGTGAACGCGGCGGGCCGACGAACACACCTACGAACTTCCGTTCGGACTACTCGAACAGCGAGTTCGACATCCGCAAACGTTTCACGGCGACGCTCACTTATGCCCTGCCGGGCAGAGATGGCTTCGCTCAGTCATTGAAGGGCTGGAAGGTCACTTCCATTATTACCGCGCAGAGTGCATTGCCCTGGGGTGCCCTCGGCAACGCCTCAATCGACGTCGCTGGGCAAAATGAATTCGTGGATCGGTGGAACTTCTCTGGCGATCCCGCCGACTTCAGTGACTTGGGGAAGGGTTCTGTTCCCTACTGGACGTCCGGGTCCACAATTCCCTCGGGTACCAATCCTCGAACCGGTCAATCTTACGTTGCTGCCGACTTGGCCATTAACAATCCAACTTGCACCGGAGCCGCAGCGAGTATGGTGACACTACAGCGATTCGGATGCTACGTAAGAGGCGGTTCGGTAATGACGCCGCCAGCTTACGGAACATACGGCAACCTAGTCCGTGACTTCTTCCGCGGCAACACGTTTACGAACTGGGACGCCTCTGTAATCAAGGACTGGAAGTTCACCGAGCGGTTCTCGGGCGAGTTCCGCTTGGAGATCTTCAACGTTCTCAACCACACCAATTTCGGCAATCCGCAGTTTAATGGCGGCGGCAATACCGATCCATTCAGCCCATCGAATCCGTTCGGCCGGTCGAACAACACGCCGGACGTGGCAAACAACAACCCGGCACTCGGGAGCGGTGGTCCCCGAGAGTTCCAGTTGGGCTTCAGGCTAAACTTCTAACAGTCGGTAGTTGATTCGGTAGGACGGGGAAAGGGCCGGTCCCCATCCGGGATCGGCCCTTTCGTTTGTGTTGCGGACAGGGAACGATGCGTTTGGTGGAACCCCCGTTCCGCAGTAGTATTTTACTTTTCGAAATCTTCGAAAGCCGCGTTGTCGGTGCAGGCCAGTTCCATGATGTCCCATTCGGGTTTCAATTGGAAGTGTAACTGCGTGATCCAGGGCTTCACGAGTGCCTTCGGGTCTTCCATCGTGATGTCGACCTGCAAGTTGTCACGATCGACGCGCAGGAATCGCTCTACCACGTGCAACTGATCGCTGTGCTGATGCCCGTCCCGGTCGAGCCAGGTCTTTTCATTGAAACCTGCGGTGTCGACAACGAGCGTATCTCCGTCCCACTTACCGATGGAATGGCCCATGTAAGTGGGAGTGATATCGGCAGGGTGCGGGCGTCCGTCGGTGAAGACATGACGCACTGTGTGGTCGTACTCGTAGAGGATTATTATTTCCTTCGGAGTTTGTACGAACTGCAAAGGAAACGGCTGCAAGTAGATTCTCGGTGTGCCGGGAGGCAGGCATGTTCTGAGGACCGGGTCATCAGTGACTTTCAGAGCGTTGCTGCGGGGGCCATTCGAGGGCTTGGCGGCCTCGTACTTCGCCTTCGCCCAGGGGGTCATCTCAGGCGCCTCCAGCGTGTAAGTGCTGCCGAGGAACTTGCGCTGGGCGGGTGTCGCACGCATGTTCCAAACACCCGACAGATCATGCACTGGCGCAGGCGCGGACGCTGACGGCGCCTTTGCCGCTCCCGCCTGCTGCTCCATCTGGGCGCGCAAACCAGAAGAAAATGCCAGCACTGCTGTGCCTGCAAGAATCCAACCCTTGATATGACTCCGCATCCTGACGGCCTCCATATCCATAGTTGATGAAGATAATGACTGATTCACACGAATCTTGCAGAGACGATTCCTAATTCCCACCACCCGTCGAGAGTTCCTCGCCACTGCCCAACACGACTTTCTGAATCCAGATTTCTGGTGAACCGCTCTTCGCGGGATAACCGCTGATCGTGAGCGTGTCGCCGGGCTTGACGGAACTCTTGGTCCAGCCCGCTCTGCTCAGACGGTTCGGGCTAGTCAGCTCCCCCTGCCACTTCTGGAGTTTCCCGCTCTCGTCCTTGCCGTCCATGGCTATCAGAACGTGGGGGTTGATGAATTGAAAATCGCTGACGGCGCCTTTCACGGTGACTGTTTTCGATGTGTCGTAGTTCGCCGTTCCATGATGTGCGAACGCCACGCTTGCGAGCGTCATGAAGCCTACCATCAGAGCAAAAAATGCCATTCGCTTACTCTTCATCCCGAGCCTCCAAAATTCGATTTACAAACCCTTCCAATAAACCTACCAGAGAATTTGCAGAGAGTCACTGATAATATGACGAATTGGAAATGGAAACAGTTGCGGATAAATTTGGATAGTGCCAATAAAGAATAGGAGAAACGGATCATCCCACACCATGAAGAACGTCTGGCATTTGCCACATCTTGCCACTCATGCAGACGGGATGATAGTGTGAGGGCATTATGGGTGTGTTAAACAAAACCAACCTGATGGGAAACTGTGAGGGCGAGGGGAATGCATCTAATTTTCGTTGTCTGCCAGTGGCTCGAACAAACGTCGATCGGCACGGTCATTCGCGAGTCGCTGTGGTTATTTCCTGTAATCGAGACCGTTCATATTGTTGGCATTATTTTGTTAGTGGGGGGGACATCGATTTTGGATTTGCGTCTGATGGGGCTGACATTTCGCGATGAAGCTGTTTCCAAACTGGCCCGGCGGTTTCTGCCCTGGGCCTGGGCCGGCTTCATCATTCAAGTCACCACCGGCCTCCTGATGTTCTCCTCGGAAGCCACGAAGATGTACGTTAACCGGGCGTTCCAGGTCAAAATGTTGTTAATCGTGGCCGCGGGTGTGAATGCGTTGGTTTTTCATTCTCTGGCCTACCAAAGTGTAGGAAAGTGGGATAAGGACCCAGTCGCACCGATGTCTGCACGAGTCGCGGGTCTGATTTCCATTTTGTTCTGGTTCGGCATCGTTGCAATGGGGCGATGGATCGCGTACGTTTAAACAATCCCTTGGAATAGTTTTGGTCCATCAGCCAGACATGTGCGTTTCGAGAATTCGCCCGGCAACACGGGAAGAGAGGAGCTAACGTGGGGAATTTCTTTGCAGGGCTCGAGCACGCGGCGTGGGTGATGAAGATTGCCGAAACGGGTTGGTTGTATGCGACGGTTTCGGTCATCCACTATTTCACTTTGTTCGTGCTGGTCGGAACGATTGTCCTCGTGGATCTGCGCATTCTGGGTGTCGCCGCGCGCAGTCAAACCGTTACTCAATTGGGGGAGACGCTTTTCCCATGGACCTGGACAGCTCTGGGCTTGGCCCTCCTGTCAGGGTTCCTCATGTTTACGACCGACGGTGGGGATTACTATCCGGACCCTGTCTTTCGCGTCAAGATGACTGTGATTCTGCTCGCTCTGATTTCCGCGGTCATCGTCCAGCGAAACTTCCGCAAATGGGGTCAAGCGCCCGTAATATCAACGGGAGCGAAACTTGTGGCTTTCGTTTCGATAGTTCTATGGGTCGGGGCCATTCTTGCCGGAGTAGAGATCGCGGCGATTTCAGGGCTCGGGTAGGCCATTTCTGCAAAGCCCGATGCACGGTCGCTGCAGGAGTGGCGAAACGCGAGTGTTTGTGTCAGCTACAAATCAAGTTGCCGGCCAGGGCGTAGAGCGTAAACGGACGGGAGGTTTAAGCGAATGCATGAATCAATGGTGGCCTTCTGCAAGTGGCTCGAAGGCACGTGGTGGGGTACGGGAGTTCGCACGTCGCTTTGGGCGTACCCGTTTATCCAGTTGATTCATTTTTCCGGATTGTCAGTGTGGCTGGGGACCAACGCTGCCGTGGATATGCGCCTGCTGGGAGTAGGGAAGCAGCGCCAGACGGCCGCAGAACTTTCCGAGGCGCTATTTGCCTGGAATTGGATCGGATTTTGTACAGTTGTGCTTGGCGGATTTCTACTTTTCTCGGCCACGGCGTCGACGTATTTCGCCAACCCTGCGTTCCAAGTCAAGCTGGGGATGCTCGTGCCGACCGCGCTCATCTGGCACATCCTAGTCCAGCAGAAATCGCGCACCTGGGGTCAGACATCAGACACGCCCGCCGTAGCCAAACTCGCCGGCTTGATCGAGTTGCTGCTCTGGATATCCGTCGTCACGGCCGCCGTCGAAATCCCCAACCACTAATATTGATCGGAGCGAACACCGCGAGGTCGAGGCGGCGGGATCACGTACATGGATGAGACATGCGCCCCATGTGACCTATATCATAGGGCGAAGCATCTCCAATCAAGTACTATTGGATGTGTGCACGTAAAAGCTGGAGGTGTTGCATGAGAAGAAACACAATGTGCTTTGTTGTTTTGGCCGCTGGTGTTTTTCTCATCGCAAGCGCGATTTCCGCGCACCACGGCGTGGCGCATTACGACATGAAGAAGACTATTGTCCTTACTGGAACGATAACCGCGTTCGACTGGGGCAATCCCCATTGCCTGGTCCACTTGGACGTTATGGATGATACGGGGAACTTCCGGCATTGGACGCTGGAAATGTCTTCAACATCTGCCATGTCCCGGAGGGGCTGGGTCAAAGCGACCCTTAAGCGGGGAGATCAGGTAATTGTTGAAACTCATCCTGCGCAGAATGGCACTCCCCTGGGGATCACCTCGAGCCCTGACTTCGCTTTGAAGTTCGTCGTCAACGGCAGAGAGGTCACTTCCCGATGAGAGTCAACACCGCAAATGCGAACGGAGCCCTCCGGGCTTGCTTGTTGATGAGGTGCCGGACCAAGGATTTCGTGAGAAACGGAGCCAAGGTCCGATGTGTCGTCTTGCTACTGTCGTTTATGCTGTCTCCCTATTCAGCGTTTGTCATGAGTGCCGACACAGGGGGGAGTATCTCGGGGGCGGTGACGGACCAAACAGGAGCGGTGGTTCCAGACACCACGGTTACAGCCCTAAATCTTGATACTACGGTTCAACAGACCACCAAGACGAATGCCAATGGCTTTTTCTCTTTCACAACCCTGCCCGTGGGGCGCTATGAGATCGAAATTCTTCGCGAGGGTTTCAAGCCATATAAGCGCACCGGTTTGATCATTGATGTAAATGCCGCGCTCAGGGAAGACATAACCCTAACGATGGGCGAACAATCGGAGGAAGTCGTTGTTTCCGATACCGCGGTGCACGTGGAGACCGAGAGTTCTCAGATGGGCGAAGTTGTCACCGGCACGCAAATAACCGCGGTCGCCCTCAACGGACGGAGTTTCACGGATCTCTTAGCGCTTCAGCCGGGAATCGTGCCGATGTCGACACAGCAACCCGACTCCATCATCATGGCGGGCGTTACCGTCGCGATCGCCCCGTCGGGTGTTCTGAACCCCGGCAACCAATCGATCAGCGGCCAGCGGGAAGACGCCAATGGCTTCATGGTGAACGGAGGAGACGTCAAGGAATTGATGAACGGAGGCACCACGATCGTGCCCAATCTGGATTCGATTGGCGAATTCCGTATTCTGACCAACAATTTCGACGCGGAGTACGGCAATTACAGCGGTGGCGTGGTCAACGTGGTGACCAAGTCGGGGACCAATCGGTTCCATGGCAGCGGCTTCGAGTTCCTGCGGAATACCGCACTCGATGCGAAAAACTATTTTTCTCCAGAGCGATCAAAGTTCGATCAGAACCAATTCGGCGGCACGATCGGCGGACCGATCGTGAAGAACAATGTGTTTTTCTTCGGCGACTATCAAGGAACTCGGACGGTTCAGGGCATCGATACCGGGCTGATAGCGGTCCCTTCGCTGGCTGACCAGACGGGCAATCTCATTGATCAGGCCAGCGCGTTTACCACGACGCAGATCGTAAATGGGAATCCAGTTACGGTGCCGACGACGGTAAGCGGGCCCAATCTTGCCACTCTTCTTGAGCAGAGACTCGGTTACGCCGTGAACGCGGGTGAGCGGTACTACTTCCAGAATTGCACTTCGGCCACCTGCGTTTTCCCGGGAGCCATGATTCCAATGAACGCCTGGTCGGCACCAGCCAAGAATCTGCTTCGGTACATTCCTAGTCCCAACGCCGGAGCTTCCGAATTTTCGACGGGTGCGCAGAGCCAGAAGGTACGGGATGACAAGACGAGCTTGCGCGTCGACGGGACCAGCAAGCGCTGGGGCCAACTTTCGGCATATTATTACTTCGATGACTACAAT
>Ga0137382_10000687_pt1 | contig 14198 bp, 7 predicted proteins | sample SagtaG_15_FD_104816 | JGI IMG/M metagenome (GOLD analysis project Ga0137382, IMG submission 104816) | Vadose zone soil microbial communities from Sagehorn Ranch, Mendocino, California, USA - Sage2_R_20_16 metaG | ecosystem: Environmental > Terrestrial > Soil > Vadose zone | place: USA... | reverse complement strand
GAGCATGCCCGCGTACGGCTCCCATTCCTCCAGCACCGACGAGGAGCCGATGGCGGTAATCCGGAGCGGCGCCGTCACGCGATCGAGGCGGAACCCCGGCGCGCGTTCGAGCCACTGCGTGTGCGCCGGGCCCCACGGCCGGCCGCCGTTCATGAGCTCGTCGTCCGCGCCGCCGCGAAACATGAGGTACTGCACGTAGCTGTAATCCACGCCATCGCTCAGGTCGGCGGCCGCGATCGGGTAGGACGAATGCGTCAGGAAGTACAACGCCGCAAAACAGGTGCGGCTGAATCCCTGGAGGCCGATCTTGGTGCGATCGATCAGACCGCGCTGATCGAGCGCGTCGATCGCGCCCTCCAGCATATCCTGGTGGAACGGGCCTTCGTCGGCCGCTACGTCCGACTCCTTGCCCACCACCATTTCCGCGGTTTGCAGCACCACAATTCCGCTGCCCGCCAACGGCTGGGCCGCGTTGCCCGCAGTCACGACGCCCCCGGGAGCGAACTGGGTCGAGTCGTAGCCGTGGGTTTGCAGCACCAGCGGATACCGCCGGCCGGGGACGTAGTCCGGTGGATAGTACAAGCCGCCGGCGAACGTACGCCCCGCCTTGGTAGTCCAGTGAAATGTTTCCGTGCGGCCGAAGCGGTGTCGTTCGAGGAGGCCCGGATTCGGGTCGAAAACGAGGCGCGGGCGCCCGTTGCGCCGGTCCACCGCGACGAGACGCGGCGGCGTGTTGGCGTCCTGTGTCACGAGGAACGACGGGCCGGCGGCGGTCGCGCCGCGCGCGTCGCTGCCCGCGGTGCGCCAGCCGCGCGCGGTCTTCCGGTAGAACACGCGCTGGCTGTCGTCGTTGAGCTCGAACCATGCGGGCCCCTGCGCGAACTCGACGATGCCGGTGCGTGCATTCCAGGATCGGACGATCAACGAATCGCGCCGCACGACCACCGTGATCGCGCCGCTCGCGAGATCGATCTCCGCCACCAGGCGATGGTCCGAGCGCCACGCCGAATCGGGACCCGTCAGGGGCAACAAGGCCCCCGACACCAGCACCGACCGCCCGTCCGGCGCCCACGCGAAATTGCTTTCGCCCTGGAGGATGAGCGGCGCGTCGTAGACGAGGTGCGCGCGCCCACTCGCGAGATCGAGGAGGACGAGCTGGTCGCCCTGCGCGCCGTAGCGATCCGCGAACAGACGGTAGCGAGGATTGCGGTAGGCGCGCCACAGCGCGGGCGGCGTGGTCGGCGCGCAGACGAGCAGGAGCGCCTCGCCCGTGGGACTGATGGGAGGGCCGTACCACGGGTCGAGCCGGCATTCGCGATAGCCCGACGCCGAGTCCGGCAGCGCGAGCGGCGCGTCGCGACCGCGACGCACCATGCGATAGCCATGGGGGGCTCCGGCCCGCCGCCGGGCAGCCCGCCAATCGCCGCCGATCAAGTCGAACGGCAAGACCGATGGGTCGACGGCGAAGCCATGCGCCCGCATCGTGCCGTAATCGCTGGTGTCGGCCCGGCCCTGCTCCTGGTAGATGATCGGATCGCCGCTGGGCGCCATCTGGAACGACGCGACGCCCGCGGCCACGTGCGTGTGCGCCGTCAGGACGCGGGTCGCGACGTCCAGCGTGTAGATCTGGGGCAGTTCGCCCGGGCGTTGGCTGAGAAAGACCACCGTCTGGTTGTCGGCCAGCCACACTACTTGCGAAATGGCGGCGTCGTTGGATGCGGCGGCGAGCGTGACCACGGTATCGACCCGCGGCGCCGGCCCGGCAGCGGCGGTGGCGAAGACCAGCAGCGTGTAATCCACCGTGTTCGTCGCCAGGTTGCCCCGCTGCACAACGACCGCGACACGCCGGCCGTCGGGGGACATCACGTGGAGGTCCTCGCTCGCCCCGTTGTTGGCATCGCTGCCGAAGAGCGTCATACCGATCAAGTCGGCGACGCGTACGGGCGGGGCCTGCGCCGCGACCGTCGCCGTGCCGGCGAGCGTGAGACCGATCAAGATCGCTCGGCGCCGCATGTCAGTGGACCCGCACGCCGGCGATCACGGTGCGACCCACCTGATCGACCGGGAAGGACCCCTGCTCGATGACGATCCGATTGAACAGGTTTTCGCCCCGTGCCCACAATGCCAGCCGGGGTGTGAGGTCGTAGCCGGCACGCACGCCGACACGGTACGCCGCCGGCAGCGTCACCAGGGAGAAGGCGTAATTCGGTACGCCAAGGCGGGGATTGGCAGCCCGGTAGAACGCCACGGGATTGTAGTTGCTCGACGTGCCCACGTACGACACCGCGCCCTCGACATTCAGGCGCCGCGCTCGCTCGCTGAGGGTGAGCGCCCCCAGATGGTGTGGCACGCCCGGTAATGCTTGACCGACAGTAAAGCCCGTCAGATCGTTCGGCCCCAGCGCCTGCACGACACTTTCCGTTTCCGAGTACGTGAGCCGGGCGGTGAGGCCCGCGACGAGAGGCAGCGTGCCTTCCAGCTCCCAGCCGCTGTTCTTGACCCGGGCGACGTTCACGAACTGCTGCTCGAACACGGGGAAGAACGCCACGAAGTTGATGTAGATCAGGTCGCGGGCGATCTGGCGATAGCGGGTCACCGACAGCGACCCCCGGTCGCCCGCGTACAGCTCCACGCCGCCGTCCCACCCAGTCTGGCGCTCGGGAAGGAGGTCGGGCGACGCGAGCTGAATGTAGGTCGGGGCAAACTGAGCCGCCGCCTTGAATCCGGGATCCGCGGGCTTGAGGGCGCTGCCATACTCCGCACGAAGCTTGGTGCGGAACGGACCGAGATCGAGCGCATAGCTCGCCCCGATCCGCGGATTGACCGAGCGTTGATGCCGGTCGTCCGGCAGGGCTGGTCCCTGATCGACGCGCACGCCCGCGGTGACAAAGAGGGCATCCGCCAGGCCGATCCGCGCCTGGCCGAAGAGGCCGGTGTTGTGATCACGACGGCGATCAGCCGAGATCGGGCCGCCGGTCCCGAGACTGCCGAGGTCCGTGGTCGTGCCCTGATCGCTGAAACCATCCTCCTGGTAGTCCCAGTGATCGAAGCCGGTGATCAGGTTCGCCGCCACCCGATCGGACAGCCGGACATCGAGGGCGTTGTTGTAGGCGAACGTCATCCGCGTCGTGTGATCGGAGACCACATAGGTGAAGGAATCGCTGGGCGTGGTGTACGCCGGCTGGCTCAACCAGGTGCCGCCATTCGCCCCGCGATCGAGCCCGACGGTCAGGGTGTGCTGCCACGTGGACCGCGGCGTATAATGCACCGTCGCGCCGAGCGTTTGCTGCGGCAACAACAGCGTCGAGAGGCGTGGCACCACGTCTCCCGGATTCAGGGCCAACGTGCCGTCGAGCATCGCGCCGGCGATCGTCTCGGCGCGCCCAGCGCGCGTGTTCTGCTGGCCGAAGCGGGCCATGACGTCCACGCGCAGCGGACTCGCGGCGGGCTGAATCGACAGCGACGCGTACCCGCTGTACACGTCGCGGCGGTACCCCGGGGTCCACGGTCCCTCGTGTTGATACGCGGCACCGACATTGTAGGAGAGATCGGCTGTGCCGCCCGAGACCGATACGTTGTCGTCGTGGCGGACACCCGTGCCGTACGGACTTTCGAGCGACCCCGCACCCACGGACGCGCTCAGACGCGGGGGCGTGGCCAGGCGGCCTCTCTTGGTGAAGATCTGCATCACGCCGTTGATGGCTTGCGCCCCGTACAACGTCGCTGCCTCGGGGCCGCGGACGATCTCCACGTGATCGATCATCGTGGGATCGATCTCGTTCAAGTACTGGGAGTTCGCGATTTCCACGCCGTCGATGTACGTCTTGAGCGTCGGCACGTCGAACAGCTCGCTCGTGCCGCGGACGTAGACCTGCGCGCCCACGCCCGCGCCGGCCGTCCCGTAGTCGGTGGCGTAGACGCCCGGTATGTCGCCACGAAACAAATCGGTCATCTGCCTGATGCCGCGCTCCTGGATCTGTTCGGCCGAGATGACCGTGATCGGGTTGGGAATCTCCTTCGCGGCGGTGGGCGTGATCGTCCCGGTCACCACCACCGCGTCGAGGGGCGACACGGCCAGGCGCAAAACGACATCGACCGTCACGTCCTGCCCATCCGCCACCGTCACCGGCTGTGTCGCCTTCGCATACCCGATGCGCTGTGCCACCAGTGTGTACGCGCCAGGCGCGACATCGGTGAGTCGATACCGCCCGTCGGCGCCCGTCGCCGTGCGCCGGCTGATGCCGCTGAGCCAGACGGCCGCGCCCTCGACCGGTTGGTGCGTGCCCGCGTCCGTCACCGTGCCGCTGACGGTGCCGGCCGCCAGCACCGCGCCCCGTTTGACGAGCACCACGCTGCCGCCGGGCATCAATACCACGTCCACGCCCGCGTCGAGCAGCATGTCGGTCAAGGCGCCCGCGACCGTGATCTCTTCGGCGCGCAGGTGCACGCGGCTCGCGGCGGGAATCACGCCGTCGGCGTAGACGATCTGCAGTCCCGACACGCGCGCGACTTCCGCCAGCGCGGCGGTCAGCGGCAGTCCGTCCAGTCGCAAGCTCACGCGCCGTCGCAGCGAGGCGACGCTCCCCGCGTCGACCACGACCGGTGCTCTGGTGGGACTCGCGGAGGCGAGGAGGAACAGCGGCTCGCGCGGCTCGATACTTTCCTGCGCGGTCAAGGCGCTCGCGCCGACCAACAGCATGGCGGCGACGAACGACGCCGTCCGGTGCCAACGAGTCATGGCGTACCTCCGAGTGTGATGATCCGGCCGCCTGTTCCCGAGCGGGTGAGCCGAGCGTCGACCGCAAGGGCCAACGCCCGCAGCATTTCGTCCGGCGCGCCGAGTGTGAACTCGGCCGTGATGGACCGAGTCGCCAAGGCGGGCCCGGCGATCCGCACATCGAGGTCATACCACCGTCCGATGGCGCGCAGCACGGCGGGCAGCGGCACGTTCTCGAAATGCAGCCGGCCGTCCGCCCAACCGAGGTAATCGGCGAGCGCGCCCTCGGGCGACATCCCCACCAGGCCACTGGGCGCGAACGTCCCGATCTGACCGGCACGCACGACCACGCCTTCGGCCGCCAGGCGACCGAGCGATACGGCCCCCTCGGCCACCGCCACCGCGACGGTCGAGTCCTCCGCGTAGGCACGCACGTCGAAGCGCGTGCCGATGTCTTCGGCGACCGCGTCTTGGGAATGCACGCGGAACGGGCGCGTCGCGTCGTGCGCGACGCTGAACAGCGCTTCACCGTCGAGGTACACGTCGCGGACACCGTCTCCGAATTGTGCCGGGATGCGGACGTGACTTTGCGGCGCGAGCTGGAGACTGGAGCCGTCGGGGAGCTGCAGGGTGATACGCTGCCCGCGCGCGGTGGCGTACTCGCGCATCGGCGGGGCGCGGCGCGATCCGCGCATGACGGCCACGACCCCGCCGGCGAGCAGCACCAGGACGGCGGCCGCCGCGAGGGCAGGACGCCAGCGGCGCGGCTCGCGTTGCCAGTAGGCGCCGTGACCGAAGCCGGGACGACGGATGTGCCGCCACATCGCCTCGACGTCCCAGGTCCGCGGCGGGCGGCGCGCGGTCCAGATGGCGCGCAGCTGCTCGAGGCGTGCCCGGTGCGCGGGGCTCGCCGCCGACCATGCGTCGATGTCGCGGGCTTCGGCCGAAGAGCACTCGCCCGCCAGATAGCGCGCGAGCAATAGGTCGGAAGGGGTGTCCATGCCCCAACGACACCGCAGGCCTGGGAGACCCCTAAGACAACCAGTCGCTGAGCTTGGCGCGCAGGAGAGTCAGGGCCCGTCCGACGTGGATCTCGACGGTTTTCGGGGCGATCCCCAGCACCGCCGCGGCTTCCGCGTAGCTCAGCTGCTGGTCTCGCGTGAGAATGAAGACGTCGCGGCAGCGAGGCGGCAGGGTCTCCACCGCTCGAGCCACGGCCTGCGCCAGTGCATTCGCGTGCAGGTCGTCTTCGGGAGGAACCGGACGGGCGCCGCTGGCCCGCGCCTGCCCTACGTGCAGCAGACGGCGCAGGAACGCCGTCTCGATGCGCTTGCCGCGCAGATGATTGAGCGCGCGGTTGCGCGTCGCGCCAAACAGGTACGCCTGCACGCTGCGCGGCCGCTCGAGGGTGTCCCGCCGCTCCCACAGCCGCGCGAACAGGTCCTGCACGATCTCCTGGGCGAGCGACTCGGATTCGAGATAGGAGTAGGCGAAGTCGCACAGCGGCGCGGCATACGCGCGGAACAATGCCTCGAACGCCGGCTCGTCGCCGGTGCGGAGACCATCGAACCACTCGAGCTCGCGCGCGTGGCGGGAGGCGTCGGCGGGAACGCCGGAATCACGAAGGGGGCCAAAAGCAAACACGGCGCGCTAAGCTACGGCGCGCCGTGTTTTCCGTCCATCTACAGAGTTACCCTGTCAGCCGCACTCCGAAAACCCGCACACGTGGCACTTGGCGCAGCCCTCGACGAAGGCGAGCTGCGACCCGCAATCGGGGCAGGCGCCGATGAAATCCTGCGCTTCCCCGCCCGAGCGCAACAGCGCGTCGCCCGCGGAGCCGGCGACGATTTCGCGCGACGGCACGGCCGGCGCCTGGTTGCCGAGCAGGTCCTGTTGGATGCCCTGCTTCTCCTGCAGCCACTTTTCGATCGCGATGCCGATGGCGTCGGGGACCGACATGACCTTGTTAGGCCCCAAGCCCACCACGCGATCCGACGAGATGCCGCGCAGCTGGCGGTGAATTTCCTTCAGGGGAATGCCGGAGCGCAGCGCCAGCGAGATCAGCCGGCCCATCGCTTCGACGTCCGCCATGAGGGCGCCGCCCGCCTTGCCGAGCGAGATGAAGACCTCGAACGGCTGGTTCTTGTCGTCTTCGGTGATGTTCACATACATCGTACCCAGCGGCGTTTCGACGCGGCGCGTGGCGCCCTTGAGGAGATCGGGCCGCGAGCGCTTGGCACGCCGCTGCAGGTTCTCCGCCTCGACGTCGTGCAGCTGGCGGCGCGTGCGCTCCAGCTCGGCTTCCAGCTCGGCCACGCGCCCCAGCGCGTCGGCCTGCGCCGGAGCGGTCGCGGGCGCGGCTTTCTTGGCGGTGGAGCCGGTCGACAGCACCTTGCCTTCGCGCGCGCCGTCGCGGTACACCGTGACGCCCTTGCACTTGAGCTGGAAGGCGAGCCGGTAGATCTGCTCGACGTCGTCCTCGCTCGCCGCGTTCGGGAAATTACAGGTTTTGGAGATCGCCGAATCGGTGAACTCCTGGAACGCCGCCTGCATCCGGATGTGCCACTCGGGCGTCACGTCGTGCGCGGTGACGAACACGCGCTGCCACCGGGCCGGCACTTCGTCGAAATGGATGTGACCAGACTCGGCGATGCGCTGCACCAGGGCGTCGGAGTACCAGCCTTCTTGCCGCGCCACGGCCACGAACGCCTCGTTCACGTCGGGCATCAGCACGCCCGCCTGGTTGCGCATGAAGGCGATGGCGAACAGCGGCTCGATCCCCGAGCTGCAGCCCGAGATGATCGAGATCGTGCCGGTGGGCGCCACGGTCGTGAGGTTGCAGTTGCGCATTTTCCGCATCGGCCGGATGCGCTGGCCCTGCGCGTCCTTGGCGCAGGTTTTGTCGGGGCCCCAGATCGAGCGCTCCCACTCGGGGAAGGCGCCGCGCTGCTTGGCGAGCTTTTCCGAGGCGACCTTGGACTCCTCGTCCACGAACGCCATCAGCTGGCGACCCAGCACCACGCCCTCTTCCGAGTTGTACGGCACGCCGAGCTGCACCAGCAGGTCGGCCCAGCCCATGATCCCCAGGCCGATGCGGCGGATGCGCTTCGCCAGGTCGTCGATTTCCGACAACGGATACTTGTTGGCGTCGATGACGTTGTCGAGGAAGTGCGTGCAGAGGTGCACCACGGTGCGCAACCGGTCCCAGTCGACGGCGCCGTCCTTCACGAACAGGCCGACGTTGATCGAGCCGAGGTTGCACACGTCGTACGCGAGCAGCGGCTGCTCGCCGCAGGGGTTGGTCGCCTCGTAGTCGCCCAGCGCCGGCACCGGGTTGTAGTGATTCGCCTGGTCGATGAAGAACACGCCCGGCTCGCCCGTCTTCCACGCCCCGTGCACGATCTTCTTGAACACCTCACGCGCGTCGAGCTGCCCCACGACCTTCTTGGTGCGGGGGTGGATCAGGTCGTAGCTCTTACCCTGCCCCAGCGCCGCCATGAACGCGTCGGTGACGGCGACCGAGATGTTGAAGTTCGTCACCTGCGTGAGGTCGTCCTTGCAGGTGATGAACTCCAGGATGTCGGGGTGATCCACGCGCAGGATGCCCATGTTGGCGCCGCGGCGCGTGCCGCCCTGCTTCACGACGTCGGTGGAGGCATCGTACAGCTTCATGAAGGACACCGGTCCCGACGCCACGCCCATAGTGGAGCGCACGACGTCGTTCTGCGGCCGCAGGCGCGAGAACGCGAACCCGGTGCCGCCGCCCGACTGGTGTACCAGCGCCATGGCGCGCAGCGTGTCGTAGATGCCGCTCTTCCCATTGGAGAGGGCATCGTCCACCGGCAACACGAAACACGCCGAGAGCTGCCCCAGCGGCCGGCCGGCGTTCATCAGGGTGGGCGAATTGGGCATCCATACCCGGGTGGCCATCAAATCGAAAAAGGTCTCCGCCAGAGCCTCGACCGCCTTATCCGACGCCCCGTAGGTCTTGTCCGGGGCGGCGATGGTCCGGGCCACCCGCCAGAACAGATCCTCGGGGGCCTCGACGGGCTTGCCGTCTTCCCCCTTCACGAGGTAGCGGCGCTCGAGCACGGTGAGCGCGTTGGCGCTCAAGTCGAGTTTTTTGGCGGAAGCAGTCATCCTGGCTCGTCCCTCACGGTGAGAGCGGTTCGCGGTTGCTCAGTGCTCGAGAAGACTGCCTGAAGTAGTCCCAACTACTCGCAGACCAGCATTCGAAGCGCGGAGGGTCAAGGTAGAAAGTTGTGGGCGGTACGGCAAGACGCGAGCGAACCCGCGCCGGTACGACGTTCCCCGCAATTCACATCACAAACTTGGCTTCGCCAACGGAAACCGTCCGCTGCGGTGCCGCGCGGCCTCTGCGACATAGTGCTCCCACGTGGAGCGGATCCGCGCCGCCAGCGCCGGGTCCACGGCCCGGGCCACGCGCGCCGGCACACCCACCGCCAGGGACCCCGGCGGCACCTTCATCCCCTCAGGCACGACGGCCCCCGCGGCCACGACGCTGCCCTTGCCGATCCGTACCCCGTTGAGCAGCACGCTCCCCATGCCGATCAGACATTCATCTTCGATGGTGCAGCCGTGGATGATGGCCCGGTGGCCCACGCCCACCCGGGCGCCGATCAGGGCGGGTTTCCCCTCGTCCACATGAACAATGACGCCGTCCTGAAGGTTCGTGGCTTCGCCCACCACAATGGGCGCCATATCGCCCCGCAGCACGGCCTGGTACCACACGCTGGAGCGCGGGCCCAGCGTGACGTCACCCAGGACGGCGGCCGTCGGGGCGATGAACGCCGTCGGATCGATGTTGATTACTGTCTCGTCGGCTGGAACGGCCACTGCACCCACGCGTCCACGGGGTCGCCGTTCTTCTGCGCGGGATTCCACCGGATGAGCTTGGCCAGGTCCAGCGCCTGCTGATTGAAGGTCTCGACGTTCGACCCCGAAAACACGCGCGACTCCATCGTTTCGCCGTCCTTGGAGACGTGCACCAGCAGAATGACCTGGCGCGGGAAGATCGGCGCGTCGGCGGGGACCGGAATGAAGGTCGGCGTGAGCGGCACCGGGCGCGTGTCCCAGCACATGCTGTTCTGGTTGTACGCGGGCCCGTACTGGCCGCACGGATCGCCGCGGCTCGTATTGTCGCTTTCCTCCATCGCCACCTGGATCGTGGTGGCGAGACCCGCGACGATGGTGAACGGCCGCTCGAACGCGGCGTAGCCGGGCGCGGTGATGTTCAACCGGTAGCTCCCCGCTTGCAGCTCAGGCTGCGCGCTGTGGGTGGGCTGACCGTTGACGCTCACGCGGGCGCCGCGCGGCAAGCCCTGCAGCACGAGCTTGCCGGGTGTGCCGGGCGGCACGGTGACGTGGGGCGTGGTGTCGGGCGCCGCGGCGGAGTCGGCCGCCGTGGTGTCGCCGCTCGCCAGCAGCGCCGAGTCCCGCGCCCGTGACGCCGAATCGGCGGGCGGCTTGGCGCCGCCGCCGGCGAACACCCAGCCCTTCTTCATCGCGAAGTAGCCGCCGCCGCCCAGGATCACGCCGACCAGCAGCAGCCAGGTGGCGATCGCCCCCACCACCGAGCGCTTGTGACCCCCGCCCGCTCCGCCGACGCTGACCCGCGGCAGCGGAGTTGTGGCCGCGGTGGCCACGCGCGGGATGCCCGAGAGCGACGGCAGGGCGCGCGTGGCGGCGGTCGAGATCGACTGCTGCAGCGGCGCGAAGGCGCCGCCCTCCACGGCCGTGACCATCTCGTCGGCCGACTGGAAGCGGTCGTCGGGCGACTTGGCCATCATCTTGCGGACGATCTGGAACAGCTCGCGCTTCTCAGGAGAGTCGAGCGGCGGTGTGGGCAGCTCCTCCATGATGTGCTTGTAGCCGATCGAGAACGAATCTTCGCCGTCGAACGGCACGGCGCCGGTGAGGCATTGATAGGCCACGACGCCGAGGGAGTAGAGGTCGCTGCGGCCGTCGAGCGCCTGGGCGCGGGCCTGCTCCGGGCTCATGTAGTGGGGCGTGCCGATGGACATGCCCGTCCCGGTGAGCTTGCCACCTGAGGCGGCCTTGGCGATGCCGAAGTCGGTGACCACGGCCTGGCCGTGCTCGTCGAACATGATGTTGTCGGGCTTGATGTCGCGATGGACGATGCCGCTCTTATGGGCGTAGCCCAGGGCGCGGCCCACCTGCGACAGCACGACGCGGATTTCCCCCGGCGGCATGGCGCCGCGGCCCGCGAGAATCGCGGACAGCGGCTTGCCGCGCAGGAACTTCATCACGAAGTAAATGACGCGGTTCGACTTGCCGACGCGGTAGATCGGGATGATGCTGGGGTGCTCGAGCTTGGCCGACGTGCGCGCCTCGCGCTGGAACCGCTCGACGAATTCCTTGTCGAACGCGAGCGAGAACGGCAGGACCTTGATGGCCACTTCGCGCTCGAGCTGCCGCTCGCGCGCCTTGAATACGATCGCCATGCCGCCGCGGCCCAGCTCGTCGAGGATGTCGTACTCCTCTTTGAGCTGTTCCCGCACCATGTCGATTTCCGTCATCTCCGGGTTCTGCTCCCGGATGGCACTGATCGGCGTCGTCGCCGTCAGGTCCAGGCCGCAGGACCGGCAGAATTTGGCGGTATCGATGTTCTGGGTGCCACAGCGGGAGCAGTACATAGGCGTCCGGGAGGGACGCGGAAACTTACGGGTCGCAGGCGAGCAGTGTCAACCGACTAGCGCCCCGTAATTTGGAAGCGCTGCGTGCGCGTGATGACGCGCGGACCGGCCGTGACCGTGAGACTCAGGAGGTAACGCCCGCGGGGCGCGTCGCGCAGGTCGAGACCGCGATGCACGCGCGTGATCGGACCGTCGGCCGGCTCGGCGAACTCGAGCACCACGGGCGCGCGCCGCGCGCCGAACAGTCCCTTGATCGCCCCGAACAACGAGCGCCCGCCCTCTTTTTCGAGCCGCACCACCGTGTGCATCGCCGCGCCGCGCTCCATGCCGTAGACCTCGTAGTACAGCTCCGCGGCGCTGCCCTGCGGGAAGCGGCCCAACGGGTTCAGCAGCACGGTGTCGCCCGCGGCGGTCCAGACGAGCCCCGCGCCTCGCCGCCCCAACACCAGATCGCTCGCCGCCACAGTGGACCCGTCGAGCCGCTCCGCGGTGATCGAGTCGCCCAGGACCACGTCGCCACCCGCGCTGTCGGGTGTGTTCACGAGCAGCCGATAGCGGTAGTCGCCGGGCGGCACGGGCACCGCCAGCTGGCCGGTGAGATAGGCGCCGCCGCCCAGGGGCGCAGGGGCGCGGAACAGGCGCGACGTGTCGACGCGGGCCACCAGCCGATCGCTGGTGTCCGAGACCAGCAGCCGGAAGTGCAGCGGGTACATCACGCCGCCGCCGGGCGCCGGGCGGCTGGTCAGACGGCTCGCCGGCACCGCGAAGACCACGTGCAGCGCCTGGCCCGAGCCCGTGCCGTCGCCCGCCACGAAATCGCGCGTGACCAGATCGAGCGACGCGTCGAAGCGCTGGCGATAGGTGTCGGTGGTGGTGCCGATCGCGATGCTGTGCTGGCCCAGGCGCCGCTCCTCGGCGAGCGCACTGCCCTGTGCCACGGTGCCGTGGCTGATGCGCGCGTACAGCGGCCCGAACTGATCGCGCGACGAATACAGATCGGACACCGATCCGAACACGCCGCTCGGCGCCACCACGCCACCGGCGAAGCCGAACACGTCCACCAGGCTCTCCACCAGCTTGTAGTCCTGGTCGTGTTCGCGGGCCACGAAGTGGAATACCAGATCGCCGTCACCCCGCAGGTACAGCCAGCTCTCGTTCGGCTCGATCCCCGGCTTGGCGTAGAAGGCGCGGCGATCGGGCTCGCCGTGCCGCAAATAGATCAGGCCGCGGTCATCGAATTCGCGCTGGGTGGTGCGATAGACGTCGGTGATGTCGTAGTGCCGGTGCCGCGTCGCCAGGCGGAAATTCTGGTGCACGTAGAACCAGCGGCGGTAGTGCTCGGCGAGCCGCTCGCCGGCATCGCGCGCGTCGGCGGCGTCGCGGCGGTCCCAGAACCGCTCCAGCCAGACCACGCGGTGCTCGCCGGTCGCGACCGTGTCGTAGGCCGCGAGGTCGGCGGGGCTCGCCACCCAGCTCAGGTCGTCGCGGTAGGCGCCGCGGGCCTCGTCGCTCCGCGCCGCGCGGGCGCCGGCGTAGTACCAGCGCGCGCCGGCGGCCGAGCGGCCGCCTTTGTAGGCGCTGCGCGCCAGCTCGAGGTAGCCGACACCGGAATCACCGCCGAGCGCGAGGTACGACTGGAAGCCCGCGACAGCGGAGTCGACGTCGCCCACGGCGCGCTCCACGCGCCCGCGCATCAACTGGAGAATGGGCCGAGCGCCGGCGGGCGAGGCAGCCGCCTGCCGCACGGCGGCGAGCGCCACGTCGAGCCGCGGTCCCACACGCTGCGACAGCGCCGTCGTGGCGAGGTCCACCGTGGCCTGCGCGAATGACGGATCGGCCAACGCCGCGTGCGCGAACGCGTCCGCCGCCTTGGTGAGATAATCCTTGTGGAGCCACTGCTGAATGTTCTCGACGATGAGGCTGGGATTCTCGCCCACCGCGAGCTCGGCGGTGCCGAGGCCGTACCAGGGATACGGCCACTCCGGCTGCAGCTCGCTCGCCCACTGGAACTCGCCCGCCGCGTCGTCGAAGTGCGATTTGGCGTTGCTCAGCTCTCCCAGCCGGACCGCGATGAACCCGAGCCGCAGGTGCAGCAGCGGGTTGTCGCGATCCAGTTTGGCGCGGGCGATGGTCGCCTGCTCGAGGCGGTGCAGCGCCAACGAGTCACCCACGCCGCCGAGCGAGTCGCGCAGCCGCTCGAGGGCGGCGCGATCGGCCGGCGCCTGGGCGGCCAGGCGGACGGTGAGTATGAAGAAGAAAGAGCCAACGGTCGCGACGCGCATCTCTTCCATTATACGCCGCGCGACGCGGGGCGTTCGTCAGAAATCCGAGGAGAATCCGAGATATGCCTGCAACCGCCGCCTGCCGCCGCCCGGCAGCGGCGCGAGCGGCTCCGCTGCGCCCAGGCGCAGGCGCAGCGGGAAATCGTAATTGATGTTGACGTCGGTCACGAGCTCCGCGCCGGCCGAGTACAGGTGCGTGAGACGCGGCTGCGCGCCCGGGTCCCAGGCGTCGCCCGCGTCGCCGAACAGCGACAGCGACACCTTGTCGGCCCCCAGCGGCAGATGGCCCACGCCCCGGCCGATGAGCGCCAGCGGCATCCGATACTCGACGCTCGCGGTGACCGCGCGCCGGCCACGCAGCGTGCCGCTCGCGTACCCGCGCACCGGGAAGGCCCGTGCCGTCCCCAAGGTCTGGCCAAATCCCAACGCGAGTGTGCCCGACGATACGCCGCCCACGCCCAGCGTCTTCGTGATCGGCCCGGCCGTGGCGCCGGCGGCAAGCCGCAACGCCAGCACCGAGTG
>Ga0137382_10000684_pt1 | contig 14222 bp, 10 predicted proteins | sample SagtaG_15_FD_104816 | JGI IMG/M metagenome (GOLD analysis project Ga0137382, IMG submission 104816) | Vadose zone soil microbial communities from Sagehorn Ranch, Mendocino, California, USA - Sage2_R_20_16 metaG | ecosystem: Environmental > Terrestrial > Soil > Vadose zone | place: USA... | reverse complement strand
TTTACTGGAAGAAGTCAGCCGCTTGCTCAACGCTTATGCGTCTGCCATTCTGGCTTCTGAATCCTGACTGCTGACTTCCATATCCCGCAGGGATATCAAGGGCGAAGCCCTTGCCTAGTTAGTTTCTCGGGTTCCCTATCTCGACACGGCCACGGGTTGCCGGGCTTCCTTTGCTTCTGTGCTGCCCGTAGCGGTGAGGTCCTGCGCGCCAAAGCCAATGCCAATTTTTTTGAGGAATGCGGTGGGGGGCTCGCCGCCGGCGAAGATCCAGACGTAATCGTTCGGGATTTCTTCGAGCTTGCCGTTGACATCGATGACCACGGAATCTTTCTTAAATTCCACGGGATTGGAATTGAAGACAACTTTGACCTTGCCCTTGCGGATGGATTCCTGGATGCGCTGAGCATTGCGCTCCTTGATGCGGCTGAAGCCTTCCTTGCGGTAGGAAAGCGTGACCTCGTTGCCCACCTGGTGGCCGAGACCCATGGCAGCCTCGATGGCGCTGTCTCCGCCGCCCACCACTAAGATTTTCTTATGCACGTAATGGTCGGCTTCGATCAACCGGTACATCACCTTGGGAAGATCTTCTCCCTTTACGCCGAGTTTCCGCGGGCTGCCGCTCTTGCCGAGCGCCAGCACCACGTTGCGCGCGCGATACTTGGCTTTGGGGGTCGAGACCGTGAAGATGCCGTCTTGCTCCTTCTTGCAATCTTCGACTTTTTCACCCAGGCGAACCTTGAAATCGGCACGTTCGCCGACTTTCTTCCAGAAAGCTATCAAGTCCTCTTTGGACAGTTCGGTCTTCTTGAATTTTCCATAAGTGGGGAATTCAACCGGGCTGGTCATTACCAGTTTCTGTCGCGGGTACTTCGCGACCGTGCCGCCAACTTCGCCTTCATCGATGGTAATGTAGTTGAGTTTTTTCTCGATGGCGCGCAACGAGGCGCTGATGCCCGCCGGGCCCGCACCGACGATCAGGACATCGTAGATACCGGGTGATGGCCTCGGCGCTCCGCGGGAAGCAGCCCTCTTGACAATGGTGTCGATGCAATCGCGGCCCTGATTGACGGCATTTTTGATCAGCGCCAGACCACCCAGCTCGCCGACAATGAACATATTCTTGATGCTGGTTTCGCATTCGGGCGTCAGATAGGGCATGTCTGCGCCCATGCTGGGACTGGCCAGAACCATGGTGATGGCGCCCACCGGACAAACTTCGGCGCAGAGGCTATGACCGATGCATTTATATCCGTAAACGATGACGGCCTTGCCGCCAAGCATGGCCAGCACATCGCCTTCCGGGCAAACCATGGTGCAGGCCGCGCAGCCGATGCAGTAGTTGGCGTCAATGTGCGGATGTTGTGATTGTGGTCCTTGCGAGAAGAGCTTCCCCTTCTCCGCCGCTTCGCGGGCCTTGGCCGCGATTTGCTTCTGCTTCCGGAGATAATTCAGCACGAACAGAAGAATGATGCCGGCGGCAATCAAGAATGCGAAGGTATTGTCCATGGCGTCAACGGCGCTCGGGATTCGTCGCGGAGCTCTTGGAAGCGGGCTGCTCGGAATCGAGCGGGGGATGAGGGCGAGCCCCCGGTGCGGGGCTAGCCACGGGATTTAAGATGTCGCTGAACTTCGGGAACGCGCCCGAATGGACGTCGGGATTCGTATGCGGATTCTGATTTGGGTCGGGGTGCTGAATCATGCCGCCGAGAGGCTGCGTTTTCAGCACGACCCAAGAGCCTTCTCGTTTCTCAAGGTTGTAAGCGACTTGCATGCCGGCGCCGGGCGCCCCACCCGTCTTTGGTCGAAACTCAACTTCCGCATGAGCTTGGTTCCTGTTGATAGAAAGGCTGCGAACATTCATGTCCATGGCGCTCATATTCAAAGTGCCGATGGCATTCAGGTGTTGCATGATGCCGGAGCGGATGGCCGCGCTGTCGCTCGACTGCCTGCTGCACGCGCCCGGGCCGAGAAGCCCACCGGCCAGTAGCAGGACTAAAACTAGGCGTTTCATGCTTTTCATGCTAGTGTCCTCTTCCACTCCACGAGCGGCTTCTGAGGTTTTTGGAGGCCGCTTTCGTGGGCCAAGCCTTCCCCTTTTCTTTCTTAGATTCTATAGCCCATGTAGAGGGCCAGGCCGATGTGGATAATGGCCAGAATCGCGAAAGCATAGCTGAAAGGCCGATGGATCACGTGCCAAAGCTGAAAGATGCGCTGCGTGCGGCTGAGGAAGGCAATGCTTTTGGCCAGCTTGGCCTCGGTTTTGGCGATGCGCAGGGCGCGCTCGAGCCCAGGGTTACGAGTGGGCAGGAAGCCAAATAAAGAGAACAGCCATGGGCCAAACCCCGCTTGCCGCAGGCGGACCCAGGAGGTCCTGAAAGGGCGTCTGAAATCAATCAAGACCATGGAAATCAAGGAAGCGACCGCCGGAGTCCTGGCAACCTCGGCCGCAGACGGCAGTTGGTACAGCGCGTCTACGGCAAAGCCAAACGTTGCTCGCTGTTCGGCAAGCTCTTTTCTCAGGGCAGCTTCCCTCTCTTGCATTTCTTTCATGGAAAGTTCCGCGGCATTCAAGTTGCGCGGAATTTGCGCATAGAGGTAGCGGCCGACAAAACCGCTCAGGGTCACCATCAGCATGCTCCAGAAGGCCATTCCGGCGATGTTGCCGAATTTGAACGACGAATGAAAGGCAATGATGATGGGAGCGGTGGTGCCGAGTACGATGTGGAAATCCAGCCAGTGGCGGGAATTCCCCTGCCTTCCGAGCCAGCCCCATTTTTTGCGGAGCGGATAGAGGTAAATCAGAAAGAACATCAACACGCCCAACATGCCGAGCCGGATGCCGATGGTCCCGCTGGGGCGCAAGATCTCATGCTTTGGCGAGAAAGGCCGCTCGGTGGCGCCGAGCGTGTAATAGTTGTAGCCGTAACCGGCGATGACCAGCACGACGGCCACGGCCAGCATCCACGCGAGGAACAATCGCGTGCGATGACCGTTCTCCGCATCGTCTCGTGTCATAACAGCACTGCGAACGCTTGCAGAAGCGCTCATGGTTTGGCCTCCAAATCCTCCACGCGGATGGTCGCGCGGAATCTCTTGTAACCGGTAAAACGGTGAATATTGCGCCAGTGCTGCCGCGGCGTTTCGACGTCGATGACAGCGGAAATGGGCATCCAATACGATTCATCGGGATCGTGGAAACGCACCAGGGCATAGTGGATTTCGCTGCGCATGCCCGTGAGTCCGAGGTCGCCGAGACCGGAATCGAGCGTGGCCACCATCTTCTCGACCGCTCCGCTCTCGGGCTCGATCCAAAGGCTTCCTGAAAGGGGAAGGGGATAATTGTGGCCCCGCAGTTGCAGCGCCGCCGGGGAGGCGGCTCCCGGGACAGCCTTGAAATTGATCTTATCGTAGGTCACGCCATCCACGCTTTCCTGGCCCGCGGGATCGAAGGTATAACTCGACTCATAGGTTGGGTGCATGACGAGCAGCATGGCGGTGAAACCGTTGGTGATCAGCAGCGTGCGCGAGGAGTCACGGAACGCCGTTTTGCGGGTGTCACGGGATTCCACCAGTTTCAGCGATCCACTGTTGGGGTTCGACTGGAGTTGATAATCGAAGATGGAGTCCTCGCGGTAGTCGACCTTGCCGTTTTTCCCCACCAGGCCCTGGGAAACATTTTCTGTGCAGACCACGTTGGTGGCCTGCTCGAAGAATTTGTCGACCGACTGACGCGCCCGCTCGAAGGCCTGCATCTCCGGCGAAACGGGCTTCACCGCGGGAGCCGCCGGTGGCTCGGAAGCAGAAGCCTGAGCATAGGCGGCCGGGCACATGAAGACGATGGCGACGAGGGCCAACGGGTAAAGCATTGGCGTGCTTCGGCAAAAGCACGGAAAGCATCCCGGCATCGTTCCCGCGCGGAAGTCCCTCATTTGCGGAAACCTCCCAGGCGGTAGCCAAAAATGGTGGACCACTGCGTGTAGTTCAGGGCCGCGCCGCTGTACCAGCCGAAATTGCCTTCCACGAAATAGCGCGGGCCTAGGTTGAAATCGACCACACTGTTGACGAAGTTGGAGTTCGAGTTGTTCGACAGGGCGGTATGGAAAATCTGGTGGCCGCCATAGACTTGCACACGAAAAGAGTCGCTGAAATTCTTGGAAAGGGAGACCGATTGGTATGTGCCGCTGCCAAAGTCGCTATTGAACTTCGAATAGTGCAGGTCCAAAAGCAGACCGGTTTTCCACACCTGGCCGAGAGAGAGGCCATAAGCCTGGTTCCACGAATTCTTCTTATCGGTGGTTGTTCTGCTCTTTCCCAGGCTGGCGAACAAGCCGATACGTTTGGGCAAGGCGAACCTCACATCGCCGCTCCAACCCTGAAACAGATACAGATCGAGCAAACCGGTTCCCAGCAAACGCGGATCAAAGGTCGGCAGCGTTTTGAAGTAGTTGTGATTTACGCCAAATCCAAAGAATTTCACTGGCTGGAAGTGCAGCGTCGAAAAGCTTTGTGAAACTTGCGTGGGGTTGCTACCGCCATTCACCAGCGGAGACGTGCGGGCAGCATCGGCCTGGAGCGAATTGTAGAACGAAACGTATTGCTTCCACGACCAGGTGTTTTCGAAGAAGGCAAATTGCCGCGCCACTTTCCATTGGATGCTCGTCAATGCCACGCCGACCGTACTGTACAGACGCAAATGGTCGAAGCTGCCATATTCAACGTTTACCAGAGCTCCGGCAATATGCTGGTTGGGGTTATAACTCCAGGAGGAAGGGTCGGGAGTGGAGCCGCCAAAGAATCCCACGGTAACCTTCTTGGTGATCTTCCTGCCGAAATAGCCGCCGTCAATCGTGCTCAGGCTCGGCGCCCAGGGAACGAACAATCGACCCACTCCCAAGGTCACCGGCGAATAGGGGTTCTGGTAAGTAAAACCGATGCGATAGGTGCGGTTGATTAAATCCGTCAGAGTCTGGGAAGCAGCGCCCGGAACGTTCGTGCTGCTCATCCCAAAGTTGCCGCGCCAGGAACCGATGAAATTCCAATACGTCCCGCCGATATTGTGCATGTCGGCGTCAATCACCAGCCCAATCTGGCGGGAAGTGAAGCCGCCCGATTCACTGGTGGCGCCGTAGTTGAATCCGATTCGCCCGCGGAAGCGCTCCATGGGCGTCAGGCGAGTCACCTGCGTCTCTTTGGCTACACGGGCTTCTTCGTCCAGAGGGTCGCCGTAAGTAAACGTCAAGAGGATAGGATAGCTATTCTGGTCGGCGGCCTGTTCCGAGTTCCGGCGAGTCTCAACGCTTTCCGGGGTAAGGAACGCCGCTTGCCCCACCTTTAATTCACCTTTGGCCTCCACCACGTCGCAAACCGCAGATGAATCGGAGACGGTAGAAACCACCAGTTCGGCCACGTGCGGGTAGCCGCGATATTGAAGCCCTTCGGCAATCATTCCGTCCGGGGGAGCTTCCACGACCGAAAGCTTCATGCCCTCTTCGAGATCCGCATTGCGGCCGGCCTCGATGTACACCGAGCCTTCGCTGACATACTTCACCCGGAACACGGTGGGTTTATCGCTTGGCCGCGTAGAGGGCTTGGCAGGAGCAGGCATGGCCCCCTCGGGAGCCTGTGCGTCGACCCTGGCCGGCCATCCGGCCGTAAGGCAAAATCCCAGAACTAGCATGGCTACGCGGGGCAAGATACCCATGGCGACGAGCCCTGCTTTCGTCAAACCTGACACGTACTCTCTTCCCCCAGTAATTGAGTCTGTTTACTGCCCCGCTGCTTGTTCTTCTCACGACATCACTGCCGAAGCCCTCCGGAGCGACGGCCCGGGTACTACGTCAGCCCTTGTGGCAGTCGTAGCACCTCGTCGGCGGATTGTACCAGCACGCAGGTGAGGGCGAGCAAACGTTAGGATGCGACATTCCGGGTCGGTGCGCATTCGGCTGCGTATGGCAATTCTCACAAGAGAACTTTTTGTAGTCGGTCGCAACGGTGTGGCAATCACTGCACACCGATCCGTTGTGCGGAATCCGGAAAAAGGTATGGTTGAAAACCGCGCCCATCCAAGCCGTGGTCGCATAGGTAGTGTGGCAGGAAACGCAAGCTGTCGGATACGACGCGGTGATGTGATTCGGCACGGTCGCACCATACGTTTGTGCATTCGTATAATAAGTCTGATGGCACCCGTAGCAGTCCATGGTCGGATAGCCCGCAGTGTAGTTGCCGCCCGTGTGGCAGTCCGTGCAAGCATTGACCATCGGTCCGATCGCGCCGGTAACCGTGGTGCGCGGCGGCAGCATGTGCGGGCCTTGCAGCGGGAAGCCCGTCGTCGAGTGGTCAAACTTTCCATCCGACCAAAGAACCGTGTCGTGGCACGTCGAACACATGGAGGTCGAAAAGCCCGCGGTAACGTGGTTCGGTATGCTCCCGGCCATCTTGGTCGTGCTCAGCCATGCGGTCTGGTGGCATCCATAGCAATCCGTGTTCGCTGCGGTGAGGTTGTAGTTGTTCCCCGTATGGCAGTCCGTGCAAGCGACTACTTTCCCTGCAGGCGCCAACTGGTGCGAACCGGTGAGCGGCCAGCCGGTAGCCGCGTGATTGAAAACGACGTTGGTCCATAGCGTCGGGTTGTGGCAGGTCGAGCAATTCGCTGCCGCAAAAGGAGCTCCTGCCGCAGAATGGGTGGGGTTATTGGTCTGCTGCCAGGTGGTGAGGTGGCACTGCGAGTTTCCGCAATCGGTCGGACCTATCGTCAGCGCGTAATTGTTGCTGATGTGGCAGTCGCTGCAAGCGTTGACCCTGCCCGCGGGCGCCAACTGGTGCGAGCCGGTCAGCGGAAAACCAGTCGCCGAGTGGTCGAAGGTCGCCGTCAAAAACGAGACGGTATTGTGACAGCTCGAGCAGTTCGCCACGGCGAATACCGACCCCGCCTGCGCATGCACCGGGGTGGTGGTTCCCTGCCAGCCGCCACCGTAGTTGGTATTCAAATGACACCCGGCGTTTCCGCAATCGGTCGCCTGAGTGGTCAGGTTGTAGTTGTTATTGATGTGGCAGTCGGTGCAGGCGTTGACCTTGCCGGCCGGCGCCATCTGGTGCGAATTCGCCAGCGGAAAACCAGTCGTCGCGTGATTAAAATTCGCGTTTTGCCAGGAGACAGTATTGTGGCAGTTGGAACAGGTGGCGATCGGAAATACCGTGGGCGCCGCGGTATGCGCCGGATTGGTGGTCTGCTGCCAGGTGGTGAGATGGCAGCCCGCATGTCCGCAATCGGTGGCGACAATTTGCAGGTTGTAGTTACCGCCCACGTGGCAGCTCTCGCAGGAAACATTCGCGTGCCCGTTCGTCAGCGGGAAATTGATGGGAGGGGCCGCGTGGTTGACGCTTGCGCCGAGCCAACTGTCGAAGTTGTGACAGGTCTCGCACGTCGTGGGGAACTGCGCAGCAATGTGGTTTGGCACGGTTCCGCCCATAGTTTGGGTCTGCTGAAGATCCTTCTGGTGACAGGAAATACAGGCGGTCGAAAGCCCCTGAAACTGGCCGACCGCCGCACCCTTATGACAATCTTCGCATTGCACGGCCGCGTGGGCTCCTAGCAGCGGGAAGCGGTTCTGGTGTTCCTTCACCTGCTGCACGGCAATCTTCCATCCTTGCACCGTGTGGCAGTCCGCGCAGTTGGTGCCCATTTGTCTTTGGTGGATGTCGGTGTGGCAGTCCTGGCAATTCTTCCCCACGTCGGTGAAGACCGGCTTCACATGGCACTGCGTGCATTGCACTTTTTCGTGCATGCCTCGCAGGGGATATTTTGTTTTGTTGTGATCGAACTCGGGAACCGCCTTGATGGGCCGCCAGGCTGTCGCGGTGTGGCAGTTCTCGCACGGGATCGCAAGCGCACCGTGCGGACTGCGCGTCGTTCCGCGTTGCGTCTGCGGGAGACGCGCGCTGCTGGCTGGCCAGGAAAGCAGCAGCACCCAGAAAGCGAGTTTTAAATAGCGAGACGTATTAGCCCTCCGAGGATTGCCCTTACATTGGAGCCATCTCCGTTGAGGGGGGAGTGCGGCGAGCGTCTCCAATCAGCGAACGTAAACTTGTCGTAAAGTCTTTGTCAGGCCCTCCCCACTCTAACGTGCCCAAACGATCATTGTCCTTGCGCTACGACAAAAACAACTGTACCCAAGAACAGGTTTAGAACAGTGGGACAGTCAGGACGCCCAACGCCCTCCCGCAGAGCATACCGGAAATGCCATGAAAACAAGAAGAAAATACGGTGCAAATTCGAAAGATTTCAACAGCCAGATCGCCCCGGTTCGGCCCGCAGCAAACCTTCCTGTTTCGCCAAATCTTCACCCTTGACGATGCGAGCTCGGACAGACAGGAAGTGTACACGAAAACGGGGGCGTTTGTGATGGTTTTTATCTTTCTAACCCGACCGTCAAAGTCGGGCTAAAGCGTAGCGGCGCGCTACACAAGCGAAGGTCCGAAGGGAGCCGCATTGGCCGCACCACATCAAAAGAGGCGCAGGCAGCAAGGATCGAGGCCCGGCGTTTATCCTTGGAATCGATAACCGAGGCCAGGGACAGTGACGATCCATTTGGGTTTCTTTGGCATATCCTCCAGCTTTTGACGGAGACTGGCCACGTGCACATCAACCGTGCGGCTGAAAGTGCCGCCTTCATACCCCCAGACTTCACGAAGGATTTCCGCGCGGGAAAGAGTCGCTCCGGCGCGCTCAATCAGGTAACGCAAGAGCTGAAATTCCCTGGCGGTCAAACAGACCGGAGCGCCGTCTCTGGTTACTTGCGTGCCGCGAAAGTCAACGGACATGGTCCCGAATTTATAAAGGCCGGGGCCGCTTCGGGAGGCGTAGCGGCGCAACAAGACCTCGATGCGGGCCATGAGTTCTATGGTGTCAAACGGTTTCGTGACATAGTCATCCGCCCCGAGCTTTAGACCGACCACCTTATCGACGGTTTGTCCGCGAGCGGTCAGCAGCAGAATCGGCGTGGCCAGCCCGGCGAGCCGGATTCCCCGGCAGACGTCCAAGCCATTGCAGCGGGGCAACATGATGTCGAGAATGATCAAATCGAAGGGCAAACGGGTCGCCTTTTCATACCCTTGTTCACCGTCTCCGGCCAGGTCGACAACGTAGCCCTCGCTCTGCAAACGGTCTCTCAGGGTCATCCGCAGAGCTTCTTCGTCCTCAACGAGCAAGATATTTTCGTTCATTTTTCTGTTGTACCACGCACTCCATTTTCAGCTGCTGCTTGGGACCCGGGATCCTCTGCTGCCTGGGATCCGGGATCCCCCACAATCGGCAAATGCAAAGTGAAAACACTGCCAGAGCCGAGTTCGCTTTCCACGGTAAGATGACCCCCCATGGCCTCGGCGATGTTTTTGGAAAGCGACAACCCCAGTCCGGTCCCATGAATCTGCTCCCCGACAACGGCGGGGCTGCGGTAAAACGGCTCAAACACCCGAGCCAGCTCCGATTTTGCAATACCAATGCCGCGATCCCGCACGGCGATTTGGATCTCGCTTCGGCCGCGCAAATGGGAGTGTCTCAGGAAAGCTCTCACACCGATCCAGCGACTTTCCCCGCCGTATTTTACGGCATTTACGATCATGTTCTGCAAGCAGCGGGCCAGGCCAGAAGCGTCCCCCCTGACCGAAGGAAGGGCTGGTTCCATTTCAAGCTCGATGTGGAACCCCGAGGCCCTGACCAAGCCCGCGGTCTGGTGGATGACCGAATCGACGATTCTGGCCACATCCAAGGTACGGAAGGCAGCGTGGCCCGCGCGATCCTTCGTTGCGGAAAACAGCAGTATTTGATCGACGAGCTCCATCATCTGACGACTTTGCGTTTGGATGGCCGCTCCATACTTTCTTAAATCGTCTTTTTCCCTTACCAAACCGTCCGCGATATTGTCCGCCGCCGAGGAAATTACCGCGAGCGGGGTGCGCAGCTCATGCGACACGGAGGCAACAAACTCCATCTGCAACTTGGCGAGTTGAATCGCTCCCGTCATCCGCATTCTCTGGATGGTCCAAACCGATGCGATGGTGGCGACGAGCGTAATCGCCAGGACCCCCGCCACGCGGAGAATGGTGCGCCGCGAAGTGGCGTCGACGTTCGAAAGTTGCTGGGCAGCCTGCTGGTCATAGATCAGCTCGATCTCCGCGAGATCTTGACGAACGCGGTCAAAGGATGCGACGCCCTCGGTGAGATCGCGATCCACAGCCTCCTTCGCGCTCCCTTCAAGAATCGAAGCCAGCACTTCGTCCCGGACGCTCAGGTAAGTGGACCAATCGCGCCTGAGGCGGCTGCCAATGTCCAGCTCATTCCTGGTTCGCGCATTCGCCAAGTACGCGGCAATGCCTTCGGATACGAGATGGTCCGCTTCCCGCGACTGGTCTGCGTATTTAACATGAAGATTACTATCGGCCGTACCTAACGCATAGAGCGTACTTCGCCTGGTTTCCTGGGTCTGGTACTCCAAGGCCGCTATGCGGTGAAGGCTTAGAACGGATCCGGTGAACATATTCTGCTCGTCTTTATCAGCGCGGCGAAGATCGCGGATAACAAACAAGCCGACTACGACCACGGCGCAAAAAGTGAAAAAAAACAGCAGGGCCGAACTGTAACGCGAGAACCGGCCCCAGGTCTGCGCCGGGCCGGTCGACGTGCCGGGCATCGCTTCTCGTTTACGGCCTGCTTTTTCTCGGCCCACGCTATTTGCCCTCCCGTGGGGGAACGTGCAGCTTATAGCCTTTATCACCGGGAAGACGTTCGTCGATGTGGATGACTTTGACGGTCTTATCCACGTCGGAGGCGCGGAGATAGCCGATTGCGCCGGGCACGTTAAATATGAACTTCCGAACACCTTCCGGCGTTGACAGCGTCTTGGGGGAAACAAACACTTCCCCGGTAAACAGGCCATGCAGGAAGTGATTGTTAAACTCGGCTTCGTCCATATGGTAGATGCTCGTGAGCACGGCAGCGCGCTCCGGCCAGCCAGGCTCCAGCATCACCAGGGTGATTCGACGGCCGTTCGGCCAGTGTCCGCGTTCCCCGAGAAAAACCCGCCGCAACTCCGCCATGGTCAACTCATTCACGGGATTGGATTGATTGACAACGATGGCCAGGTTCCGCTCGGCCGCGGCCTGCTCGGAAGCGGAGAGCTCGGCGAGCCCGAACGAGCAGGCGAGCAGCGCGCCCGCGAGCAGGGCCGCACAGAAGAGGAACAGAACATGTGCCCGGCGCAACATCTGAATCCGATTCTTAAAACGTGAATCCGATTTGCAGTGCCAGGCCGCTGACACTAGCCTGTTGTCTTAGGGCGGTGTAGTCGTACTGCAGCTTTACCGCCACCGATTCGCTCGCATCAAAGCGGATGCCCACCGAAGGGCCTTGCCGCAGTTTTATGTCCGGAAAAATCGGTTCCGCATTGGCGGCGTTCACATACTGATAGCGAAAATACGGCCGGTAGGAACCAAACTTCTTTGACACTTGCGTGTAAAAGCCCGGAGTGTTGAACGTGTCCGCCGATCCCAGGGGGGTGTGACGAACCACCAAAGCCTCGTTCAACCACTCAAAGCTCGGCCGGACGAATACCGCGTGGGCCGCAAGGATGGTCTCATCGACTCTCGGCGAATTTGCCGGGGCCAGCAAGTCTCGGTAAGCCGAGAAGCCCACTTGAAGGCCCGGGACAGCCTCAGGCCTGGAAAAAATTGCCAAATTGTAGGCTTTGTGATTCTGATCATCGATCACGTTTTGCACAGGTTCTTCGGTCAGGGGCGACCGGGAAGCGCGGCCATTCCCTACTTCGGCGACATAATGCAATCCCAAACGCCCGGAAGGAATAAGCCCAGAAGCCGAAGCGCCCACGCTATGAATGGGCAGAATTCCGCCGCGGTCCTCGAATGCAAAAAGGAAAGGCCGGTCGGCAGCGGTTTGAAACCAGGTGCTATGGTGGTAAGCCGTGTTGTAGTAGCCGATCGCGGTGTGCCACCGGCCGGCCGCCAGCTTGAAGTAGTCGTTGTGTGAATACTCAACCAGAAAACGTTCGACATCGACGCCAAAGGTGTTGCGTTGCCCCGTGGTCACCCCGTAGATGTTGTCTGGCCCGCCCTCAAAGATAATCTCGCTCAAAACCTTGAACCTTTCCGAAATATCCGAGGTGACAAAAAGGTTTAACTGTCCGAGGGTAAACGAAGTCGTATCGCCTTTCTGATTGTCCCCGTGAAGATTGATATCACCAAACCCGCGTATGCGCAGCAGGGTCTTGCTGACATCCATGCGTTCGGGCACGGGCGGCTCCTCCTGCAGCTCGCTTTCTTTCTCGGGTGCCGCACTCGTCTGGGCAGCAACGGGGGCAGCGGGCGCGGAGGCCGTGGACAACTTCTCGTCCTCCAGTTGCTTCACCCTGGCCTCCAGTTGGTCTATCTTCTTCACTTTGGCCTCGAGTTCCGCAACTCGTTGAAGCAACAGGCGAATGGTCTCGGAATGCGAGGCTGCCGGCGGCCCGGGTTCTTGCGCCAAAAGCGCCGGCGCCGCCAGCAGAAAGACCAGGAATAAGACGAGCGCCGGTCCGAGAGAGGTCGAGCGAGTTCGCATCGACATGCCCACTCTTTCCAATACTGGCTTCATGACTTCCTCCTGCAAAATGGCCAAAGGGAAAGCCGCGAATGTTCAACTATGAATAGGAAACGGTAGCGCAAACTAGGCGGAACGATGGCGTGTGTGTCGTGAAGGTATAGTCGCGTTTCGAGAGTGAATCTTCGTTCTTGCGGCAAAATCCGCACCCCTTTGCGGGTTCTCCGGGGTCAGTTTGGGCAACATCTCCCGCAGGGTTCGTGGAAAAGCGGCCCTTATGACGCGTATCCTTCACGCGCTTCACAACGAGCCCGATGATTCGAGTCGCAGGACAAGGTCATCTTGCCGAGCCTGAAGCGAGTCGACACATCCCGTGCCTACGGTCTCAAGGGGACCAGCTTCCCGCCCGAGCATCCGCTGTCGCCAAACCGCGTAAATGGCCGGGTACACCAACAGTTCGAGCAAAAAGGAGGTGCAAATTCCCCCCACCATGGGGGCAGCGATGCGCTTCATGACGTCAGCGCCGGTGCCCGTACTCCACATGATGGGGAACAGACCGATACACATGGTTGCGAAGGTCATAAACTTGGGGCGAAGACGCTTGGCTGCGCCCTGCACGATCGCTTCATGTAGCCCGGCGCGGCTCGACAGCCGTCCTTTGCCGAGAGCTTCCTCATAGGCCAAGTCGAGATACAGGAGCATGTAGACACCGGTCTCGGCATCGATTCCTAACAGCGCAATCAACCCCACCCAAACCCCGATGCTCAGGTTGTAACCGGCCAGATAGAGGAACCAGACGGCCCCGACTGCCGAAAAAGGCACCGCCAGGAGGATGATCATGGTCTTCGTGAACGATCGCGTGCTCGCATAGATCAGGAGCAGGACAAGACCTAGGGTGAGCGGGACGACGCGTGTTAGGCGATGCCTGACCCTTTCCATGGCTTCATACTGCCCGCTCCAGGAGATGGCATAGCCGGTTGGCATTTTCAGCTCGCTCCGCAACAGGGGGCCGGCTTCGGCGATGTAGCCTTCCGGGTCACGGCCGGCGATATCCACATAGACATAGCCGGTTAGCAAACCGTTCTCGTCGCGAATCATCGACGGACCACGAGAAGTGCTGATCTCAGCGAGTTCACCGAGAGGCAGCTGCCGATGGCCCCCTGCGGGAACGAGCACCCGCTCGAGTGCGCCCAGGTCACTTCGGAAGTCGCGCATGTAACGCACGTTGACCGGATATCGTTCTCGTCCCAGCACGGCCGTGGTCACGTCCTCGCCGCCGATGGCGTTCTCGACAGCTTGCTGGGCGTCTTCCATGCTCAGCCCGTAGCGCGCCAACTGCTCCCGGTTCCAGCGGAAATTCAAGAAATACCCGGTGCCTACGCGCTCGGCGAACGCGCCGCGCGTCCCTCTCACGCGGGACAGCAGAGCCTCAACGTTGGCTCCCACCTGCTCAATCCTGCCCAAATCGGCGCCTGAGATTTTCAGGCCGATCGGCGTGCGCATGCCGGTCGACAACATATCGAGGCGGCCCTTGATGGGCATGGTCCAGGCATTGCTCAGGCCCGGAACCTTGAGGGCCTCGTCCATGAGGCGAACGAGTTCCTCTGTAGAAATCGTGTCGGGAGTGAAGTGG
>Ga0137382_10000683_pt1 | contig 14226 bp, 14 predicted proteins | sample SagtaG_15_FD_104816 | JGI IMG/M metagenome (GOLD analysis project Ga0137382, IMG submission 104816) | Vadose zone soil microbial communities from Sagehorn Ranch, Mendocino, California, USA - Sage2_R_20_16 metaG | ecosystem: Environmental > Terrestrial > Soil > Vadose zone | place: USA... | reverse complement strand
TACCTGGTGGCTTCCTCCCTCACCACGCTGGCGGCGTTCGCGCTGCTCGCCGCCAAGGGCCGGGATGGCGAGCGCGACGTGCTGATCGACGATCTCGCCGGCCTGGCGACCCGGCGGCCGTGGCACGCGCTCGCGCTCGCCGTGTGCATGCTCTCGTTGCTCGGGTTCCCGGGGACGGCGGGGTTCATCGGGAAGTGGTACATCCTGGTCGCCGCCACCACGGCGCGGCAGCTCCCGCTGGCGGCGGTCCTCGTCCTTACGAGCGTCGTATCGGCGGGCTACTATCTCCCGGTGATCATGGCGATGTACATGCAGCCCGAGCCGTCCGAACAGGCGCACGCCGGCATGCGTCTGGGCCGGCTGGGGGGCGTCGTGGTTGCGGTGTCGGTCGCCGGACTGCTGGTACTCGGCGTTCGCCCCAACCGCCTGCTCGACCTGGCGCGCACCAGCGGCGATGGGCTGCGCGCGTCACCGGCCGCTCCCGCGGCGACCGCGGTCTCCACGCCCACGCCGACCGGGCGATGACGGAGGGCGGGCGCCCATGAAACTCCCCGCTACCATCTTCCGCGAGTACGACATTCGCGGCACCGTGGGCGAGCAGCTCACGCCCGAGGTCGCGCGCGCCATCGGTCAAGCCGTTGGCACGTTCGCGTGGGAGCGCCTCGAGCGTGCGCCCAGGTTCGCCGTGGGCCGCGACAATCGCCCCTCGGGAGCCGGATTCGCGCACGCCGTCCTGTCCGGCATCGAAGCCGTGGGCGGGCATGCCGTGGACGTGGGCGAGCTGCCCACCCCGGCGCTCTACTTCGCGACCCACGTCCTCAACGTGGACGGCGGCATCCAGGTGACCGGATCGCACAATCCGCCCGAATTCAATGGCTTCAAGCTGGTGCTCGATGGGGAGGGCATCTACGGACAGGACATCCAGGTCCTGCGCCGTCTCATCGATGAAGGGCGCACCCCCGGACGTCCGGGCGGTGGCCGGAGCGAGGAACGCTCGGTGCTGCCGCGCTATCGGGACGCGATCGTGCAGCGCAATGGCCCGCTCGCTCGGCCGGTCAAGGCGGTGGTCGACTGTGGCAACGGCGTCGCCAGTCTCGTGGCAGTGGACACCCTGCAGCAGCTCGGCGCGCAGGTCGTGCCCCTGTTCTGCCAGTCCGACGGCACGTTTCCCAACCACCACCCCGATCCGACGGTGCCCGAAAACCTGCGGGACCTGCAGGCGGCGGTCCGCCGCGAGGGTGCGGAGCTGGGCATCGCATTCGACGGCGACGGCGATCGCATCGGCGCCGTGGACGAGCAGGGCCGCCCGGTGTTCGGCGACACCCTGTTGGTGCTGTTCGGTCGCGACCTGGCGCAGCGCATGGGCCGGGGCCACGCGGTGATCTTCGACGTGAAGTGCTCCGAGGTGCTCCCGCGGGAGCTCGCGCGCGCGGGCCTCGAGCCCACCATGTGGAAGACCGGGCACTCGCTCATCAAGCAGAAGATGAAGGAAACGGGCGCGCCCCTCGCCGGTGAAATGAGCGGCCACATGTTCTTCGGTGGCGACTGGTACGGCTTCGACGACGCGTTGTTCGGCGCGGCGCGTCTGCTGCGCTACGTGGCGGAGCAGGGCGGGCCGCTCTCGCGCCTCCTGGCCGATCTCCCTGCCACCGTCTCCACGCCCGAGATGCGGGTCGATTGCGCCGACGACCGGAAGTTCGACATCGTGCGGCGCGCGGCAGGACACTTCGCCGCCAAATACCCCGTGTCCACCCTCGACGGCGTTCGCATCACGTTCGCGCAGGGCTGGGGATTGTTGCGTGCGTCGAATACCCAGCCGGCGCTGGTACTCCGCTTCGAAGCGGCCACGGCCCAAGAGCTCGCCGCTTACCGAACCGAAGTCGAAACCTGGCTCGCCGCCGAGTCCCGACCCGTGTGAAGCCCGCGGCCCGGCGCCGGGCGCTGGTCGTGGGAGTCGGATTGTTGGTCGCGCTGCTCGTCGGCGGCCGCTGGCTCGCACTCGAGACGGCCGAGCGCGCTTGGGGCGCGAGCCTGCCAGGAGGCAGCGCGTACCTGGTCGCCCGCGACTTCGCACGGCTCCTTTCGGGCCTGCTGCTCGTTGGCGCGGTCGCCTGGAGCACGGCGAACCTGCTCTTCGTGTACCGGTCCATCGGCTCCATGCAGCTGTCCCGACGCCTCGGCGATCTCGAAATCGTGGAGGCCGTCCCGCAACGCGTGCTCCTCGCCGGCACGATCGCCAGCGGCATGGTGTTCGGATTTCTCCTGACACTCGGTACCGGTGACTGGTGGATGGCCGCCGCACTCGCGTCACGCCCGGTGCGGTTCGCGGTGACGGAGCCCGTGCTGCACCGGGACGTGGGCTTTTACCTGGCGCAGCTGCCGTGGACGGAGCGGCTCTGGGCCTTCGCGCTCGTAGCCGTGTGCTCGGCCACCGTGATCGTGGGACTGTTGTACGCGGGGATCGGCTCGCTGCGGTTCCGCCGTTGGCTCCCCTACGCGAACGCACACGCCCGGGCCCACCTCGGCGCGCTGCTCGCCTTGCTCGGGGTCACGCTCACCTGGGGTGCTCTGCTCGATCCGCTCGAGGCCGTCGCCGGGCTGCACGGCACCCTGGCTCCCCACGCGCTCGGCGCCCGCGTCGCCGCGGCGCCCGTGGTCACCGCGGCCGGCGTAGTCGCCACGGTCGTGAGCGTGATCTGGGGCCTGCGCGAGAAGCCGGTACTGCTCGTCGCCGCCTGGAGCACAATGCTCGCGGCCTCACTGCTGGGATTCGCCGTGATCCCGGCAGCGCTGGCGGGGAGCGCAGACCGGATGGACCTGGCGCTCGCCGCCGAGCGCCAGCGCCTCGAGGGCATCGCGTTCGGCGTTACCGTGCTGGCCGAGCGCCCCCCGCCGGGGTACGCGAGTCCCGACGCAGCGGCCGCCGCCGTGCCGCTGTGGGATGCCCAACGGGTACTCGCCGCCGCCGCGTCACGCGCCGATCTGCGAGGCCCCACGCCATCCCGGGCGACACCGGTTGCGGCCGCGCTGTCGCCGCCCACGTCGCCATACGCCGACCGCTGGGGACGGGCCACCTGGCTCGTCGCGCTCAAGCCGAACGTCGACAGCGTCCTGGCGCAGCAATCGTCGCCTGATTGGACTGCGATGCACCGCGGCGCCTGGGCGCGGGTCGGGCGGCCGATCGCCGCGATCGAGGATGACACACTCCTCGAGTTCGCACCCGTCTCCACGCGCGACTCCGCCAGCTGGTTCGGCGCGCAGTTCACGGAGTTCGCCGTGGCGGCGCCCGATACCTGGCCCGCCCTGAGTGAATCGGGCATTGCGCTCTCCGGAGCCTGGCGCCGGACAGCGCTCGCTTGGGCACTGCAGAGTCCCGCTCTGGCACGCCACGAGACCGACGGCCTGGTCCTGCTGTGGCGGCGGGATGTACGGGCACGCCTCTCCCGGCTCGCACCCTTCGCGCAGTTCGACGAGCCCGTCCCGATCGTGGCGGACAGCGCCCTGTGGTGGCTGGCCTATGGGTACCTCGAGGCCGACGCCTTCCCGCTCGCGCGGCCGGTGGACGCAGGCGGAATGGGTGGGGGAGGGGGAGGAGGAGCCACCCCCGACTCGGTGCGATACCTCCGCGCCGGGCTGGTCGGCACGGTTCGCGCCGGGTCCGGGGACACGCGACTGTACCTGGCGCCCGGTGCGGACTCGCTCGCCACCGCGTGGGCCGCGCTGCTCAAGCCGCTGATCAGGCCATTCGACAGCCTACCCACCCAGCTTGCCGGGCGGCTTCCGTTCCCGCGGCGCGCGTTCCGCGCGGCGACGGCGCTCGTGGGGCGCTGGCGCGCCGACACTACGGCGTGGAGACCGCGACCACGGGAACCGTTCGACATCGTGGCGCCAGCGGGCGACGAGGCGTCCGACCGAGAGGGAAGCAGCAGGGGCGCGGGCACGGGCCCCCGTGTTTGGATGGCGCAGGCCTTCGAGGCGGGCAGCACGCTCGTGGCGCTGGTCGCGGCAACCCTCCCGCCCGAGGGGCCGCGTGTGTCGGTCTGGCGGCCCACCCCGGGGGAAGGCGTGCGCCTGCCGCCCCTCCTGGTCGGCTCGCCCCGAACGACCGCCCCGGGCGTGCCGCGGCTATGGCGGGTTGGCAGCACCGTCTTCTTCGAGCAGGCGCTCTTCTCCGAGCCCGCCGGCGGCGCGCCCCCGACCGGCATCGACACGGTGTTCCTCGCCTGGGGCGAACGCCGGGGACAGGGTACGAGTCTGGGCGCGGCGCTTCGCGCCCTGCTCGCAACGAGCGGCGCGAGCACGCCCGCCGACACGACCCTGGCGGCGCGGTGGCGACAGGCGCAGCGCCTCGCGGCGCAAGCCGACGCGGCCCTGGCCGCCGGCGACCTGGAGACGTTCGGCCACCTGTACCGGCAGTTGAAGGAGCTGCTGGGGCGCGGCAAGCTTGCTCCGACCCCTGACCGCCGCTAGGTTGCGCCGCCGTGCAGTCCCCCCTCCCCCCCCGTCCCGGTACCATCGTCGTCGCGCTCGGCGGCAATGCTGTCGCTCCCCCCGGGGAGCGGCCGACGATCGCGAACCAGTTTCGGCATACGCGCGCGAGCCTCGTGCCGATCGTGGACCTCGCCCGCGAGGGATGGCGCATCGCGCTGGTCCACGGCAACGGCCCCCAGGTGGGGGACGAGCTGGCGCGCAACGAGATCGCCGCCGACCAAGTCGAAGCACTGCCGCTCGGCGTCCTCGTTGCCGCGACCGCCGGCTGGATGGGCTACATGATCCAGCAATCACTGCAGAACGCCCTCGCCCGTACGGGCGTCGAGCGTCAAGTCGTCACGTTGATCACGCAGACGTTGTGCGAGGCCAATGATCCCAACCTGCGGACTCCCACGAAGCCGATCGGCCACGCACTCGATCCGGTGCGCGTCGCGCGATTGCAGGCGCGGGGTGTGCCGGTGAAGGAGGAGCAGCCCGGCCGGTGGCGGCGCCTCGCGCCGAGCCCGCGACCGAGCGCCGTGGTCGAGCGCGAGATGATCCGGCATCTCGTGGCCGCCGGCCACATCGTGGTCGCATGTGGCGGTGGCGGGCCGCCGGTCTACGACGATCCGCTGCTGCGCCTCGAGGGTCTGGACGCGGTGGCGGACAAGGACCGGGTGGCGGCGATCCTCGGACGCGAGATCGCGGCCGACGTGCTCCTCATCCTCACCAATGTCGATGCCGTGTATCATGCGTACGGTACGCCGGCCCAGAAGGCCATCCGCCGGCTCACGCTCGCGCAAGCCGATCACCTGCTCGCGGGGAAAGAGCTCGGCACGGGTAGCATGCGCCCAAAGGTCGAAGCCGCGGCCGATTTCGTCCGGTCGGGCCGCGGAGAGCAGCGCGCCATCATCGCCGAGCTGGCGGCCGGCGTGCCCGCGCTGAGAGGCGAAGCCGGCACTACGATCGAGAGGAATTGAGGGTGAACCTGCACGAATATCAGGCACGCGACATTCTGAGGCAGCGCGGCATTCCAGTCCCGCCGGGCGAGGTGGCGACCACGCCCGACCAAGTCCGCGCGATCGCGACTCGCTTTGGGGACAGGGTCGTCGTGAAGGCGCAGGTGCACGCGGGCGGTCGTGGCAAGGCGGGGGGCGTGAAGCTCGCGGCCACGCCCGCCGAAGCCGCCGAGCATGCGTCGAAGATCCTTGGCATGACGATCAAAGGCCTCACCGTGCGTCACGTCCTGGTGACGCCCGCGGCCGACATCGCTTCCGAGAGCTACCTCGGCATCATCGTCGATCGTGCCGCTCAGCGTCCGGTGGTGATGGTGAGCGCCGCCGGCGGCATCGACATCGAGGAGGTAGCGGCCCGGACGCCCGAACGGATCCGCCGCCTGGCGGTCGACCCGCGTTACGGCCTCCTCGGGCATCAGGCGTTGGGCCTGGCGCTCACGCTGTACCGCGACATCGCCCAGGCGCGCGCCGCGGCCGACATCATGCAACGGCTGTACGCGGCGTGCTACGCCATCGGGGCGTCGCTGATCGAGATCAATCCGCTCGTGACGACCCGCGACGGCGCGGTCACGGCGCTCGACGCCAAAATCGTGATCGACGACAACGAGCTCGAGCGTCATCCGGAGATCGCCGCCCTGCGCGACTCGGGCGCCGAAGCACCCTCGGAAGTCGCCGCCCGCGCGGCCGGGCTCACGTTCATCAAGCTCGACGGCACCGTCGGCTGCTGTGTGAACGGCGCCGGACTGGCGATGGCCACGATGGACCTCGTGAAATACTACGGCGGCCAGCCCGCGAACTTTCTGGACATCGGCGGAAGCTCGAACCCGCAGAAGGTCGTCAGCGCCCTGAAGATCATCACAGCCGACCCGAGCGTCCGCGCGATCCTGTTCAACATCTTCGGCGGGATCACGCGCTGTGACGACGTGGCCAACGGCATCGTCCAGGCCACCCGGGAGTTCCGGCTCACGGTGCCCCTCGTCATCCGCCTCACCGGCACGAATGAAGAGCTCGCCGTCAAGATCCTCACGCAAGCGGGCTTCTCCGCGCTGACGGACATGGATGAGGCCGTCAAGCAGTCGGTCGCGCAGGCGGCGGCATGAGCATCTTCATCGACCAGCAGACGCGCCTCGTCGTGCAGGGCATCACGGGACGCGACGGGTCGTTCCATGCGCGTCAGATGATCGCCTACGGCACGACGGTGGTCGCCGGCGTGACGCCGGGGAAAGGCGGGCAGCGCTTCGACGATACCGTCCCCGTGTTCGACACGGTCGCGGAGGCGGTGCGGGAGACCCAGGCGAATACGGCGGTCATCTACGTGCCCGCGGCCGTGGCCGCGTCGGCCATCTTCGAGGCCGCGGACGCGGGGATCACGCTGATCGTCTGCATCACCGAGGGGATCCCGGTGCTGGACATGACCCGCGTGCTGCCCTTCGTGCACGAGCGCGGCGCGCGCCTGATCGGCCCCAACTGCCCGGGGCTCATCTCGCCGGGTCGGAGCAAGGTGGGCATCATCCCCGGGAACATCTGCCGGCCGGGACGCGTCGGCGTCGTATCCCGCAGCGGCACCCTGACGTACGAGATCATCCACCAGCTGTCCACACAGGGATGGGGCCAATCCACGTGTATCGGTATCGGCGGCGATCCGCTCATCGGCACGAACTTCATCCAGTGCCTGTCGGCTTTCCAGGCGGACGCCGAGACCGACGCGATCGTCATGATCGGCGAGATCGGCGGCACGGACGAGCAACAGGCAGCCGAGTTCGTCCAGCAAACGGTGACGAAGCCGGTCGTCGGGTTCATTGCCGGGCAGACCGCCCCCCCGGGCCGCCGCATGGGGCACGCCGGCGCGATCATTTCAGGGTCGAGCGGCACGGCCGCCGAGAAGATGGCCGCGTTCGCGCGCGCCGGCATCGCCGTCATGAAACGTCCGGCGGACGTCGTCCCTCTCTTGCGGGAGCGGATGTGAAGCTCCGCGACGTGCTCAGGCCCGAGCACATCGTCGTGCCGCTCGTCGCGACGACGGTGAAGCAGGCGACCGAGGTGTTGGCCGACCGACTCGTCGCGGCCGGCGTCGTGGCCGATGCGCAACGCCTGAATGCCGTGATCCGCCATACCTGGCCGGAAGACATGGTGAGCGTCGGAGAGCACGCGTTTCTCCCGCATTTTCGCACCGAGGCAGTCCGCAGCCTCGCGACGGCGGTGGGCATCTCGCCCACCCCCATCCGCTGGGAGAAGGATCCTCATCGTTCGGCGCGGGTCGTCATTTTCATCGTCGCGCCGCTGCGCGACGCCGCCCTGTATCTCCAGGTCGTTGGCGCCTTCGCGCGCACGCTGGCCGACCCCGAAAACGTGCTCGCGCTGCTCGCGGCCCGCACGCCCGACCAGGTGATGGCGCTCGCCGCCCTCGATGTGGTGGAGCTGCCGAGCCAGCTCACCGTGCGGGACATCATGACGCCTCAGGCGATCACCGTCGGTCCGGACCGGACCCTGGGTGACGTCGCCCGCCTCATGGTGGAGCGCGACATCCGCGCGCTGCCCGTAGTGGACGAGGGGGGCGCGCTCATTGGAATGATCACCCATCGAGAGCTCCTCCGGTTTCTCATGCCCCACTTCGTGCAGCGAACCAAGACCGGTGAGTTCCACGCGCCCACCCGCTCGCAGCTGCAGCGCGGGTCTTCCGATCCGCAGCTCATCCCAGCCAGGGAGGCGATGGCCCGGTCGGTGTTGTGCCTGGCCGAAGACCAGACGTTGTCGGACGTCGCCAATCTCATGAGCTCGAAGGACGTCGACCGCTTCCCGGTCGTGCGGGAGGGGGTTGTCGTCGGATTTCTCACACGGGCGGACGTCGTCCGCCGCCTCATCGCACCCTAACGCCCATGCTCACGCTCGCGATCATCAAACCCGACGCGGTCAAGAACCGGCTTACCGGAAAGATCCTCGCCCATCTCGAAGCCGACGGCTTCGTCGTACGCGCCGCGCGGCTCGTCAAGCTCACGGTGGCCGAGGCGGAGCGCTTCTACGAGGTGCATCGGGCGCGTCCGTTCTTCCGGCCCCTCGTGACCTTCATGACGTCGGGTCCGGCCCTGGCGCTCGCCCTGGAGCGCGACGACGCCGTCATGCGCCTGCGCGACGTGATCGGGGCGACCGACCCCGCGGAAGCGAAGCCGGGGACGGTCCGTAAGCTCTACGCCGAGTCCAAGGAGCGGAACGCGATCCACGCCTCGGACTCGCCCGAAAACGCCGCCCGCGAAGTGGGGTTTTTCTTCGCCGAACGGGAGTTGCGGGGCCTCTAGGGCGGGTCGGTGACAGTTCGCTTGACGCAAGTGCCACAAGGGTTTAGCTTCGGTTGCGCATGCTACAGGTCGACCTGCGGGAGCTCGCCCGTGGCGCGGTCGAAACCCGAGCCGACCTCCCCGCAAACGATCCCCTATTCGAGGGCCTCGACGTCGTGCTGACCGACCCGGTGCGCGTGGCAGGCCGCTTGCAGGCAGCAGGGGAAGGGCGATTCTACTGGCACGGCTCGCTCGGCACGCGCATGGCAGGACAGTGCCGGCGGTGCCTCGCGGCCGTCTCCGTCCCGGTCGAGGCCACGATCGACGCGCTGTTTTCCCACGATCCGGACGCCCTGGAGGATCCGAGCTCGTACGCGCTGGCGCCCGAAGCCACCGAGATCGATCTGCGCCCGGCGGTCCGGGAAGAGTTGCTGCTCGCCGTTCCTCGGTGGGTCGTGTGTCGGGAAGACTGTCGCGGGCTCTGCCCGCGCTGCGGGAAGGACTTGAACGCCGGCCCGTGCGACTGCCCACCGGCTGTGGACTCGCGCTGGCGGGGATTGGCCGCCCTGAAGGACAAGCTGCGCGACTGAAAAGGATGACCTCATGGCTGTACCGAAGCGAAGGACCTCCAAGCGAAAGAAGCGCGCCCGCCGCACCCATTACAAGGCGGCGCCGATCGCGCTGCAGCCCTGCCCGCGCTGTGGGGACCTGAAGCGCCCGCACCGCGTGTGCCCGACGTGCGGCTACTACCGTGACGAGCAACGCGTGGCGGTCGAGGACGCCTGACGGTGATTCGGATCGCGCTCGACGCGATGGGAGGGGACAACGCGCCGCGCGTCGAAGTGGAGGGCGCGGTCCAGGCACTCCGGGACCTCCCGCCTGCCTTCCGGATCCAGCTCGTGGGGCGGACGGCCGAGATCGAGGCGGCGCTCCAGGGACACGGGACCGTCGATCGTGCCCGGCTGGAGATCGTGGAGGCGCCGGAGGTGGTGGGGATGGGCGAGAAGCCGCTCGCCGCCGTCAAGGGCAAGCCACGATCATCCATCGCCGTCGGGCTCGGCCTCCAGAAGGGGGGACAGTCGGACGCGTTCATCTCGGCCGGGAATACGGGCGCCGTGATGGCCGCCGCGACCCTGATGCTGCGACTGCACGCCGGCGTGCAGCGGGCCGCCATCGCCCCGCTGTTCCCGACGGCGGTGCACCCCGTTCTGGTGCTCGACGGTGGGGCCAACGTGGATTGCGATGCCCGCGAGCTCGTCGGGTTCGCACATTTGGGATCGGTCTACGTGCGCGACGTGCTGGACCGGCCGAAGCCCGGTGTCGGCCTGATCAACGTCGGCGAAGAAGATGAAAAGGGCAACGCCGTGGTGAAGGAAGCGCACCAGCTCCTCAAGCAAACGCCGGGCATCAACTACGTCGGCAACGTCGAGGGCCGCGATATCCTGGCGGGCCAATGCAAACAGGGCCGGATCGACGTGGTGGTATGTGACGGCTTCGTTGGGAACGTGATCCTGAAATTCTACGAATCCGCGGGGCGGATGTTCATGGGCTTGATGAAACAGGCCTTCCCCGACGTGCTGGGCCGGCCGGAGGCGAAGCAGTTGTTCCGGTTCCTCGACTACTCCGAGTACGGTGGCGCGCCGCTGCTCGGCGTGAAGGGCGTCGTGATCATCTGTCACGGCTCCTCGCCGGCGCGCGCCATCATGAGCGCCGTACGCGCCGCGGCCCACATGGTCGAAACGCACGTGGACCAGGACATCGGCGCCGAGCTCGCCGGGGGCGGGGCGGGAGCGGCCCGGTGAAGCGTCCCATCGCCCAACTCGTCGGAACCGGTCGGTACACGCCCAAGCGCGTGATGACCAACGACGAGTTCTCGAAGATCCTCGACACGTCGGATCAATGGATCCGGGAGCGCACCGGCATCCGCGAGCGCCGGGTGGCCGGGCCCGCCGAGTCCAACGCCTGCATGGGCAAGGCCGCGGCGGAGCAGGTGCTCCAAGAGACCGGCCTCACGGCGGCCGATATCGATGCTCTCGTGGTGGCGACCTGCTCGCCCGACCGGCTGCTCCCCTCGCAGGCGTGTGACCTGCAGGCGCTGCTCGGCGCCAAGCACGCCGCCGCCTTCGACGTTCAGGCCGCGTGCACCGGCTTCCTGTACGCGCTCAATGTCGCGGAAGGACTCGTCGCGTCCGAGCAGGCAGAGCAGGTGCTCGTCGTCGCCTCGGAGAAGCTCACGTCCATCATGGACTGGACCGACCGCGCCACCGCCGTGCTGTTCGGTGACGGTGCGGGGGCCACCCTCGTGCGCAAGAGCACGGGCGGGCGGGGCATGCTGTCGAGCTACATGAAGTCCGACGGCGCGCTCGCGGAGCTCCTGTACCGGCCCGGCGGCGGCGCCGCGCATCCGCCCGACGCCGCCCTGCTCACCGACCACTCCTACTACATCCAGATGGCCGGACGCGAGGTGTTCAAGGCCGCGGTCCTCTCGATGGCGGATGCGTGTGACAAGGCGCTCGAGCGCGCCGGGCTCACGAGCGCCGACATCGACCTGCTGATCCCCCACCAAGCGAACATTCGTATCATCGAAGCCACGGCCAAGCATGCGGGGCTGCCGATGGACAAGGTCTACGTGAACGTCGACCGCTACGGCAACACCTCGGCTGCGTCGGTCGCGATCGCTCTCGACGAGGCCGTGCGATGCGGCCGGCTCAAACCGGGCATGAAGGTGATGTTCTGCGCCTTCGGCGCAGGCTTCACCTGGGCGAGCCTGGTGGTGCAGTGGTAGCGACCAAAACCACAATCTGGCTCTGCCCGGGGCAGGGCGCACAAAAAGTCGGCATGGCCAAGGACCTGGCCGAGCGGTTCCCGGCAGCGCGGCAGGCGCTCGAGGCGATCGATGGAAAGCTCGGCTTCGCGCTCTCCCACCTGATGTTCGACGGTCCCGAAACCGAGCTCACCGAGACCCAGAACGCCCAGCCGGCGATCCTGGCGCACAGCGCCGCAGTGTTCGCCGCTTTGGGCTCCGCGATCGACGGTGGAGGGGGGGGGAGGGGGGGGGCCGTCGCGGCAGCGGGACACTCGCTCGGCGAATACACGGCCTACATCACCGCCGGTGCGCTCGGCGCAACCGAGGCCGCCACCCTCGTGCGTCGCCGGGGGGAGTTGATGCAACAGGCGGGGACGGAGCGCCCCGGGACCATGGCGGCGGTCCTCGGCCTCGCGACCGCGGAGGTCGAGGCGGCGTGCCGTACCGCCTCGACCGGCGGGGCCGTCGTCGTGGCTGCCAATATCAACGCGCCCGACCAGACCGTCATCTCGGGCGACCCCGCGGCCGTGGCTAAGGCAGGGGAGGCGTGCAAGGCGCGCGGCGCCAAGCGGGTGGTTCCGCTCAAGGTGAGTGGTGCGTTCCACTCGTCCCTGATGGCTCCCGCGGCGAACCATCTGCGACTGGCGCTCGAGCGCGCGCCGTTCCGGGATCCCACGTTCCCCGTGATCGCGAATGCCACCGCCGAGCCCGTCCGCGACGCGGGTCGCGCGCGCCGCCTGCTCGCCGATCAGCTCACGTCCCCGGTCCGGTGGGTGGCCTGCATGCAGCGCGCGGCGACGCTCGCGGACGAGGCGCACGGCGAGGCGACGGCGCCGCGCGAGGTCCAGTTCATCGAGATCGGCCCCGGAAACGTCCTGGCCGGCCTGCTGCGGCGCATCGTGCCGGGGGCCAATGTGATCTCCCTCGGAACCGCCGATGAGGTCGCGCGCTTCCTGGAGGCCGCGTGACGGAATCGGGGTGCAGGTGAAGATCGATCTGACCGGCCGAGTCGCCCTGGTGACGGGCGGCAGCCGCGGGATCGGGCACGCGATCGCCCGGTCGCTCGCGGGCGTGGGCGCGCAGGTGGCGATCCTGGGGCGGGACAGTGCGAAGGCGCAGGAGGTCGCGCACGCGCTGGCCAACGGCGCCGCCCGCGGCTACGGCTGCGATGTCAGGGACGCAGCCCAGGTCGAGTCGACCGTCGGCGCGGTGGAGCGGGACTTCGGGCACATCGACGTTGTGGTCAACAACGCGGGCACGACGCGCGACAACCTGCTGTTCCGGATCGGCGAAGACGACTGGGACATGGTGATCGACACCAATCTGAAGGGCGCATTTCTCGTGACCAAGCACGCCGCCCGGGGGATGATCAAGCGGCGCTGGGGACGCATCGTCAACATCACGAGCGTCGTGGGCATCTCCGGCAACAAGGGGCAGGCGAACTATTCCGCCTCGAAAGCCGGACTGATCGGATTCACCAAGGCCGTCTCGAAGGAGTTGTCATCGCGTAACGTCCTCGTCAACGCCGTGGCGCCGGGATTCATCGATACGGAGCTGACGCGGTCCATCGGCGAGGCCGCCCGGAATGCACTGATCGAGGCGATTCCGCTGGGCCGGCTGGGACAGGGCTCCGATGTGGCGGCGGCGGTGCTCTTTCTGGCGTCCGACTTCGCGAGCTACATTACAGGTCAGGTGCTGGTCGTGGACGGTGGGCTGGTGCTGTGATCCTTTTCCCACACCCCGATTGAGGGTACCCATGCCAATGGACATGAAGCAGCTCGAAGAGAAGGTCAAGGACATCATCGTCGAAGAGCTGGGCGTCGAGCGGGACAAGCTCACCTCAGGGGCGAGCTTCATGGAGGACCTGGGTGCGGACAGCCTCGACACGGTCGAGCTGGTGATGGCCTTCGAAAAGGAGTTCGACATCGACATTCCCGACGAGGAGGCCGAGAAGCTGCGGACCGTGGGACAGGCGTTGCAGTACCTGCACGAGAAAATGGGGAAATAGCCGATGGCGCGCCGGGTCGCGATCACGGGCCTCGGGTTCGTGACGCCGCTGGGGACGAACGTGCAGAGTACCTGGGAGGGCCTCCTGGCGGGCCGCTCGGGGGCGGGGCCGATCACGCGCTTCGACCCCGCGGCGAGCCCCGTGAAATTCGCCTGCGAGGTGAAGGGGTTCGACCCGGCACGGTTCCTGGACAAGAAGGAAATCCGCCGCCTCGACCTGTTCGCGCAGTTCGCCATCGGCGCCGCGGACGAGGCGGTCGCGGACGCCTGTCTCGCGAGCAACTGGGGCAGCGTAAACCTCAAGCGCGTGGGTGCGATCGTCGGCACGGGCACGGGGGGGCTCCAGACGTTCGAAGAGAACTGCCGCGCGCTCGTCGAGAAAGGCCCGAGCCGGGTTTCCCCGTTCTTCGTCCCGATGTACATGCCCAACGTCGCGGCCGCGCTGATCTCGATGCGCTACGGCGTGCAGGGGCCGAACTACTGCACGGTGTCGGCGTGCGCGTCGTCGGCCCACAGCGTGGGCGAGGCGCTCGAGCTGATCCGGAGCGATCGCGCGGACGTCATGATCGCGGGCGGCGCTGAAGCCGCCATCACGCCGCTCGCCGTGGCGAGCTTCGCGAACATGAAGGCGCTGTCAGAGCGCAACGACAGCCCC
>Ga0137382_10000682_pt1 | contig 14226 bp, 12 predicted proteins | sample SagtaG_15_FD_104816 | JGI IMG/M metagenome (GOLD analysis project Ga0137382, IMG submission 104816) | Vadose zone soil microbial communities from Sagehorn Ranch, Mendocino, California, USA - Sage2_R_20_16 metaG | ecosystem: Environmental > Terrestrial > Soil > Vadose zone | place: USA... | reverse complement strand
TTATTCTCGTCCGCCCGGCCTGCCCCAACCGAGCTCGATGCTGATGATCCCTTAAAAGATCACCCAAGATCTGAGCATATTCGGCCGCCTCAGTGCTCTCGTCGCTAGGCACAATCAACACACCACAATCTGGGGTTACCAGTTCACTCTGTCCGCCCACGTTAGCCCCGACTACTGCTAAACCACTCGCCATCGCCTCATAGATCGAAAGAGCAATTCCTTCCCACTCTGACGGCAAAAAAAAGATATCGGCCCCGGCCATCAACTGCCGCATTCGTTCAAGGGAAACTGCCCCAAGAAGTCGGACTTGATTGTTCAGTTGGCGCTTCGTATTAAACGACCGAAGCCATTCCAAGTCTGGCCCGTCACCAGCCACCAGCGCCACAAAAGGAAGCCCGCCTTGATGAAGACGTAGCATCGTGGGCGCGAAAACACGCGGCTGCTTTTGAGGACAGATGCGGCCGGCGTACAAAATAACCGGAACGCTCTCGTCTATGTCCAACTCACGCCGAACCGTAGCGCGCCAATTAGGATCGGGGTGCCACATATCCGGATCAACGTTGGTATAACAACTTCGAATCGTACGATCGTCCGCACCACGTTTGACCATCCATTGCTTCAAGTGCTCCGATGAAACAATGTTCAGATCGATCAGCTCCTGATGCTCTACCGCCATGCGCGGATACCCACCATTTTTCCACTGCTCTTCAATGTGGCAGAAGTCAATGAATGTAACGTTTGGGAAGTGGGAGCGTAAATAAGGCAGCAGCATATAGCCCAATTCGCTGTGAGAGATGAGTACTGCATCTACCTGCCTAGAGTGGATGAGGTAACGCAAGAAACGAGGATAGTCCACCAGGCGTAGAAAGTGGTGCATAATAAAAACGTCAGACGTATAGCGGGCAAAATCTGGTAGCAAGAATTGTTGCCCGCTAAGCGTTGTCACAATAGTGATTTCCCAGCCTTGCTGGCTCAGTTGCTTTACCAAATCAAGGTTAAACTTATCAGCCCCCCCCATCGCCAACCACGGTATGATCATCAACAGGCGTCGATTGGTTTTATTTAATACATTATGACAGGGGATCTCATCGGGGACGGTGTCGTTTGGCATGTGCCAGCGTGGTTGGATTTGTGGAAAGCCTCCGTTCCATAGTTCTGGATAACGCCGGCGCAGTTGCGTGCGGAATGCTTGTTCCATTTTCCCTCTGTCCCAGTTTTTCCATCGATCGGAATGAGCTGGGCGACGTCGGTACCAATCCAGATACTCGGGGATAGTGCTCCCCCAATATCCGAGGCTCGCACAACGCAACCAAAAGTCCCAGTCTTCCAGCCCATCGCGGATGGCCTCGTCATATCCTTCTGCAGCGTCGTGAACGGACTTTCGCACCATGCTGGTCGCATCTACTTGGTTCTGGCCTAGAAATGCCCGGCCATTGTGAAAGCCGTGATCCCACAGATACTCCTCAGCCCCAAACCCGATGGAGTAACCCTTGCAAAAGGAGAATTCGGGATAGGACTCAAGAAACCAGAACCATTTTTCGATGGCCGTGGCCTCTAGTAAGTTGTCACTATCGAGCTGCACGATGTACTGAGATTGAGCAGCACTATACCCCGTATTACGCGCAGCGCTCGGTCCTCGGTTAGTATCGTGATCAATAACCCGAATGCGTGAATCATCATGCCGGTAACTCTCAAGCATTGAGAGCGACTCCGGCTTAGTTGAACCGTCGTTAACGACCACCCACTCCCATTGCTGGAACGATTGTTGAAGCAATGACCTAGCCGTCTCGTGAAAGATCGGCCCTGTGTTATAAAATGGCGTAACGACCGTCACGCGTGGAGATACGGTGAGATCAGCACGCGAATAATTAAAACGGGAGCGTTTTGCAGATACTGGCGTATTTGTGAAGTCGAAATTACTCATGTCGATTACGTTTTCGGCTGTGGTTCATTGTCGGGGATTTTACGAGCTTGCCTCGTTATCAGTCTTCCAAGCCAACGCTGTCTAAAAATATCGCGTCTAACGGTGGAGCGAACGACACTGCGTAATATTGAAAAGGTGGCGGTATTCCAGCAACAATCAGACTCGATAAATCATTGCCGCATCCTCAATACGTCGCAATGCCGTTATTCGAAATTTGTCCCACAGACAAGAGTTTGCTCCGAGGGTTACTAACTCTTTTATGCAGAAGTTACGGAAAAGTTTTTATACCGGACTTGCCTCTAAGCCTCTTCAGCCAGGCCCACCAGTTCGACTGCTGCTCCTCCAGCCGGCTCTTGGGTTTCTCCAATTCTCCAATCCAGCTCCGTTGCTCTTGATTCACCCTTAGCTGCTCCCGGATTACTTGCTCACGCTCCTCAGCCAGCCGCTGCCAATTCGACTGCTGCTCCTCCAGCCAGCTCTTGGCTTTCTCCAATTCTCCAATCCAGGTCTGTTGCTCTTGATTCACCCTTAGCTGCTCCCGGATTACTTGCTCACGTTCCTCAGCCAGCCGCTGCCAGTTCTCTGCCTCCCGCTTCCACCACATAATGGATTGTTCTCGAGTGTTCGCCCATTCGCGAATTTCCGCCCACCGGGCGGCCTGTGTCGCCATCACCTCAACCATATATTTGCGATAGGTTCTTTCATGTCGTACGAATAGCTCGCGACACAGGCCTCCCCACGTATCAGGCTGATACATCTTCGTAGACATTTGATCGTCTCGCATACGGTAATCCCACACGATCTCCGGGATTACCTCGGCGCGGTATCCCAGTTCGAGAATCGTGATCCACAAATCCCAATCTTCGATACCGCTAGAGCTAAACGCCTCACAGTAGCCCCCGGCCTTTTCCCACGCCTCTCGACGAAAAAGCGCCGGTTCCACTGCCTGATTATAGACGAGCATCTCCGGCAAGGCACAGGTTTGATACCTAAAGACGTCGGTGCGATCGCCAAACATTTGGAAATATCCCGTCACAAAACCAACGTCGGGCTGAGCTTCTACAACGGCGAACGCTTTTTCCAAAAATTCCGGCCGCACGCGATCGTCAGCGTCCAGACAACATATGTAGCGTCCCGTAGACTGTCGAATCCCCTGATTTCGCGCAGCTGGCAAGCCTTTGTTTTTCTGCCGGATAATTCGAGTCTTGGGACGGCTGAAGTTACCCAACAGGGCGCGTGTAGTCTCATCCCTAGAGCCATCGTCGACAATGACGATTTCAAAATCGTTCATTGTCTGAGCAAGCACCGATTCGACGGACTCGTCGAGATACGCGCCTAAGTTGTAACAGGGAATAATAACGCTAATTGCCGGCATCGAGCTAACCTCAAAAACTTAGAATCGTCAGTTAGCGACAATTAATGTCGCGCAAGAGAACCGCCCGACCTTTCCAAAACTCATCGGTGGGCCTGGCAAGATCCGTTGCAAACACTTCAAGAAATCTGCCGGAGTCTCTATCGTACGGTCCGAGTCTAAGTGTGTATTTGCCTGAAGAGTAACCCGGTGGCGGCGTCAACTGGAAAACATCTTTCACCTGCTCTTGTTTCCACAGACTCGTTGGCAACCCAGTCGCATTCACCATAGGTGATCAAACTGAAATAGAGTCTTACCTTCTTTGTCGACGGGATGTACAAAGACGTGATAATCAGCCCGAGGGCGGTCATAGGGCTCTTGCCAGGTCAACACCAAAAAGCTGTGGCCACGCGATTGGGTATTCAGGTAACTCTCCAGTACGATTTCGCTCGAAAAGTTCGTGTGAGTATGGACGGTTCTGGGTTCAGTCTCACGCTCTTCGCGAGAACAGCTCGCTGCTACAAGAATAAATAGCGCCAGCGATACGGAGAAGACGCCGTTCAATACAGGTTTTTTTCATCGGTACAATTCCAACATTAAGCTTTGAGGTTGCTTGTTTTCAACTACCAGACCCAAACCTCCAACAAGGTAATGGTCAGGCAGCAACTCTTCACTTTCTAAGACTATCTCCCTGCACATACCGCAACACCGCCGGTTGGGGAGAAGTGAATTCCCGCGCGAACCAGTCGCGGGTCAACCGCAGGGCTTGATCGAGATCGACGCGGGGCGAGTAGCCGGTGGTCGTCTGGCCTTTGCGAATATCGGGACTGCCGTTCCATATCTTCGAATCCTTCCTCATACGTCGATGATGACGACGCTGTGGCCGTCGTTGAGAAGCCGCTCCGCCAAATGGGATCTGATAAAACCCGCTCCGCCAGTGATCAAATAGGGCATGTTTTCCTCCTGTCAAAAAATTCTGGGGGCTATAGTAAAACACTCGCCTTTTCGATCTAAATGAATCCTCTCGCAGCAAGCTGACAAGGTGTCAAAAAACTCTGATGAGAAGTTGTCTCCAGGGTTGTTACCCCGAACGTTTTTGTCGAAGGACAAGTTTCGGGAATGCCAAACTTTTAGAAGTCCGGGAATAGCTTTTACGAAGCGATCTGCGAGTCCTTTGACCCATTAACGGCTGCAAAGGCTTAGGCGGTCGTCAGACTTTGGGCCCTCTCTCACTCTTCTCCCTCCCAGGGCACATGATCGAACTTGCTCATCGCGATTTTGTGTAGAAACTCGAAGTACAATTTCAGGTGCGCTTCTTTTGACCAGGTTCGGACAAAAGCTGCATAACCCTTCTCTCCCAATTCAGATCTCAAAGCTGGGGAGACTGAGATCCGGTTCATGGCCGCGAGCAGTTCCTCGTCGGTCCGGTAAACGAATCCTCCTCCACTATCTTCGACAACCTCCGGCAGCGCGCCCAGGTTGCGTACGATGACCGGGGTCTTGCGTGCGAAAGCCTCAATGATAATCATTCCGAAGGTTTCATAAGTAATAGACGGCACGATACAGGCCAGAGCATAATAATAGAGCCGCCCTAACTCCTTTTGAGAAAGCGGCCCGAGAAATTTGATATTCGAGATAGTCGAGGCCATGCGCCGCAACTCATCTTCGTAATTGCCGGTGCCCGCGACCAGAAGGTCGATATCTGGGATTTTATTCCAGAGTTTGATCAAGGTCTGGAGGCCTTTGATGATCTCCAACCTTCCAACAAAAAAGAAATAGGGCTTTTCCTGTGGAGGAGGACCGGGTTTTAACCAATCCTTATCAACACGCTCGATGAAAGAAGGAAGATACGCGACCGGTTCAGGGAAACCGCGATCGGCATGCATCTTTGCCGTAAAGCGACTCGGGGACACGAACTTATCCACATGGCGACTGGCTTTTTCCAGAAAGCCGCTGTAGCGCCAAAGCTGCGGTGGCCGTTTCGCGAGAACCGTGCAGCGCAAACACTGGGGTTTATCGCACGGACGACTGTTGAATTTCCACAACACATGCGTCGGACAGATCAACCAGTGTTCGTGCGTCGTGTACAACTTAATGGCCCGTTTACCCAATGGCTCTAAAGTCAAAGCTTCCGGACCAATAAGGGACATGTTATGAAAGTGCACCACGTCATAAGGTTTGCTGTTAAGAATCTCGCTGATTCGACTACGCTTCAGGACAAGACGGCCAGTCTGGTGAGTTAGCAAAGGCGAGAGCCAGGTATATCCATTCTTGAGACCGTGCACTTGCACATTTGGATGGCCGACAAACTTAATTTCGGGCTCGGCGGGATGTAACAGGTGGTAAGCATCGGTGCAATGAACCACATCCACATGGTGACCCTCGTCTCCCAAGGCATGCGCCAGACGATAAATGTACATGGCATCTCCACCGAAACCGTATGGCGGATAGAAGGTTGTCAGATGCAGGAAGTTGAGCGGACGGTTCATCTGGCCACCGCCTGCTTGAAGACGTCAATCATCTGCAGAGCAGCCGCTTCCCAAGTCAGCCGGCGAGCCGCGGCAAGACCGGCGGCGCGCATTTGTTGACACAACTCCTCCGATCCCAATACTCGCTCAAGCGCGAGTTTTAGATCCTCTCGCTTTGTCGGTTCGACGTACACGCCTCCGCTGCCGAGCAAGTTAGAAAGCGGGCTCGCGGTGGTTGCGATAACCGGACAGCCGCAAGCCGCTGCCTCGAGGGCGGGAAGACCAAAGCCTTCGATTAACGAAGGTAATACCAAGACGGTGGCCATATTGAGGAGCACAACTAGGTCATCATCGGTGAGATACCCTGTAAAGATGACTCGGTCGGCGATTCCGAATTCCGTCACCCGAGTCTTGAGAATTCCATAATAGCTATGGAAAATTTCCCTCTTGTATTCCCCGACCATGATCAACCGCACATCGTCGAATTCTTTTTGCTCAGCGAGCTCTTTGAAAACCTCCAGGAGCATCTCAAGATTTTTGTGAGGACCGAAGCCACCCACGTAAATGACCGAACGATTCTCGCCCGTGACACCCAAGGAGTGCAGATTAAGGCTTGGCTGTGGATCATCAACAACATGGAACACCGGATCGCTCGCCTCACCGACTACGAAAACTCGTTCGGGAGCCAGACGGAACCGTTTAAGAATCCCCTGCCGTGAATAGTCGGAGACCGTCACAATAGCATCCGCCTGCCACCGTCCTAACGTTGCCTTCGCATTCCAGAAAAATCGCGCCGTGCGGTTGGGCAATGTCAGTTTTGGGTACGTTTCTGCGATGACATCGTGAATCATGACGACTTTTTTGGCCCGGCTGAAGACCGGGACATAGCTATAGATCGTCGGAAACAACAAAAGATCAAAATTCGGCGCGGACATCGCGCGACCCATCTTCCAGAGATCGCGAGCCGAACGATGGCCGTTCGCAGAAGCAGCAAGGCTCGTCGGCCTAGAGTTCCGTACCAGTTTTACTTCAGCTCTCGAGGGTATCATTTCCAAGTTTTCGCTTGAATCCGCAAAAAAAACATAGCGGTTCTCACGATCCACCCGAAGCAGTGCTTCCAGCAAACCCCGGGCATGGCGACCATAGCCGCGAAGGTTTTGCCAGCAAGTTGCATCAACGCCGATATGCATCTATTTTCGCGCTAACCTCCAGGAAAGGAGCGACGATCCGTCACATAAGAAAAGAAGCTCTGGAACAATTCCGGCGCAGCTTACGACTGAGCATGCTCTGCCTCGCCGTTTAGCGAACCTTTCTGAGCGCGTCGCCGGATCCCATCCAATAGCCGATGGCTTCACCAACTGCCCAGGCGCTGACAAAGAGCGCCAGCAACGGAAGCGACGTAACCAGTTCCCGACGATATCGACCGGCTCTCAAAACCCGTGCTACGATTCGGAAAATAAGGAGCATAGGTAGCGCGAGCGTCGCAAGGCCGTAAATGAATCTTTGAAATATACCGGCCCTTTGGACCTTCATTCCGGCATAAGAGCGAGCATAAACGTAACGCTGAAAGAGATATTCGGCAATGGTGTAATGTTTTTTGTGCCCGACTCGAATATCTGGCCGGCTTTCGAGCGTGACGCCCGCCCGCCGCATCGTGTTGTGTAAATGGTCTTCCCAGCGTTCTTGGCCGATAGCGTCGCAGAAACGCTCCAGCAAACTCTGCCGATAGGACACATTGTTGCCGGCGAGCCATTTCGCGGGACCGGCCGGAGGCGCCAAGCAATGGCTGTACTCACAGAGAAACGCAGCCCAGTCCACGAGCCGGTCCCGTGCGGCATTATCGACAGAGCCTCCGACGATCATCGCACCTTCTTGATGTGCCGCGAGCATCTTCTGCGCCCAATCAGCAGGCACAATCACGTGATCTTCAATAACCGCTACGATCTCTCCCCGGGCTTCTCTGAATGCCATAGCTCGAAGCTGCGGGATACTTACTTCGGCAGTGGCGTGTAAGACGTGAACTTGCGGATATTTCAGCCGAAGCGGCGCGCGCACCTCCTCGCCTATACGGTCCGCCACAATGATTTCTATCTTGTAGTCACCCGATTGGTCGCTTAAAGCCTGCAAACAGACCTGTAGATCGCTCCACCCGTTGACTGAAGGAATGACCACTGAAAGGTCCGCTTGTTGCGCCTCAAGCACGGTTTGTGGCCCGTTGCAGACGCTCATGCGGTTCTTCCCATCGCCAAATGAAGTCAAAACGGCCTTGGAAAAACGCACGGCAGAGTCACGTTGGCGGCAAAAGGCCATCTCCTGTCTTAGCGGTTTGAACCCGGAAGAGAATTAAGTCGCTTTGACAACCGGCTTCGCATGTCACGAATGCTTCGTCGCAACTGCAGGTAAGCGCGCAACTCCCGCGAGAAGATGCGGCGAAAAAGCATAGGTTGGCGCAGGTAGTAAACATCGAGGCGCTCAAGCGCCAACCAGTCGCTCCCTATGCCAACAAAATCTAGCCGCGTTGTGCAGGCAAGAGAATAATGCAGCTGGGCGAGCTTTTTGACAGCGTCGTTGTAGGCACCATATGGATAGGCCAACGATTCAACTGAACGGCCGACCGCGTCCTCTATTATCTTCTTCGAGGAAATTATCTCTTGCTCCGCCACCTGATTCGTAACTGTCGTCAAATCCGGATGAGTGAGCGTGTGGCTTCCGAACGCCATGCCCGCCGCGTCCATTTCTTTAATCTCGCTCCATCGAAGCAACGCACGACGCTGAACATGGGCAGGCTGACTGGGCCACGAGTTCTCGCGGCCGCAATAGTCTGTCACCAAGAAGATGGTGGCGGGAAAGCCATGGCGATGCAGGATCGGTAGAGCCTGCGTCGCAACGTTTTGGAAGCCGTCATCGAACGTGATCGCCACGAGAGGCTCGGCAAATGCTTGCGCGAGCAGCGCGTGCCGCGCCTCGACGAGGGAGACGACCTTCACGTCTAAATCCGCCAGCATCTGCATTTGTTGCGCAAAGATCCGCGGCGGGATCGAGAGCACTGATCCACTGTCATCGAGCGAGTGGTAAGTCAGGACGGCAATTCTTCTGCGCATAAATGAGCCGGCCATGTCCTCGACGGCTACGCTGGCCGCGCGCCTTGACACTCTCGATCAAGGGCAGCCTTGTCAGCGCCGGCATACCTTCGGCCTGCTATGGCTTTGAGGACTGATTCACTTCTTGAGTCTTGACCACGCCATTGCCCAAGGATTTAGGCGCCCGCCATGCCTTCGCGCCCACCATCGCCTGCAGCAGGCGCGCCGGCTGGTACACGATGCTCGGCCACATGAACACCTCGGTGGTGCAGTAGCAATCCTTTCTGGCAATAGAGTCGCGCAAGTTGCAAGCTTGCTGTGAATTCCAAATCTCCCAAAAAGACTTTTGGCGCAGATTGCCCAACGGCCGGTGCTCTTCGCAGACGCTGACATCGCCGTTGGCATACACCACCGCGCTGAGCCTGCCCGCGCGGCAGGGGATAACTTGCGTCTGTTCGGTGATGGTCCGCAGCTTCGCCCATTGCAGCATGGGCTCGACGACAGAGCCGTAGCGGCCGGTTTCGCGCGGTGACCAGAGTTGACGGATGTACTCATACAAATACTGATACTGTTGCAGGCTGGGTCCCTGCAACGACGCGTTCTTACGGTCGCCTCGAATGATCGCCAGATTGTGATGATCCATTCTGGGACAACGGTCGTACAGATACGCAGTCAATCGTTTGATTTCGTCCAAGTTGAGCTCGGTGGCCGTCGAAATGCTGTGGATGCGCAACCGTGGATCCCGTTCTTGCAGCTTAGCTAGGACGTCATAAGTCTGCATGCTTCGCTGAAAGGAGCCGGGTGCGACGCGGAACTTGTCATGGAACTCTTGCATGCCGTCCAGGGACAATTCGACGACTAACAGGTCCAGATCCTTGTTTCCGAGAATCGCGGTGATTTGTTCCACCGTCTTGTCCGTGTACCAACCATTGGTCGGAACATAAATTTGACGCACTTTGTTTTGCTTGATGAATTGGAGACAGATCTCGGCGAACTCTTTCCGCAAGAAGGGTTCCCCGCCGGAGAGGTTCAAATTTTCAATCCGACCGAGGGAGCGAGAGAGCGCGACGATCTCGTTTCTGGTGAGATCGTCTCTTCGGTTCAGGTTCCGCCAGTAAAAACAATGATCGCATTTCATGTTGCAAATCGAGTTAATGAACAAAATAAGGAACGGCGGACTAGGGACGCCTCTGTAATTCTTCCATGTGATGCGCAGATGGCGCACGATGCGGTCCAAAATTTTCATCGTCGTTTCTCCTTGGTTCATGGTTGTGATCGGCACTGCGGTCGAGATTGCGTCGCGCCGCCATCGCCAACTCACGCCCTGGTGCGCCGGTAAGCTCCGGCGCAAGCATCCGATCGCATCATCATGACCATGCCAGCAACAGTGTTTTTCGTCCCTACTAATGAGGAAGGAACCAGCTGAGGTATTTGAGCGCGCGGTGAGTGACCGGAACCGGGAATTTGGTCCGCACAGTTCCGGTGGCGCGCATGCTTCCGACGTACCAGTCGTATGCGTCGAGAAGTGACTGAGCGTTGCTCCATTTGGGCCGCCAACCCAATTCTTGTGCGGTCCGGGAAATATCAACGACGGAATCCTTGCCGTGCGCGTTCATGTAGTGCCATTCGGAAAGCGGCACAATGTTTGCCAATTCGATGCCGCGCAGCGCCGCCCGCGCCATCATCCTTGGCACCGTGCACAAGCGGGAGCCTGTTCGCGCATGGTGCAAGAGTGCCTGGAGATCGTTGCGTACGGTGCCGAACTCTTGGCCGCCAAAGTAAAACACGCCTGCGGCGTCACTGCGAGCAAGCAAGGCGAGACCGTCGGCCATGTCCCTCACGTCGACTAACTGGTAGCGGTTTTCGCCGTCACCTAAAATCAGCACCGGCCTGCCGAGCCGTATCCATTCAAAGACGATGGCAAAGGCGCTCAGGTAGCCTGGGCCGATAAATGTCTTGGGCCGTACAATTGCGACCTGCATGCCTGTATTCCCGCAGTCTGAAGCGATCTTCTCGGCTTCCGCCCGTGTCGAACGATATGCATCGAGCCGGGTGAGCGGCGAATTCGACAGGAACGGGTGGACCTTGGGCGGCCGCGCAACGATGGTGGACGAGATCAAGACCAGCCGCGCTACCCCGCGGGCGCCAGCGCATCTGCACAGAATCCGCGTTCCTTCCGTATTGACGCTCCGGACCAGCTCGAGGTTCTGGCGCGGCGAGGCAAAGGCAGCGTGCAGGACTGTGTCGACCCCCTCCAGCGCGGCGCGCGTGAGCTTCTCATCGCGCACATCACCGCGCACGTATTCTATGCCCGGGCCCTGCGCCCAATCCGGGCGCGCCGCGATGTCGAACAGCCGGACGCGAGCACCGTGGCAACGAAATCGGTCGACCAGGTGGGAAGCGAGAAAGCCGGCGCCTCCTGTAATTAGAATTTGATGCAGATTCACGTCATGAGCTCCGCGCGCTATGCTGCAAGAGAACCAGTCGAGGCTGGTCTTCTTATCGAACACGACTACAACTTGTTCCGGGCCTAAGGAGATAGCCGCAAAACTCACCGAGGCCCCACGAGATCATGGCCAGCAAGACGATTGGAAACGACAGGATGAGATAACGCACGTGACGTCGCTTGGGGACCAGCGCCTTTAAAAATCGAACGGCAAAAAGGATCGGCAGCAAAGGCGACCCCAACAGATATAGGACACGCTGCCACAGAGTGAATCGCTCTGAGCGCATCCCGGCAAAGCAACGGCCGTGATCGAACCGCGCCCGGAGAAAAGGCCAAAAGGAAAACCGGCGGCGGTAAAACACCAACATGGACGGCTCGATGCGCAGGTCGTAGCCTCTTGTTTTCAACTGCTGGCACCAGTACGCCTTCCAAAATTCCCCCTCGACGAATTCCCGGCCCATTCCGAGGGCCCACCGTTTCATCGAAATGTTGATGCCGGGGACATGCCGGATGACTGTAGGGGCAAGAGGAAACATGAAGGCCCCATAATCGCAAAAGTACCCTGCCCAGTCCACTACTGTGCGAAGCCCCTCCGGCTCGACCGCACCACCGATAACCGGGTGCGACGCGGCGTGAGCCGCGAGAGTTGCGGAGATCCAGTTGCGATCAACGGTGCAGGTGGTGTCGGTGATGGCCAAAATTCCCCCGCGCGAGCGGGCAATCGCGGCGCCCAGCACCTGTGGCAACGTCGCTCCGTCATCTATGCGGACGCAAGTTACACCTGAGTCGGCCGCGGACGCGACGTCGGGAAACTCAAAGTTTGCCGCATAGGCTAAAATGATCTCGATCTCCCTGGAGTCCCGCGATTGGATCAGGGTACGCACACTGTCCGGCAGGTCGCGCAGCGGAGCAGCGGACGCGACAATCACCGATAAAGCCGGTGCCGCGGTATTCATTTCACCCGCCCCTTCAGATAGCCGACGACTTCACCCATCGTCCAAGCCAGCAGAAAGAAGATCAATACGGGAAGAGCTTGCAAGAATTTCCCCCGGTACCGTTGTTTTTTGACGATATGGTGCATGATGCGACCCAGGAATAGAACCGGAATCGCCGGAGAGAGCATCATATAAGTGGCGCGCTTGGCGAGTGAAAAACGGGAAGCGCGCATGCGGCCGAATTGAATTCCATGGCGGAACCGCTGGCTCATGAAATCACCAAACCCGAATGACCTTTTATGGCGCACGACAATGGACGGCGCCAGCACCAACCGAAACCCCGCCTTCTTCAATTCCGCGTGGACCGCAGTTTCCCAAAAACCATCGGCCCAGGCGTCGAGGCATCGGTCGATGTCGATCCGTTTGTATGAAGCGTTATCGCCCGCGATCTCGGCGACAGAGCCCTCCCGAAAAGGAAGCATATAAGGAGCGTACCGACAGAAATAGACCGCCCAATCGACCACTCCGGACCCCGCATCGTTCTCAATCGCGCCGCCGACGGCAACCCGCCCATCCCGATGCGCTCTCGAGATGTGAACAAGCCAGTTTCGATCGGGAATGAAGTGCGCGGTGGTGATGGCAACAATCTCTCCGCTGCTCTGCCGGATACCGGCGCTCCAGAGTTCTGGTATCAAAGCGGATGGCTGCTCGACGATCAGTTTGAGGCGCGAAAATTGTGCCCGGATTAATTCGGTCGTGCCGTCGGTCGAATTGTCGACGATGATGATTTCCGTATCGGCCGCTTCACGTTGGCCGGCCAGCGCTGACAAGCATTCTTCGATGCTTGCCCGTGCGTTATGCGATGCGATTACCACGGACACCGCCGCGTTATTCTTCGCCGTCATGAGAGCTCGTCACAGCCGGATCGTCTCGCCCGTCTGGGCCGACTCATAGCCGGCGCTAACTATCCGAATCAGCTCGCGGGCGTGATGAACCTCGTCATTTGAAAACGTGCCGGTCTTGATACGATCGATCAGCCCCTGCAGATTGACAGCGGTCGCCGTGGCGCGGCCCTCTTGTCGCTCCCTAGTGATGACGCGCGAGCGTCCGCCGGCCTCGACCCGCGCTTCACCTCCCCTGACCAGGCTAAGCCGCGCGGTTGGACGGCCCAACGCCCGCGACCACTCGACTGCGGCGCGCGCCGCTCCGCCAAAGGAAAGGCGCAAAGAAGCTTTTTCGCAATCCACGCGCATCTCGAGATATCGTTGCAACGCATGGCTGACGCGATTGAACAGCAGTGTCGCCAGGCGCCGCTCGGGGAACAACAGCGTCGCCTGAACCACCACGTCGGTTTCGAGTTCCGGCCGTGGAGAGAGCGCATGGGCGCTGATCGACAGTGGCAGCGCGCCAAAGAAGAAGCAAATGAGATCGAGCGGATGCGTGCCGAATTCGTATAACGTATAGCGCGCCAGTTGAGCCCGCCAGTTGCGCTCGACGGAAGGCGGATGGAACATTTGCTGCCAGCACTGAATGACAAAAGGCCTGCCCAACTCTCCGCTCGCAATCCTTTGCTGTGCTTCGTTGTAGAGCCTCATGAAACGGTATTGATTGTTCACTCGCACCATGCGTCTCTGACGTTCGGCTGCGGCGATCACTTCGTCCGCTTCCGCCACGTCATACACGAAGGGCTTCTCACAGAAAACATGAACGTGATGCGCCAAAGCGAGAAGGCATAGCTCTCGATGCGTCAGGGGCGGCGTTGCAATAATTGCAATATCCGGTCTTTCTTTCTCCAGAAGCGATTCCGGCTCCGCGTAAAGGGCCGGAATGCGATACCGAACTCCAACCTGCTGTCTCCGCTGCGGGTCGGGCTCGCATGCCGCCACTATTGAAAGGTCCGGAAGCATGGCGCATGCAGGGAGATGGATTTGCTCGGCGACATCGCCCAATCCGAAGATCGCTACGCGAAGCATAGTTGGCGCTCAATCGTGAATCGGATGTGAAACCGTGGAATGCCGCAGC
>Ga0137382_10000681_pt1 | contig 14226 bp, 29 predicted proteins | sample SagtaG_15_FD_104816 | JGI IMG/M metagenome (GOLD analysis project Ga0137382, IMG submission 104816) | Vadose zone soil microbial communities from Sagehorn Ranch, Mendocino, California, USA - Sage2_R_20_16 metaG | ecosystem: Environmental > Terrestrial > Soil > Vadose zone | place: USA... | reverse complement strand
ATCTTCTTGTACAACGGCTTGTACAGCAGCGTACGCTTCAGCGTCGGTAACACTGCAGTCTGGTAGATGGATCGGTCGTTGGAGATGTATTCCAGCCAGAGCTTGGAGGTGCCGCTTCTTACCTTCTTCGAGGTAGATAGCACCGACCGCATCGCTTGTATTGGTGAGTAGATGATGTTCGATCGCATGGAGAAACTCCGTTTTCCCGACGCCTTCTTGAGACGTCACTAACACGGACTCACCGGTCCGAATGCCATAAGTCATGTAGTTCAATGTAGGAAACGGGTATGGTGTGCCATACTTAGGTACTTCGTGGAGTATCTTCTCGAAGTCATGCCAAGAGGATACGATTTGTTCAGGCGTATACCTCTTGGCAGTTCTGAATAGCGTGGCTAGTTCTTCTCCTTCCCCTGATCGGAGGTAGTCGTTGGCGTCTTTTCGGAGACCGCCGGGGAACTTGAGCTGGTATATCTTGTTGTAATCGAAGAGACTTGCGACTTCAGCAGCCGCTTCCCTCCCCGGCCCATCTCCGTCAAATGCGAGGTAAATGCGTTCGAATGAGTTAAGCCAGGATCGATCGTTTGCAGCGTCCAGCTTCCCAGTACTGCTACTCCGAATACTGACGCAAGGAATACGCAGGACCTGATAAAGCGAGAGAGCATCGAACTCCCCCTCCGTGATGATAATATTCGATCCACCGGGGAACTTGTCTCGGCCATATAAACCTCCTTTTGCTATATCGCCTATAGTATGGAAGCCTTTAGGTAATGTCCGAACCTTCATCGATCCGTTAGGATACGGGAAGCCGATAGCAATAGGTTTACCGTCGCTATCAATCTTAGTTTTTGTATCATAAAATCGAAATGTCTCTTTCTCAATCCCACGATATGGTATATACTCATAAGTAAATTCGTTACTCAAATATTCTTCCTTCTCCCTCTTGGCGGGGATGTGGGCATTACATGAAAAGCAATGACTGTGGCCGTCGGCATATACACACCGAGCGTCGGAGGAACCACAGTCATCACACGGTATATGTCGCTCAACGATTATCTCGCTGAGTTTCTTCGAATGTTCTGGTGTACTCATAATAACGTGGCAGCCAATTCTTCTCTACGTTTGGAAATTGAATAGGACAAGGGAGTGTCGAATACCCACCATCCATACGCTTGTCCCAATAGCTCTTGCGACCTACGTACATATAAGCTTCGACGATGTGGATTTTCTCAATGCTTTCTTTCCCTCGCCATCCTTGCAGAGCACGAGGGAGTGGCTCTCCAGTCAGTGTCTTCCACGGACCACGAGCTTTCTCTCGGTAGGGGAGCAGAAGCTTCACCCTCCGACGTTTGAATTGTACGCCATTGCCATAGTGAATGTCAAGGGAAACCAATACTTCAGGTCGGACTAAATGGAGTTGTCCCTTAATCTTAGCACACGGGAAGAGTGAATCTTCCTTCGCATGGATAGGGACGACGTATTCGGAGAATGGATTGTAGAAGAGATTGAAACCCTGCATGGTGAATACAGTCGGATAGTTACTGTATCCCTTCATCAGGGTGGGGCCATACTTGACGAGACTGGGGAAGTTTTCGTGGTTGCTCTGACGACCATCACACACGAATAGAAGCAGACGCTCGTATTCGAATAGTGTGGCAGCGTCAGGAGTATGACGGACGTTGTGGTCCATGTACATCCGCATGGCAGGGGGCGGATAGTTGAGTGCCGCTAATGCTTTCATGTTCATCTCCTGACGAAAAGGGAAACCCGCCGGGACTGTGATAAGGGGGGTTTACCCGGCGGGTCCACTAGCTAGACTGGGAGGAGCCTAGCTAATCACTTGCCCCAGTTACTCCAGCCACCGCCAGCGGCGACTTTCTTCTCAGGCTGGGGCTCGACAGGAGCATCGGTGGAGACGTGCTTCCCGGAGAGCATGGCGAGAGCTGACCTGCTCTCGATCTTCTCACGCCGGGTTTCGAGGAAGAGATGAAAGAATGCTTTGCCATGCGCCTTGGCGAATGCCTCGACATCGGCAGGCAACCAAGTATCGATCTGCTCGGACGTGACTCCGAACCGTTTCGTAAATGTAGGATACTTCTGCTCCATCTTCTGGATTTCGAGAGGGTTGGGAATTTCCTTTCCCTGTCTATCCAGTATCTTGACGATGGTAGTCTCCGCCGCTGTCGCCTCGTCGGCTGACAGAACCATCGAGTTGACCTCACCGACGACCTCGGGCGTGACGATCTTCGGTGGTACCGACGATCGCATGTCCTTCGGACCTTCCTGCTCCAGCTTAGTCTTGAGAGCTTCGAGTGTCTTGGCCTTGGCGGGGTAATCAACGACCCAGTACTTCCAACCGGGTTGATCGTAGCCGTCGGGAAGACTGTTCCCACACCCAGTAACACGACGAACGAACGCCTTCCTGTCCTTGTTGGACAAGCCTTTCGGGAGTTCTTCCCAATGGCCGGCTGGCGGTGTCGTCGTGTCCTGTGGTGTAGGCGTAGCAGGAGGAGCATCAATCTTGGTATCCGGTCTCTGTTCCGGAAGACCGAGAGGTGGTGGCTTCGTCGCTGGAGAGGGAGGAGGACTCTCCTGCGCGACAGGGACTTTCGGCCCTACATTCCACCACCCCCCTTTCTTCGCCTCGGCAACAGCCGGGGTGACCGGTTGTTCCACGTAATCGAGGAACATAGAGACTTGGCCCCACGGGTATGTGGAACCAAGCTTGTTCTTGCCCAACCATATAGCATCACCGGTGGGCGGGAGGAAACAGAAGACACCGCGGTCACCGATCCTGGCCATGAGGCTGTCGACGAACGTCGGGTCTTTGATCTCAGCAATGAACTTGACGAGGTCTCCCTCGCTAAGCTTAAGAAATTTATTGAAGTTAGGGATGACAACTTTCTTGGCGAAGTTGACCTCCTGGATAGTGCCGGCCTCGACGAGGGTAGGAAACTCTCCCTCGATACCGAAGCACATCAACGGTGTGACATCCCCGGGCATGAGGAAGTCGAACGGCTGGAGAGAACCTTCTTCCACCTTCTCTAGTTTGGAGAAAGTGAGGAGGACTCTGCTCGATGCGTAGCCCTTGAGTAGAGCTTGGACCGCTTCGAGTTCTGCGCCGGTGTCCATCCGGTCTGACACCAGCAACGGAGCACCTTGCTCGATAGTCTGGACGGCATAGCCGCCACAACTGGAGAAGTCTTTGAGGACTTTCCGAAGATAAGCTTCCGGAATATCCTTGTCCGGAAAGCGTTCGATGAGGACAGTCTTATTGGGATTTGACATGGTCTACGTCTTCCTTTGTTTGGGTAAAACTAACCGGTCTTCAAACGCTTCAGAGCTTTCTCCCCGAAACGCTTCGTCGCATTGATGACGTTCGCCGTAGCAGTCTTCGGCTGGTCATCGGTCGTACCCCACGCAGGGTTATCCTGCGCAGGTCCTGCTGTAATACCACCACCACGGGAACGTCGTCCCTTGATAGCGGACTTGAGCTGAGCCTGTGTCATTACCGGAATCAAATCCGGAATGTTGTGCGTCTTACCGATCGCTCGGTAGAATGCATTGACTTCTTCACGGGTCATACGTCCTCCGAGAAATTCATTCTCGCCGAACTCCGTAATCCCATCGCCCCACCTACCCTTCAGGTAAGCTAAACGATCGGCCTTCTTCTTCTTGCCCATGAGCAATCCCCTTTGGATGCGCACTTCTCTCCTATGTTCTAGATACTTCTGGATCGAGGACCTTCGATCCCAGACGACTGCACCGAAGACTGCGGCTATGCACAATACGATGACTGTGCTTACGACTACAGCTGCGGCATTCTCATAAACCCAGTCGATATACTGGTTCACTTTACTTCTCCGTGGTTGCGGAGCAACCGTTCGGCTGCGCCGATTAGGTCGGGATGACCTATAGTATCTTCCGTCCTTCCCGGAGCATTCGCTCCTCGAATTCACGCTTAATCCGGAGACGATTGAGTTCTGCCCGTTTCTCCTCGGACAGATACCGACCGCCGCAGCGATTAAGTCTGCGATGTTCGATCAGAAGGTGCATCTTCTTGAATGTTGCGCCGCATCCAGTGCAGTAGGCTGCACGAGGTCTTTCTGCTGACATGGCTAATCCTCCGTTAACAAACGGAAAGCCCCGCCAACCGAGGGGAACGGCTGACGGGGCTACGAAAACCAGACTGGGCAAGTCTAGTCTTCGGGAGGGAATGTCTCCGGGATGTTTGGGTGGTAAAAGTCACTAGGTTCCACCCAATCGACGGTGCTCTCGCACCAACGCTGATATGCAACATCCCGGTTCTTGTAAACGATGCTGCGCCTGTGATGCTTCGTTCTCTTATCGAGAGCGACGACGCAGCATCTTTCTGGATTGTGTGCGAAATACATACGTGCCCGGAGCCAACCATCGTCGACTAGACGAAAGTACATCCACTCCGGACACGCATCGATTATCTTATCCCGCAATGCCAACGCTTCCTTCCTCGGAATGTTGGAATTGTAATGCATCATCTCTCGTTGAGGTATGCTTCCGTTCGAGAGACTATTAGCCGCGTTCTTATACCACGACATGACTTCAGGGTTAGGCGTGGAACCGCCGGACATTTGTTCGGCAGAGTATTTCTTCATGTGACCGCGAGCTTTCGCTCGAAATCGCTTCATCTTAAGTCTCTTCTGAACCATCCATCTTTTGGCCACGGAGTTCTCCTTCGATTGTCTTATTATCCCATGCCGACTGCCTTGTGTCAACCGAGCCTTACAGCCTGTTCGATCTCCTCAGCATTCGAACAGACCTCCAGTTAACATAAGCGCCAATCAAGAACAGACTTGTACCCAAGATGATCAAGATCCATGCGACAGTGTCCGGAATCTCTGGTTCGGGAAAGTTGGCTTGAGGCTGAGGAGCCAGCCTACTAGTAAGAATACCGGTCCGGAGGGTCTCCATAATCCTAGTTTCTTGCTGGATTTTTATAAGCCGGAATATATCGTCTGGAAGAGGCTGTCCTCCGAATAATGAGAGGATGGCTACGTATTGCTGGGCGGTTTGGTCGAGCGGGTTATCCCAAATCTCCGCGTAGGGAACGGGCCTCTTCGGCGTCTGAAAGTCTTCACGCTCCAGATTATAATCAAGGTTGTGATAACCGCCAGTAGGATTATCAATCCATCTACCAGTATTACTGCGAAGACTAATAAGCTGTTCAGTCGGTCCATGAGTGGCTCCTGCCGGCCGGTGTGATAGGTTTAAGCTTGAAAGCACGACGCATACGACGATTAGATACTTCATTCTCTCCTCCTATGGTTTAGCTTGTCACATACTGCACCGATTATAGTATCGGGATTACCTTCGTCATCCCTCGTGATTGCCTCTGCAATGGTCTGGAGTGGGGTACCAAACTGAAGGGCCATTGACATCAGGATGGCACTGTCTCTACATGCTCCGTCTAGGGCAGTCCCCAGCTTCGAGGCTACCCTGTCTTTAATTCGATTGATGAATATCTCACCAATCCTTCCATCATCGTAGAATCCGAGGGTTATAACGTACCTTTCTCCCGCGAATTCTATCTCAGTCGTCTCATTGCTTCGTCGGTTCGGAAGCATCTCTCTCATCACGGACCCTCCGAGAATGCACGCCTTGCCTTATCCCTGTCCCATTCGATTTGTTTCCTGAACTCAGGGTTACCCATATCGGTGAAGACGTTAGCTTGACGTCGGAGTTCGTCCGCAATCATTGGCGGATTAGTCTTGAGAGCTGACACGACGGTCACCCTCACTCCCTGTTGCTGAACGTCTTCGACTGCCATCCTGAAGTCACCATCTCCAGTGAACAATACGATATGGTTGGCCCATCGTGCTGCCTTGATTATATGGACGGCGATCTCGACATCCATGTTACCCTTCATCACTTCGACACCGTCGTTGACGAATGTCTTCGTTGGTTTGGTGATGAGAGTGTACCCGTTATAGACGATGTAATCGATCATCTTAAACAACCCGTTAGGATTGTTGACGGGATCACTCTCAGGCAGAGCAGTGAAGTACATCGCCTGTTGAGGACGGAAGTACTTCAGTATCTTAGCATAGTCGACTTGAAAGCCCAGCTTCTTGCTGGACTCATAACAGTTAGCCCCGTCGATTAGTAGAGCTGTCACCTCTGCCGATGGTCTATTACTCCACATCTCATTCTCCTACGAGAAATCATAGATGGTGTTGCGGGTGACCATGATCTTGGTGTCGAACATGATCAGGCAAACTTCTGACGTATGGGACATTGACCCACGCGGTTCCCCTAAGACAGGGTGGACTGACAGCCGCTCGATTACGGCGGTGTACTTGTTGCCAGGATGTTGTATCAGTTCCAACAGCCGACACTTAACGACTGGTCGTATCTGCATTTAGTCCTCCTTCTTAAACGAGTGATGGCAATACTTCGGCTCACTCCGCCAAGCTAACCTGACGTCGTTCATTGACCGTGGACCTTTGGTCTCACGCGCTTTCTTGATGGCATACTTCTGATTGACGTAGCATTCGATGTAGAATAGCTGAGTCGGTTCATGCCAGAGATAGTACAGCATTTCCCCGCGCTTGAGATGGGCTACGCCTTGTCTGCCCATACGTTGCAGGCCATTCCGGAGAGGAATGACCTTGCATGGCGTGTCTGTATCAACCATTACGCACCCCACGCTCTGCACACTTCACACGTGCAGTCGCTGGGATGTTCGTCTTCTCCGGCGGGGATGATTTCCTCCGCCCACCATCCGACATATGCATGCCATCTATCGACATGAATACGATGGACGATGCAGAGTGTTTCGTAGTGAGTTACCTCTTTCGAATACCACTTGACTGCGAGAGGTATCGCAGGGACAGGATAGTAAGGAGGTAATTCGCCGGCGGCGTACCGCCTAGCGTATTGTTTACCGGCAGGAGTTGCATACTGTCCGGGAATACCGACGACGGCAACCTCTTGCTTGCCCCATCGGTTGACGTAATGGATGATCTCAATCATGACTATACCTCCACGATTTGGCGTATCGGCCATACAACCACACGAAGATACGCCACTTCGTGTGCTCAACCACGTAAGGCAGGGCAGGAACAGGATAGTTCGGAGGTAGCACAGCTTCGTGGTATGCCATACGCACCTCGAACTGTTCGTAAGTCTCGCCGGGTTTGTTACTCCCGTCGTGCGAAACTTCCATAGCGACGGGCAATCGCCCATTCAATCCATCATCGTGCATGGCAATGCAAACTATGCGCATGATTCACCTCAGATCGACACGGATATCGACGATCTTCGCCCATGGATACTGCTTCCGTACCATATTCATGAGCGTCTGGATGTGAAGGCCCTTGTGGATCGACTGATCCACCCGGACGGTCTTGATACGCAGCCATTTGACTGCGTCCTTGATTTCCAATTCAATCTTCATTGTATTCCCCTATTGACTCAGCAAGAAGGTGAAGACGACGTCCTCCTGACTACCCTTCGGGAAGATGATCTTGCCGTGATGGATTTGCACCGGAGGCTGAGGTTTTATATCCTCAGACAGCGTGTAGTTGACTTCCCATCCTCCCTCGACGGCAACGATGGAAACTACGCAGCCCTTGCTGTGCAGCCACGCTGCGACGGTAAGGGCGAGGTCTTGGTCTGATTTCTCAGTCATGTTATTCCCCTCTTCTGAATGGGTCGCGTGAAGGCTCGACGTATGTATCGCCACGGAACGACAGTCCCTTGGAATCATACTTCAGAGCCCAGATAAATCCGTCTGCTCGACGAAGGTTCTCTGCTTTCGCATCTTCGAGGAAGACAGGACGGAATACTCCTTCCACGTTGTTGTGGTTGCAGGTAACCGCCCGTAAAGGCTGCCAACCGCGTCGTGTCATGATGTGCATCTTCTCTCTCCTACAACCCGGACAGACCTCCTGCCCAGTATCCTTAAGCTACCACGCTAATAAGCTTGTGTCAAAGGTAGCCAATCCCCCGTATGGTCTCCACCCATGCGAACAGCGACTTCGTCTCGACCCCACCCCTGATTGTGCGCTAATGGCCTGGACCCCACCACAGTCTGGTCCACGAACCTATCACGATTCTGTTCCTATCATAATTTCAGTGTGGCAAAAATGTCACACGTGTGGTAAGATAGCAACAGGCACAAAAAAACCCTGTGACGTTTCCGCCACAGGGTGTGTCTTTCATGTCACAGTCTATTCGGCTGCGACGGCGCGTGGTGTGGTATATTCGTTGGCAATCATTTCCAGATCATCAATCGAAAGGATGATCTTTCGGGCGCCGTTGACGTTATCGTGGCAGCGAAGGACCGCCACAACATCGAAGGTCCGGTCGTAAACTATCAAACCTTCTCGCCAGCACTTGCCCGACAAAGCAAGTGCCATCCTTTCCGCATCTTGCCGGTCATGGGCCGGGAGCAGATGGGTTTGAAAAGTAACCCGCGTTTGTTCACGATCATTGAACGTGGTGCGGGTGGTCATTCTAAGATTATAGTCCATAGCATATTCCCCTTATCGTGCTGAATTGCACGTCACTGCCCATCTTGCGATGGGCAGCAACTTGCAATCCTACGCTGCTCGTTTGGCTGTGATTATTTCCAGCCTTGTTTGAACAGCAGGGATATTGAGAACGCCGGAACAGAATAGAGCGATCGCCGATAGGCTTTCGATCAAATCATCGGACCCGGCCGTAGCAATATGATCCTTCAGGAAATGGCCGTACAATTCCCGCTTAGGATCATTCATGAGTTTGTTGGCGATAAACTCATGAACGTCATTGATGCGAGCGACTAGCGTGGCGTTGGTGTTGATTGTGATAGGTTTATCGGCGGTTCCTTCTCCGCCTTCCTCACCTTGCTCCCGTTTCGCTGTCAGTTTCAATGAAGCAATATCGCCGCCCAATTCAGCGGCGCGTGCTGCATCGAATTGCATAAATCCCGAGATGGAATAGAGATACCATTCAACCTCGGCATTCTCTGTGTTCCAAACCTTGATGGGTTTGTTAACCTTTCTGACATTGCCTTCGCTGTCCATCAGCGGCATTGCCGATACCTTCGGCAAAGCATTGACGGCATTGAACTGCTTTTCGAGTGACATTGCATCACGCAACGCCTTCACTCCGGCGTTTTGTTGCCCGGTCAAATCTTCCCGAAGATTTTCAAGATCAACCGGACTTAGTTTCATGATGGCCTCGGGAACAGCGGCATGGTTTGCCTTCTCGTCTTTCGCAAGCGCGATATGGGCGAGCGCAGCCGCAATCCTTTTGCCTTCTGGCCAGTGCTGAAGAAACCACTTCAGATAGAAAGAAGTCTTTTTGAATTTCTTCTTTCCGTCCCTGAAGTATGGTTCCTCATACTTGTCAGGGCAATCGCCTACTTCGGAGCCCGGAGTTGGAAACATAACCAGCTTGTCTGCCGGGACTGTTTCCTTCAGGATGCGAAGCAACTTGAACGGACCGGCCTGAAGGTCCTTCTTTGCCTTGTCACATTCCACGATGATGTTGTTCATATCGTCGTTGATGTAGACTGCTAACGTGTCCGCCAGTGTTCCCATAGCTTTCGCGACCGCGTCCTTCTGCGCATCGGTCAGCTTGGGTAATTCGACGGGTGGATGGTTGTCGGTAAGAGAGACAACGCGGTCAGCGGCAGGAACATTCGATTGAGATGTAGTCATAGCTTATTCTCCTCATGACTACAGCCCCGCAAGCCGGGATGGCCTGCGGTGCTGGTAGTCGGTTTACGATGAGAAACAACCCGAAGGCTTGGAACGCATGAGGCCCGAAACCCGTAGGCGGGCAGTAAGCGAACGACCGACGCGGAACCAATACGCATTGGCACCATCATCAAGCTATACCCTCGCAAGGCTTGCGTCAAGTGAGGTATGAGGCTTAATCACGATGTTGTGATCTATTCAGGTAATATGAACTATAGTTCACTATCTGGAGATACTGAATTATAGTTCATGTTCCGTCGGACCTAGGAACTATAGTTCCTAATGGTTCCCACAAGGAAACCCTAAGTTCCCGTCGGTAAGATACTACAGCCTTAGGTTGTGTTGTATGTTCCATTAATGGTCCTTAGGTCCTATGGTATAACCTTACCATATATGTGCTCAGCTGGTATTTTGTATACCACGGCAGGGGGGTCAAAGGGGGTCCGGGGGGTCCAAAACGGCAATGAATTACACCTCAAAAATATCGGACAAGATTTTTTACTATAAATCATATCCTAGGACTTTACCTAGAAGCTTATAAATTAATATAACCGACAGCTGTAGGACTAACAAATAAGCCAAGACAGTCCAATAGACCTTAAACCATCCTTTCAAATAATCTTTGTATGTCATTTCTTCTCCAATTTCATCAATAGGTGTTTAAATGCCCTAGGAAGCTCACTGGTGCGTTTTGTCTCTTCAACGTAGGGTAGTACCGGAAATCTATTTAAACGCACCCACGGCCTTCCTAGAGGCTCTGGGAGGCATCGTAGAGTCAATCCTCCCTTTTCTTTCTAAATATCTCCGAATAGTCTCTGTTACCCTAGTTTTATTAACTATGTCAGAGATTAAACCATCCTCCCACCTCACCCGATACATGCCGGGGTAGACCTCGTCTCTTATCAATTCAGGTAATGTCAATGACATGGACTTCAACTCCTGCTTTCATAGCCTGATCAATCATATTCTGGGTTCCTCTGCTCTCCGGTCCTCGAAAGGCCACCACCATTTCCGGCTTCCCTTCCTTGAGCATCCTGGAGTTTCTAATCGGACCAGCTCTCTTACCATAAAGCTCCCAATCAGCTGGGAACCTCTCGACAGGTATACCGTTCTCAACCGCCCAGTCTCTCGATAGCCTGTCGGCACCTCTGGCTTCACCTTCGATGATTTCTGTAATCGGGTATTGTTTGAGGACATCGGCCATTAATTCCTTATCTTCGAAGTGTCTACTCCCACATACTAGCACTCTCATCTGTTAGCTAACTCCATCAGTATGTCTCCGTGACAAGGTAAAGGCGCACACCAGCAGGCAAGGCATTTTCCTTTAAGCTCCGGTAAGCTCTCCAGAAGTCTTTCGTTGCCAACGATGTAGTCACGGTACTTTCGAACGACTTCCTCTCGGGAACCGTCCCTCCCGATAATATACGGGTTTCCCCACTTGGAAGGACGGCCAACATATACGTCATATGGTTCTTTCTTGCAATGTACTACTTTCATCAATTTCCTTTACAGATACTATACTCTTGTGATATAATTATGTCAAGGATAAATATGCCGGCCCAATACGTAGCTATGCGAGATAAGTTTAAGTCTGAAGGTCTTAGCGATAAACAAGCTAAGGCTAAAGCAGCACGTATATACAACTCAAAACATAAGAAGAACCCAGTGACTAGGTCCACGTAATGGAAACAGCCAACCTTGTAGGCACTTATACCGTCGAGTGCATCGCTTCAGACGGTACTATACGATGGACTGACACTGTCGTCAACACAGTTATGACGGAAGGTAAGAATCTAGCCTTGGATACAATCCTCGCTGGTTCATCCTATACAGTCGTAGGTCCTTTCATGGGACTGATCTCCTCCACTTCGTTCACAGCCATTGCAGCAGCCGATACAGCAGCGCAGATAAACGGCACTAACGGATGGAAAGAAGCAGGCAGTACTAACAATCCGACTTACTCAGGAACTCGTAAGACAGCTTTATACAACTCAGCTTCCGCCGGTTCTAAAGCTCTCTCAGCCGCACTCTCCTTCGCAATCACCAGTACAGGCCCTGACGTCTGCAAGGGTGCATTCATCGTTTACGGGTCTGGCGCTGTCTCAACTATTAACAATACTTCAGGTAGACTCCTCTCCGCAGGTCTCTTCACCGGCGGTGATAAAACCGTCAGCAATGGCGACACGCTGAATATCAGCTGGTCGTTGGCGATGTAATGTCCAGACAATACTTTCAAGATACCCTCGTAGATCCACCAATAGCCAACCTGACGGCTGTTACAGCCACGACAGAAACAATCTTATGGAATGTTTCTAACTATACTCCTATAGCTGCCAACGATTGTCGTCCAGGCAAAATATACAAGGTGACTGCCGGAGGCATCATGTCTTTCGCTTCTACCGGTACTTTGACGATAACTCCACGCTTCGGTCTGACAGTCGCCGCTGGTATATCGATGGGGCCTAACGTAGTCGCAGTCACAACTCCCGGCGCAACTACAGCTCATCCTTGGACCTTAGAATTCAACTGTATCTGCCGTACAGTGGGTGCTCCTGGCGTCAACAGTACGGTCATCGGTACAGGTCACTTTATAACAGGCACCCCAGGCGCCGCCGGTGCTGCAGTCGCAACATCCTTCGGTGGCACGAGTGCAACCGTCGATGTTTCCATCGCGACTGGTATATGCATTGGTTGGACTCTGTCCGTCGCTGGTACTATAACTCCTCAATACGTCTATATTCAATCGTTGAACTAAATGCCCGTAGCCCCTCGTTCCGCACCCGGAGGGCACGGTAGATTTCCACGGACTGTCGCATCGTTCTTTGTTCCGACTCCTCCCCAGAGGGATCTACAAACTCTATCTGACACCGTCTCAGAGACTGTAACTTCCACAGACACTCAGTCCGCCACCGTCGGCATTGTGGTTTCTGTCTCTGAATCTAGCTCTAGTCTAGACACTACAAACGCTACTACGTCGTTTACTTCGACAGTCTCCGAATCAGTCACTTCGACGGATACTGTCAACGCTACAGTCAGCTACGTTTCGTCGGTATCCGAAACATCTAGTTCCATCGAGACAGTCAGTACAACGACTGCTTTCTCGGTTGGAGTGACTGAATCTTCTACATTTTCAGACACTGCTTCAGTCTCCGTAGATTACGTAGACGCAGTCTCCGAAACTACTACCTCGTCAGATACATCGACAGCGTCTATTCCAGCCGTATTCGATGTATCCATCGAAGAGAATTTGTCTACAATCGATTTCGTCGAATTCGAAGAAGACATATTCAACCTTGGTGGTAGACGAGTCCGACGAGAACACGTTCTAGACGTAGTCTCTTCAGACATCAATCGAGTCTCTTACGACGATGGAGACTTGAAAGTTAAGTTTAAGACCGGTTCCACATACCAATACAACCAGGTAAGTCCTAGAGTTGTTGAAGGTTTTGTAACCGCTAAATCCCCCGGAAAGTATTTACACAATAACGTTAAAGGTAAATACTCTTACATTAAAATTAAATAAGCTAGCTTCGCTAGCAAAGAAGGAAATATATTTCAATGGCACTGCTTAGAAACCGTGAAGTCACTCTGCTCGCAAAGACAGACGGACTAGACGAGTCTCCCTCATATACCGTCATGTACAAAGACGGTGAGCGTGAGATCGCCAAGTTGTCCGATCTTCATCTTACCGAGGAAGAGCACAAGAACCTCACAAAACATCATGGAGAACTCGCCTTGACTAACGTCAAGAAGATCGATGAGAAATCTCTCCAGGAAATCCGCGACAGTCAAGACCGTCGTAAGATCGAAGAGAAACAGAAGAAGGAAGTCACTCAGACACCCACCCGTCCTACTCAACCTCAGGTACGTTAATGGGTCAAGTATTTCATTTCATTAAGATTGCGATGGCAGTCATAGCAGCAGTAGCTGCCGGTGTCTGTCTCTTCGTCGCTATGCCTTACGTCATACCGCTTGCAGCGGTCAGTATTGCATTCTCACTAATGCCCGAATAAACCGATGGACCTGCATATATATCATCATGATACAGGTCTAAGTCAACTCATAAAGAAAGTAGATAAAATTATGGCTACAATGCAAGAACTCCGAGATTCTGTCCAGAGGAATACTGACGTCGATGAGGGTGTTGTCACTCTCCTCCAAGGTGTTTCCCAACAGCTTAAAGACGCTCAAGCTCTGAATGATCCACAAGCCGTCCAAGACGTGATTACTCAGCTTGATGCTAACACCCAGCGTATGGCTGACGCTGTAACAGCCAACACTCCAGCCAAATAAAGAAGGGGCGAAAGCCCCTTTCTTCTATGCCTCTAATCGAGTATTCCATCTCTATTGGTAATATTCTGACGATTCTTGGTGTCGTTGGTTCAACCATGGCTCTTCTGTATAGTATGAAGGGAGATATCGTCATCGTCAAACACGACATCCATTACCTTCAAGAAAGTCATAAAGCTTTTACTGATGCCTTTACCAGCCTCGGTAAAGTCCT
>Ga0137382_10000679_pt1 | contig 14232 bp, 10 predicted proteins | sample SagtaG_15_FD_104816 | JGI IMG/M metagenome (GOLD analysis project Ga0137382, IMG submission 104816) | Vadose zone soil microbial communities from Sagehorn Ranch, Mendocino, California, USA - Sage2_R_20_16 metaG | ecosystem: Environmental > Terrestrial > Soil > Vadose zone | place: USA... | reverse complement strand
GGCGGCAGCAATCGCGCATGAAATCCGCAATCCGCTGACCTCGATCGCGGGTTCAGTCAGCATGCTCTCCGGCCTTCCTGAGATGAACGAAGATCACCGCCGCCTGCTCGACATCGTGACCCGGGAGTCGCAGCGGCTGAATGCCATCATCACCGATTTCCTCGCCTATTCGCGAACCAAGAAATTTCAATTCGACCGAGTCGACCTGATTCGCCTCGTAGAAGATACGCTGATCTTGATGGACCACCGCATGGCGGCCGAAAAGACCGGGATCGAGATCAAGCGCCGTTTCCTCTCCGAAGCCTGGGTGATCGCCGACGGCGACAAACTGAAGCAGGTCTTCTGGAATCTTTGTGAAAATGCCGTACGCGCCATGAAAGGTGGAGGCACGCTGACCGCGGCGGTCGAGTCGCTGGGCGAAGACTGGCAAGTGTCGTTCATGGACACCGGCACGGGCATGACGCCGCAGCAGATCGAAAAAATCTTCGAACCCTTCCAGTCTAACTTTGAAGGCGGCACCGGACTGGGGCTGGCGATCGTGTACCAGATCGTGCAGGCTCACGACGGGAAAGTATGGGCAAGATCGAAGCCCGGCCAGGGCACGACATTTGTCCTGCGACTCCGCCGCCTCGAAGCCGAGCACTCCGTGGCAACACGCAAACCGGCAGCCGATAAATCGCCCGTGCTGGCGGTGGCTGAGTCTGCGGCTGCAGCGGCGGGAGGAGGTGGGCGTGGCTAACATTCTTGTTTGCGACGACGAACGCTCCATCTGCGAAATGCTGGATATCTCCCTGCGCCGCGAAGGGCATCGGGTTGAGACAGTCCAGGCCGGGCAGAACGCCAAAAACAAAATTGACGGCGCGCTCTATGACGTCATCATCACCGATATCAAGATGCCGAACATCGACGGCATTGAAGTGTTGCGCCACGCGCACAAAGTCTCGCCCGATTCGGCTGTCATCCTGATCACGGCAGTCGACGACTACGAGGCCGCAGTTCAAGCGGTGAAGGCTGGAGGCGCAACGGACTACATCCGTAAGAGTCCGGGACTGGTGGACGAGATCAAACTCGCCATCAACCGGGCAGTCGAGAAGTTGGCTCTCAGCAAGCAAAACTTTGCCCTGCGGCGTGACGCCGCCACACGCAACTCGCTGGACAACATCATCGGCTCCAGCCCGGCGATGGAGAAGCTCAAGCAGACCGTCCGTACCGTCGCCTCCACGGCCAGCACAGTTCTGATTCACGGCGAAAGCGGCACCGGTAAAGAGCTGGTCGCGCGCGCCGTTCATGTGTGTTCGCCTCGAGCCACGGAAGCCTTCGTTTCGGTCAACTGCGGAGCTTTTCCTGAGACGCTCCTTGAAAGTGAACTTTTCGGTTATCTGAAAGGCGCCTTTACCGGAGCGAACCAGAACAAGCGCGGGCTCTTCGAAGTTGCAGACAGCGGCACGATCTTCCTCGACGAAATCAGCGAGATGACTCTGGCAATGCAGGTCAAGCTGCTCCGCGTATTGCAGGAGCGTACCGTTCGTCCGGTGGGCAGCACCAGTGAGATTTCCATTGACGTGCGCGTCATCGCCGCTACCAACCGCGATCTCGACAAAGCCGTCACCGAAAATGTTTTCCGCGAAGACCTGTACTATCGCCTGAACGTCATCCCGATCCGTGTTCCTCCTCTCCGCGAGCGGCGCGAGGACCTGCCGCTGCTGGCCAATCATTTTCTGAAGAAGTACGCGACCGCAGCCGGGCGAAGCATACTGCGGGTAAATCCGGCTTCCCTGGATTCGCTATGCGGCTACGAGTGGCCGGGGAACGTGCGCCAGCTTGAGAATACGGTTGAGCGCGCGGTGGCGCTCGAGACGACCGACGAACTTCACGTGGAACTTCCGGTCGAGCGCCCCAAGGCGCGTGCTGCCGCCGCTGCCGCCGGAGCCGGCGCGCTTCCTGAGATCGGAGGCGACTTGCGACTACCCGATGGCCTCGGAATGGAAACGTACGTCGCGGGCATCGAGCGCTCGTTATTGCAAAGTGCCCTAAGTCAGAGTGGCGGTGTGCAGACGAAAGCCGCCGACGTGCTTGGGATTTCCTACCGTTCCTTCCGCCATCTCATGAAGAAATACGGGCTGTAATAAATCTCAAAAACATCCAGGTATTTTGTTGTGGAAAATCGGCCGTTTCCGCCTTGTAACTCGGAAGCCCTAGGGCCTATCGTGTAATTTGTGCCAACGTTCACCTGTATCCGGGAAGTTTCGTCTAAGGTATTCACCTGAACATGTAATCCGGGTGTAAGCCCCTTGAATTTTTTCGGTAAGTCGCTTGGCTTGGCAGATCAGAGCCCATACATCCCAGAAGATGGCGCGGCTGCTGAAACGATCTTCTAATCGCCTGCCAGTGGCGTCGAGCCCTGTATTCATGCGCGGTTTGGCGCGTTTCAGCAAAGAAGGAACCGCTTTCACCTATATCCCCACTCCTTACCGAAATCCGAAATCGCTGCCGCCCTCTGCAAGTGCCTGTGGAAAATGAGTTTCCGGGTAAAACCGCCCTCCCTGACACAAAATGGCAACGTGGATGCTACGCAATTTGGAAACAGTTCAAGCCGTGCGCCCAGTCGGGTGAGGCAATTTCACTAGAGGGAGGATGAGGAGATGAAGGAGCAGACTGTTCGGCTCGGTCCGCGCGAACAGCAGATCGTCGAACTGCTATTGCAAGGATGCGACAACGCCGAAATAGCCAGCCAACTCAAGATGGCGCGGCGTACCGTGAAGGCTCATTTCAACCGATTGTTTCTTCGTTTCGGAATCACCGGTGGTATTAAGCGAGTCAAGCTCGCAACCCTGTTATACCGGAGGCAAGCATGTCAAGTGGACGCTACGGGAACCGTATCCCAAGTGAACGTGAACACCGGGTCATCCAGCTCGTTGCCGAGGGCCTGAAGAACAAGGAGGTCGCTGAAGCGATCGGAACCACCGAGCATGTCGTAAAGAATTACCTGCGGGTGATCTATGACAAGCTTGGGCTCTGGAATCGGGTCGAGCTTGCGCTTTGGTACGAATCGAGGCGCAGTCCTGCAGCACTCTTTATGCAATAGTCCCACCGTGTGTCTGCCAAGTCTTCCAGAACATGGGAGCCTTAGGTGGGCATACGGATCTTTAAGCAAGATCAAAAACAATTTATTGGCAGCCAAATGCCTGGAGGTTACGGAGTCTTGCTCCGGCTCCGGACATGCCCCGCCGTGCTGCAGAATCCAGCAGCACGCGGGCTTGGTCGCAGCTCTTGGCGACTCCATCCCCCTTGAGGTAGAGGTCCGCCAGTTCCAGCATCGCTGGGCCGTTGTGTTTGGCAATCGATTTCCATAACCACTTCGCCGCTTCTGCCGAATCGCGTGCTTGGCCGGCGGATCCGTGCAAAAAGTGCTGCGCCGTGGCCAATTCCTCAGCTCCGTTGCCTTGAAAACTCACGCGGTCAACGTTATCGACGGTGGACTGTGAAGCTGGCGTAGGAGCGGGCGCGTTCATTCCGCTGGCGACGGTCTCAAGTTGCTTCGGTGATTCAGCGGGCTTCGGCGGGCTCGGCCTGGCTGTGCTGTTCGTCGCCGTCACAGGTTGCTGTTCCGCGGGCTTTGGCGGTGCAGGCGCCGATGGGCTCGGACTTGTCGCGGCCGGTGCCGTATCCGTCGCAGCAGGCGGTAGCGGCGGAGCTGATCCGTGCGCATTCTGATCACTGCGTGAACCATTCCACGCCGCATAGCCCAGTGCCAGAATCAGAATAGCCAGGATTGCCCCGATGTAATAACGGTATCGGCCGGAAGGTGACTCTTCGTAGCCCGATGCCGCCCCATCTTCTCTCTCGAGCAGGCTTTGGAAAGGCGATAAATCGTACAGGTCTCTGCGGGGCTCTTCCGCGGGCGATAGACATTCCTCGATTGGTTCCCGATAGTCCGTCGATGATTCGGCATAGGCCGGAGCGCCGCGGCGGTCGCTTCCTGCGCGATGCAGTCCGTAGGCGCTGTCCATCCTCGGATCTTCGAGTGCGGTTCCACCCAACTGTGCTCCACACATGCCGCAAAACTGATGCATGGGAGGGTTGTCATTGCCGCAGGTATCGCAATGTCCCGTATCGCTGGGGTGCCTCTGGGTGGTTGGGCGTTCAAATGGCGTCGAAGGTGCGTTCCTGCTTACCGGACGCACAGCTTGGGCTGACGCCGGATGGCTCTCAACATCTGAGTTCCGCGCCTCCAGTTCACGCAGCAGTTCGGTCACTGCCTCTTCGCGCTTCTCGGGAGGGCTGGTGAAATACACTTCAGCCCATCGTCCCATGTTGTCGGCCAAAATCGGGTTTACAAGGGGATTGAGCTCGGGCCGGGGTAGGGCACGCTCATCCTCAGAACGCTCCGTGGAACTAGCCAATCGGCATTCTCCTCAAACCATACTCGACGAACGGCCAGATTTTTTATAGGTATGATTGCACTATTATCCCCAGAGGTTGTCAATTCTAAATGACGTGATATCAGTGGGAAAAGGGGCTCAATTGCAGGCTTTGCGATAAGCAGGCTCAAATTGATCGAGCTGCGCTTCGCGCTGCGTGGCGAATTTTCCTTGGGGAGTCTTGCCATAAAGATCGGTGCCCGGGCAGTAGTAAAGCGCGGTGTGCAGATCTACCCAGACCTGAACTCCCGGATTGCCCTTGTCCTCCTGTGGTTCGGGCGCCTCGGCCAGACCAAGCTGAATCAGCATTCGATCAAAAAACGACAACCCAGGGTCGGGAGCGGGCTTGCGATGAGTTGCAGTAGCCGCAGCTGGCGTTGCAGTCGCTTTCACCGGATGACTCGACCATAGTCCCCAGCGGATCACGCATGCGACCAGGATGACGGCAACTCCCAGGTAGATATCTCCGCGATGTGCATTCCACAACTGCAGCAGGCGCCCAGTTCGCTTGCTGGAAACGAACCGTTCGAGAAATGCGCGCGCGGAGGATGCGGAACTCCAGTCTGCCGGATGCGCGAACTTGGGCTTTGCCAAAGCTTGTGAACGGTTCGGCGATTCCGCCGAAAGCTCATCCGCCTCCATTGGACCGTCCTCGTCTTCGACCCCAGCGATCTCCTGCGACGCGACCGATGCCGGCTTCTCCGCTGGCTCGGTCTCGGAGCCAGTCTCCTTCTTCTGCGCCTCCTGCAGTTGCCACAGGGAGGCGACCTTACTCTGCATGTCGGAAGTTTCGTAGTCGCCAGCGCGCGGTGTGCCACACTGTCCGCAGAACTGCTCTTCGGCCATCAGCCGATTCCCGCACCTACAGTAGGAATGAGCAGGAGGCGAAGGGGACAGTTTTTCTGCGGGTGAAGGATTTTTGGTAACGGGTTTTTCGACTAGAGCCGCCAGATTCGGCTGTAGTTTCTCAAGGGCCTCGAGCATCGCGGCGCGCTCACTCGCAAGCGATTTCTTCCACGCGGCCTCCTCCTCGCGCACCAGGGCCTCGGCCACCAGGCTGGCCATCAATTGGCACGTGTGTACGTTTTGTTCGGTGAATGCGTTGGGAGACGAGAAATAGAGTTCCAGTCCTCCCGCGACTCGGCCATCGTAAAACACGGGAACCGCGATGAGCGATTGAATGCCTCGGCGCTTGCACTCATCCACATCCAGCAGGAACTCCGCGTTGGCATCGGCGCAGCGAAAAACCTGCCCGCTGTTCAAGCAAGGGGCAAACATCGCTTTGTCAAGCGCGATGATCTTTCCCGAAACCGGGGTACTGCGGCCGAAGACAGCGCGATAGTGCGCGTTCTTGCCATCGATAATGGCGATCGAAGCGCCGCTGGCAGTGGTCATCTCGCAGACCCGCTCAGCCACCAATTTTAGCGCCGTCTGGAATTCCAGGCGGCGAAACTGGATTTGATGCTGGGTCTGTACGATTTTTGCCAATGTCGATGCGTTATCGGGTAGCGGCGCGGGTTGGGGCGATTTTGCTTGCGCAGATGGATTCTGAACCGGGTTGGAATTATCCCCAGCCTTCACTTGTTCCCGCTTCACGCCGGGGCGCAACTCCAGTCTCAGCATCTCCCGGTTGTGCTCCTGGATCACGTAGGCGGCTTCCAGCAGCTTTCCGAGCGTCTGCTCGTCTGGAACTGGTTTGTGATTCTCGTCAGACACAGTTCGGTATTCCACCGGCGCTATCACTCGTTGCCATCCGACAATCCGAACCTGGAATTGCTTATTCTAGTGCAACTCCAGCGCCAATCCCGACGGATGAAAGCCAGTCAACAGACGCGTGTGAGTCGGTTGGGGAAGCGGGATACGTTGGCTGCCCTTCAGGCAGGTCTCTAATCTATCAATAGTTTACCGCTCAGGCTCCCCCGTTGCGAGAATTCTTGGCGAAGTGATCCGTCGCGTCTAAGCCCGGATCCCAGGCAGTGGTAATCAGCAGTTGGTAATACCACTCTGCAGAACTCTGCACATGGCGGGAGATTTTCTTACTAGCCGGCAGGAGAGAGTTCTTGGTCTTCTCTCTTTCCGCTCAGGTAGAAGTAGACGGCCGGGGTGATGATCAGGGACAAAACCATCGAAATTAGAACGCCGCCGATGACCGCGATGGCGAGGGGTTGAAGCATCTGCGATCCGGCGCCGATCGCGAACGCCAGCGGCAGCATGCCCGCAACCGTTGCTAGTGCGGTCATCGCGATCGGCCGCAATCGCCGCCGGGCCGCCAGCAGCATGGCTCGTTCAGCGGACTCGCCCAGGCCGCGCATCTTTTGATCGGCATCGAGCAGGAGAATGCCGTTCTTGGCCACGATGCCAATCACCATGATCATTCCCATGAACGACGAAATGTTGAAGGTTGTGCGTGTAATCAATAAGGCAATAAAAACCCCGGAGGTTGACAGCAACGCTGACGAGAGAATTGCGATGGGGGCGCCGAAGCTTCCGAATTCAAAAAGCAGAACGATGAACAGAAGCAGGACCGCGAGAATGAGCACGATCACCAGATCGTGGAACGAGCGTTGCTGTTCCGCATATGTTCCGCCGTAAACCACGCGGATGCTCGACGGCAAATGCATTCCACTCACGACTTTCTGTACATCTGCCATGCCGCTGCCGAGACTCCGTCCCTCCAGTCGCGCGGTAACCGCGACGTCGCGCTGCAGATTTTCTCTGCGAATTTCGGTCTGTCCGGGGTTCTCAACCACGGTAGCGAGTGCGCCCAGAGTGGCGGTGTGCCCGGTACTGCTGACCAGCAGCGTGTTGCGCATAGCCTCCAGCGATGCCCGATTCGCGGCAGGAAAGCGTACCCGCAGTGTATAGGCACGCTCGTTGGCGACCACGGGCGTGGGTGCTGGTTCCCCTTCGAGGATGGCCGCAGCATCGAGAGCCACTTCCTCAGCCGTAAATCCGGCACGGGCTGCCACGCTGGGATCAACCTGGAATGTAACCGCGGGCCCACTGATGGTGTTGTCGATTCCGTTCAGAAGGTCCACAACTCCGGGGATCTTCCCGATGGCTTCTCCAACTTTAGGCGCCCATTCCTCGAGCAGTTTGGGGTCCTGCGAAAACAGTTTGATCTCGATCGGCTGCGGAGCGGAAGTCAGGTCGCCGATCATGTCCTGCAGAACTTGAATGAGATCGATATCGAGGGCAGGCTCTTGTCTTTTGATATCGGCGCGCACTTCGGCCATGATTTCGTCGATGCCGCGGTCGCGCTTGGCCTTGAGCTTGACCAATACGTCGCCGCTGTTGGCTTCTGTCACCGCTGCGAGCCCGAGTTGCAAACCAGTGCGCCGCGAAGTGCTCTCTACTTCAGGCATTTCGCGCAGCATCTGTTCAACGTGGGTGATGACCCGGTTGGTTTCCGCCAGAGAGCTGCCGGCGGGCATGATGTAGTCGACAGTGAATCCACCTTCATCCATCTCCGGTAACAAATCCGAACCGGAGAAGGTGTAGCAGACGTAGGATATGACGATCAGAGCAGCGCTGAAGATGATCAGCAGATACGGCCGCTCGAGTGCGCGGCGAAGCCAGCCTTCATGGAAGTTGACCACCCGCAGGAAGAACCCGCTGAGATGTTTTTCTTCAGCGGCCAGCAAGTTCAGCGCAGCATCTTTGTCCTCGACTTCCGACCCGCCAGGTTTGTCTTCGGCCCGAGGAGAGTCAGATTCTGCATGGGACTCTTCTTTGTTGTGCCGCCCCTTAATGAAGTATTGGCTCAGCGTAGGTGTCCAGGTCACTGCAAGTGCCAGCGACGTCAGCAGCGAAACCGTCATGGTCACGGCTAGAGCCCGAAAAAAAACCCCCGTGACACCGGTGATGACGATCAGTGGAATAAACACCACGACTGGCGTAATGGTCGAACCGATCAGCGGGACAGTGATCTCTTTCAGCGCGCTCTGAATCGCCTCCAGCCGTCCCTGCCCCGCGTCGCGATGCAAAACAATGTTTTCGACTACGACAATCGCATCGTCGATAACCAGTCCCACGGCTGCGGCCAAGCCGCCGAGTGTCATCAGATCGAATGTCTCCCCCATTACCTTCAGGGCAATGAAGGTGACCATGACGGTGACAGGAATGACCAGGCCTGCGACCAGTGACGTTCCCCAGTCGCGCAGGAATACAACCAGAATGATCGAAGCGAGGATCAGGCCCAGCAGGATGGCATCGCGGACGCTCTTGATCGAATCGCTCACGATGACAGACTGATCGTAGAACGGCTTGATGGTGATTCCCGGCGGTAGCGTCTTCCTGATATTTTCAATTTCGTCGTGGACTTCCTGCGCGACTTGGACGGTATTTCCATCGGGCTGCCGATTGATGTTGAGCAGGACGGCGGGCTTGCCGTCTGCCGTAACCACGGTGTAGACCGGTTTTACGCTGGGAGCGACTTCGCCGATATCGCCAATCCGAACCGGAATTCCCGTGGGCGTATTTTTGATCACCGCGTTTGCGATCTCTTCCGGCGTACGTACCTGACCGTTCACCAGGCCCAGATAGAGCTGGTGATTTCGTTCGATAAGCCCAGGCGAGTCAATGAGGTTTGTGCGCCGAACACTCTCGAGAATGTCGTTTACGGTCACGCCGGCAGATAACAGCTTGGCTGGATCTGGAGTGATCTGGAACTCCGGCTCCTGGCCGCCCTGCACAATCACCGTGGAAACGCCTTCCAGACGGTTGAGCCGCGGCTTCATCTCGTAGGTCGCCATCTCCCACAGACGGGTTTGGGGCATTGTGTCTGAGGTAACGCTATAACCGATGATGGGGAAGCTGGCGAACGTCATGCGGTGGGCTTCGATCTTTGCCGTGGACGGAAGTTCCGGCTGGACTCGTGAGATGGCCGCATTCACGTACTGCAGCGTCTGGAACATGTCGACGTCCCAGCGGAGGTAGAGATCGATTTCCGCGGAGCCGCGGCTGGTAATGGAGCGCACGGTGAGCAGTCCCGGGACGCTGTTCACCGCTTCTTCAATCGGTCGCGTGACTGTAACCATCATTTGATCGATCGGCATCACACCGTTGTCGACGGCGACTAGCACGCGAGGAAAGTCCGTTGAGGGGAACACAGACACCGGGATGGTGAAAGCGAGATAAGCCCCCAGCAGACCGAACGTCAGAATCAGAAAAATGACTGGTCTGGAGTGGCGGGAAATCCAGTGCTGGCCCGAGTGGCCGTCTTTCTCGAGGTTCACGCAGTCGCTCCGCAGGGATTATTTTTCATCGGATCCCTCACTGGGAGCCTTCGATCCTCCGGCCGCCGGTTTTGCCTCTTCGGCCGGAGCCTCCGCGGCTTCGATCTTGATTTTGGTTTTGTCCGGCAATCCATAGGCGCCGTTGGAGATCACTTTCTCTCCTACGTTCACGCCCTCGATGATCTGCACATCGTCGCCATTGCGAATGCCGAGTTTCACCCCTTTCTGATGAGCCATGCCATCGGAGCCGGCCAGCATCACAGTGGTCGTTCCATCAGGCGCTGTGAGTATCGAACTGGCCGGTACAACCAGAGCATCTTTTACGGTTTGGGCGGTCATCGAAAGATGCACGCTGGTTCCGGGCTTCAGTTCATGCTTGGGGTTCTTAACCTCTAACCAAACTTCCACCGTTGTGCTATTCGGATCGAGGGCAGGACTTACCACTGTGACTTTGCCGCTGATCGGTTCCGTGATCCCAGGCACGGTAATGCTGCCCTTATCGCCCACCTTCAGCGCCGCAGCATCGTCTTGCGGAATGTGCGCCTTGGCGATGACCGAGGAGATATCCATCACCGTGAGCAGGGGCGTACCTGCTGCGGCCATCTCTCCCGGATAGAGCGGCCGATCGGTGATCACGCCATTAATGGGACTGCGAATTTCTGAATAGCTCAGCTGTGCTTGTGCTCCCCGATATTTGCCCGCGGCGGAATCGCGCTGCCCCTCCGCGGCTTTGAGTTCCTGCTCCTTGCCAATCGCCATCAGCTTCTCGAGATGTTGTTTGGCGATATCGGATTGGTTGCGGGCTTGGGTAATGTCAACCCGCGATTGATCCAGTTCTTTCCGCGGCAAAGCGCCCTGCTCAAAGAGTTGTTGGCGGCTCTGGAAAACTTTCTCCTGCGCATCGAGCGCCTGCTGGGCCTGTTGCGCGTCTGCTTCGGCTTTCCGGATCTCCTCAGGCAAGTTGGCAGCTGTCGTCGTTTCGTAAACCGCCTGCGCTTGTTTGTATGCGCCTTCGGTGTCCTGCGCGGCAGCGGACAGATCGCGATTCTCAAGAACTGCCAAAACCTGGCCTTGCTTGACCGGACTTCCGCGTTTCACCAGGAACTTCTGCACCGGGGCGCTGATCTTCGGAACGATCGCAGCCTGCTGTAGCGGGAATAAAATGGCTTGCGCTTCGACGACGTGCTGAATCGCGGTCTTTTCGACGGGTGCCGCCTGCACGCTGACGGTCGGTGGTTCGGGAGGTTTTTCAGAAGAGCACGCGGCGCAAAGGAGCCACGCAGCCGTGACCAACGTCCCTGAAACTACGTGGCGGAAATCTCTGCGAATAAGGATTCCCGAGGTTAGGATCTTGTGCCCGTTCATTCGTCTAGAAGTTTCCTGTCAAGGTCTGTAGATTCGCGACCGCGACCTTATACCGAGACTGTCCATCGTCATACGCGTTGCGAGCCTGAGTCAAAGTGTTCTGGGCATCGACCACTTCCAGCACTGTTGACTCTCCCGCCTGGTAACGCATGGTCGTCAGTCGCATACTCTCGGCCGCCATTTCCGCCGAACTTGCGAGCGATTCCATCTCGGAGCGTGCTGTTTCCGCCTCGCTGTAAAACTCTCGCAAGTGACTCAGTAATTGTTTCTGCGCGAAATTCAGCTCGACATGCGCCTGATCACGCCGGAGTTCGGCTTGTTTCAACTTGCTGCGATCGCTTCCCCAGCTGAAGATCGGAATCTGTAAAGTCGCCACCGTCGAGTAACCAAGATTGCGGATGCCGTTGACCTCGACGGCGAATTGATTGGAATCGATTCCATAGAAGTAATCCACGTTCAACGATGGCAGCAGCCCGCCCCATGCAGCCGTGACTTCGTGGCGTGATGCCTGGTAAGCGGCCAGCGCGGCGCGCAGATCGGGATTGTTCTTCTTTCCCGCAGCTTCCGCTTCGGCAAATGTCGGCAGAGGCTCCGGGGTTTGCAGGTCGTCGACCACGGCGAAATTCTGGTTGAAATCAGGGAACAGCAGCACCGCCAGATCCAGACGGCTGCGCTCCATCGCAATTTGAGCTTCCTGTAAATCGCGCTCTTGCTGTTGCGATTGAATGTGTGCTTTCAGTACATCTGCGTGAGCGACCTCGCCGCCGGCCTCCAGTTTCTGGCTGATATCAAGGAACCTCGCTGCTTCGGCTGCGGCGCGCTGTATGTTTGCGTACTTGCGTTGCGCCACCACTAGGCCGTAATAGGCCTGAGTGACGCTCACTACCAGGCCTCGCGTGGCGACCTCAGCCTTGGCTCGAGCCTGAGCCAGCAGGGCAGAAGATCGACGGTAATCGGCGACGTTCGTGAGCGAAAGTGCTTCATGCGCATTGGCCTGGCTGATGTATTCGTGTACACCGTTATTGGCGATGAATCGTGAAGTTGGGCAGCCAGCCGTGCTGGTTTGGCAGGTTACCGGCAAAGGCCCTGTCCCCTGTGTGTAGATGAACGAATTGTTGTAGCTGACGTTGGGCAGCAATCCGGCGCGAGCTTGTACCCGGTCCTCGCGCGCTACGCCCAAGTCAGTGATTACAGACCGGTACTGTGGATCGTTCTGCCGCGCTCGCTGTAGCGCATCCTGCAAAGTGATCGTCAGGGGCGCGCTCTGATTTTGATCCGCCGCGGCCACCTGTGCAAAACTCTGCCCCGAAGTCGCGATCAGAACCAAACTGAAAATCAGGAGCGTCGAATCTTGCCCGAAATGGGATTGCCATCTCACATGCTTCGTCCGGTTGTTTTTCTGACACATGACAGTTCACCTCAGGATCGAAACCTGCCCTTCGCGCACTCGAAAGTCTATGAACCTAAAGGACAGACGAGGGCTCCCCGACCCCCGCCGCCGCATCCTCCAGGTGCCGGGTGTTTGCAAGTTCCTTTCAGCCGGCAGGAAGTTTCAGACATCTGCACCCACCGCATGGCCGGACCAAATTGAAACTGGCACAGCCTATCACGGCATTCCTGAAAGCCACATGAAAGCCGCCCTTCAGATGCCTAAGTGGCATGCACCGAAGTACTTAGGTCTCGCCGTATTTTTGACGACGAAGAAATGGCGAAAGTCTTGCTTAAGGAAGTACGAGTTCGTTCTTAAAGCAGGCCGGAGGAAGCTATCATGATCAACCTGGAATCAGTAAAAGTGACGCCGCGCGACCAGCAAGTGCTGAACCTGCTGGTTCAGGGCTGTAGCAATAAAGAAATCGCGGGTCAGCTCAACATCAGCCCCCACACCGTGAAGCAGCACTTGCGAACACTGTTTCTGCGTGCCGGTATCCGCGAAGGGCGGAAGCGCGTGAAGCTGGCAATTGCGATGTTCAGCAAAGAGGAGGCGCAATCATGACTCCCCGCGAGCGCCTTACCCCCAAAGAGATTCAAATTGCAATCCTGGTCTGGGAAGGCCTTACAAACCGCGAGATCGGCAGGATCATCGGCACCAGCGAGCAGGTGATCAAGAATCATCTCCGAAACACGTTCGACAAGCTCGGGGTGTGGAGCCGGCTGGAGTTAGCCATGTACGTCGCCAGCCATGGTGGAAAGAACTGGCCGGAAGCAGACGGCGTGCCCGCCCCTTATTCCCAGGCGGTGGGAGCCGACTAGATGCGACCAATAACAGGTTCGCTACCGGGCGGGATCTCTCCGTCTATGGTTGTAAACCGCACTGGATCGCTGCGCAGAGTACTGGTTCAGCCAAATTCTGCAAAACTTTTCTGGTGGGGTCTCCGGTGGGAACGCTTATGTAGCGATAACCACAGCCGCTTCAGTAGTTTGCGGGATGATCGTGCGGCACTGGAATTGCACAGACAGTTGCGATCTGCCAAAGGGCGGGCTCGAGCTGCGAGCCGGCTTTCGCGACTCCCGGGGCGATACCAGCGATGGCCTACAAAGAAATCTTTTGGATGGCGTGTGACTCGACCGAACAGCTGAGAGCCGAGTACGGCCCTTTCCACACCCGTCCTGAAGCTGAGGTCGAGGCCCGCAAGCTCGGTTTCGGATACTTGCTGCGTTATGAGCACATTCTGGGGGTGAACGAGGAAATTGAGGAGGTACGCTGCATTTTCATCGAGCTGCCGGGAACCGTTTCTGAAGCGGCGGAAAGCACCTCAGTGACCCTCCATACACGGTGCGCCACCTGCGGGGAATCGGCCGCCCATGAGACCGGATGGCAAGCTGAGGTCTGGGCCGACATCCACGAATTCGAGCACTCACGCCACCGGGTCCGCCTCTTCGAACACGCCAGAGGCAAAGGCCTGAAGGAAATCGGCGACTGGCGGGGATAGGAAACCAAAACCGCAGAACGCTGAGTACGCAGGGGATCAATCTTGTGATTCTGTGCCGTTAACGGAACAGGCCGCCAAATTAGTTCTTTTTCTCCATACCTGGGTGTCACCCGCGTCCTCATCGGGGGTTCATTTCTGCAGCGAGAGTCCACTAGCCGCGGCGCGATCCAGAAACCAGATCAATTTCCCATCCGCCGGCTGGACGAGTTTGGCTGGATACTGTTCTCCCGGCACCTTCTCTTCCAATACCGCCTTCAAGACCGGTGCTTTGTCTGTGCC
>Ga0137382_10000678_pt1 | contig 14243 bp, 17 predicted proteins | sample SagtaG_15_FD_104816 | JGI IMG/M metagenome (GOLD analysis project Ga0137382, IMG submission 104816) | Vadose zone soil microbial communities from Sagehorn Ranch, Mendocino, California, USA - Sage2_R_20_16 metaG | ecosystem: Environmental > Terrestrial > Soil > Vadose zone | place: USA... | reverse complement strand
CTGAATCAGATAACAACTACGGAGTCGCGCGTGCGAGCTTATTATTTTCGTAAATGAGATCGTCTATGGAAATTGCCTTTGCTTTCGGATTAGGCGAGTACATGAGTGCAATCTTTAGCCCCGCTTGATCGGCCTCAAGATTAGGAGTGCCCCAAATCTTTGTGTAAATCGAGTAAATCTTCTGCAGGATGTTTTTGTCTTTTATTTTGAGGTTACCAGCAATGATTTCTTGAGTTTCTTCCGGGCGCTCTCTCATCCATCTAACGCTCGTACTGAGCGAACGCAGTATCGCTTTAGCCTCTGTTTCGTGATTCCGTATCCAACTCGTCTTGGCGATAAGCGAGGCGGTCGTTCCTGGGACTCTTGCTTGTCCTGAGGCAATTAAGGTTTGGATCGACTGTTCGCTTTCGGCGTACAAGGAAAGGGGTACGCTGAGACCCCCTAAATCGAACTGTCCTGAACTAAGTCCGCTGTGAATGGCAGGAAGCCCCTGAGTGAAAAGAAACTTGAGCTTGGAGTGGTCAATCGAATATTGGGCAAGAACATAACGAGCAAATATGTCGGTTGCCGAACCAGGAGAGGTTACGGCGATAGATTTTCCTTCAAATTCACGAGCAGAGATGGAAGATGGGCCTCCTTTCCTTGCATACAACCCGAAATCGAGGACATGGTTCACTGTGCCAAAATATTTAACATCCATCCCTTCAGCTCGTAAATTGATTCCTTCGCCAGAGGCCGACAAAATATCGATATCGTCGGAAGCCAAAGCCTGGCTGGAAGCAGCTGGACCAAGGAGTGTTAGGTCCACATCGATTCCGTTGCTTTTAAACATTCCGCGTTGTGAGGCCACCCAGTAGGGAGCAAAGGCACTGGCAATTGCCGCTTGGGCGATTCTGACTTTTACACCTTTGCCTTCTTGGGCAAACGCCTGCCCAACCAGAAGCACAGCTTCCAGCACTAAGGCGCTCGTCATAGCTATCATGATTTCTGGGACTGAGTGCTTTTGCATTGCGTCGTTCTCCGCTTTTGCCAGTAAAGCCTGATGAGCCAACGAAACCGGTCATGCGTTTGGCTGTGCGACAGTTTCTCAGGCAAAGTGAAAGTGAACGTCGAGCCTTTCCCCACTTCACTCTCCACCCAAATTTTTCCCCCGTGCAGCTCGACAAACTTCTTGGCCAAGGTTAATCCCAGTCCGGTCCCTCGACCTTGTGCGCGTAGTCGCCTCCCACTTGCCGAAATTCCTCGAATATCTTGGGCTGGTCCTCCGGGGCGATGCCGATGCCGGTGTCACTGACCGAGATCTCCACAGCACCATCGATCTTCTTTGCGGTGATCCCAATCCTTCCTCCCTCGGGGGTGAACTTCACTGCGTTGGAAAGGAGCTGTGACCTCTCGTGCTTGGTTGTTTACTACTTGAACTTGTCAAAGAATTTTTCTTTCTCCAACTCTTGCAGCAAACTCAAGTCGAGAAAGGCCTCTGGATTCGCGCTCGGTTTCTTGACTTCATCGAGCACCGCCTTGATCTCGTCAATCGTTGGGAACGGCCGCGCTTGAATGAACTTCACTGCGTAGCGATAACCCTCATCGAGGACCTCGGGGTCGGTAATACGAATATATTTCTTCAGGACATTGATAGAAAACTCTTTCTGCTTTCCAATTGCGTGGACTCCCTCGATTTCGCCACGAAGAAAATTAAGCACAGTCGAGCGTTGGCGTTGAATGAAACTCCTGGTGGTCGCGAGCCCAGTGGCAGGATACTTGAAGTTCAAGGTCTCGAAGTCGACCAGTTCCTTAAAGCCCGCCTTCTTCGCTGCGCCCAACACAGGGGGCGAAATCGGCGCGCCTGAAATGGCGCCTGCCTTCATGGCCGCAAGCAGTTCGGGAATGCCGCCGATCTGTATGATCTGGGCGTCTCGTTCAGGCTCGATGCCGAATCGCCGCAGATATTTTCTCACCACCAAATCACTGATGGCGCCGAATCGGCTCACTCCAAAACGCTTTCCCTTGAGATCCTCTGGTTTATTGATGTCCGGCGTCACCACGAAACTTTGGGGAATTAGATTGACGAGCGTCGCGAAATAGACGCTGTCGGCGCCCTGCAACGCTGCTGAGACCGGTCCACTGCCGGCCAGCTGACCGATAGGCGCTTCTCCTGCAACCATCGCGGCTGTCACTATGGGGGTGGCGCGGATCAAAACCAGATCCACATCGAGACCATATTTTCGAAAGAAACCCGCTTCATACGCAACCCAGGTCGCCAGTGACCAAGAACTTTGCACGGAATAAGCGGCTTTAACCTTTGCTGGTTGCGCGGATACGCCTGAGACGAACGACAGGATTAGAATCAGAGCGAGGAGAACGATCCGTCTTAGGGAGATGGTCATAGAACCTCCTCTATTTTGCGACAGCAGTCACCCGGTTCGTGAGCGACGAATCCGCTCAAGACCACCAAAAACGCACGCAGGATTGAATTGATCGGCGCTTCAATAAAATCACGTCACTCCTTAATCGCTCTCACCATCGTAACCACGCTTTTGTTGACGGCGAGAAACGGCGCGTCCCATTTCACTTTGGGTTCCGGGTAGCGCTTCTACTTTAACATCGGTTAATGCGAGAAAATGCTTGTCGGGGTTATTTAAGAAGTCTGAGAGCCGGGAACTGTAACCACCTTCACCCGCGACCGGGATAAAAAGCATTCCTCTGATCTTGTAAGTGTCGGTATGTATCTCGACTTCAACCCGTTTGCCCTTGTATCCAGCTTCCGCCATTGTTTGTTCTCTTATTGTTGTATCGGAGCGAGCATGCGTTGATATGCCGCCCGCTCTTCTGGATGATTCCCTTTCGATGAGCAGCTTTGCCAGTGAATCGATTCGGGCGAGGCCTGATAGATAACTAGAAGTTCTTCCAAAGTGACTTGTTAGTTTTCTACACCTGCTAGACGTGGTTAGCTCTCACTCAAAATAAACTCCTTGATTTTTGCTTGGATTACCTCCAACGGGATCGGCTTTTCTAAGTAATCGACCATTCCGGCATGGAGCGCCTGTTGCCTCCAATGCCCCCCAAGAAACGCACTGCAACCGATGATAGGTATATGGGCGCTCGCTGACTGTGTTCTTATCGCTCGGGCTACATCCGCGCCTTTCATATCGGGGAGCTGAATATCCAACAAAATAACATTGGGTTTAGCGGAAACTGCCATTTTTAGGGCCTCCGAGCCGTTTGCCGCTTGTGAGATTTCGTAGCCAGAAAATCGTAGCATTGTCGCCAGAATTTCTCTGAGGTACTGATTGTCGTCAACTATGAGGACATTATTCATATCGTGCATTGACTACGAGGGCCGTACTTTACGCGGAGAAACTACCGGACGCAACCGCACAAACTTGAGTATGAATCCGCGACGGAATGATGGCGTGAAACATTTACTTGTCTGCTTTCCGACACAAAACGGGATAGGAAATATAATTTAATTTCATTGACACCCCCTAAGAACGTGCGTCTACTAGTCTGTGACCCTTCGTGACCATCCACTCATGAAGCGAAAGAGCGGTTATTGCAGTTGGCCACCAGTATGGACAACACCGGCATTACAATCGCGAGAGAGAGCATTATCGCAGTTAACGCCATAAACCCGAATCGTATCGTTTTTGCCTCATTAAGCTGGAGACATGAGTTCTTCGCGAAAGGATTCGGAATTAAGAACCGGGCGACCAGGTTGCTTCCGTTTTCGATTCTATACTAGAGTGCGTGTACCATGACGACATAGTAAACGCCGAACAACCGGTTTAACGCATCATGCAACCGTCTCTTCTTTTCGTGGATGACGAACCAAACTTTTTGGTGCTGGTAGACCGAGTTCTTTCCAAAGAAGGCTTTCGAATAACTACCGCGCTCGATGGCCGCCAAGCACTCGTGTATGTCGATTGCGTAGACTTCTCCGTCGCTGTTCTCGATATCAAAATGGCTCCGATTGATGGCATTGAACTCCTAGCGCGAATCAAAAAGCTCAGTCCATCGACTCGTGTCATTATGGTCACCGGCTATCCAACGGAAGAGAATCGCGCCGAGTGCATCAAACTTGGCGCGGACGGTTACATGACCAAACCCATTAATCTCTCAGAATTGATAACCCTGCTCCGTGATTTAATGCTTTCGGATACCCCGCCGACTTAAACGAGGATGTTATCGTGTAGGGGGCTCAGTAGTGTCTCAGTTTGAATCAAAATCTGTGGGAGTTTTTACACGCCGCGAGTCTTTCGATGGTCGCTAGGTTCTTTTCTTCGAGCAGTTTTTTCCATGTTTGCTGTTGCTCGGCAATCTCTTGCTCAATTCGCTCTGCGGTGAGTTCGCGGAGTCGTTGAAGGAATAATCGTCTGTCGTTGATTTGTTCGGGGTCGAGCATCGTTCACCCATCAATAATGAGCAGTGGCCTCCGACCAAAGCGGGGCGGCGAAATTCTCACCTTCGCTCCGTTTTTTTGGAGTTTGAGGTACTGCGGCCAGAGTTTGAGATATTGGCGCATGTAGCCTTGTGCTTCTTCGCCGTAAACATTTTTGAGTGCATCGAAAAGGTCTTGGAATACGCAAGCATCCCGATCGGTGAATGGAATGCCAGTTGATTTGTTTCTAATCGTCTTCATCTACCCACCGCCGCGATATCTCAAACCCATGGGACTCATATCGCCAAGCGCGGCGTCAATTCAAGGGGGATTAGATAGAGGAGAGTATAGGATCAAACACTCATCGGCTACGATCCGGGCAAGTCCAATCCAAATTATACGGATACGAGGTAATGGCTAGAATATATCGTGGCGATTTTTTAGTTAACCGGGTGGCTTGAAATCATCGGTTTGTAGAAGATACCTGTGAATCATTTTGTTGAAGCCCTAACTGTTGAGCCGTGTCCTCATCAATGGTTCCAGTCACATTAAGTTGGTTCGAACGTTGAAACGACCTTATAGCTTCGCGCATCGTCTGACTCATCCTACCGTCCACCGGCCCTGAGTAGATACCATCATCTTTCAAAGCTTGCTGCGCTTCGATTATCCGAGCTGGATTTGGGTCTTTGACGTAATCTGATCGTAGACGCTGCAAACTAATCGCTTGAATCAAAAGGTCACTGACATCCGCCGTTCCTTGGCCGTGGACCGTTCCCGATCCGCTTGAGACACCCCCGCCCCTATCTTCTGAAACCACCAATACGAACAAGGCTCGACCGAGAAGGAAAGAGATGGCGTGTAGTTGGAACAAGGTTTACTTATCACTAAGGAAACCCACTGACAGAGATCAACAACGAAATTTATGGCTAGGGACTTTTAATCCAAATTCAAGGGATTTTATCGTCAGCCAAAGAAGCCCAAATACTTGGCAAAAATGTTTGGATGTTGCCTTTAGATAACGAACAACGATGTTTTTATCTGAAGCACGGCTCTTTGGATCGAAGATTCTTCGATTTTCACAGATCGCTGAAACTTTCGGGAGGGTGAATCCAGTCAAGTTCAAACTATATTTTCACTCAAATTGGCGGGATGAAAGTTTGTTTATCGGTATCGTATTGGATGATGGTATAAGGCGGCTCTCCAACGTTTTTAATTCTGTCAGCGAGGATTTTAAACACTTCTTCAAGAGGAGTCAGCGTAGGATCAGCCGTGACTAGAAGATGGAGAAGAGCGAGAGCTGTTTGAGCTGCTTGGGTAATGTTTAAATGAATAGGAATATCATCATCCGGTTCATCGCCCAAGACATGCTTCACGATCCTGATACCTTCACCCAAGTGATCCAGGTGATTTTTCATGATGGCAAGTTTAAATTCACCGATATCGCCAGCATTGACAATAAAACAAGGGATTTCAGCCATGATCATTTCTCCTTAGAAACAAATTCAACTATATCGATGATTGAATGCCGAATACACCACTCGAGGCCGAGTTTTTCTGCCTCTGCACCATTTTTGCCGTCCGACCTCTTCACAAGCTCGACCCAATTCTCGCGCTATAGTCTTGAATCGTTCACATCGAAAGCAACTGGAACCTCGGACTCAATTTTTCCATTGAGACATTTTCAGATAAGCCATCGAGCCCTTGAAAGTATTCGAATCAATCAAAGACGTAAGCTCTTCTTGAGTATAATTTTCACCCAAAAGCGTTTTGAACTCACCTGTTTATTCTCCAGTTCAATACGCGGATCATGCGAAAGATAGCCAAATCGCCGGGGATACGGGCGATATAAATTGGGCCAGTACGAAGCAGAACGCTTTGATCTATTACCGAGCAGCAGCGAAGGTAAGGACAGAACAATGGAACAAATGTTTGAACCCCCGGACCTAAATCTGTTGCGGACGGGTCTAAAGCTCTCAGCCGATGCAAACTATGAAAGCGTCATTGCGGGACTCTATTACGCAAGCCAGAAACGTCGGAAAAACCTAATTGACAGTGTCAGCCTTACTACGAAAAAGAATTTCGACATTCTGCAATCGATAGTCAATAAAAGGCTCGATCATAGTCGCAAGCTACAGGAAAGAGAATGACTTATTTCTAGGCGGTGAGCGAAGATGCAGGGAGTTCCCAAGTGAGCGACGTTGACAGACTCGTGGCTCAAATTAATCGCCGAAAGAGACGAGCCAAAAAGCTCGGGCTACCAGATGCGCTATGTGACTTTTATGACAAGGCTCGATGTTATCCGGCTTGGAAGAACAATCAACCGTTGATAGTGCCTAATTCGCTGGCGGACCTTCACGGCGCGAACGATTCAGTCGGTTTTACATACCGAGGTGAGAGGTATTCCCTTCAACTAACACCCTCTGGATCAATGCCAGATGGCGAATCGCTTGGAAGTATAGAGTTACAGATAAATGAGATACGGGTTCTTGAAATATGCGTATCGCGCTACATGGATTGCCCTTGGTGCTCCGGTGAAGTTACAGCATTTGTCGAAGGGTCGTGGGTGAAGCCTTTTAAGAATTTGGCAGGTGAGGCACAACGCTTGTATGAGAGGCAAGCTAAAATCGGGTTTCAAAACGAAGACGCTCTACGTGCCCGTTTCAATATAGGGCCTGGAAATTGGTTCTACTGGCTCACTAGAATAAAGGATTGCCTTGCGTCGTTGTTAAAGTAACTTTTGTGAAGTGCAGCGACCAATCTTCAATTTTAACTTTTGCCATTTTTGAATCCTTGCTTGCAAGCTGGCTCAGAACCCGATTCGGCGACGCTCTTTTTCTTAGATTTGTTACTTAACGATTCTTTAGTTCATCCACTGGAAAACAAACCTTTTCTTGACCGAACCACATGGTTGCCCTATGTGCCTCACAATCTTTCTTCGTATCAAAGTATGCCGGTGCTGTGCCTTTTGAACCAAATGAAGGTATCTTCCAGGTTTTCAAAGGCGCTCCCTTTATTGGGTTACCGTTTTTGTCATTCGGTGGTTCTAAGAGCACCCATGTGAATAGTACAAGAAAGAGAACTGACTTTTTCATATCGCAGCGTTCATCTACAGGGGTACTCTGCTAGAAGCGAAAGAAACATGATTACTCGTACTGATTCCTTGAGCATTGATGAATCTTTTTTCAGTTGCTGTAATATTGCATATAAGGACATCGTTATTTTTAATCCCGCTGGTTGGTAGGCAAAAAACGTTCCTTTTGAACCCTTCCTGAAGAACTGGGATAGCGTCTACAAAACCGGAAATGTATCCATGGCAGATTCCAGTATTGAAATAAGCTTTCTCAAAATCTTCAGGACGCTTTTTGCTATCGATTACGAACTCACACGTTTTTAAAAACTCCGCAGTTGTCTTGCCCGTTGCCAGCTCTTGTGAATAGCCAAGCGAAGCCCATACCAGAATCAAGAGACTTACAAAAATCACCCTTTTCACAATGAACCTCCGGTTACCGGGACCGACTATACCACAGGTTGAGCATTTTCGGGGCTGTTAGATTGTCTGGTATGATGAGGGGCGTGTATATTGATTTTAATTATGACGCTTCCAGAGTCCGTGACCATTAGCGTGGAAAGACTGATGCGGTATTGCTATCTCGCCGAGATGACACTGGAAGCTTGTCGGAACGTAAACAGTAAACTACCCCTTCATTTAACAAGATTTGGAACTTTGGCAATTGAGTCTGCTAGTTGGTTATATTCTTTGTTTGATGATCGGAATGATTCTGTAAATTTACTAAAGATTTGGCGGAACTTTGAGCATCCATTCGAGAAAGATTTGCGAGAATTTGAAGATAAGTTAGCTCCGTTTAAAGACGAGTTAAAACTTGTCCGACACCGAATCGGCTTTCACGGTAGTTTAACCCGAATGGCCGAAAAGGAAGGACTAGGAATTTTCGATGTAGATAGTGGACGCGCAAATGCTTTTGTCGGGATCGTTAAGGATATGCAACTTTTGGCCGTCAAAATGATTGAGTGGTTTTGTTGTCAAACGATCAAGCCGGATGGAAGTCGAGATGAAGAGAAATGGCACCAGTTCTTTCGCGAGCTTAAGAAATTCGAAAAATCTAAAGGTTAGTAGGAAAGTCGCAAGAACAGAAAAAACTAATCACCGACGCAAAAGTTTTCAACGTGATAATAGGTTGTAGTTTGATTGTAGTTTAACCAGGACATACCAGGACATACTCAGGCGTACTCGTGGACCAGAAACCACATGAATTTCAGGAATTTGACTGACTGAGAGATACTGAGAAAGAATAAATCTAGGACTTAAAATCCCTCGGACCGAAAGGTCTGTGCCGGTTCGAGTCCGGCTCCGGGCACCATAAAAACAATAACTGTCAGTTGGCAAAATAAATTTCGGAAAGCGGGCTTTCGCGGGTTTAGCCGGGGGCTACCGGAGTGAATTCCCGCGACGGGAAAAAACGCTAAGAATTTCGGGCGGTTGTTGTGAAGCTTGCGATTAAAAAAAATCGGACGGAAATCGGACGGTGTCGAGACCACGCCAACACACAACTATCAGCACAATATTTTTCGCAAGTGCACTTTCAGCACGATAACTTTCGCAAGAATTCTGCGGTCTGACCGCATTTAAGTGCGCGCCGCGCACGCGTTTTTTGCGCATCGTGCGCGGCAAACGCTCGGTGATCCCAAGTGCAGTGTTTCTCAAAGACCCGACCCGTTGCGTCTTTACCGTTCAATCCTGAGGCCAGAATGGGATATCGGCTCACCATACTTCGTGAATGAAATTTTCAATCTAGAGTTGTTTGCCCACTATTGCGCGTTTCTTTTTTTCAATCTAACTAAATCCGAATTCCACCAGATCCTCTGTGCCGATTCTCAAGGAGAGTTTCTTACCGCAATTTCCCTTAAGTTCTTGAAATTTGAGATAACAAAAAGCCCTACCGTCAGTGACTTGTATATCGGCATCGTACTCGTATACAAATTCGATGGGGACATTGCCGCACGACCTGGGTTGGATAAGCTTTCCGTGCGTGACCCTAGGAGAAGCAGTATGAAGCTACCTCCCGAACAACAAGCTATACGGGCCAAGTGTTTCCATCCGTCGGGGACGTTCGTCGAGTTTCCGATCGAAGATGTCGAGATCTCAATCCTGGTGTGGTTCGAGAAGGTCGCTAACATTTTTCCTGATCGAGTTGCAGTAAAATCTTTAGATAAAAAGCTTATGTACAGCGAATTGAACAAAGCGGCGAATCGTTTTGGCTCGTTCAATTCTAGCCCGATGTGAAACGAGCCAGGTTCCGATCGGTGTGATGCTTCCCAAAAGTGTTGACCTGGTTAGTGCGGTCCTGGGAGTTTTGAAGGCTGGGAAAATATGCATGATCATGGATACCGCTCTGCCGTTGGATCGACTTTCAGCGATGCTTGACGATACTCAGACTCAGTGGATCGTGACCAATCAACAGGAAGAAGAATGTCTTACCAGTTTGGTAGACCCCAACCATACATTCAACATTGAAGCGCTAGTGAAACGCGGCGACCCAGCGAATGTCGAGTTATCTATTCGCGCCGATAGTCTTGCTTTCATATTCCATACTTCTGGGTCCACTGGCCGAGCGAAGGAAATTGTCGAGAATCATCGCAACCTTTTGCACTACACAATGACGGAGACCAACGACTATCATATCTGTAGCTCTGACAAACTAACCTTAATGGGGTTGAGAGGACTAGATATTTTTCGCGCCCTCTTGAACGGCGCCGCGGTCTTCCCGATAGAGCTTCGACAGACCGGGTTCGTCGGATTAGCCCGACTCCTAATAGACGAAGAAATCACCATCTATAGCTCCGCCGTTTCAATTTTTCGCCAGTTCACAAGTTCACTTGTCGAAGGTGACAGGTTTCCGCATCTTCGAGTAATAAAGGTAATGGGCGAAACGGCTTACCGGAAAGATTTTGAACTATTTTGTAGGCGATTTAGTGACGATTGCATTTTTGTCAACTCTTACGCGCCCAGCGAAACTGGGCTCATAAGCCAGTATCTCATGGACAAGACGACAAGGGTTTTACAAGAAGGCTTGCCGGCCGGTTATGTAACCAGAGACAAAAATGTAGTTGTTGTTAGTGACAGTGGCGCTCGGGCTGACTTTGGACAGCCGGGAGAAATTGTTGTCAGTAGCTCCTATCTGTCTCCGGGATACTGGCGCGATCCCGATCGGACATCAGAGAAATTTGGTATCAGCTCGGCAGATGATAAGGAGCGGGTTTTTCGCACGGGGGATTTGGGTGCGACGTCGGAGGATGGTTGTCTCGTTCATTTAGGGCGCGTGGATTTTCAAGTAAAAATCCGCGGCAATAAAGTCGACCCCAGTGAAGTCGAGTCCGCACTATTAACTATAGGCGGTATACGACAAGCAGCGGTCGTTGCAAGAAAACACGAGGATGCAGAAAATACCCGCCTGATCGCTTACATTGTTACTAATGGCTTACCGTCGCCGGCTGACGAACTCAGGCGTTTTCTAGCGACCAAATTACCGGACTACTCGATCCCATCTGTTTTTGTGGTTCTCGATGCAATGCCGTTAACCCCAAGCGGCAAGTTAGACCGTGCCGCGTTGCCGGTTCCCAATAGCCACCGGCCGTTATTGACTACGCTTTTTGCTGCGCCCCGGAGTTCCATCGAGGAAACGCTCACTAAAATCTGGACTGAGGTGCTACGACTGGAGCAAGTCGGCATTCATGACAACTTTTTCGATCTCGGCGGGCATTCGCTCGTAGCCATGCGGCTGGTCTCTCGGGTCATTAAGCAGTTTCAATTAGAGCTACCACTTCAATCCTTGTTCCAGTCACCGACGGTCGCCGAAATGGCGACCATCATCATGGAAAACCAAGCGAAGCTGGCAAGCGACGCAGAGCTAGCGCATATGCTGCGTGAGGTGGAGGCGATGACGGAGGCAGAGGCGCAACGGCGGTTGGAAGGAATTAATTCGCCAATCGCTAACAAATAACTGTTCCTAGCCTTTTGTTGGTGTGTGCAATTTTTCCGAGAGAGTCGACGAAAAACGGCGTTAGAAGTGATGCAAGTTGGATCGGTATCGGATCGGTTAAATCGTCCGTCCGCAGGCGGAGATTGAACTGATCACATAAACGGAATGGCGCTGACGGGCGGTTTTGTTGTAGTGGATGAACAAGACCGTCAGGAAAGGAGCCATTCAAGTGGAAAGCTTTGCAGGAGCAGATTTACACAAACTATTCGCCCTCGGAAACGCAGCTTTGAACTGAATTCTCCATCTAACCAAACCTGTGAGATTTGACCGTAGCGTCGTTCAGTTCAATGCTGTTACTTCGCCGATGTCGCCGCGACTTGATTACTTCTAAGCTTTGAGAGATAAGACGGCATCGTTAGGTTCTGTTACGAAACGAGGTTGTGGTAGCAGAGACTAATGGTAAGCAGCCAGGAACCTTACTAAAATTTAAAGGCGGTTTCTCATGAAAAGAAAAACATTATTCGATAGTATTTTAATCCTCTTTGGAGTCGTGTACCTGTTTTCTTTCCCAGGTTTTTCTGCAGGGCCCCCACAATCTGAGGAGGCCAAACAAATTGTGGCTCTGGTCAATAGCGCAGCAGCTTTAATAGAAGGTAAAGGAAAGGATGCCTTTCCTGAATTTAAGAAGAAGGACAGCAAATGGTATAACGGGAAAACCTACGTGTTCGTTGATGATATCAACGGAACTGCCCTTGTAAATCCTCCCACACCGGATATCGAGGGGAAAAATTTAATTGACATGAAGGATGCCAAAGGAAAAGCGCTCGTACGGGAGTTTATAAAGACAGCCAACACTAAAGGATCGGGATGGGTAGATTATTGGTGGCCTAAACCGGGGGAAGACAAGCCCTCCAAGAAGATGAGCTATATCAAGAAGGCGAAAATGCCTACCGGAGAAATGGTCATCGTAGGTGCTGGCATTTATGGCGAGTAATCATTGTTGCCCATTACATAGGAGCTTCTAGGCAAAACAGAGAGGCCTTGCGCCCAACAATTGTTCCAGCGGACCGGGCTGCCATTTCGGTTCCTCGGAGTTCAACGCTGCTGGAGGCGGCCCCGGCGGGTGAACTTCGGCGTTAACCCTGTAATCAAACTGAATTCTCCTTCTGCTTAATGCCGCCAGATTTCATTGACGCTCGTACAGTTCAGTCTCAGGCTGAATCTGATCTTCTTAATCAACTACCTGTCGCCTTCCGTCGTAAATCTCACTTTTCTCTACTAGCGCTAGCGCCCGCGTGATACATAACGAATGGTGTGTGCAATGAAGAAAGCTCGGGTCTTTTCAATCGTGTTTGTAGTGGTCCTGCTTGCTGTTGCAGTCATCGCCGAGGCTCAGCAGCAGCCGAAGATTCCCCGGATAGGATTTGTATCGGCAAGGGCCGACCCGACCCCCACAACTCCTGATTCGAGCGCCGATGCATTGCGGCAAGGACTGCGAAACCTCGGGTACATTGAAGGGAAAAACATCGTGATCGAGTATCGCTACTTCGAAGGAAAAGTTGACCGTATCCCGAGCCTTGTAGCCGAACTCTTGCAACTCAAACTCGATGTCCTTGTCTCCGTTAATACTCTAGCGATCCGCGCCTTCAAGCAGGCGAGCAAGACGATTCCCATTGTCATTGTGATTAACGACGATCCCGTAACAACCGGGATCGTCGATAGCCTGGCGCGCCCTGGCGGAAATGTCACGGGGCTCACCAGGTTTACCCGAGAGTTAAGCGGAAAGCGGCTGCAATTGCTTAAGGAGGCGGTTCCAAAGATATCGCGCGTAGGAGTCCTTGATGATGCTAGTACGGACATACGGGCTAGTTTTGAAGATTTCGAGCCTGCAGCACGCGCACTAAAGATACAGCTTCAATCCCTAGAGGTACACGGGCCGAACCCTGATTTGGCGGGGGCATTCCAAGCTGCGGCCAAGGGGCGCGTGAACGCGCTTATTACGGTTAGGACTGTCCTTCTCATAAGATACCGAAAGCAGATTGCGGACCTTGTCATAAAGAACCGCCTGCCTTCGATGTGGGAAGGAGAAGTGACTTTGTGGAGGCCGGCGGCCTCATGTCCTATTCATCGAGCGATGCTGAAGTCTTCCGTCGTGCTGCATATTACGTGGATAAGATTTTGAAGGGAACCAAGCCTGCTGATCTCCCCGTTGAGCAGCCAACAAAGTTCGAGCTGATCATCAATTTGAAAGCCGCCAAGCAGATCGGCCTGACGATTCCGCCCAACGTGCTGGCGCGAGCGGATAAAGTGATCAGATGATCAAACAAAACGAAGCGGCGATACCTTGAGCTGATTTCTCCTACGGCTAAATTCTATGAGATTTGATCGTTGCGTCGATCAGTTCAATCTCAGGCAGAATTTACCCTTTTATTCCTCGACAAGTCCGGGTTTCCCTTCTGCCTAAATATCACTTTTCTCAGCTTCCGTGTTCGTGATAAGCCTTTCACGAACGAGGCGCGCAATGAAGAAAGCTGCTGTCTTACCAATCCTGTTTGTAGTGGTACTGCTTGCTGTTGCAGTCAAAGCCGAGGCGCAGCAGCCAGCGAAAATCCCCCGGATAGGAATCCTAACTGAATCATCGCCGCGCATCGAGGCATTCCGGCAAGGACTGCGAGATCTTGGTGATGTTGAGGGAAAAGATTTCGCTATTGAGCAAAGATCCTGGAATGGGAGAGCCGACGATCAATCCAAACTTGCAGCCGAGCTGGTAGATCTGAAGGTGGCCGTTATTGTGACCACGGGTACGACCTTGACCCAGACCGCCAAGAAGGTCGCCGGAACAATCCCTATTGTCATGACGTTTGTCTCGG
>Ga0137382_10000677_pt1 | contig 14267 bp, 10 predicted proteins | sample SagtaG_15_FD_104816 | JGI IMG/M metagenome (GOLD analysis project Ga0137382, IMG submission 104816) | Vadose zone soil microbial communities from Sagehorn Ranch, Mendocino, California, USA - Sage2_R_20_16 metaG | ecosystem: Environmental > Terrestrial > Soil > Vadose zone | place: USA... | reverse complement strand
TTTCGGATCGCGTTCCGCGGATCCAACGGATGCAATCTGATTTCCGCACTTAACACCATTTTCGTGAATGACAGCATCAATCTTTATATGCCAGCAGGGTCGTCCGTGGCAGGAGAAGGTATCGGGTTTGAGCACTGTACTTTTGCTAATCCCGCTAAGACTTCTGCGAATGTAGTCATTGGTCATGGCGGATGGGAGATGACATTCACGCGGTGCAGCTTCGATGGCGGCGCGCTGGTCGACAGCTCAAGCACGACAGTAACTTGCCAGGCGTGCCACTTTGAGAATAACGCCAATGCATTGAACTATGACATGCTCACCATACAGAATGGTTTCTTTGCATGCGTAAGTTGCCTGTTCTCCAACGACGACCCGGCCGCCAGCGACTCTCAATTCATTCAGGTGAACGGGCCGAACGCGGTGCTGTTGGCGATGAGCACTCAGTTTGCGAACCCGGCGAACGCCAGCTTTCCACTTCGTGGGATCGAGGTATCACTTGCGAAGAGCGTGACCCTCATCGGATCAGTGTTGAATCACGCCTCGCTGGTCCAGGAATGGGCGCTCGGGCCAGCACAGGCAACATTTGGCGTTCAATCTTTCGGGGCGGTAAATATCGCAACCCCATTTGGAGGACGGTCGACGGTCGGGTTGTCTACTGAATTGAAGTACGGAAGGATCGTGAACGTGGATGCCTCTCGAGGAAATGTCTTCACATTGGCAGTCACGGACAGAGCCGAGTTCACATTGACAGTCCCAGCGCACCCTCCGAATGGAAGCACCCAAACGATCACATTCGACATTTATAACAACTCCGGGGGGTCGATGGGCGCCATAACATGGCCGAGGGGCAAGAATGGGTATCGTCTGGCGGGCGCATTCACTTCCCCCGCGAACGGGTTCCATCGAACGATCAGTTTTCAGTTCAACACGGACAACGGAAACTGGTATGAAATCGCCCGGGCCGGAGCCGACATGGCAAACTAGGGCAGGACGTCGTCCGCTGTATAATTCGCGATACCAATCCACGGATCTGCTGCCGGCACTGGTTGGGCGTCGACCATTCTCCAAGAGAAAGCGCTAGAGCCTATAGAACTCTTTGTACCACTCTACGAACCGCGCAATCCCATCGCGCATTGACGTGTGAGGTCTAAACCCCGTTACTTCGTGCAGGCTCTCCACATCGGCATACGTAGCCACAACATCGCCAGGCTGCATTGGCAAGAAATTCTTCTTTGCCTTTCTGCCAAGGGCTTCCTCCAGGAGGGCAATGACCTCCAGGAGCTCTACAGGTTCTTGATTGCCCACATTGTACAGTCTGAAAGGCGCAAGGCTGGTGCTCGGATCCGGCTGATCGCTCGACCATTGCGGATTGGCTGAAGGAATTATCTCCGCAACTCTGACGACTGATTCCACCGCATCGTCGATATAGGTGAAATCGCGCTTCATGTGCCCGTTGTTGAAGACATCGATGGGCCGGTTGTCCAGGATTGCCCTAGTGAATTTAAACAACACCATGTCCGGCCGGCCCCAAGGGCCATAGACCGTGAAGAATCGTAGGCCGGTCGTCGGCAGAGAAAAGAGGTACGAATAGCTATGCGCCATGAGCTCGTTACTGCGCTTGGTGACGCCGTACATCGACAAGGGATGATCAGCTCCACGATGCACGGAGAAAGGCATTTGCGTACTCGCACCATACACGGAACTCGAGCTCGCATAGACCAGGTGCGGCACCTTTCGGTATCGGCACTCTTCCAAAATCTGAAGAAACCCCAAAACGTTGGAGGCGATATATGCATCTGGTCGCTCCAGCGAATAACGAACTCCTGCTTGCGCCGCCAAATGGATCACTCGGTCGAAACTCGACCGGTCAAAGAGCAGATCCATGGCTTCCGGATCCGAGAGGGCGACACGAACGAACTCGAAACGCTGTTGTTCCACCAAAACTGCTGGTCGCGCTTCCTTGATTCGCACGTCATAGTAATGATTCACCGAATCCAGGCCCACAACATCGTGACCGTCAGCTAGCAAGCGGCGCGCTACGTGAAAACCGATGAATCCCGCCGCGCCCGTCACAAGTACTCGCATCAGCATTCCTCTCGTTTCCACGTTCGGCGGTGGATAAGCTGCCATTGCCCTACCACTGAGCCTGACCCGTCACTGAGCTCAACACCCCCGGCGGAGCACGAAGACCTGACCGGCTGATCCAAACAATCGGCCCAAGTGCGCACGTGTTCTCAGCGGCAGACGGGCGTCGAATACACTATATCCCGTGTAGCACAGGCCCAGCCGTGTATAAGCGTGCAGGGTCAGACCAAGACGCCGAAAGAGGCGCAGCCAACGAAAACGCGAGAAATAATAGACCTCAGTAAACCAGTTCCCGAATTCACCGTGGCGTCTTGGCAGGACTGAGCGAACGGCCGAAAGCCAATGCCGTAACCGCGGCCTTCGACGGCTCGAAACGGCTCCCTGTTTGTCCACGGACCCAGCGGTAAGACGCCGAATAATTGCCTTCGCGAGGTACGCATAATGAGCGGCGCTCGTGCTCAATCTCCAACTCGCGGTTGGTAAAACGTGAATCATGATTCCATCTCTCTTTAAGACACGCAACATCTCGTAATGGAAGTCTTCAATATCCTTGATGTGCTCAAGCACGTTGGAACTGTACACGATGTCGAAGGTTGCCTCGGCAAATGGAATTCGTGATCCATCGTATCGGACTGTGGGAAACCGACTGTGAACGAGGTACTCACTGCTAGCAACATCAATTGCGAACACACGCAGTCCCCGCTGTCGGAAGATCTGCGCCTGCCAACCAGCACCAGCGCCGATCTCCAACAGAGTTCCATCGGCTGGCAGCCAGGGAACGATGGCATTCGCTTCGAACTCCCGAATGCTCCTTAGGTGCTCGTTAATCATGAGCCGTAGTGAAACCCGATGAACCGAGCTGCACCAGTCACCAGTATCCGCATTCGATCGTTCCCTCATGGTGTTTAGTCATCCGCGGATCGACGGCACACGGTGTTCGGACGGTTGGTCCACGGCAGTTAGTGATCCCAGGAGCAGAACTAAGGCTTGGCGAGGGAAGAGTCGTGGTTTTCGCGAGCAAGCCGCAAGAACCGTGTATCAAGTTCCCCCAAAAGCCCTCGATACTGATCGACCATTCGCTCGGTCGTATACCCATGCTGAATTGTCCGCCGCGCCTCACGGCCGAGGGTCTTTCGCACGGTCTGCGACGTGAGCGTAGAGACTAGGGCATGCGCTAGAGCTCGATGGTCTTCACTCGGTACGAGGATGCCGTTTCGCCCATTCCTTATGAGATCAACGCTCCCGGAGACCGCCGTTGCGACACAGGGCATTCCTAAAGCCATTGCCTCCAGCAACGCGTTGGACATGCCTTCAACACGAGACGGAAGTACGAATACTTCACTTCGCAGCAGTATTGATGTCAAATCCCTTACGTCGCCAACAAACTCAATCAATCCACCAACGTTGTGGCGGTCGGCGAGCTCTCTCAACGTCGTTGAATCACCTCGTCCACATATCATCAAGCGGGCAGGCCCTCGTGCGGACACCACCAGAGGCCACGCCGCTACAAGAATATCCAAACCCTTCAGAGGCTGCTGTGACAGATTGGCCACGCAAACGGCTGCAACATCGTGTTGTAGCTCAGGGTCCCATTGCACTGAGGGCAAGTCAACACCATTCGGAATAACTCTGATCCGGGAATCAGGCGCTCCGAGCCGCTGGAGTTCGGCACGGATGTCGGATGAAATCGCGACCAATCTGTCCGCCTGCAGCAGTTCCTTCTGCTGCCAACGTCCGAGCAGATCCTGAAACAGATAGGCGCCGCTGTTTGCAGTGCGCACAACAACGGGAATGCCCCAGATTCGAGCAAGACTGCAGACTATAGCTTCAAGGGGAGAGAAGAAGAAACAAACGAGCACGGAGATCGATCCTCGCTGCTTCCACAAGAAGGCCGCTGTCTCAAGCGCGAGCAGCGATTGAATGCAGGCCTGCTTTAGACCATACAACAGCCGCCCGATGCCACGCCTCTGGAGCGCTTGCTCATAGGAAGTCTCGCCGCGGCGTGACTGCTTACCTTTGAAGCGCCTAGCCAAACGTCTCCAGGCAGCCACGGCACCGACTCTCTTTACGAGAATCCCATCGATCATTTCCAATCGAGGCGAGTCGGGGCTCAAATGTTGCGTGAGCACCCACGCCACGCTTTCGGTTCCATGAAGGGCGGTGCTCAACTTGAGACATTGTCGTTCGGCGCCGCCGCCTAGAGGGTAGAACGATGAAATGACAATGCCCACTTGAGGGGGCCGCTTCACCCTCACGATTCGTACCCGTTCTTGGCAGCCCAAAGAGCGAAGCAGAGGAGCAACCAGAGTTTCGTGCTGTGATCCCTCCTTCCATTCCGATGCTCATCCAACAAGCGGTGTATCGTGGACCGCGTGAAGAAGCGGTCCATACCGCTTTGTAGAACCCTGGTCCTGCAGAATTCGTAGAGTGGCCCGGCGAACCACTCCCGCAAGGGTACTGAGAACCCCCACTTGCCACGGCCAATGACTTCAGCTGGCAACAACGACTTCAGCGCCTCGCGCAGAATAATCTTGGATCTTTTGGACGAAATCTTCCACTCCGATGGCAAGGAAAACGCAAACTCCATCAAACGGTGATCGAGAAAAGGGGCCCGCGTCTCGAGGGACACCAGCATCGATGTTCGGTCGACCTTGACCAAGATGTCGTCAGGCAGGTACCGCATCAGGTCAGCATACTGCATCCGGTCGGAATAGGACCGGTCTCCCTGGGCCAACAGCGTTCTTCTGTCGGTGATGGCGGCTTCGCGCTCACTGATCTGGCTCTTCGTATCCGCTGTGTACAGGTCCTCTTTGTCTGATGGTCTGAAGTGTGTGACCATTCGAAGGAAGCGGTCGTCTTCAGACAAGCCCGCGAACCGCAGGCGCCGTTCGACTTTACTTCCCGAAGGGAGCAGCTCAGCAAGCCGACCGGCCACTGGTTTGAGATATTCAGGTATGAACCCCAGGAGCCTCGATAGGCGGAGGAGCATGCTGTAGGTGATGTAACCACCAAAGAGTTCGTCCCCGCCGTCGCCCGACAGGGCAACCGTAACGTGCTGACGAGTCAGGTACGAGACCAAATAGGTCGGCAATGCTGAGCTATCACCAAATGGCTCATCGAAGTTGAGCAAGATATTCTCGATGACGTCCTTGTATTGCGGAGTCACCACCAGCTTGGTGTTATCTGTGCCATACTGCTCAGCAACGAGGTCGGCGTAGGAGGTTTCATCGTAGCCCGGCTGATCGAAGCCGATTGAAAAAGTGCGAACGGGAGCTGCTGAGTTCTTAGCCATAAACGCAACCACGGCACTGGAATCGATGCCTCCACTCAGGAAAGCCCCGAGCGGTACGTCACTTATCAAGCGTAAACGAACTGCGTCACTCAGGAGTCGACCGCACTCTTCGCACGCGTCTTCAAACGTTCCAGGGAACGTGCGGGACACATCAATGCTCCAGTAACGCTCAATGCGTGCTTTGGCTCCTTCGTAAACCAAGTAGTGTCCCGGGAGCAGTTTCTTGATGTCGCGGTAGATCGACCGTGGCGCGCCGATATACCCGAACGACATGAACTCATCAAGAGCACTCCAGTCTACCTCACGACTGACGCCTGGGTGCTTCAAGAGCGCTTTGATCTCCGAGCCGAAAACAAGGCCGCGGCCGCTCAATGAATAGTGAAGTGGCTTCTCCCCCGCCCGGTCCCGGGCGAGTAACAGTTGCTTCTTCGCGCTGTCCCAAATCGCGATCGCAAACATGCCATTAAACTTCGAGAACACGCCTTCGCCGTACTCCTCGTAGCCGTGAGCGATGCATTCGGTATCACTGCTGGTTGCAAACCGATGTCCTTTGTCTTCGAGCTCTCGTCTGAAGTCTCGGAAATTGTATATCTCGCCGTTCAGCACGACCCAGACCGTCCCCGACTCGTTCGACAAGGGCTGATGTCCGGTGCGAACGTCGATGATGCTGAGACGTCGGAAACCCAACCCGACCTCCCCATCAACGAAGGCACCCACGTCGTCAGGACCTCGATGAGCGAGTACATCTCGCATTCGGCAGATGACATCGCGATCTACTCCCGCCTGACTAACGATTCCTACGAGTCCGCACATTCGCGCTTAGTCCTCGAAGACACCTTTTCTCTGCGCACACTGCCCTTAGCTCGAACACGTGTGCGTCACCGGTGTCGCAGGTCTTGATGGTCGAGCGCAATAATCCACGACAGGCATTACAGCGTGATACCTAAATAGATAAGATGGGGAAGGCGTCTCCGAAGAATGCGATCGGCTATCGCTGCCAAAACAGTTCCCTTCGATCGGAGGTAAGCCGGCGAACATGACACCGTCTTGAAACCCACCTCCTCCATAAGTGCCCGGAGAGTTTCCGCGGACCAAGAGGACAGATGCTGAACAACATGAAACCTTGCGCCGCAATCCGGACAAATTGCCTTGCTCGACTCCATGTTCTCTTCGTTCGGCGTGGTGACAACCACCATTCCGCCCGACCGCAGCAGTCGCTTCAACTCTTTCACGGCGGTCAGGCGGAAGTTCGCCTGAAGATGCTCGATTGTCTCAACAAAAAACACGGTATCGAAATAGCCAGTAGCATAACCGGTCGGGATAGTCGCAGCGGGTAGCACACCGCCGAACCGTTGATGGCCTTGAAATCGCGAGTTCACCAGTCGAACACTCTCCGGTGAATGCTCAACGCCATAAACAACTGCGGTTCCCGCTATTTCTAGAAGATCAGCCACTAGAAACCCCGGTCCGCAACCGTAATCCAAGATCCGCCCCTGCAGCGGTCTCTTACGCGTTACGTATAGAACGAGCGCCTTGCCAGCCTGTTTGCTCCAGCAGTTGTCGAGTGCAGTAGGTACCTGGGACAGGTGGTCCCAATAACGAGAGATCTTTCCATCATCCCAGAGAACCTCGTGTGGAATAAATGACGGCCCGTTTGATGAGTCAGCGTTCACGCTCTCCCCTTCGGCGCCTTCCCCCTGCACGATGTCTTCACACCCCCGACATGCCAGGCAATAGGAGCGCCCTGAGCTTGGGGGACCGATATACCAACAATGCCAATGCAGCTGTCAAAGCACCAACTGCGGAGACACGAAGAACGGGGCTTCGCGTGATCGCATCCACCGCGAAAGCGGTTAGGAGAACGCACACGCCCAAGCCCGCACCTACGCTCAAAGCTTTCGTCAAGACTCTGACATCCAGCCCAATCCCGTAGTACAGCAACGCCCCGAGAAAAAGCGCATCTGTCGTCGCATACATAAGGCTTGTGCCGAGCGCTATGCCGGCGTGACCAAACAGCGGGATTAGTAGGGTATTGTAGATCACTTTCAAGACAACATTGCCGCACCCAAGAAGGGCGATGACATAATTCTTCTCGAGAGCAAGCAGTATCCTGGGCAGGACATAACCCATACCATTGAATGTCAAGCCAAACGCGTAACATGCAAGAGCGCTCGCGGTGAGATGAACGGCAGTGACATCAAACTTGCCACGCTGGAACAGCAGTTCAGTAAGCGGCCCGCTGAATGCCACACAGAAAACGCTCACTGGGATGAGGACAGCAACCATGAGGGCAAGCCCAAACGTCGAAATCGCTCTCAAATCCCGATGGTCTCCAGCAAGTGCCGACTGACTCAGATAAGGGAACAGTACAACAGGAAGCGCCCCCATTATCACAGCCTCGGGGATTCGTATCACTTTCTCAGCATATCCCAGCGAAGCGATCGAGCCCGGACCCAATGATGACGCCATCGCCCGATCAACGAATACCGTTCCGAACGTGGCCACGATCCCCACGAGCAGGGGAGCCGCCAGTCGAACACTATGTTTCACGGGGGGAGTCCAGAACCTCCTCACCAGCCGGAGTCTCACACCCTGACGCATGGCGACCAGACCGAGAAGGAGTAAGCCTGCGACCGCGCCCGCTAGGGATCCGTACACGATTGCAAAGACTCCAATGCGATCCCCGAAGACCAGGACAGCCACCGTTACGGCTGCCGCGGCCAAAGGAACGGCCAACCCGGCTACTAGGAAGGATTTTCGCGCGCTAAGGACGGCGGACTGATAGGCAATGAGACCGTTGCAAACCCCGGTCGGAAGCAGCAGGAAGGCCATCTTGAAAGCGAGCGCACGATTCTGTTCGTCAAAGCCCGGCGTCGCGATCCGCAGGAGCGGACCGAGAAACAGACCAAGTAGCACGGTCACCGCCAGAACGACCAGAACGCTCAGAGTCCAAGCAGCGCTTACGAACTCATCCCGAGCCAGGTCGCTCTCGAGCGCTGTACGGTGGTACGCTGGTACGAGGGTAGAGCCAAACGTGCTCGCGAAAACCGAACCAAGGAATGTCGGATAAAGAGAAGCGACGATATAAGCGTCGACGTCAGAACCGGCGCCAATCTTGGCGGCGATCACGACTTCTCTCAGGAAAGAGAGTGCAAGACCGAAGAGGGCTACGACGCTCAACGCGCCCGCACTCTTCAGAATGCGATGCGAGCGAACCTTCTGGGAAATTGGTTCAGACATGACGACAAGTCTGAATTGAACAAGTCGCGAATGACAATCGAGACTTGAGTCTGTGGTTAGACACGCTGACGTTCGAGCTGACGACTCTGACTGAGGTCGCGGTATACGGCGAGGACCTCTTCTGCACAGGACCGCCACGAATATGACTTAGCTACCCCTGCACCAGACTTTGAGAGGTGCTGACGGATGGCTGGTTGGTCGAGGACACTCCTGATTCCAGCGGCAATGTTCTCCGGCGACCGCGGATCGACAAACACTGCGGCACCTCGAGTTGTCTCTCTGAGAACTGGAATGTCCGAAGCAACCGTCGGCAGCCCGGCCGCAAGCGCCTCAAGTACCGGGAAGCCGAACCCCTCATACAGGGAGACGTATGCGAACGCCGCAGCTTCCGCATAGAGGGCTCCCAATTCTATGTCAGATATGTGTCCCACAATTAGAACGCGGCTTGCCAGGGTGCGATGCAGGCCAAGGCTCTGTTGTATCGAGGGCCCCCAACCCTGCCGCCCAACGAGAACCACATACTCTTCCTCCAACTCAGGACGAGCAAATGCGTTGAGTAGCGAGTAGAGGTTCTTCCGAGGTTCCAGAGTACCGACCGACAACACGAATCTCGCCGGGAGTCCGAGCCGTCTAACGACCTCGTGCGAATCCTTAGGAGCCGGCAGGCTGGGGATGCCGGGATATACGACAGAGACCCTTGAATGCGGCACGTCGGGAAATAGTCTGAGAACTTCAGAACGAGTAAACGCCGAGTCTACCATTACTCGCGTCGCCCTACGGATCGTCAGCGGGTTGGCGACACGTCTCAGGATGCTCTGGCTAGATGTGAAGAAGTGATCCGGCGCAGAGTACGCCATGTCATGGATCGTTGATACGTAGGCGGTTCCCCTCCACCACAACGGGGTCAAATAGTCTGGATAGTGCGCGACGTCGAACCGCCGAGTGATAGACGGTAGCATGAACTGCTGCGTCAGGATCCGTCGCCACGTTGGTGAGTCGCCGAAAACCTGGTACCTCAGCCGATCGGAAGGAGGCGGCAATACCGCAAGAGCACCGTGTTGAACAAATGCGGTGACGCGCTCCTCGGATCGAAGAACATCTTTTAGAGAAGCGAGCAGCTCCCGGACGTATCGAGCGACGCCAGCGCCGTCGGGCGTGACCTGCAACGCGTCAATGGCAACATCAAGTCTCCCGTGTTTCAGTTCCCCCCCCTGGATGGCGAGGGTGCCGAAGAACCCGAAATCAAGAACTCCGCTACGCGCTTCGCGGGAGACAGTCCAGCCGCTTTAGCCTGAACACCTCTAAAAAGGGACCGGCCTGCTTGGACGAGCCTCGAAGCAAGCCCGTCGTCATTCAACAACTCGCTGCATGCATCGGCGAGCTCTGCCGCGTCTCCAGGTCTAACTAAACGGGCGTGTACTCCGTCAGTTAGAAGGTCAGGAATGCCGCCAACCGCCGTGGAGACGATCGGAGTGCCTAGCGCCATCGCCTCGTAAAGCACGCGTGGAAACCCCTCGCTCAGAGACGGGCAGACAAAGAGCCTTGCTTCTTGGTATTGGCGCCAGAGTTCTTCGCCATTCGGAATGACTCCCGCAAACTCAACAATGTCGTCAACCCCTAAGCGAGCAGCGATCGCTTTCAGATCAGATACGTACTGTGGGTCACCGCCTCCCACGATTCTCAATGTGGCTGACGGACACGGAGTCCTCAGACGCGCTAGCGCATGTAGAAGAGTCTCTAGTCCCTTCCCTGGAACCACACGACCGACGAAGAGGAGTTGTTTACCAGTGCGCTCGCCTAGCGGTCGCGCGGTCGCTAGTTCGCTCATCTTGATCATTGGCACGGTCTCAATCACCGTTCTGCCAATGGCGCCGTACTTTCGAAGCAGCGCCGGTCCAGCCACCAAAGCGACATTTGCGTGACGCACGAGCCACCGCTCCGTCAAAAGGAGCACACGTCGCTGGATAGGATCTAGCAGTCCTCGAAGGATTCCTCGCTGTGGAAGGACCGCAGACAGCTGCTTCCAATCCCCCCAGACGTACACAACGACCGGTTGAGGGTCCGCCCGTCGCATACGCCATGCGATGACCGCTAGGCTCGCCGTGACGCTTGGCGTGTAGATCAGTACACCATGCCATCGGCGTACGTCCCGCAAAAAGGCCTTGAACTGAATCGCGTAGTTCTTCAGAATCGTGAGTCCGGGTCTCCCCCGGGGATGGCTCGGGAGGGGCGTCACCTTACAGTATTGAGGATTCAGAACCCGGTCCGCGTGGTATTCGTACTCCGGGTATCCCTGCTCGATCACCGGCCCGTATATCTGGATGCCGCCTACCAAGGCACCAAGTTCGTTCAGGAAGTCACCGTAGGATGAATACGTCGCGAATTGGTCGCCCTTTCGGGCGATTCCACCGGCAGGGACGACGGCGATCGTCACGGACTGGAAACTGCTTGTGGGCCTGCTCCGGTGGGTCTCAGCGCGCGTTCACGTAGTAGGAGGGCTCCAACAGCGACGACGGCAAAAGACGACGTGTGCGCAACCGCCCACCCATAGAACGCGGTACCCGCACTTAGTAGTAGAAGAAAAGCGAGCGACGCGATTACCCAGAGGCCGGCGATCCGCTGAGAGAGCGTTGCACTCGAGGTTGCAACAATGGCTGGAGCCGCGACTAGCAGCCACAGGGTAAGCGCACAGCAAAACGAGACAAACGGGCCAAACTCTACAAGAAACGCTGTAAGGTCTGTTGACGACTGCGTGAAGCTGCCTAGAAATCCCCTCGTCGCTTCGTTCACCTCGTAGGATTCGGCTGTGTATCGCATGACTAGAGGGCTGGGTTTTCCTCCAGTCAGAACCGGTTGAATTGCGCCCGCGCTCCCGTACGATCCTGGGCCCGTACCAACCAATAGACCTTGCGGCGTGCTAATGAGAGCCGATGGGGTCGCCAAGTACCCCTTCACGATACCAAGTGAGGGCAAGTTCCTGGCGACAACTTCCAAACGCCCGAGTCCACTTAGGAATGACGCTCCACTCTGGACCTGTGACAGTAGAACCACGGTAATGACGCCGTAGGCCGAGACTACTGCCAGCCTCCACCTGAGGCCGCGGCGCCACAAAAGTACGAACACTCCTGCCGCAACGACGCCGCTGAAGGCGAATGCTGCCATCTCGTGCTGCGCCGCCCACGCTGTAGGAACAAAAAGCAGGAGCAAGACAGCCGGCCACCACCAGCTGAGACGCGTGTAGTAGAGACGCGCCAAGACCAGCAAGACGCCAAGCCATGCGACATTGGCATACATGTGCGCGTCATGCATGGCACCGTGGACCGCATCTCCCCATTCATGCTGAATACCTAGCTGGTACCAAGCGACCACCGAGTTCAGAATAACAAGCCCAAGAAAAACGGTGAGTAGGAAAGTCCCATCGCTCCGCTTCCGTCCGAGTGCGCTCAAGACTGCCGCGAGAACCAAAGGTGAGAGGTAAGCATAGCCCGTGTTGAGAGCCGCAAGAGTAGTTGTATATCCGCCAGCGACCCCCACTACTGAGCCGCAAAGCGTTACTAAGACACCGAGCAGCAAAAGCGTCGTGCCGCTCACCCAAGACGCGGCGGCTTGCCGGTGAACCAGGAGGACATAGACGAGCAGGGCACCCAAGGCAAAGACTTCCACAAACCTCGTTCCGCGGGGTATCGGCAGAGCAAAGGTAGGGTTAGTTGCATCACCGAGCCGCTGACGAGCGTTGTCCCAGACAAACGCCCAAACCAGAAACAAGCCGCCCACCAACTCCGCTCCGTTGAGCCGAGAGTTTGTCTTGTCGTTGAGCACCCCGGTCATTCGCGCCCAGCTGGTCGGAACGAACCACGGATGAGCCGGAACGCTCGGCCTAGGTCCGTTGTCGGGTCCGACTGAGCGGCAGCTATCAACTCAATAAGCACCAGCGCAGCCCACACAAGTGTACCGGAAATCAGGACGGCCTCCGCGGTGAGCAGCCTTCGGCGCGGCCAGGAGCGGCGACTGGGCTGCACAGGCGGCTCAACTACTGTAATGATGGGGCGTGTGTCTACCTCTTCAATTCGCGCTTCCTCCGCCTCACGAGCAAGCGCGAGATAGATGTCCTGACGAAGCGTGATCGTTCTGGCCAATCGCTCGTGCCGAAATTGAAGTTCAGCCGACTGCTGATAACTGCGGTTTCGCTCAAGAAAGCTCTCCATTGCATTCTCGGCGACTCGGAGGCTTTCAGCAGCCATGCCGGCTTGCGCAACCGCGAATGAGCGTTTTTCGCTCGCACGGGACTGCCGTATCTCGCGATTGTATTCATCCAGAAGCTGCAGCAACGTGTCGGAAACAGCTTCAGCACTTCGCGCGTCGGGCATCGAGACGGAAAAATCTACCCTACTCGTAATTCGGTTAACCCGTACCACGATTCGGTCGGACAATGCGCGCTCGCCGATCTCGACGCGTCGAAGGCTGTCATTGTCACGAACACGGAGCACGTCGATGACAGCTGCTGTATCGACGGCAGTTGGGACGCGCGCGTGTAGTACCCTTCGGAGTACGGCCCGCGAGCGAAGGAGATCAGCATAGAACTGTGGGCTCGACGGTCCGATCTGCAGATCACCCAAACCAATTCGGCCGGCGAGGCTTGCGAGTCCACTCGATATGTCGACGGATCGCCCCGGATCCGCGACGAAAGAAGCGCTTACCTCGTACCGCTCTGGCAACACGAGACTGAGGCCGGCGGCCACCACGCCGCTCACAACTCCCACACCTACGATAAGACGCCAACGGCGAATTGGCGCGACGAGTAACTCGAGCGGCCCTCGCGGACCGGCGGACTCTTCCCGATTCGGGGCGACCACATGCGTCCCAGTCACTCGCGTTTCACCACCGTTCCCCGGTTAGTGCACTTCGGAGAGTGGCCTGGAACTCGGAACGGAACCGCTCGACGGAGAACCGACTGGCATTGCGGGTTAACGCTGACGTGTCCCACGATCTACTCAGAGCTCGCCGAATGGCATCGGCGGCAGAACTGGGAGTGGGCTCATCAAAGAACTCTGCTGTCACCCCCGGAATCATCGTCTCCGTAGCGGCACCACCACGATAGGCGACAACGGGTGTCCCAAATGCGTTTGCCTCAACCGGGGCTATTCCAAAGTCTTCTTCAGCCGCAAAGACAAAGCATCCGCACGTAGCCATGAGCTCGGCTGCAACATTATCGGAAACGGTTCCTACGAACTCGACCTGACGTCCTGCGAGCTGCTGCAACCGGGCCTTGTCGTGGCCGTCGCCAGCAATCACCAAGCGAACGTTAAGCATCCTGGACGCTTCAATGAGTAGATCTATCCTCTTGTAAGGAACCAAGCGTCCAAGATAGAGAAGAAATGAGCCTCGCGTTTGTGAACCTGCCCAACCTGGTGCTTTCGGTCGGACAGGCGGGTAGACCACTCGGGCCCTACGACCATAGCACCTCTCAATACGTTGTGCGACAAAGCGTGAAATGGCCACGAAGTGCGACACGCGCCGAGCAGCGGCCCGGTCGAGCAGTTGCAGTACTGGTCGGACGAGTTTCAACGCTATCTGACGATGGATCGGCGAACGTTCGCGATATGTGTCATAAAGATCCCACACATATCGAGGCGGAGAATAGCAGTAGCAC
>Ga0137382_10000676_pt1 | contig 14274 bp, 16 predicted proteins | sample SagtaG_15_FD_104816 | JGI IMG/M metagenome (GOLD analysis project Ga0137382, IMG submission 104816) | Vadose zone soil microbial communities from Sagehorn Ranch, Mendocino, California, USA - Sage2_R_20_16 metaG | ecosystem: Environmental > Terrestrial > Soil > Vadose zone | place: USA... | reverse complement strand
GAAAATTGAGATGGCTCGCGAAGCCGCGCGCGCCAGCATCCGGACGCTGCGTCCCATCGATAAGATCGGCGTTATTTCTTTTGACGAAACTTTCAACTGGGTGATTCCCATGGGACCGGCCGGTAATCTCGAGGACAAGAGCAATCTGATCGGCCAGATTACCGCCAACGGCGGCACCAAGATTTATCAGGCCGTAGAGTCCGCTTTCGAGAAAATCGTGATCGAGCAAGCCACCCACAAGCACATCATCCTGCTGACCGACGGAGTTTCCACGCCGGGCACCCAGGAAGATTTTCCGCGCCTCGAGCGGGAAGCGCTCGCGAAACAAGTTACTATATCAACAATTGGAGTTGGTGACTACATCAATCGCGAACTCCTGGAAGAACTGGCTCGCAAGACGAAGGGCAAAGTGCATTTCGTCGAGAACCCGGAAACGATCCCGCAAATTATCAACGCGGAAGTGCGCTCCAAGGATGATTTGGCGATCCAGGAACGTCCCGTGCGCGCCGTCCGCGTCCGGCCGGTGGAATTTATCGACGGCATCGATTTCGCCCGCTCGCCGCGTCTGCTGGGCTTCGTCAAAGCGGAAGCGAAGGAAGGTTCGGAAACGATTCTGCGCGTGGACGTCGACAAGCCGCTCCTGGTGCGCTGGCGGTACGGCTTGGGCCGCGTGATCGCCTTTATGTCCGACGCCAAGAGCCGCTGGGCGGCGCCGTGGGTTCGCTGGACGTCCTTCGGAACGCTGTGGCCGCAAATGGTGCGCGACGCTTCCCACCGCGATCGCACCGTGCGTGCCGGCGTTCGTCGGGGAACAGGCGAAGGTGATGCGGTTGTGTATTACGACGTGCTTGGCGATGCGGACAACCCCACGGCGGCACTCCGCGCCTCCGGACCTCCGCACATCCTTGTGACAGCCCCGGGGGAGGCTTCTCGCACGGTTCCGCTCGAGGAAACTTCGCCAGGCCACTATGAGGCGCACATCCCGGCCGGTCAGGGCGGCCTCTATCGAATTGTTTCCGGGAGTTCGGAGCTGATCCTGCCCGAAGCTGGATTTTATCGCGAGGCGGAAGAAATGAAGCCGCAGGCGGTCAACACGGCGCTCCTCAGCGAGATCAGCCGCGTGACGGGAGGCCGTATACACCCTTCCATGGACCAGCTATTGAACGACAGAGGAACCCTGGTGCGCGAGCGCAAAGCTCTGTGGCCGTATTGGCTCATCCTGGCTTTGGTTCTCAATCTGCTGGAGGTAGCACTGCGAAAGGGATTTTTCGAGCGCCCGGTATCGTGGATGCGGGAACGTTCGCCGCTTCCATGGCGCCGGCAGCCGGCATGAGAAAGCTTGCCTGAAGAGTCGGTGTGCCAACTTGACTCCGGCCGCTGTAGCGCTCACCTTTAGGTGAGCATGTGCTTGAGTCTACAGTGCCCGCCTGAAGGCGGGCTCTACAAAAGCGCCCGAAAACTGGGATGTGGCACAGACTCTGTAGCAGTGGGGCGGAACGCGGTATCGCATTGAAATCGTAGAACGCGGTTGCTCTTGTAATTGGCACTAAGAGGCAGCAAGAAGCGGCTCTCCAGCCACATGCACTACGGGTTGAATCCTCGAGCAAGAGGGGGAAGGAGTTTCTGATGGACACGACGCGGCGCGGAATGTTGAAAAGTGTGGCAACGGCTGCAGGAGCGGCGGCAACGCACGACCTCGCCCACGCGCAAGAAAAAGATCACGATCACGGACAAAGTCACCAAGCGGTCCCTTCAGATCCTGCGCTGCGGGTGAAGTCGCTTGAATCGCTGCTTGTGGAAAAGGGGCTGGTGGATCGCGCTGCTCTGGATGCGTTAATTGACAGCTACGAGCACAAGATCGGCCCACGCAATGGCGCGCGAGTGGTGGCGCGAGCCTGGGCGGACCCCGCTTACAAACAGCGGCTGCTGACGGACGCTGACGCCGCCATCGCTGAGTTGGGATACGGAGGTATGCAGGGCGAGCACATGCGGGTGGTTGAGAACACCCCCAAGGTGCACAACCTCGTGGTTTGCACGCTGTGCTCGTGCTATCCGTGGCCCGTACTTGGTCTGCCGCCGGTGTGGTACAAGTCGGCGCCCTATCGCTCGCGTTCGGTGATTGATCCGCGCGGGGTGCTACGCGAGTTCGGGGTGGAACTGGGCGAGGATGTAGACGTGCACGTCTGGGACAGCACGGCGGAATTGCGATACCTGGTGCTTCCGGAGCGGCCTGCCGGAACCGAGAAACTAAACGAAGAGGCGCTGGCCGCGTTGGTCACGCGTGATGCGATGGTGGGCGTGGCCAAGGTCACTGCGCGGCGGGAAGGAAACCCCACATGAACGGCGTACATGACATGGGCGGGATGCACGGGATGGGCCCCGTTCAAAATGAGAAAAACGAGCCGGTTTTTCACGCCCTGTGGGAGGGCCGGGTCTTCGCGCTGAGGCGCGCCATGGCAGCCTGGGGCAAGTGGAACATTGACACCACGCGTCACGAGGTCGAATTGATTCCACCGGCGGAATATTTCGAGTTGAGTTACTACGCAAGACAGTTCGTAGCTTTTCTGGAGATGCTGGTGAAGAGCAATCTGGTGACACGGGGCGAGATCGAGAGCGGAATCCCAGCCAAAGGTCAGCCCAAAGCCACGCCGCCCCTCACCGCTGAGAAAGCAGTCATATTGGTGGCCAAGGGTGTGCCCACGAGCCGCGATGTAAAGGTGGCTCCCCGCTTCAAAGTCGGCGAGCGCGTGCGCGCCCGAAATATAAATCCGATTGGTCACACGCGGCTGCCGCGCTACGTGCGCGGAAAACTCGGCACGATCGAACGCGACCATGGGGTTTTTGTCTTACCGGACACCAACGCCCATTTCAGGGGTGAAAATCCGCAGCACGTGTACGCAGTGCGTTTTGCTGCGCGCGAGCTGTGGGGTGAGCAGGCTGCGCCACACGATGCTGTCAACCTCGACCTGTGGGATGACTACCTTGAGCACGCCTAATCCTGTTATCAATTCCGAGCACATCGCAGCACTGCCGCGTTTGCCGCGCGACGAAGGCGGCCCGGTATTTGCCGAGCCCTGGCAGGCCCAGGCGTTTGCGATGGCGGTCAGGCTTTCTGAACAGGGGCATTTCACTTGGAAGGAGTGGGCGGCCGCGCTCGCCAATGAACTGAAGGCCGCAGCCGGCCGTGGTGAGCCCGACGACGGCTCGCGTTATTATGAATATTGGCTGGCAGCTCTCGAGCGGCTGGTCACGGCCAAAGGATTGACCGATCCGACGGCCCTGCTCGCGCGCAAAGAGGCATGGGTCGAAGCCTACCGGCACACGCCGCACGGTAAGCCCATCGAGCTTTCTGCTGGCTCCAGTGAACCAGATCGCCGGTGAAAAATCACTTCCAATGTGGATGACTTAAGAAAAGCCCGTCGACGAAACCAATCTGGTAGCACAAGAATAATCCGAAGCTCAGACTCAGCATTCCCGAAGCCATCGCAAGTCCCCGATTCAATCGCTCAAAGTGGCGCAACGTATAGGCAAACGGAAGCGCGATCGCCGCGGTAATCAGCATCATTCCGGCAATGGTTCCGAGGCCAAAGATAAGTAAATATCCGATGGCCCATGAGGGACGATGGATCGTTGTCAGGACCAGCAGGGCCACCGCGGCCGACCCCGCAAGGCCATGCACGATTCCCACCGTCAACGGCCGCGCGATGTGAAAGGGACCGAGCGTCTTCCACCACTGAGGGCACAATTTCGAAGCCCCGTCAGAAGTGGTTTCCGATCGAGCGAATGCAGGTTCACTTTCATCATCGTGAGTATGAATCATCAAGCGTCCCAGGATGGCGTGGGAGTGCGCGCCGGGGCCGAGGCGGCGAATCGTGATCCATTCGATGGCCCGACGCATCAGGCCGGTTAGATTTAATACGCCCAGCAGAATCAGCATCAGCCCCACAGACAATTCCATGCTGAGCCCGAGCCTCGGCGGAATCGTCAGATTGAAGAGAATAATGGCTGAACCCACGCCGAGAATCGTGACTGTGTGTCCCAATCCCCAGAAGGCGCCGATCAGCGCGGCGTGCAACAGCGTCCGTTCACGGCTCACGATAGTTGTCACCGCGACGACGTGATCGGGATCGGTGGCGTGCCGCATGCCGAGAAAAAATCCCAGCAGCACAATGGCAAACAGTGTGGTCATTTGGATTCCCGGATTCGTGCATCGCTGATTGTACAAGCGATGCCCGCGTCTTCGTAAGACTTAATACTTTCTGTGATCGAACGGGGGAAGCCCCACGACCAATTCACGGGCTGCATTCCATAGTTTCCTGTTTGTGTGAGTCAAGTCCGAAGCGGAAGCCGCGAGGTATCGAACCACGCAGCCGCCTCGGGAGAGCAGGCTCACTCCGCCTTTAACTTGCGGCACGTGTTCCAACTCCGCATGCATCGCGGCTACTACTTGCGGCCAGTCTGCGAATTCGTCCGCGAACAAACTTAGGCAAGCGAAGTAGCTGAATTCTTCCATCAGACCGAGACGTTCGGGTCGTTGGGCAGAGGGATTGATTTTGGTGCGATTGAGGAAGGCGGGCTTGCCGCAAACAACGACTTCCATTCGAGAATCGATCTCCGAAAAATTCCAGCGTTCCCCGCGAGCCACACGGCCCGCGGCAAAAGTGTCCAGGAGGATGGCGCGGCTTCCCCGCGCCATTTCCACGCGCAAAGACTGCCGCAGAGCGGAACCGGTATGAGGAATTACGTGGTCCGGAAGATATTCGAGTGTGGCTCCTTCGCCTAACTGGATTACGGTTTCCAGCACCGCTGGTTTTTCAGCGGTCCGATAAATTCGAGTTGCCGAAGGGGTCGTCAAACAGACATGCGTGTCTTTTCCCTGAACGATTTCCGTAAGAAGGTGATCGCCGCCCAGCACTCCCCCCGTCGGATTGAGGAGCATCAGGTACGCGGTTCCGTCTTCCAGCGCAAGCGGAGTAAGCGCTTGCAGAGGGAGCGTAAAACGCGATTGGCTGAGAATTGTCCCTGGGCCGCGACGCTCGAATTGCAGCCGCAGGAAGCCGTCTCGCCCGATTCGGTCAGGATTCGAAGAGCAGGGAGTGGCGTATCCACTCAATGAGCGTGTCCACTCCCGTGCCGGTCTTGAGATTTGTGAAAACGTATGGCCTCCCTCCGCGGATGCGCTTGGCGTCCCGATCCATCACAGTCAGGTCCGCGCCCACGTACGGCGCCAAATCAATTTTGTTGATGACCAGAATTCCGGATGTCGTGATTCCCGGCCCGCCTTTTCGCGGAATCTTGTCGCCTTCCGCCACGTCAATCACGTAGATCGTTGCGTCGACGAGTTCCGGACTGAACGTGGCGGCCAGGTTGTCTCCTCCACTTTCGATGAACAAGATATCGAGGTCCGGAAATCGCTGGAGCAGCATGCTGGAGGCTTCGAGGTTCACCGAAGCATCTTCGCGGATCGCCGTGTGAGGGCACCCTCCCGTTTCCACGCCGACGATCCGGTCAGGAGAAAGCACGCCGCGGCGTGTCAGGAATTCCGCGTCTTCGCGCGTGTAAATGTCATTCGTGATCACCGCCAGTTGATGGCTCGATTTCAAACGCGTGCAGAGCGACTCGACTAAAGCAGTTTTGCCAGACCCCACCGGGCCGCCGATGCCGATCTTGAGAGGCTTGCTGATCACGACCGGAACAACCTCGCATCGAGCGAGGCGTGACGCATAGCGGCAATTTCGAGAGCGGGAGCGAAGGCCCACAGTTCTGCTTCAGTCTTGCCTTGCACGTCGGCCACAAGTTTCGCGATGAGGGGCCTGAGGTTCCATAGGATGCGCTGACCCGCTAGCTGGCCCAAAGGCATGAGCCGAAGCGCCGCGCCAACCAGCGCCGCGCTGGTCGAATAAAGATACGCGCCGGCCATTTCTTCAGGAGGCCACGCCATCACACCTCCTGTGATTCCGAAGACCACGGGATGATGCCCGGGGGTAGTTCCTTTTCCAACGGCTTCACCGAAATCTACCAACACGCGATGACAACCGGGCAAATGATTCGCGACGCGCAGCGTTTGTCTTCCCATTTGGCGGCTCGCGTCGCGCAGCTCACTCGCTGTCTTCATCGCATCGAGTGTTTCATCCAGGGCCAGGCACGCTGCAAGATCTCCAGGTCTTGCCGCGCGGCCGGCACACAATAGGGCAACCGCATCGGTGGGAGCTGCAAGGCCTTCCAAATAGGCGCGAAGAAATTCCTCAACTCCCGCAGCGTCCTTCACTCCTCCGGACTGAACGTAGTATTCGAGGCCGAACGAGTGCGCGTACGCACCTGCTGGAAAAAGTCCATCCGCAAACTGGAGCAGGCTCAGAAAACTATCCATGTTGATGGCCCTGTGCGCTTCCGATCGGATTGAATACCGCCTGCCGCGTCTCCCACGGCGCGCCCAGGCGATCCATCAAGCGGACCATCGCTTTGTCGTCCGGCACCAGCAATTTATTTCCCTGCAAGGCGAGTGGAAAGTGCCGGTTGCCGACCTCGAATGCGATCTTCACCGCTTCCTCGTAATCGGACGGCAAAATCTCAAGCACAGATTCGGTGGCTGCCTCGACTCTCAAATACCAATCCTGTTCGACCCACAAAATCGCGTCCGGTGCGAGCGTCGTGCCGGTGGGAAGCGCCAGACCGATTTTTCTTCCCTTGTCTGTGGTGAAGCGGCCGCGCACCCACCGGCGCTGCTCCCACGTGAGCACAAGCTTGTCATCCTCTTTGGCCCGCAAATCCGCGGGACTGGCGGGCAGAATCAAGCGATCGATAATCAGCAGGGTGCCCCACATTGTGATGGCGGGCTCCAAGTAGAGCCCGCGCCCCTAGAACAGATAATAACGCTGCGCCATGGGCAAAACTTGCGCGGCTTCGCAGGTCAGGAGTTGGCCATCCGCACGGACCTCATATGTGTCGGGATCTACCTCGATGCGCGGTAAGGCATCGTTGTTGACCATGTCCCGCTTGGTGAGTCCGCGGCAACGATTCACAGCGACAGCGGTTTTCTTCAAACCCAGCTCGTCAGGTAGGCCGGCCCGCAAGGCGGCCTTCGATAGAAATGTAAGAGACGTGCGATGCAACGCGCCCCCGTAGGCGCCGAACATCGGCCGGTAAATCACCGGCTGCGGAGTGGGGATCGAAGCGTTGGCATCGCCCATCACCGACCAGGCAATCATGCCGCCCTTCACCACCATCTCGGGCTTGACGCCGAAAAAGGCGGGCTTCCACAGCACGAGGTCCGCGAGTTTTCCGGCTTCCACCGAGCCGACGTCCTGGGCGATTCCGTGGGCGATCGCGGGATTTATCGTGAACTTCGCCACGTAGCGCCGCACGCGCACGTTGTCGCTTCCGGATTTTTCGCCGGGCAGCGGCCCGCGCTGGCGTTTCATTTTGTCCGCGGTCTGCCAGGTGCGCGTTATGACTTCACCGATCCGGCCCATCGCCTGAGAGTCCGAAGACATCATGCTGATCGCGCCCAGATCGTGGAGCACGTCTTCGGCGGCAATCGTTTCCGCGCGGATGCGCGATTCCGCGAAAGCGACGTCTTCGGGAATCGCAGGGCTCAGGTGATGACACACCATCAACATATCTAAATGCTCATCAAGTGTATTCACCGTGAATGGCATCGTCGGATTCGTGGACGAAGGCAGACAATTCGCTTCCCCGCACACCTTGATGATGTCGGGCGCGTGGCCTCCCCCGGCGCCTTCCGTGTGATACGTATGAATCGTGCGTCCCTTGAACGCGCGGATGGAGTCCTGCACGAAACCTGCTTCGTTGATCGTGTCCGTGTGAATCGCGACTTGCACGTCGTACTCTTCCGCCACCGAGAGCGCGCAATCGATCGCTGCCGGAGTCGTTCCCCAATCTTCATGCAGCTTCAGACCGATCGCGCCGGCCTCGATTTGCTCTCGCAACGGCGCGGCAAACGAAGAATTGCCCTTGCCAAGAAATCCCAGGTTGATGGGAAATCCGTCGGCGGATTCCAGCATCCGGTACATATTCCACGCGCCCGGAGTACACGTGGTAGCGTCGGTTCCGGTGGCGGGCCCCGTGCCGCCGCCAATCAACGTCGTCAGGCCGCCCGAAAGCGCTGTCTCCACGAGCTGGGGACAAATAAAATGAACGTGGGCATCGATGCCGCCGGCGGTGACGATTTTTCCTTCACCGGCAATTACTTCCGTTCCAGCGCCGATGATCATTCCGGACGTCACGCCACTCATCACATCCGGATTGCCGGCTTTGCCGATCCCTGCGATTCGGCCGTTGCGTATTCCGATGTCTGCTTTGTAGATTCCGCCGTGGTCCACGATCATCGCGCTCGTGATCACCAGATCGAGAACGCCATCGGCCCCGGTGGCGGACGCCGACTGACCCATGCCATCGCGAATCACTTTGCCGCCGCCGAATTTGGCTTCCTCGCCGGGAGTCGTGAGATCCTTTTCAATTTCGATGAACAGGTCGGTGTCAGCGAGCCGGACGCGGTCGCCGGTGGTCGGTCCGTACAAGTCGGCATACTGGCGGCGCGGAATTTTCAGACTCATGAGTGTATTCGTCGCATCTTCGTAGGGGCACGGCATGCCGTGCCCCTACATGTATCCATCGTGCTCCCAACACTTGTGTGTTGTGCCGGCGAGAAACCGGGCTAAAAGCCCTGCTCGACGGCCCGCTTCAGAGCCATCGGCTTCGTCAACGCGTTCGCAGGGCCGTTTGTTAAGCCATTGAGGCCGTGAATCGTGGCGGAGCCGCCGATTTCGACCAACGGTACCCTCTTCGAATCTCCTGGCTCGAAGCGCACCGCGGTCCCGGCAGGAATATTCAGCCGCATCCCGTAAGCCGCCGCGCGATCGAACCGCAGCGCGCGATTTACCTCGAAAAAATGGAAGTGAGAACCAACCTGGATGGGCCGGTCGCCCGTATTGGCAACTTCCAATTCGGTCTCGCGGCGCCCCTCATTCGCAATCACGGGGCTTTCCGCCAGCTTATACTCTCCTGGAATCATTTGAGGCCTTTCCACTTTCCGCATGCGATTCACACTAACGAATCGGACGGTGGACCGTCACCAGCTTCGTGCCGTCGGGAAAAGTTCCTTCCACCTGAACCTCGTTCACCATTTCGGGCACGCCTTCCATGACATCATCGCGCTTGAGAATCGTTGCGCCAAATTCCATGAGTTCCGATACGGAGCGGCCATCGCGGATTCCTTCGAGGAGTTCGGCCGTAATGAGCGCGACAGCCTCGGGGTAATTCAGCCGCAGTCCGCGCGCGCGACGCTTGCGGGACAGTTCCGCCGCGCCGGCGATCAGCAACTTGTCAATTTCCCTCGGTGTAAGGTGCATGCCCTATTCTTCAGGCGCCAATGTTAAATTTCTACCGCAACGCCTTCCTGCGCATGATATCGAAGCGGTTGGCGATTGACCATGCAAAATCTAAATGCTCTCCATATGCGGTTGCATACATACTTTGCTGTGAATCATTTGATGAAGAGAAAGTAGAAAAACCGCACCCTTCACAACAAACGTGAAGAGTGCGGCACCCTAACACTCACAACCAACCAATGGCTGTCCTGCCGGGCCTCAAAGCCGGCCTCAAAGCCGGCGTGATCCACCGACCCCGTTGGTGTATCATCCGACCGCCAACAACCCCTCATGCTTAACTATCTCGAACGGCAGACCAGGCTGACCGGGAACCAACGACGCATTATTTTTGCGGCCATTCTCGGCGACATGCTCGAGTTTTTCGATTACTTCCTGATTGGCTACGTGGTGGCCTTCATTGCGGGCCCGTGGAAACTGACGTTCGGAGAATCGGCATTCATTTTGCTCTCTTCGGGTTTCGGCGCGATGTTCGGCGCGGTTTTCTACGGCTGGCTGGCGGACAAGATTGGGCGGCGCAAAGTTTTCCTGATGACGGTGCTGAACTTTTCGATCGCCACCGGCATTTTGACGTTTACTCCGGACAACGCCTGGCTGTTCCTGGCCATATTCCGTTTCCTTATCGGATTTGGCGTGGGAGGCCTGTATTGCGTGGACCTTCCGCTCGTGCAGGAGTTTGTGCCTGCTTCAAAACGCGGCATGGTGGGAGGCCTGGTAACTGCTGCCGTCCCGGTCGGCGTCCTTATGGGCGCGGCACTAGGCGCGTACGCGACTCCTTACGTGGGCTGGCGAGGCCTTTTTGCGATCGGGATGGTTCCTGGGCTGCTCACCCTACTGATCCGAGCCTGGGTGCCGGAGTCGCCGCGGTGGCTGATCCAAATGGGGCGAATCGAGGAGGCGCGCAAGTCGCTGGCATGGGCGTTAGAAATGGATCCCGCCGCCCTTCCGCTCGGCGCGCCGGAGGGGCAGAAGCAGCCGATGTCCCGGCTGTCGGATATTTTCCGATACCCAAGGAGCCTGGCGGTCTCCTGGATCACAAATCTGGGCGCGCAAACCGGCTACTATGGGCTTACCCTTTGGGTTCCCACTTTGCTGGTGCAACTCTTGTCGGTGACGCCGGCGCGGGCGTCTTTCCTGCTGATCTTCGTGAATCTTGCCGGCTTATTCGGGCGCGTCGGATTGTCCTATCTGTCGGACGCGATCGGCCGAAAGGCTTCCGGCGCCATCGCCAGTTTCGGTGCGGCAATCCTGCTGGTTCTCGCTGCAATTTACCATGACGTCTTTTTCGGAACGGTATCTCTGTTCTGGCTGATATTGATTGTGAACAACGCTTTTGCCGACGGAGGCTTCGCGATTGTTGGCCCGTACTCCGCTGAAGTGTGGCCCGTAGCGCTGCGAACCACCGGAATGGGCTCGGCCTACGGATTTGGCGGCCTCGGTAAGGTGATAGGCCCGCTGGGGCTCGCCCTCATCGTGGGGTCTTCAAACATCATCACGCCGAAAGCGTCAGTCGCGGCGCTGCTGCCGGCCTTTTCCTATCTGGCGGGCTTTTTCGCCCTGGCGGGTTTCGCGTACATTTTCATCGGGATGGAAACGAAGGGCCGCTCGCTCGAAACGATTGAGCGCGATCTGGACGCGTCCCGGGCGGGAGAGCTTGCACCGGCAGAGTCCAAAGACAATCGCTGATCGGCGGATCAAGTCCTAACCGGACGCGAATATCAATTTTTCTGCCGCCGTTCACGGCGAGCGTTCACGGAAAAGCGGCGGGGACTGTTGGCCATTCGCTCGAGGACTTCGCACACGACTCCCGTGTCTTCCGCGCCCCGCCCCATGGCCATCGCGGCGGTATAGATGGGCGCGCTGGCGGAAAACAGCGGCGTCGGACAATCGAGTTTTCTCGCGAAGTCGCCGATGATTGTCATGTCCTTCTGCCAGGTCTGCACCCTCATCGTCGCGTCGGAGTAGTTTCCCTTCACCATCATGGGACCGCGCACCTGAAGCATGCGCGAGCTTCCAGCGCCGTCGGAGACCACTTTCAACGCGAGCGCCGGATCGAGCCCCGATTTTATGGCGAGCACCATGGCTTCGGCGGCCGCCACATTGTGGATCGCAACCAGCAAATTCGCGACGAACTTCATCTTGGAGCCCGCGCTAAACGCGCCGACGTAATAATGGGCGCGCGCAAACCCGTCCAGGACCGGCGAGATGTGTCGATAGCTCTTGCGGTCGCCGCTCGCGTACACCACCAAATCCTTGGCGCGCGCTTGCGCACCAGTGCCGCTCAAAGTGCAATCGAGCAGAATCACGCCTCGCGCCGCGAGGCGCTTGCGCGCCTCTTCCTTCACCGGGATTGGCAGCGTGCTGGTCTCGATGACGATTTGATGGGCCCGCGCCGATTTGGCGAGTTCCGCTGCCGTGGCCAGCAACGCCTCGGAAGATGGCAGCGACGTTACCAGTATGTCGCAACGCTTGGCCGCATCCCGGCAACTGCTCGCGGCAGTGCCCCCCGCCTTGCGAAGGTCCTGGCGGCGTCGTGCGAGCACATCGTAGCCCACCACTCTGAATCCCGCGCGAATGAGGCTGGCCGACATCGCCGATCCCATAATTCCGAGTCCAATCATCCCCACAGCCTTTGACTCCATGGCTCTCCTTCCGGGTTTTCGCATCGTCCTAGCGGCGAAGGATAACTTTAGCAGAACGAGATACGGTAGGTTGGCAGTTGGCCCGCAATATTCTTGAGAAGGATGGGAGAAGGCAGTGGGTCATGTTGCTTGGTAGGACAGACACTCATGTCTGTCCATTGCAATATCGCCACCGCACACTCGGACAGGCAGGAGTGCCTGTCCTACGAAGACCTGGCAGCGCGCCACTACCCGAGAATTGGGAGTGGGCTTCGCAATTACATATGATGGTAATCTATACGTTTGCGCGAATGCTGGTATTTTTCCCTGTGAGGTGTACGGTCGATGCCGAATGATAATTCGAAGGTAACGCTCAAAGATATCAATGCTGCGGCGGAGCGATTGAAGAATTGGGGGCGTTGGGGGGCCGACGACGAGATCGGCACGCTCAACAACGTTTCGCCGCAGGATATCGTCAATGCCGCGCGGCTCATTCGCAAAGGGAAGGTTTTCTCGTTGGCGCTGAATTTTGACAGTAACGGCCCGCAGAACGGCCTGTGGGGCAACCGCTTCAATCCCATCCATACCATGCTGGCGACCGGGACGGACGCGGTAGCCGGGCGCCAGGAATCGATCGGCTTGCGCTACGCGGATGACATGGTCAGCATGCCATTGCAATGCGGCACGCAATGGGACGCGCTGGGCCATGTTTTCTTCGGCGAAAAAATGTGGAATGGGTACGATGCTCGACTGGTTGATTCAAATGGCGCGCAAAAAAACGGTATCGAAAAGACAAAGGACAGAATGGTCGGGCGGGGCGTGCTCCTCGACGTGGCCCGGCATAAGGGCGTCGAATCCCTGGAGGACGGCTACGGGATCGGGACTGCCGAACTCGAAAAATGTGCCGCCGATCAGGGTGTTGAGCTAAAGCGCGGCGATTTTGTCATCGTCCGCACGGGGCACATGGAACGCTGCCTCAGCTCCGGTGATTGGGGCGGCTATGCGGGCGGGAAAGCGCCAGGCCTCAGGTTTGAGACCGCCGACTGGATACGCCGCGCTGACATCGCCGCGATCTGCGCGGATACCTGGGGCTGCGAGGTTCGGCCAAATGAATCGGACGTTGCCAGCCAGCCCTGGCACTGGATTGTGATCCCCATGATCGGCATCAGCATGGGTGAGATTTTTTATCTGAAGGACCTCGCCGCGGACTGCGCCAACGACCATGTGTATGAATTCTTTTTTTGCGCCCCTCCGCTGCCCATCACCAGGGCCGTCGGATCACCCGTGAATCCCATCGCCATCAAATAGTGGGGGCGGGATGGGAGGCGGAACACGACTTGACGCCCCCTGGCAAGCCGTCGTAACCTCCCGCATACCATTGCACGCTCAACTAAATCACTGAGGAATGCACCCGAGGAGGGCATCACATGAAACGACTGTGTACAGTTTTTGCGATCCTGTTCTTCACATTCACTGCTGCAGGGTTGTTGTTGGCGCAGAGTGATCCATTTGTGGGGTCCTGGAAGCTCGACGTTGCAAAATCGAAGTTTGATCCGGGTCCAGCGCCGCAGAGTCAGGCGCGAACGTGGGATGCCTCCGGGAAAGTCAGCATCGAGGGCGTCAACGCGGCCGGAAAGCCCATGGCGTACGGATACACCATCAAAGATGACGGCAAAGACCATCCCACGATGGGGGCCATCCCCAACGGGGCACAGACCGTCTCCACCAAGCGAATGAGCGCCAACAAGGTCGAAGCAAATTTCACGAGGGATGGCAAGCATGCCGAGACGGCGACATTCTCGGTCTCGAAGGACGGCAAAGTCCTGAGCATTTTAGCAAAAGGAACCAGCCCGGTGGACGGCAAGCCCTTTACCAACGATACCGTCTGGGAAAAGCAGTAAGGGGATTCGCCCGGAAAACGCGACGTTAGGAACTTCGTGGCCGTCTTGGCGCGAGCGTGTGGAGCAGCGCTCCTGAGGGACAAGGTGGGATGCGTAACATCTAGGTGATCGCGAAGTGGCTCGCTTTGAATCCCATCGTCTCTTTGTTTGGCCACTCCCTTAGGAGCTAGCTGCGACGTTTGCCGAAGCCAGGCGCACTTCGCTTTCCGTTCCTGATATCGCAACAGGTTCTTCCGAGACCGCCCAGTTGAAAGGGACGAGAGCGAGCGGATGTCCATCATGGCCCGGAGTCACTGACTCCACCAAACCCCGAATATATTGGCGCAGGCCATCTGCCATTCTTCG
>Ga0137382_10000670_pt1 | contig 14313 bp, 13 predicted proteins | sample SagtaG_15_FD_104816 | JGI IMG/M metagenome (GOLD analysis project Ga0137382, IMG submission 104816) | Vadose zone soil microbial communities from Sagehorn Ranch, Mendocino, California, USA - Sage2_R_20_16 metaG | ecosystem: Environmental > Terrestrial > Soil > Vadose zone | place: USA... | reverse complement strand
GAACTGATTTGGCTCGACGGAGAATTGATCCGTTGGGAAGAAGCCAAGGTGCATGTGTTGACTCACGCGCTGCACTACGGCACGGCTTACTTCGAAGGAATCCGTTGCTATCATTTGACCGACGGCCGCTCGGCGGTATTTCGCTTAAAAGAACATATGCGCAGGCTTGCCGATTCGGGAAAGATCCTCGGTTTTCTGCTGCCGTACACGGAGGAGCAGCTCAATCACGCGACTCTCGAGCTGATTCGCGCCAACAAGCTCAAGGAGTGTTACATCCGTCCGCTGGCATTTGTCGGTCTCGGTGAGTTGGGTCTCTACGCGCCGAATAATCCGATAAACGTCTGTATCGCAGTTTGGCCTTGGGGCGCGTATCTCGGGGACGAAGGGCTCAAGAACGGCATCCGGGCCAAAGTGTCGTCCTTTACACGCCATCACGTCAACGTGATGATGACCAAGAGCAAGACTACGGGAAATTACATCAACTCGGTTTTGGCCAAGCACGAAGTGAAAAAAGCCGGCTATGACGAAGCGATCATGCTCGATGCCGAGGGCTACGTGTCGGAAGCGAGCGGTGAAAACATTTTCATCGTCCGCGACCGCAAGATCAAAACCACGCCGTTGACTTCAATTCTGCCCGGGATTACCAGGGACTCGATCATTACACTGGCGCGGGATAAGGGTTACGAGTTGGTGGAAGAGCGTTTTACCCGGGACGAGCTCTATATCGCCGACGAGGCTTTTTTCACCGGCACGGCGGCGGAGCTGACGCCGATCCGCGAAGTGGATGACCGGCAAATCGGTGCCGGCCGACGCGGCGCGGTGACCGAAGATATTCAAAACACGTTCTTCGACATCATCAAAGGCAAGAATCCCAAGTACAAAGACTGGTTGGCCTATGTCGGATCTGATTCGCCAAGATCTGCCGGTGCAATAGTTGATCCGCCCCCGCCCATCGATTAATACTGAAGAATGACGGAGCGGCTTGACGCCACGCTGCGTATCACGATGCTGCCGCGCGATACCAACGCGCACGGCACGATATTCGGCGGCGTGATCCTGAGCCACATCGATTTGGCCGGGGGCATCGCGGCGTCGCGCCAAGCGGCGCGAAACTTTGTCACTCGGGCGATGCGCGAGGTCGAGTTTATCGCGCCGGTGTACGTCGGCGACGTGGTGAGTTTTTATACTTCGGTGCTGCGCCAGGGTACGACTTCGATCACCGTGAAAGTCAGCGTTGAAGCCGAGCGCGTCAAGCACCCCCGGGATCGGGTCAAAGTCACCGAGGCCGAGGTGATTTACGTCGCCATCGACGAAGCGGGAAAACCGATAGCGTTAAAGTAAATGGCGTTGCCGGGCAAATTTCTACACATGTTGCGAGCGGTCGCGCTGCTCGTCGCCGTCGCGGTTACAGCCGGCGCGGCGGATGCGCCAAAGCTTGAAGATCCGAAGCATGGCTGCTGCCCGCATGACGGCGCGGAGATCGCGGGTTGGCATAAAAATGCCGATCGTCTCTACGGTCAGTTCAAGCCCCGCGAAGCGGCCGGCGAGTTGCAAAAAATCCTCGAGGTCGATGGCAGCAATTTTGAAGCGCTGATCAAGATGGCGCGGGCCTACGTCGATATCGGCGATCAGATCCCGGAAAACGGGAGCGACTGGAAAGAGCGCAAGCTCAAGGAATATTCCATCGCCGAAGAATATGCCCACAAAGCGGTGCGCGTGGATGCCAATTCCACCTGGGGTCATTTTTGGGTCGCCGCGTCGATCGGCAATATCGCCATGGTCTCGCCGGTGTCAAAGCAAGTGGATTTCGCCGAGGAAATTCGGAACGAGGTCGAGAAAGCGATAGCGCTAGATCCCAAGAACGGTTCGGCTTATCACATTTATGGCGTTTGGCATCGCAAGCTGGCCGAAATCGGCAAAGGTAGCCGCATGCTCGCGAGCGCGCTGTACGGCCGTTCAGTGCCGACCGGGAGCCTCGATAGGTCGATCGAATACTTGAAAAAGGCCGTGGCGCTCAATCCGACCGTGATCGTTTCTCGGTTGGAGCTGGCGCGCAGTTACATCGCCATCGAAGAGTGGGCGCAGGCGCGTGCGATGCTAAAGTCGATCCCGGATCTGCCGATCCAATTTTCCGACGACGCCAAGCATAAGGAAAAGGCGGCGCAGCTCCTCCAAGAGATCAAGGATAGCTAACCTAACCAGCGCGGTTATTTCTCACCAACCTACCGCGATAGGCGCGGGGTTGACTCACCGCGCACTACCCTCCAGTCAGTGCGCGGTGCGAAATTTCTCGATTCGACTAAAATCAAATCGTTTGCACCGGTGTTGCGCTTTCAGTATCAATGAATGGCGATGGCCAGAGCATGCTTTAAAATTTGCCTAGGATTATTGGTGGGGTTAGTCGTTTATGCGTGCGGCGACTCCGGTGCTAAAACCAAGACGCTGCGCGTCGGATTTGTCCCGGCCGAGGACGCGCAGCAGGTGATGCAGAATGCCCAGCCGATCGTAGAAATCCTGCGTAAAGAGTTGGGTATGGAGATTCAGCCCTTCGTGGCGACGGATTACACGGGCGTGGTTGAAGCCTTGCGTGTCAATAAGCTCGACGTTGCCTTTATGGCGCCAGCGTCTTACGTGCTCGCGAAAAACGAAGCGGACATCAAAGTGATTCTCAAATCTGAACGCAAGGGCATTCCCTACTATTATGCCGCGATTATTACGCGCGCGGATAGTTCGATCAAAAGCCTTGACGATCTGCGCGGTAAGACCTTTGCCTTTGGCGATTCGCTGTCCACCACGGGTCACGTTTTTCCGCGCAAAATGTTCAAGGAGCGTGGCATCGATCCGGTGCGCGATTTCAAACAGATTCTCTACTCCGGTGGCCACGACGCCACCGTGCTCGCCGTTCTCAACGGCAAAGTCGATGCTGGTGCGACCTATGCCAACTCGCCCGACAGCAAGGACACGGCTTGGATGCGCTATCTGAAAAATCCCGAGGATGTCAAAAAAATTCGCGCCATCGCATTCTCGGAGCCGATTCCCGCCGACAATCTGGTCGTCAGCGGCAGCCTCGATCCGGGCGTTGCCAAGAAAATCGAGGAGATCTTTGTCGAGCTCAGCCGCGATCCCAAAGGAAAAGAAATGCTGCGCGAGCTCTACCAAATCGACGGTTTTGTGCCCGCCACCGACAAGGATTACGATTCGGTGCGTCACGCTTTTACCGAGGCCGGCATTCAAATCAAAGAATCGCTGCAGAAACGGCGCCCGTGACGATACTCGAGATCAAGGATCTCCATCAGTCCTACAACGGCAGCGCGCCGGTCTTGCGCGCTATTAGTCTCAAGGTTGAGCACGGCGAATTTGTCGGCATCATCGGTCTCAGCGGTTCGGGAAAGTCGACGCTGCTGCGCTGCATCAATCGGCTCGTGGAAACCGGCTCCGGCGAGATCTGGGTGCCGCAGCGGCTGTTAACCGGTGACTCGAAGGGCGCGCCGATCAATATTCTCAAACTCGACGCCGCGAATTTGCGCCATCTGCGCTGCAAAATCGGTATGATCTTTCAGCAGTTCAATCTCGCCAAGCGCTTGTCCGTTATTGAAAACGTGCTAGCCGGCGGTCTCGGCTATCAGCCAACATTGAGAAGTACGCTCAGAATGTTCACGCGCGAAGAGCAGCGTCACGCGCTCACCAATTTGAAACGCGTCGGTTTGCTGGAGCATGCCTACAAGCGCGCCGACGAACTGAGCGGCGGCGAACAGCAGCGGGTTGCCATCGCACGCACGTTAATGCAGCAGCCGGCGATCATTCTCGCCGACGAACCGGTTTCGAGCCTCGACCCTAAACTGTCGCGCGTGGTGCTTGATATTCTTAAACGCGTCTGCCGCGAAGACGGGATCACGGCGCTGGTGAGCCTGCACACGCTCGAGTTGACCCGCGAGTACGCCGACCGGGTGATCGGTTTGAAACAAGGCCAAATTGTCTTCGACGGTTCGACCAAGGATTTAACCGAGGCTGTCGTCAGCGCGATCTATCATCGGCAGGAATAGCAATTTCGGCTATCCGATCGGGATCAGCGGAGCATCTGACGCTGAATCGAAGACGACGCTCGCCGTTGGAAGAGCAATTTTCCATGTTGAAGGAATATTTCACGACGCGTGCGAGATCTGGACAGGTACAATTTGACGGATTTATTGACGTCGTCGTTCAGCGTGCTGATTCGAGAATATCGTTACCGTGCTTATCCAATGAGGTGAACGGAGGTGTGCCTTGATTGAAGAAGGTTATCAGGGCGGTGAAACCGACATATTCAAAGAGGCGCCGGCCGCGCCAAAGCGTGGAATGCGCTTGTATGTCCTCATCGGCGTCGCGCTGCTTTTGTTGGCGTGGTCGTTTCAGGGGGCGAAGTTCCGACCGGCGGAGTTGTTCGACGGCATCCCACAGATCCTTGTGACCCTTGGCCGCATGCTGCCGCCCGACTTTAGCAAGATCACCGACAGTAAGAACTATTATTTTCCGTCCGACGTGTCGGTGGCGGAACTCTTTTTGCCGGTACCGCTCGGCGGCGATCAAGCCCGCATTCGCCGGCGTTGGTGGGACAACACATTTCCCCAGACCGTTATTGGCGCGACGCTGGAAACCGTGCAGATGGCGCTGGCAGGAACGGTTCTGGCGTTGCTGGTGGCGTTTCCGCTTGGTTTTCTCGCCGCGCGCAACACCACGCCGCATCGGCTCGTCTACCACGGTGTGCGCACCGTGTTAAATCTGGTGCGCACGGTCCCCGACCTCGCGCTCGGTTTGCTCTTCGTCGCCGCGGTGGGGTTGGGCGCTTTCGCCGGAACCCTGGCGCTGGCGATTCATACGGCTACCGTGCTCGGCAAATTGCTTTCCGAGTCGGTGGAAAATATCGACGAAGGCGTCGTCGAAGCGATCCGCGCCACCGGCGCGGGTTATGCGCAAATGCTTTCCTTCGCCGTCTTGCCGCAGATATTGCCCGATCTCATTTCCTTTACCTTGTACCGTCTGGAAACCAACATCCGCGCTGCATCCGTGCTCGGCCTGATCGGCGCCGGCGGCATCGGCTATCTCATGAACACCAGCTTTCGCACCTTTCAGTACCAAGAAGCCGCGGCCATCGTGCTGATCCTGATCGCGCTCGTCATGCTCGTGGATCACTTGAGCTCGCGACTGCGCAGTTTGGTGGTGTGACCGCGCAGTTTTTCTTGCCGATCCATTCATACCTTCACCCAACGCAGATCGATGGCGTTCGGGTTCATATTTAAAGCCGCGGTGGCGGACCGCCATCGTGGACATTTTTTTCTGCCATGTGATAATCTTCGCCCATGGAGAAAGTTGATCAATGATTCGTACTGTCGGTCTCGTTGCCAAATATCAGGAGCCCAAAGCGGCGCAGATGGTTCGCTGGCTGGTCCCTTGGCTCAAAAAGCGCGGCAAAAAAGTTTGCGTGGAAAACGGCCTGGCGCGCAACGGGGCACAATCCTGCAGCAAGAAGCAGATGGCGGCGAAGGCCGATCTGATTGTTTCGTTGGGCGGCGATGGCACGCTGCTCAATATCGCGCCCTTGGTGGAACGGCCGGAAGTGCCCATCCTGGGAGTTAACCTTGGCGGATTGGGGTTTATCACCGAAGTTGCCATTGACGAGCTGGAAGCCGTGCTCAGCAAAACCCTTGATGGTGATTACGAAGTCGAAAAGCGCATGACCCTCGAAGTCCGGGTTTTAAGCAAAACGGGCCGCCCGCACAAGTTTCGCGTGCTCAACGACGCGGTTATTACCAAAGGGGCGCGCAGCCGCATCATCGATTTGGAAACCTATGTTGGCGATGATTATCTTTGCACCTACCGCGCCGACGGTCTGATTATCTCGACTCCGACCGGGTCGACCGCCTATTCTCTCGCCGCAGCGGGGCCGATCCTCGAGCCGACCCTCGGCGCCATCGTGTTGTCTCCGATCTGTCCGCATACGCTCACCAACCGGCCGATCGTGGTGCCGAGTAAGGCGGCGATTCGCGTGACCTTGCGGTCGTTTGGCGATACCGTCATTCTGATTCCCGACGGCCAACAGGGCGTCCAGCTCAACAACGGCGATCAAGTAGAAGCTCGTGATTACGGCCTGCCGGTCTCTTTGATCAAGCTTGCGTCGCGCAGCTATTACGATATTTTGCGCGACAAACTGAAATGGGGAGAACGCTAGGCGCTCCGATTTATGCTGCGCGAGCTTCGCATCAAAAACTTTGCGGTCATCGATGAGGTCGCACTGGAGCTTGAGCCCGGTCTGAATATTCTCACCGGAGAAACCGGCGCCGGTAAATCCATTATCCTCAACGCACTCGGGTTGGTGGCCGGCGAGCGCGGCAGCGCCGATGTGATCCGCAACCAAGAGGAAGAAGCGACCGTAGAAGCGCTATTTGAAGATTTGCCGCCCGAGCTTGCAGGCAAGCTCGGCGATGCCGGCTTCGACGCTCGAGACGAACTGCTGATCAAGCGAATTGTCAATCGGTCCGGCAAAAACCGCGTTTACTTAAATGGCAGCCTTTGTCCGCTTGGGCTGCTCGCCGAAGCGGGCAGCTCGCTGGTGCACATTTATGGCCAGCATGAACATCACACGTTGCTGCAGCCGGAAACCCATTTGAGCCTTCTCGATGCGTTTGCCGACTTAGCCGGTGCAGCCAAGTCCATGAAAGAGAATTACAAAGCTCTATCGGCCGCTTGGAAGGAGCTCAACGAAGCCAAAGAATCGCTTGAGCAGCGCCGCCGGGAAAAAAGCTTACTCGAAGCGCAGGCCGAGGAACTGGCGCAGTCGCGGTTGAAAGCTGGCGAGGAGGAAGAACTGCGTGCCGCGAAAAACATCTTGGCGCACAGCGAAAAGCTCTACCAAGGCTGTCGCGAGGGCGAAGAGCTCCTATATGAAGGCGACGCCGCTCTGATCGGCCGGCTCAGTAAATACGGCCTGCGGCTGCGGGAATTGGCCACAATCGATCAACACTTGCGTCCTACTGGCGAATTGCTCGACTCTTCTTTGGCGCAGCTTCAAGAGGCCGCTGCACAACTGCGTCGCTACGCTGAGCGCGCTCACTTCGACCCGGGGGCGCTGGAACAAGTCGAAGACCGCCTCGCCGAAATCCAACGTCTCAAACGGAAATACAACGCCGGCGTCGACGACATCCTGCGTCTGCACGAAGAAATCAAAACTTCACTGAATCGCTTAGAACAGGGCGAGGAGAAAATCGCCGGCTTGGATAAAACATTCAACGACGCGCGGCAATCGGCATGGGATAGCGCCGAGAAACTCTCTCACGCCCGCGAGCGCGCGGCGAAGAAGCTCAAGCGTGAGATGGAAAAGGAAGTCAAAAGTTTGGGCATGCCGGAGACGACCTTTGAAGTTCGCTTTGTCACTCAAGATGAAAAAGCGGATGAGCCGCCGTTTTTTATTGCCGGTAAAAAACTCACCGAGCGGGGTATGGATCAGGCGGAATTCTACTTTTCACCCAACCCTGGGGAGCCGGCGAAACCGCTGACAAAAATTGCCTCCGGAGGCGAGCTCTCGCGCTTGATGCTCGCGCTCAAGGCGCTGGTGCTGACGCCGGGGATTGTTTCCACTTTGCTGTTCGACGAGGTGGACGCAGGCATCGGCGGGCGCGTGGCGGAAATCGTCGGCAAGAAACTCAAACAGGTCGCCGCGAACCATCAAGTGATCAGCGTGACTCATCTGCCGCAAATCGCTGCCCTCGCCGACGCGCACTACGTTGTCAAAAAAGAAGTCGAACAAGGGCGAACCTTCACGCGCGTCAAGCAATTATCAGAACGCGATCGGATCACGGAAGTAGCGCGCATGCTGGGGGGCATCAAGGTCAGCGAGCAAGCACGCCGGCATGCCGAGGAATTGGTCAGGAATAAGTAACGAGGACTGGGCTTTTAGTTCGGGTTTGACTTTTGTGGATCTCTCTCCTAATTTTACTTCTGCAGTTTTGCTCAGTCCTTCCCTACGTGGGGCCGTAGCTCAGTTGGGAGAGCGCTTGAATGGCATTCAAGAGGTCGAGGGTTCGATTCCCTTCGGCTCCACCAATTCCAAACTTATTGTCTTCTGATCAGCGACAGGATTGATTGCACGGCCGCTCAAGTCCCGCTTACTGGACGATTTCCGAATCGCCGATGCTGTTGGTGAACGCGCTTTCGCGTTTGGTGTAGGCGCGGTATTCGTTGCCCAGACGATTATGGGGATTGCGCGAGGTGACACGTAAGATTTGACCGTCCAGTTTGACGGCGATGCGCGCCTTGCTGTTAGGGTCTTCTAGGTTAAAGGTTCCCGCGCTTTTATCTAAACCGGCTATCCTGAAGCCGAGGGCTTCGCCCTTTGAGGCAATCGACTCCAAGGGGTTTTTTGTCGTTTCTTTGACCATGTACCAGTAGTCGTTAATGAACGGTTCTTCGAAGAAGCGCGCGACCCCGATTTGTTTGACGACTCCGGCTTCGTTAAATTCCAGCGTCACAAGGGCTCGAGTGTTAACCGGCACGACTCCAGCAGTGATTGGCAGCGCTCCGACTCCTTGTCTGCGATCGAATATTTCAAATTGGCGGTCGGCAAAATTGTAGGTCCATCGGTTGCGGTCATTGCCGTGCTCTACTCCGAAGATGCCCTCGACGGCGGACTTGTCGGTTTTGCCGAGCTTGAGCCGCGCGACCTTGTCTTCCACGGAAACCTCGGAGATCAGTTGAGGCGAAGAAGTACAGCCCCAGAGCGACAGGATTACGAATAACAAAACGTCAGCGCGTCGCGTGAACGTGAATCGACAGATCATGACTGGGATCCCCTCTGGCCCGCCGCCCGATAAGAATTGCTATTCTTCGGTCATTGTACGACCGGCGCCACGCCGAAATAATTTTGCCAGGCGAGGTTTAACAGATCGTTGGAAAGCTCCATGGGGCGATTTTCATATTTACAAAGATCAACGCAGCGTTGAATCAAGTCGCGGGGTTCGCAGCCTCTAAGCGGCCGCTTATCCGTTTCATAGAGTCGAAATACATAGTCGAGATATTTCGGATCGTAGTCAAAACCGTTGGCGCGAACATATTGCTCGAAGATCGTTTTGTACATTTCCCGATCCGGCGCGTTGATGTAAAGCCGATATCCCATGCGGCGTAGAAAGGCATCATCGACGAGATCGCTGGGATCAAGGTTGGTGGCGAAAATCAACAGCTGCTCGAACGGCACTTCGATTTTCTTGCCGGTGTGCAACGTCAGGTAATCGACGCGCCCTTCGAGCGGCACGATCCAGCGGTTGAGCAGGTCATGAGGATCAACGCGCTGGCGGCCAAAGTCATCAATGACCAGCGTTCCGCCGTTCGATTTCATTTGGAATGGCGCTTCGTAGAATCTAACGGTCGTGCTGTAGATCAGATCCATAGTTTCGATCGTCATTTCACCGCCGACGATGACGATCGGCCGTTTGATTCGGATCCAGCGCTCGTCGTAGCGGTCAATGCCGGTGACCGGCACAGGCTGGTGGCTATGTAAATCGAAGACCTTGATGACCTGGCCATCGACCTCGATGGCATAGGGGATCCAGATCTCGCCGTGCTGGGCGGTATGGAGCGCCGTGGCGATGGTCGTCTTCCCGTTACCCGAGGGGCCGGTCATAAAAAGACTGCGCCGCGAGTTGGCGACGAGCCCCAAAGTTTGCACCGTGCTCTGCGGCAAAACCAATCCCGACATGGCCGTGCGCACGGCCTCGGGGTCAATGGAATCCCGTGCCGCGCTCTGGCGTAACACCATCTCGTTATAGGCCGGTAACGAAACGGGCGCAGGCCCGATGTAGCCATTCATATCCAACAGTTGCTGTGCCCTTTGCCAGCCTCGGTCGAGCATGCCGTAGCGATTGTTGCCGTAACTAATAAGCCCTCGGATCTCAATGAATTTTTCGTGATAGAGATGCTGCAGCAGATTTTCGGTTACAGACATGGACAATTTGAGTTTCTGGGCCGCCCGCTCGGTGGTGCAATTGGCGTCGGCATACACGGTTTTTAAGGCGAGATCGGCGAGAAAGCCAAAATCGAGGTCGGTATTTTCGGCTTTCAACGGCGCAGGCGGAACGGCTATTTGCGGCGACGAAACGGTAGGTTCCGGCTTATTCATAACTGGTTTAACCCCCACATTTTCCGGCAGGCCTCTGTTGCGAGAACCACCCGTGATATTGGTATGACATGGTCGGCTGGCTTTTGCTGCATTTTAAGAGGTAACCGGGTATTTGGCAATGGAATCCTGCGGCTATTACAAATTTCAAAAGATACTTCGGTTTATGGCCAGTCTGATCCTCGCGCTCATCAATCAAGCGCGGTGGCCGATTGAAGCCGGACACTCCTTGTGCTATAAAACCTTCCGATAAAGGTGTGCTATGAAACAAGGAATCCACCCAGAATATAAAGCTGCGACGATCACCTGCGCCTGTGGCCATGTGGTCGAGACGCGCTCTACTGCGGGCAGCATCCACGTCGAAATTTGCTCAAACTGCCACCCGTTCTTTACCGGCAAACAGAAATTCCTCGACTCCGCCGGTCGCGTCGAAAAGTTTAGAAAGAAATACGGCTTAAAGAATTCAGTCTAGCGGAGGGTCGAGGCTCAAATTGACCGATTAAGTTGTTTCGGTTCGTGAAAGGGCAAAGGGTGGGATGATCCTTTTGCCCTTTTTTATTTCTGGTTTATTGCCGATCCTGGTCGTGAACTTGCCATGCTTGATAAATTGGCTGAAGTTGAAAAACGCTACATGGAGTTGGAGGGGATGATGTCGGATCCCCAGCTCCTTGGTCACCAACGCGAATACTCCAAACTCGCCAAGGAACGCTCCGAATTGGAGGAGATTGTTTTATGTTATCGCGAATGGCGTAAAGTGGAGCGAGAGATCCACGACAATCGGCAACTTTTGGAAGAGACGGATGAAGCCATTCGGGAACTGGCAAAGGAAGAAGTCGTTGCACTGCGCGAGCGTAAAGAAACGCTCGAAAACCGGCTGATGATTCTGATTTTGCCGAAGGATCCAAACGACGCGAGAAACGTCATTGTGGAAATTCGCGCCGGTACCGGCGGCGACGAAGCAGCATTGTTCGCCGCCGAGCTTTTTCGCATGTACTCGCGCTACGCCGAGTCGCGCCGCTGGCGGGTCGAAATGATGAGCTCCAACCCGACCGGACTCGGCGGCTATAAAGAAATTATCATGAGCATCGAGGGCCAAGGCGCCTATTCGCGACTCAAATTCGAGGGCGGTGTTCATCGCGTCCAACGTGTGCCCGTGACGGAAGGGTCTGGACGGATTCATACTTCAGCGGTTACGGTGGCAGTGTTAGCCGAAGCCGACGAAGTCGAAATCGCCATCGATCCGAAGGAAATCAGAATCGACGTATTTCGCTCATCGGGCCCCGGCGGGCAGAGCGTAAATACGACCGATTCTGCCGTTCGCATTACGCACATCCCGACGGGGATTGTCATTTCCTGCCAAGATGAGAAATCGCAACATAAGAACCGCGCCAAGGGCATGAAAATTCTCCGCGCCCGACTGCTCGAAAGGAAACAGGAAGAGCAGCGCTCGGAGATCGCGGCGACGCGCAAATCGATGGTCGGCAGCGGCGACCGCAGCGAGCGCATTCGCACTTACAATTTTCCCCAGGGGCGGCTGACCGATCATCGCATCAATTTTACCCTGTATAAATTAGATCGCGTCATGGAGGGCGAGCTCGACGAAGTCATCGACGCGCTCATCACGCACTACCAAGCCGAGGTGCTAAAGGCGACGGGAAAGCCGGAGCAGGATGGAAAATCAGCCGATCACGCTGACTGATGCTTTGCCCAGCCAACTTTCGAAGGCTTTGTTTGAGGGGGCGCGGCGCCTGCGGTCGGGCGGGATCGAAACCGGCCGTCTGGACGCGGAACTGTTGTTGGGACATATCCTCGGCTTGACGCGCGAACAACTCATGGTTGGCGCCAACCGGTTGCTAAGCAGCGAGCAGCGTGAAGAGTACGCGGACGTATTACGGCGGCGCCTGCAGCGTGAGCCAGTCGCTTACATCACAGGCCGGCAAGAATTCTGGTCGCTGGATTTCGACGTGACATCCGACATTCTCATTCCCCGGCCGGAAACCGAACGACTGGTCGAGATTGCGCTGAAGCTTGGCGCGGAAATGTCTATGGGTGGAGCGCTTCGGATTCTGGATATCGGCACCGGCAACGGCGCCATCGCCATTGCGCTGGCTAGTGAACTGCCCGCCGCCGAAATTTTCGCTACCGATGTTTCTGAGGCCGCGTTAGTCGTTGCGCGCGGTAACGCGGTGAAGCATCGAATAGCCGCAAGAATGCAATTTCTCCGTGGCGATCTGTTCGAAGCGATCAGCGACGTTAAGGTCGCGTATGATTTGATTCTTGCCAATCCGCCCTATATCCGGCGCGGCGAGATTGACGAGCTTGAGCCGGAAGTGAGCCAATGGGAGCCGCGCGGCGCGCTGGACGGCGGTGTTGACGGTCTCGACTTTTATCGGCGGATCGCCGCCGAGGCCTGCCATTATTTGCGACCGAACGGCGCCGTGGTCGTCGAGATGGGTGCCGACATGGGAGCGGCGGTGGTGACGCTATTCGAAAGCCCCGGGAGGTACGCCGGTGCGCAGATTTATCAGGATTACAGTGGTAAGGATCGCGTGGTCGTTGCGCGCAAGCGGACTACAAAGACGAATTTAACTTAGGCAAGGCGCTCGTGGATACGATTATCATTCAAGGCGGCAAAGCCTTGGCAGGAGAAGCGACGGTGAGCGGCGCGAAAAATGCGGCGCTGCCGATCTTGATCTCCTCGCTTCTGACGACCGAGCCGTGCACGTATCAGAGCGTTCCGCATCTGACCGACATTCGCACGACACTGCGATTGCTTACGGGTCTCGGCGATAAAAGTGATAATCAAGGCTGGCTCAATGGCGCCGACGAGCTAACTTTGCGCGCGGATCATATCAAGAATTTCGAGGCTCCCTACGATCTGGTCAAGACCATGCGCGCTTCGTTTTTGGTTTTGGGACCGCTGGTGGCGCGTTTCGGCGAGGCGCGCGTCTCGACTCCCGGCGGCTGCGCGATCGGCGCGCGCCCGATCAATCTGCACTTGAAGGGACTCGAAGCCCTGGGAGCGACGATCGAACAAACCCATGGCTACGTGGAAGCCAAGGCAACCAAATTGCGTGGCGCGAAGATTTACCTCGATCTGCCCTCCGTCGGCGCGACCGAGAATCTCATGATGGCGGCGAGCCTCGCCGAAGGTACGACGCTCATCGAGAACGCGGCTAAAGAACCGGAGATCGAAGACCTGGCGAATGCCTTGAACGGTATGGGCGGCAAGGTTCATGGGGCGGGCAGCGATATCGTCCAAATCGACGGCGTCGAAGAATTGCACGGCGTCACGCATCGAATCATTCCGGACCGGATCGAAGCGGCTAGCTTCGTCATCGCCGCTGCGCTCACGGGCGGCGATGTGTTGGTGAAGGGTGCGCGCGCCGAACATCTCGAAGCCTTCTTAATCAAGCTCAAGGAGGCCGGAGTCGCACTCACGGCCGACGATGCGGGGATTCGCGTGCAACGAAGCAACGCCATCAAGAGCGTCGACGTCACCACCCTGTCTTATCCCGGCTTTCCCACCGATCTGCAGGCGCAGCTCATGGTGCTCATGACGGTCGCCGACGGCGTGAGCGTGATTACCGAAACGATCTTTGAGAATCGCTTCATGCACGCTCTGGAACTGGACCGGATGGGCGCGCAAATCAAATTGGAAGGCAATCGCGCGATCGTGCGCGGCGTACGCGAGCTGTCCGGCGCGCCGGTGATGGCGAGCGATTTGCGCGCGAGCGTAGCGTTGATACTTGCCGGCTTGGTGGCGAAGGGCACGACCGAGGTCTCGCGCGTCTATCATTTGGATCGCGGCTACGAAAGGATCGAGCGGAAGCTCTCGCAATTGGGCGCGCAGATCGTCCGGGTGAAGGGTTAGAATTCGTTCAAAGGTTCAAGCGTTCAAACGCATCGATTCGAGAGATCCAAAAACTGGAACTGAGCGTGTGCGGATGAGAATCAGGTTAGTCAAAACAACCGACGCCGGTTTTAAGCCCCTGCTGAAGCGAATCTTGGCGCGGCCTGGCACGCGCGAAGACAAGGTTGAGCAGCGGGTGTCGGAACTCGTCGCCGCCGTGCAAACGGAGGGCGATCGGGCGGTGCTGCGTTACACCCGGCTGTTCGATCGGCTGCGCCTGACGGCTGCGACAATGGAGGTAAAACCGGCGGAGATCGAG
>Ga0137382_10000664_pt1 | contig 14371 bp, 10 predicted proteins | sample SagtaG_15_FD_104816 | JGI IMG/M metagenome (GOLD analysis project Ga0137382, IMG submission 104816) | Vadose zone soil microbial communities from Sagehorn Ranch, Mendocino, California, USA - Sage2_R_20_16 metaG | ecosystem: Environmental > Terrestrial > Soil > Vadose zone | place: USA... | reverse complement strand
CGCTCTTACAATGAGACAACGACTGAACACGCTGGCCAACGCGCTGAGCGTCTTTGCCGCATTGTTGGTGTTGTGGCAGCTCATTTTGTGGATTTTCCATATCCCGCAGTACATGTTGCCTTCACCGTGGGCTGTTGCGCGGGCAGTAGGTCTGCGCTTTCCGTCATTGCTGGCCGCGTTAGCGATCACGGCCGTGGAGTCCGGAGCGGGCCTGATTGCCAGCATTGTGGCGGGTGTGATCGTGGCGCTCTTCTTCGCGCAGTCACGCTGGGTGCGGCGAATGCTTTATCCCTACACCATCCTGTTGCAGACCGTGCCCATCGTCGCCATCGCTCCGCTCATTTTGATGTGGGTCGGCGCTGGCGCGCCCGCAGTGGCGCTCATTGCTTTCATCATCTCTCTCGCGCCCATTATCGCCAACACCACGCAAGGCCTGGTCAGCGTCGAGGAAAACCTGGTTCATCTTTTCCTGATGCACAATGCCACGCCCTCGCAACTGCTCTTCAAACTGCGCCTACCGCACGCCGTCCCGTCGCTCTTCGTGGGAATCCGAATTGCCAGCGGAATTTCGGTGATCGGCGCCATCACGGGTGAACTCTATGCCGGTTCGAGCAGCGTGGGTGGAGGAGGTTTGGGCTACTCCATCCTGTATGCGTCGTCGCAGCTGCAAACGGACTACTTGTTTGCGCTGGTGTTGGCGGCCACGGTATTGGGTTTCAGCTTCTTCTTTCTGGTGATGTTTCTGGAGTGGTACTACCTGCACCGCTGGCACGAGTCGGCACTCAAGATGGAGGTCGAATGAGCCGGCGCATCAATTGAAAGGAGGACAGCAATGCTGCGATTGGAGACTGAAACCGGATGGTGGCTCGTCACGCATCCTGACCACGCGCGCCTGGCGGGAGCGTTTGCCGAGCGCTGGGGCAATGATCGATTTCTGCCGCCGGAACCGCGGGAGCATGTGCTGCGCGGTATCGCGCGCCACGACGACGGTTGGATCGCGCGTGACTCCTCGCCGCAAATCACGCGGCAAGGCAAACCCAGCGCGTTTTCCGTCGAACTGGTCGGCAAATATTCTGGCTTTGAAGAAATCGATCTGGCGGACTATCTAGCGGTGCGCGACAGCGCCGTTCGTGAAATCGGCGCAGAGGATGCATACGCCGCACTTCTAATTTCCATGCACACCTACAACCTGCTGCACGAACGTTCCGACCGATCGACCATCGCGCCCGCGCAACTGCCCTTGCTCGATCAATTTTTGGAGCGGCAAAAGAAATTTCAGGCTTTGCTGCTTGCACAGATCGCCTCTGATCCAAGTTTCACGCCGGATCAAACGAGCGAGAGGGCGATTGTCGGTCATTTCCGGCTCTTGCAGGCGTCAGACTATCTCTCTTTGCTCACCTGCGTGGACTTTCGCCAACCGGCCCACCTGCTGCACCCCCTACCGTTGCGAGATGGCGGGCACATCCCGGTGCAGGTGCGCGTGATCGCTCCTCGTCACTTTGTGCTTGATCCGTATCCGTTTGCCGAACCTTCGTTCGCTTTTCGCTTTCCCGCGCGGCATATCAAGGGCAGGATTTTTTCTTCGTCGGCAGAACTGCAGCACGCATTCGACGCGGCCGCAGTGGAGGCACTCTCGGTCACTGTCAGCGCGGATCGAAGCGTTGTTGAAGCCTATTGAATAATTCTGGAGAGAAGGCGGCGTCCCGACTGGGTCGGGACGCCGCCTTCCTTCGTAACTTAAACTCAGAACTGAAGCGAGAGCGACATCTGAACCTGCCGTGCGCTACCGATCGTCTTCGTTACCTGCCCCAGACCACTCGGGCAGAAATAGAAGCCGTTGTTGTTTGGGGTGGATGTCGAACAGCCCGAGGACAAGGGAGGTGTACCCTGCCGTGGGAACTGGCTGAAGAATGTATTCTGCGAAACGTTATCTATAGGGATGTCAAAACTGGGCGTGTTCGTCACATTGTAGACGTCAAAGCTGTACTTCAACGCAACCCGCTCCGTCAATTGCGTCAACTTCACAATAGATAGGTCGGCGCGCCGCTGCCACGACTGCCGGAAGATATTGCGTTGGCCAGTGGTGAAATTGGTTTCAAACGTATCACCGGCAGGAATCGCGCCATTTAAGTCGCCTGGATTGAGCAGGGGAACCGTGAAGCAAGACGCTTTTAAGGCTGGAGCATTGGGATTATTGCCGATAGCCCCGGTGAGTGCGTTCTGCGGCGTGCAACCGGCGGCGAAATTCAGCGGCACGATGGGGTTCGTGATTCCATCGAAGATGCTGTAGTAAATGCTTCCCACCGCCCCGGAATAGTCAACCATGGTATAGGGCTGTCCGCTCTGGACGATTACGACACCCTGGACGGCCCAGCCGTCAGCGACCTTGCCTTCCCACGAAGTGGTCGGGAAGAACTTCGGGAGTTCGTAGTGATAATCGATGTTGAACACATGCGTCCTATCGTAATCCGATGGACCGTAGCCGTCCCGCAGGTTGAGCGGGTTGTTGCCGTTGTAAAAGAGGCCCATGGCGCTCTGCTCGTCCAAGGAGCGTGAGAACGTGTAGGAAACGCCAGCCTGAAGCCCGTGGCTGAGACGCTTTTCAATGTGCGCCTGCAGAGCATGGTAGGCCGATATCCCGGCGGCGGTGTATAGCTCCGACTCCGCTGCGTAACCGATATAAGGCACGCGCAAGTTAACATTGCCGCCCTCCGGATTTGCCAACATTGGCTGCCCGTTGGGCAGACTAATGGGGCAGGTGTTTGCAAAAGTGAAGCAGGACTGCACCGTGTAACCATACGTATAAGACTGGGCAAACGGCGAACCGGCCAGGTTAGCGCATTTGGCCGTCGGCCCGCACAGCGGGTTACCTGGGGACGCGAGCCTAGACTGATTGAACGGTACGGGAATGATCTCGTGACGGCCAAGGCCCCCCACATACCCAATTTCAATCGCGAGGTCGTTGCGCGGCTGCCATTGAATGTCCAGCGTGCTGTTCATTGTATAGGGAAGCTTGTTGTCACGCCGGTAAGCGCCCAAAAAAAAGGGCGTAGGATTAGCAGTGTTAGGGGCACAAGTGAGATTCGGACTCGGATTATTCGAATTAAAAAGCGTGCACGCATTGGGCAGAACGACACTGCCCGCATTCCCCGTGGGTTGCGTGAGTGTAGTGCCCCATGGATTCGAGAGCGTTGTGTCACAACCCGGGGGAGCAATTGTGCTCCCACAGAACTGTGTGTTCACAAAAGGCTGCTGCTGATTGATACCGAACGGCCCCCCCGTTGTGATGTTCTGGGTGAAGCCCGGTGACAGATAGCTGAAGAGTTCACCGCGGTCGTAATACATTCCCCACCCCGCGCGAACCACGACTTTGCTGTTGAACATCTTCGGGCTCCAGGCCACGCCAATCCGGGGCGCAAAACCCCATTGCCGCCCGGTCAGTGTCGTGCTGCTCACGCCGGGAGTGGCGGCTTTCGGATTATTCCCGGCAATAATCAAACCGTTTGAAGTAATTGTGTCCGTCGCGGGGTCGTAGGCGTACTTCGTCGGATCGAAATTGAGAAGGTTTCCATTTTTCTCCTTCAAACCACCGTCCCAATCAAATCGCACTCCCGCGGTGATGGTCAGATTGGGTCTCAACTGAAACTTATCCTGGAAATATTCGCCGGTCTCGTTGGCACGCCAGTACCGATTGGGATTCCCGACAAGCAATGCAGTAACGTTGAAAATATAATTCGGCGTGATGGTGCCCTCGACAAAGCTAGTGAAGTCTTGTGCCGCAATCATCCCCAATTGATTTCTTCTATCTCGCGTGTTGAGCTGCGTGTATGCGAAACTCCCGCCGAACGTTATGGTGTGCTTGCCCAACGTCCAAATGGCGTTGGCCGAGGGATTGTAGCGGTTCTGGAAAACACCGGTAAACGCCCCTTGGGAGGCCGCTCCGGCCCCGATATTCATTGTGTAGGGATAGGAAGTGCGCTCTACCCCGCCGAACACCACGCTGATGCCAGGGAAGAGGGGCGACCCGAATGTATTGATCGTCGAATCGGCAGCGGAGGCGCCGGTCAGGCCCTCGACGTACGTAGCGAATTGCTGCGGTGAAAAGGGCTGATCGATAGTGCTATAAGCCTTTTCCCGAATAAAACCAAAGGTTTCGGTGAGGCTCAGGTTCGATTTTAGGATCTGCGTGTGACTGAGCGAGATCACCTGGCTGCCGGCGTCCAAATGCTGCGCAAAGCCCCCGTACATCGAATACCCAAACGGGGCGATGGTCGGGTCATGCTGGTAGTAATACTTGGCGGCAAAGGAATGCGACGAATTTGGGTTCCAATCCAGATCTGCCACACCCTGATGCGCCCGGAATAATGCTGTCCCCGGGACCTCGGCGTCCTCCGGAAACGCTTCAATAAGAGCGCCGCTAGAGCTTGTATTGATGACGGCGTTAGGATTTGCTGACGGGATCAAGTATTGGCCGTTCGGCAGCTTGTAATTGAACAAGCCGAATACAATTGGGTTGATTTGGGTCGGTCCGGTGCCGACCGCTGCGGACACGGGCGGATTAAACGCCGAGATGAAAGTGGTATCTTTGTTCGCAACCGCCGCTAAGCCCGCAGCCGAGCGGTCGTTTGTAAGGTCCGGTGGCACGAACGCCCGGGAGATGCCGATCTCCTCGTCTGAAGCGTGCGTGTATTGGTAGCTATCATAAAAGAAGAGCTTGTCCTTCTTGATAGGCAAGCCGATCGTCCCCCCCGCGGTATACCTGTGCAGAGACGGATTCTTTTCGTTGGCAGGAATATTTGGATCGGCGTTATAGAAATATGGGTCGGCGTTCAGCCAGTTGGTTCCGCGATGCAGGTAGGCGCTGCCGTGAATCTCGTTCGTGCCCGAACCGGTGCTCAGATCGATGTGCGCGCCGCTGGTCGAGCCTTGCTGCGCGTCGTACATGGAAGTATTCACGCGCACTTCCTGAATGGACTCCGGAGCAGGCGAGGGAATGGACTCGCCAATTGCAAGGTAAACGGATGCGCTACTCTGAACCGGAATGGCGCTGAGGGCGGAGGCGCCACTGACGCCCGTGTTATTCACAATGCGGGCTGAAGCCACTTGGCTCGTGCTCTTGCCGTTAAAAATGCTCCTGGCATCAACGCCGTTCAACAAGAAGGTGTTGCTCGTGTCACGCTGGCCATTAGCCCAGATGGGTGCGTTGCCCAAACCTGAATTCGCTCCTGTCCCACCCGGGAGTTCGGCATTCACGCCGGGCGACATAAGGGCTAACTGTGTAAAAGAGCCCGTCGAGAGTGGAACGGATTCAATCTCCAGTTTGTCCATGACGTAACCGTTTGTAGTGTCGACCATATTCAGTAGCGGCGTCTCTTCAACAGTGATGGCCTCACTGACGTTTCCGACCTTGAGTTCCGCGTTCAGCGAAACCGTGCGATTGGCCTGTACCAGGATGGACGGAATGGTTTGCGTCTGGAAGCCCGCATGAGTGAACGTAAGTGTATAGGCGCCGATGGGCAAATTCACAAAAAGGTAGCCCCCGTTGGAATTCGAGTTCTGCGAGCGGGTGAGTTTCGTTTGGTCGCCGACGAGCGTGACTGTCGCATCCGCCACGACGGCGCCGGACGCATCTGTAACCGTGCCTGTAATGCCGCCGAGTGTTTGTTGACCGTGCGCATAAGGTGTCAACATGGATGCCATCGCGAAGAATGAAGCGAGCAGAAATACAGAACCCTTGATACGCAATTTCATTTCGTTATTACCTCCAAAGTCGAAATCGACCCCAAACATCGGTCCGAAATCCATATTTCCTTGATTTCGGTACTCCCCTTTGCCCCAATCGCAGGCTGCGCTAGATTTGAAGGAATTTATCCCAATTTCTCCGCGATTAAAAACGCATTCTTTAGATCAACGCCATCAGTTATTTGTATTCCCACTTTCTGCACCGCAGAAGGATTACCGAATTCTGGCCCCAGTGGAGATTTATCTCACAATTTGTGTTACGAGTGTCCTGGTGAGATGTGCAAAATTATTATTTCGGGCATGGATGCTGATTGAAGAGAAATCGTTCGGTGATAATTCGCGCGTGGGCAGATAACGGCAAGTCTGAGTCAACTCTCGTGCTAGACGGCGGCTTCAGGTAAACAACGAGGCTATCCGGGAAGAACCGAGACATGCGCCGCCACGATTCGCCAACCCTCGGGTAAGCGCACCCAAACCTGGCTCTGCCGGCCCCGAACAGTTTTCCCGTCCACATTGCGCTCGAACTCCAACGTGATGCTGCCGAAGTCGCGCCCAAAGGTCACGATGTCCAGCCGGCGCACATTCCGCGCCAGGTTTGCGGGCGGGCGGCCCTTTCGGAAGGCGGCAATCTCGTCGATGCCATGAAGATTTTCCGTTATGCCAAAGCGCGTCACATGCGGCGAGGCCCAGAAAATGCGTGTCAGTGTATCCGCATCGTTGTTCACTAGAGCCGTTTCGTATTGCCCGTACAGGGCCTGCAGTTCGGCGGCGGTTTCAGGGTCATTAAGTCGCATAGATCAGAAGAGTCTCCTTCGCGGCAGCACATGCTTTGGCACTGCGGCGGAAACCGTGAACATCGGTTCGTTCACGACCTGGCTAAGACGCAAATTCATCGCCACGCTACAAAGTAGATAGGCGTGAACTTCGGTGAAGCCCCAACGCTCGGCGAGCAAATCGATCATTCGAGACGTCGCTCCGCGAGCGGCGGCGGCCGCATCAGTCGCCGATTCAACCACAATCCAGGAACCTTCGTCCGCTTCCGCATCTTGCTTTCGTGGCACAGACGTTTCAACCAGGGGTCCTGCAAGAGGCCGATTCTTGTGCACGTGAAAACGCAGCGTCACCTCCGCCGGGCACTCGATTCCATTGATACACACCTCCCCGTCACCTTGAGCGGCATGCGCATCTCCCGCGGAAAAAAGTGCGCCGGGATTCAGAACGGGCAGATAGAGCGTTGCACCTCTGCATAGTTCTCGTACATCCATGTTGCCGCCGAACGGGCCCGGCGGCCGGGTGCGAAATTCGCCTTCTTCGGCCCGGGCCACGCCCATCACGCCGCAGAATGGCCGCAACGGCACGACTGCGGGTGCGAGCGAGCGGCTGACTTCCCCGTTCAGTTGCCAGTGGAAAAGATAGGGCTCGGCAAAGCGCTCCTTTAGAAAACCAAGTCCACTGCTCACGCTCGACCAACCCCAGCCCTTATGCGCGACTTCGAGCACATCAACCTGAAGCACATCGCCCGGATCGGCGCCTTCCGCGAAAATTGGCCCCGTGAGCGCGTGGATGCGGCCTCGGTCAATGGAGAGAAACTCGGCGACGCTCATTGCGGGGTGCACTTGGCCGCCACTGGAGTCGACACACTCGATGTGCACTGTGTCTCCTGAAGCGATGCTGAGCCGCGGCGGTAACGAGCGATTCCAGCGTGAGTGTGTGGGATTGGCCGAGAGGACGTGAGTGGGCATCGCGCCGTTACACCTCGACCGTCATTTGCAGTTCGACCACCGCGTGGCGCGGCAACGCCGAGACACCGATGGCCGCGCGCACATGGCGGCCTTCATCGCCGAAGATCTCGACAAACAGATCGGAGGCGCCGTTGATGACCTTGGGAGAATCTTGAAACCCAGCGACAGCATTCACGTAGCCGTTGACACTCACAATACCCTTCACCACATCGAGAGAACCGACGTGGCGCTGCAACACAGCCAACTGTGTCAGCGCACAAGCCCGCGCGGCGTCATATCCTTCGTCAATCGTGCGGTCGATGCCGATCGTTCCTGTTATCACGCCTTCCGAGTTCGTGGAGATAACCCCGGCGAGATAGACGATGTGACCGACCGTCTTTGCCGGGAGATAGTTGCCGCCAACCGCGGGCAGCGCGGGCAGAACAAGTCCCATTTCCTGGAGCCGCGCTTCTGTTCCTTTAGTCATGGATCGCGATTTCCTTCTGTTCAACTTTTTTCTGGCGGGCCCCACGCTTCCCTTGAAGCCCTTCGCTTGAACGGCTCACGGTAAACGTTCGGCGTAAAAGTAGAGCCCGCACTCGTTTCCGCGAAAGCACTTTAGCATACACATCCGGTCGCGAGCTTTTCGCTTGCGTGTGTGCGGCCGTGAGCTAGGATGGGCCATGCGACGACTTTGCATCGGCTCGCTGGCCGCAGCCGGCCTTCTCCTGGCCGGAGGGATGGCGCTTGATTACGCAAACCAACGGGACGCGACAGCCATACCAGCGGCTCGTTCCGTCCCAATCGCGAAATTGCAAGCGGCGCGCCAATCATCCTCTGATCTCGAGGTAGGAGGGGAGCTTGCCGGGTTGCCGCCCGGCGTGACACGCTACATCACGCGCGAGGATTTGCTTACCTTACCCCAGGCGACCTACACCGTATCGGACGACTCCAACTTCACCGGCCCAACGAAGATCAGCGGTGTGCCGCTGGAAGATTTGGCCCGATCTCTGGGTGCAGCGCCGCAGGCGGCCATGGTAGTCGCAATATGCGATGACAAGTATCGCGCGAACTATCCTCGTGAATATGTCGCCGCGCATCACCCGCTACTCGTGCTCGCGGTGAATGGACAACCACCATCGAGTTGGCCAAAGGATTCAGAAGGCCACGGCTACGATATGGGGCCCTATATGATCTCGCATCCCATATTCAAGCCGAGCTTCAAAATCTTCTCTCATGCCGATGAACCGCAAGTCCCGTGGGGAGTCGTGAGGATCGAATTTCGCAACGAGAACACGGTTTTCGGCGCGATCCTTCCGCGCGCGCGCCATGCCGCCACACCCCTGGTGAAGGCGGGTTACCGCATCGCTCAACAGAACTGTTTCCGTTGTCACAACATGGGCCGCGAGGGTGGACAGAAGTCCGGTACTCCCTGGTTGGTGCTATCGGCATGGGCCATGGCTTCGCCCGAATATTTCGGCGCCTATGTGCGCGACCCGCGATCCAAGAATCCTCTTGCGGAGATGCCCGGCAACTCCGGCTACGATGACGCGACCATCGGCGCTCTCATCACTTACTTCCGGACATTCTCTCCGCATGCTCCAGAAGGAAAACCATGACTCTTCGCATTGCCAAACTGGCGCTTGTCTTCGCCGTAGCGATTTTCTATTCGCTCGTCGTCCTGAACAACACCACCGACTACGACTCGAACTACCAGTTTGTGCGCCATGTCTTGATGATGGACTCGACATTTCCCGGCAACCGCGGCATGTGGCGCGCAGTGAACTCGCCTGTGTGGCACACAGTTTTTTATCTTTCGATTATCACTTGGGAAACGGCGACCATGATCCTTTGTTGGTTGGGCGGGTTCATGATGGCGCGGGCGCTGCGTAAAACCCCAGCGGCGTTTCATCAAGCCAAGCGTATGGCGATCTCGGCCCTGACGGTTAGCTTACTGATGTGGCTCGTTGTTTTTCTAAGTGTCGGCGGCGAGTGGTTCCTGATGTGGCAGTCGAAGATTTGGAACGGCCAAGATGCTGCCTTCCGCATGTTCGCGGTGATTGGCATCATTCTCCTTCTTGTAATCCAACCGGAATCGGAAGCACAGCCCTAGCGCGCAGCCCGCCGACAATATTCCTGGTTGTCATGTCCATTCTGTCCGCCGATCAGATGATGAGATCATTCGCCCGCGCCGCCAGGCATGAGGTTTCATGAACAACTTCGAGAAACTCCAAAGTGAGAACGTCCGCGCGGAGGCCCAAGACGCTATCCTGGTGTTACCGGTCGGCGCGGTGGAGCAACATGCCCACACCGCCCTTGACGGTGGATACCGAAATTCCGACCCGGATTGCGTCCCTGCTGGCCGAGAGGCTCAAAGTATTTGTGGCGCCGGCAGTTTCTTACGGCGCTCGTTCACTGCCACGGACGAAATCGGCCTCGCGCTATGCGAGGAAATCTGCTCGCAGTTCATCGCGTTGATTCAGGAGCATATGGGAGCGGCGCCTCTGTGCGAAAAAGGTGCACCGAGAAAGAGCTGATCCAAACCGTGTGGTGCCTGACTTGCCATCGTTTCGCCGTTGCGCGACGCCTAGTTTTTTCGTTTTGCTACAGCCTCGGCCAACAGGCAGAGGAGTTCGAACGAAATATTCGCGGCGGCGAGTGCTGTCCCGCCAGAAGGATCGAAGGGAGGCGAGACCTCGACGACGTCCGCTCCGACGAGATTCAAATTCCGCAACCCGCGCAGCATTCGAATGACTTCTCGCGATGTGAGCCCGGCGAATTCGGGCGTTCCTGTGCCGGGCGCGTAGGCGGGGTCCAACGCATCGATGTCAAAACTGATGTAGGCCGGTTCCTCCCCAACGATGCGGCGGGCTTCCCGAATCGCCGCCTCGATACCCATGTCTTCGAATTCCTCGATCGATATCATCCGAATTCCATGCTGGAGCGGCCAGTCGCGCTCGTCAGCGGAGTAAGTCGAGCCTCTGATTCCGATCTGCACCACTCTGTGGGGCTCAAGAAGCCCTTCTTCGATGGCCCTTCTGAACGGCGTGCCATGGGTATATTTCAAGCCGCCGAAATAAGTGTCGACGGTGTCCGAGTGCGCGTCAAAGTGAATCATGCCCAGCGGCCGCTTCTTGCCGACCGCCCTCAAGATGGGAAGCGAACTCAGGTGGTCGCCGCCAATCGCCAAAGAGATGGCGCGGGCTTCCACGATTCGAGCGAAGAATGCCTGGATGCTCTCGAGAGAACGGTCAAGGTCAATTGGGTTGACGGGCGCGTCACCGAAGTCCGCGACACGGCAGAGTTCGTATGGCGACACTTTCGTGACGGAGTGTACTCGTTTGATCAAGCTCGACATTTCACGAACCTGCCTTGGACCGTGGCGTGGACCCGGCCGATTCGTCGTGCCGCCGTCCCAGGGCACGCCAACGATGGCGATGTCCAGTTGGCGTGGATCGGACACCACCGGAAGCCGCATGAACGTCGAATGACCGGCGAAGCGAGGAGTCACGCCCGAGTCGATGGGCTCATAGCGTTGATCTGTCATCATTCAGTTCCTAGGCACGGTCTCCGGCGACTGTAGGACCGCGCTTCACGCGTGCGGACCCCACTTGGAGCCCGCAAGAATATTTGCCGAGCTTTTGCATCACTCTGCTTCTCTGTGCGCGGCGGATGCCGAGGATCCATTTCGGCTTTCTACCAAGGCTGCCTTCCTGGTATTCCAGAAAAACCATAACAAACCCGCTGCTAGATATCCGAGATAGATGTACGGAAGCCTGCCGTAGGGGCCTTCTGGCACCGGATAAAGATTACCAGCAAGCGCGAGCAGCATCGCGAAGCAGGCCATCCAAGGAATGATTCTCGAGCCCGGACGGCACACGCCGTGAATGCGCAAATAGCGCGGCAACGCAATACTCACCAGGGCGTAGGCCACGATGAATCCGTAAGTCGCCAGGGAACCCATCCAGCCGTAGACATCAAGCCCACCGGCGCCGCGCGCCGCGAGTATGGCCACGGGAAGCACGGCGGCGATTCCCGTGGCTACGATTGCGCGGCCCGGTGTTTCGTTACGCGCGTGTGTTGCGCGAAGCGAGCGGTGAGTTAGGCTCTTATGCGACATCAGAAGCAGCACCCGCGCAGCCGCGGTGATGCACGCAAGCGTGCATGCAAACAGGCTCACCAGAGCGCCGATATCAATCAATACTCCCAGCAACGGAACGCCGCCTACCACGGCCAGCACCCGCATCGGGGCCTGGCTCGTCCCCAGATCGTAGCCGGCGGTGCGCAGGCCCAGAAGTTCCGTGTAGGCACAGATGGTGAATATGCCGCCCGCGAGAAGCGCACTCTGGATGACAGCGCGCGGAATTGTCTTCAGCGGATTGCGCGCTTCGGAACCGAGTGTGGTGGCGGTCTCAAATCCGACAAAGCTAAAAAGTGCGAGGACGAGACCGAGCCGCAGGCCGCCGCCGGTCATGCCACGGAGCTGCAATTGCTGCCAGTCCAAGTGCAAGCCATGCCGCACGAGCACCAACACGACCACTATGAGAACCAGCGACATCGAGACCCCTTCGATCCACAACATCAATCGCGCGGAAATCTTTACGTCACGCCAAGCAATCCAAGCGGATATTCCCGTAACTAAAATTGCCAGAAGAACAGCGGAGGCGCCGTGGCCCGTCGCATCGCGCAACAATAGATTTCCGTAGTGATAAAAGCCGCCAATCACGCTCGATCCGGTGGCAACATAGGCGAGCAGCAAGCTCCAGGCGGCGGTGGCGCCGAACGCTGACGGGAGAACCATCGAAGCGTAGGAGTAGAGCGAGCCGGGCGACGCCGAGTAGCGCGCAAACTTGCTCACGCACAAGGCGACGAGCAAGATGGCAGAGGTCGCCAAAACATAAGCGAGCCACGTGCCGTTGCCAGCCAATGCGCAGACCAGAGGTATAGTGGCCACTGGAGTCGCGGTGGGAGCGATGGTGGACACGGACTGCGCGAGCGTTTCCATCGGGGACAGAACTCCCTGCCGCAAACCATAACTTGCGGCATGCGGCAATTCTCCTGCTCCCGCGCTTCCTGCAATTTGTTTTGGCGTGACCATGGCGTACCATACATGCCCTGCGATTCGGACGCAACGCCGAAGCTCGGATGTCTCGCATAGTAAAATTGCATCCTTCAATTCTGGACATGCTCATCAGAGGGAGTGGAGAGACCTCGCTGCATAAATTAGTCGCGTTCGAGCGTAGCGATCAAAGCGCAGGACATTCTCTTTCGTAAACAGCCGGCTCTCTACCTGGAGCGCGGCGTAAAACCTCGACGCGTCGGCGCAGTTTTCGCTCGCATGCAATTACTCGGATCAGATGGATTCCGAGTTTTGCGCAGCTGACGGGAAACGACGTATGTAAAAGTGGCAGCCGGCCAGAAGCAGGGCAGCGGCGGCATAGCTGATGGCAAATTCCGGAGCGGCAAAGATCCCCAACTTGTTCACGATTCCTGCAGAATTCAAATCGTATGCATGGATGAGACCGAAAAAGGAGAGAACGGCTCCTGCCAGCAACCATCCAGCAGCGGGAAGGAAGCGCCGATCGAGTATGTAAGCGAGTGCCGCCGCCCAAACCATCGAGACCAGAAGCGCCCCTTGGCTGAGCGCAGTCAGGCCGTAGATCGCGAGTTCATCTCCAAACTTCGGCGCGGCTTGGAGCAGACTCGATCCTCCTTTCCGCAGGGCCAAATCGACGAGTTGCAATCCCCACGAGGCTAGCATCGGTAGTAAACCAAATGCGACAGCGATGCAGTGCGATTTGGGAATTTCTTGAAATGCCTGTGCCACCATGACCAGGCCAAACCACACGATCACGGTCGCAACCACTTCGAGCGGCACGAAATGTAGAATGGGAGAAATCAATCCTGTTATGCAGATCAATAGTGTGGCCACTCCGTTCAGGATGGAGTATCCCACTCGCGCGCCATACGCTTTGTGCGCCATGTGCCCAAAATAAAGTGTTGTTGGAAACGGACTGCCAAATGCCGCTGCGCCCAGCGTCGCCAGTCCGTTCACCAGCAGCGATGGCCACGTTGGGTAGTCATCGCCAGCCACTTTCACGCTCTCCAGAATCTGCAGCGATACGATAGTGTCCAGCGCGCTCATTGGCAGAATGATGGAAAGATAGTCCCAGCCTTCGCCTTGACGCAGAAATTCAAAAAGGTTGACAGGCCGGGGCATGTGTATCCCTAGAGCCACCAGCGGCGGAGGCGCCGGCAAATGATAGACGTGGAGCGCCCTCAGAAGCGCAACAAGAATTACGCCTGCGAGTATGCAAAGCAGACCGCCCGGCATCCGGAAAGGCAATCGCATCCGTGATCCGTAAACGGCGAGGATAATCACCGTTGGCAGAAGCGCCAGTTCGGGCGTCTGAAAAATCCGCAAGACGAATCCCAAACAAAGGAACGCGATAGCGATGCCTGCCAGAGGACACAAGAGGGCAGCGCGCGGCGTGTGGCGTCTCAACCAGTCCGTGCAAAACGCACCCGCGGTTTGCACAATGCCGCTCAGAAAGCACGCAAACACGCCCAAGTGCCAGGCGAGTTGCGTGTCGTGCGTCCTTTGGTAAACGGGCAGCATGATCAGGAACACATAGGCGAAAATGGTGGGGGTATTGACGCCGAACGGAATCGCGGTCAAGTCTGTCCGGCCCGTTCTCTCGGCCAAACGGTGCGCTTGCCAAGCGTAAAAGAGATTTCCGCTGAGAATCGAGAATGCCACCGCCGGCATAATGCGGCTGGACACTAGTTCCAGGGGTAACCCGCAGAGTGGCGCCAGTCCCGCGATGAGAAGCAAATCGGGGAAGCCGCTGAAAAACAGCCCGAAGAAACCGTCCAAGTCACCTGGGACGAACCAACGCGCCGATTGT